>Ga0265303_10001256_pt1 | contig 15441 bp, 13 predicted proteins | sample Helome_2_FD_192494 | JGI IMG/M metagenome (GOLD analysis project Ga0265303, IMG submission 192494) | Marine sediment microbial communities from subtidal zone of North Sea - Hel_20160317 (Illumina Assembly) | ecosystem: Environmental > Aquatic > Marine > Subtidal zone > Sediment ... | reverse complement strand
CGCCACTACAGAACACGCCGCCCTCGCCTCGGATGACGACCGCGCGGACGTCGCGATCGCGCGCGAGCTGCAGGCCCGCTCTTCGGAAGTCCTGCGCGGTCTCCACATCGAGGGAGTTCAAGCGTTCACGGCGCGCGATCGTCAAAATCCCAACCGCCCCTTCGCGCTCCACCCGGATATTTCTCATTTCGCCCATTGCTCAGCAAATCCTCGGGAGGAGCTCGCCCTCCGCTTCCGCCAACAAACGGCTTCCAAACCCGGTGTCGAGAATCACGAACCCAGGCCGATCGGCCACGCATTCACCCACAATTGCCGCGTTCCGTCCGAGCGGGTGCGAGCGGACTGCATCGAGCACCCCTGCAGCGACCTCGGGGCGCAGACCCAAAACCGCCTTACCCTCATTCGCGGAGACGAGGGGGTCGATTCCGAGTAGCTCGCCCACGGCGCGAACCTCGTCCCGCAGTGGTACGGTGGTCTCGTCTACGATAATCCCGACGCCGCTTTTCTCCGCCATCTCGTGGAGCGCGCTCGACAGTCCGCCGCGTGTGGGATCCTTGAGAGCAATCACGCCGTCCCCGCCGACGTCCAACGCTCGGCGCACCAGTGTGTGTATCGGCGCGACGTCGGACTCTAGGGTCGTCTCCAATGCAAGCTCGTTGCGCGTTGCCATGATCGCAAGCCCGTGATCACCCATCGTTCCGGTGACCAAAATCTTGTCACCCGGGCGCAAGCCACAATCGGAAACCAAGCGCGACGTCAGCGCTACGCCTGTCGTGTTCAGCACCAAGCCGTCGAGCTCACCGTGGCCCATCACCTTGGTGTCGCCGGTGACGATCGTGGTTCCTGCCTCTTCGCAGGTTGCGCGGATCGACGCCCATATCCGCATCAGATCATCTCTCGGGAAGCCATCTTCGATGATCGCCGCGCAGGTCAACGCCAAGGGCTCGGTTGCTCCCATCATAGCGAGATCATTGACTGTTCCGGAAATCGCCAAGCGTCCAATGTCGCCGCCAGGGAACTCGATGGGCTGCACGACGTGCGAGTCGGTCGCGATCACGAGGTACTGGTCGCCGATGCGAATCGCCGCCCCGTCGTCCATGGCCCCGAGGCCAATGCCATCTTCAACTTCGCCCAGGCCCTTTGCAAACACCTGCTCGATCAGCGCGCGCATTGCGCCACCGCCCGATCCGTACTTGAGCGTGATGCGTTCGTCGACGAAGCGGGCGTTGCGGGTCATGCAGCCCCTCGCTTGATCGAACGAAGATCGGGTCGACCGCCGTACTGATGCCAGATCTTGCAGGTGCCTTCCGCGCTCACCATGCAGGCACCGACCGGCGTGTCGGGCGTACATTCCTTCCCGAATAGCGGACAGTCGGCCGGTGATGCGATCCCCGCCATGATGTCACCACACTGGCACTGCTGAACCAGCTTCGGCGGTGCGTAACTCCAGAGCGCGGACGCGTCGATCGTGAAGCGCTTCCTGGTGTCGTATTTCGCAAACTCATCGCGGAGACGAAGGTTCCCGTTCGGGACATGGGCGATGCCACGCCAGCGCCCTCCGGTCGCCCGGAACACCTTCCACAAGAGCTTCTGTGCGTGAACGTTCCCTTCGCGTGTTACGCAGCGCGGAAAGGCGTTTTCCACCCTTGGCCTGCCGCTGTTGATGACCTCCATCAGCTTCACCAGGCCTGCCATGACGTCGAGTGGCTCGAAGCCTGCGATCACCACGGGCAGGCCATGCCGTTCGACGAACTTCTCGAACACGGCCGAGCCGGTAATTGTGGCAGCGTGTCCGGCTGCAAGGAAGCCTTCGATTTTGGTCTCCGGCATTTCGGCGACAATCTCCATCACCGGGGGAATGTACTTGTGCGCAGAGAGCACCGAAAAGTTGTCGGGCGGATCGTCGACCAACACGGCCGCAGTCGCGACCGCCGTCGTTTCAAACCCCGACGCAAAAAAAACGATATCCTCGTCGTGTTCCCGCGCGAGCTCGACGGCCTGAGTCACGCTGTACACCACGTCCACGTTCGCGCCCTCGGCTTTGGCGTCCGCAAGCGACTGCGAGGTGCCAGGCACCCGCAGCATGTCGCCGTATGAAGCGATTCGAACACCCTGTTTTGCGAGCGCCACGGCCTCGTCCACCTCGGGCACGTCCGTCACACACACCGGGCAGCCAGGGCCCATAATTACCTGCAAATCCAGGGGAAATGCAGCTCGCAGCCCAAACTTTGCGATCGCTTGCTCATGGCTTCCGCACACGTGCATCACCGACACGGGTGCGTGGTCGGCTTGGTGCACTAGGCGATCGAGCGCCTCGCGGAGGCCTCGCGCGCGATCCGGGTCGCGAAACTTCAGCTGAGCCAATGGGTCACTGGGATTCATTGGATGTTCTCTTGGAGCGATCTGTTGCATCGGGCGCGGCGGCGATCTCGGCGCGGACATCGGCTGTCATCAGATCCTGCTCGTCGGCAAGCCGTAAAAGCTCGTCGTACAAGGCCAAGGTCTCGGCGGCCTCCTCCGGTGGAATTCGCCGAATCGCAAAGCCGACGTGATTCAAGATGAAGTCGCCTGGATCGACCGGCGCATCACAAACTTCGAGGCGTACCTGTTTCTTCACGCCCCAGAAATCGACGGTCGCGATCTGGTTCTCGCGGTCAACTTCGACCACCTTGCCGGGAACACCTAAGCACATGGAAAAGCTCCTTGGGGCATCAACCTTTGTCTCCCAGAATGGCGTCCGCGATCAAGGCCTGACCGAGCGCGATTCCGCCGTCGCCCGGCGGAACTTTGCTATGCCGTAAAACCCTGTTTTTATTGGATATTTGGCTCTCAATTCCGCCCGCCAACCAGGCGTTCTGGAAAACCCCGCCGGTCAACGCCACGGGCAGGTCGCCGCGGTCTGCCCAAAGCGCCTCCAGCAGCTCTACCGTGACCGCCACGAGCGCGTTGTGGAAACGAGCCGAAACGTCCCCTGCAGGCATTGCCGCCCCGAGGTCGTCGACCGCTGCGCGCACCGCCGGCCGGAGGTCCACCTCCCAGGGCGTGCGCGTGTGGTCAATCTCGAAGGGGTACGCGTCCAAGACCGATTCGTTTGCGACCTGGTCCCATGCAATCGCCACCTGGCCTTCGTACGTGGAACGAGCTCGACCTAGCGACAGCGCGCCGAAGCCATCGAAGTAACGTCCGACACCTCGCGCTTGCGGCGCGTTGAGCCCGCGCTCGATCATCTGCTTGACCAGCCGAATGGACTCCGTGGGCACATCGCCCAAGAGCGAAATCGAATCCCTTGGTGGCGCGCCGTCGTAGGCGTCGTGCAAGAGGGCATAGCCAATTCTCCAAACCTCGCGCATAGCAAGATCGCCTCCGGCCAAATGGAGAGGCCGAAACGTCGCCAAGCGTTCGTATCGCTCTGCAAAACAAAGGAGAAACTCTCCGCCCCAGGACGTTCCATCTTCGCCAAAACCGGTGCCATCGTACGCTACACCGAGCACGGGGCCCTGCATTCCATGCTCCGCCATGAGGCTCATCACGTGTGCGTGGTGATGCTGAACGCCGACCAGGGTGACATCGTCGCGCGTGCTCGCGTAGCGCGTTGACAAGTATCCAGGGTGCAAATCATGTGCAACGATATCCGGCCGAACCGAGAGAATCGTTTGCATCCGTTCGATTGCTTCTTCGAAAAAATCGAGCGCAGCAACGGTCTCGAGATCCCCAATGTGCGGTCCGAAGTAAGCGGTATCGCCCATCGCAATGCAAAACGTGTTCTTCAAATGCGCGCCGCAGGCGAGGACCGGACGCGACACCGGACGCGACAAATAGAACGGACGGGGCACGAAGCCGCGCGACCGGCGCATGATGGTAGGTATCCCGGCGATGACTCGGCCGACGGAGTCGTCGCAGCGCATCGCAATCTCACGATCGTGGAGCAAGATTGCATCCGCAATCCCATCGAGGCGCTCCCGGGCTTCGTCGTTCTCGTAGCAAATCGGTTCGTCCGACACGTTGGCCGAAGTCATGACGAGAGGTCGTTGAACCGCCTCCAAAAGCAGGTGGTGGAGCGGCGTATACGGTAAGAACAGGCCAAAAAGCGCAGTGTCTGGGCTGACTTCGACAGCGAGACCCGCGTCTTGGCGCCCACGCAGAAGGACCACGGGCCGCTCGGCCGCCGTCAGAAGCGCCTCTTCATCGGCACTCATCTCCGCTAGTGCGTGTGCAGCATCGAGGCTCCCTACCATGACGGCGAATGGCTTTTCGTCGCGATGCTTACGTTCCCGCAGGCGACGAACAGCCGCTCCATCGGTTGCATCACATGCGAGATGAAAACCCCCCAAGCCTTTGACCGCAACCGCTTCGCCGCGTGACAAGAGCTCCGCCGCGTCCGCGAGCGCGTTCATCTCCGACGCACCTCGACCATCGAGTCGATCCAAGCTGAGCGTCGGTCCGCAGTTCGGACAGGCATTGGGCTGCGCATGAAAGCGTCGGTCTTGGACGTCGTGGTATTCCGCCTTGCATGCCGCGCACATCACGAACGTCGACATGGTCGTCGCCGCGCGATCGTATGGAATGCCGGCTGCAATCGTGAAGCGAGGCCCGCACGCCGTGCAGTTGGTGAAGGCATATCCGAAACGCCGGTCGTGGCGATCCAACACCTCTTTTCTGCAGTCCTCACAGGTCGCGAGGTCGGGCGGAATCGACAGCGCCTTGTGGCCGGTGGCATCGCTCGATTCGATCACGAAGGCATCGAGGCGCTCGTCCGGAATCGTCGTCTCGCGGAGCTCTGCGATCTGTGCCGCAGGCAACGTATCTCTCTGTAATTCCTTTACAAATTGTCCCAAGATCGCTTTGCTTCCGAAGGCTTCGATCGTCACGCCCCGGGGGACGTTGCGGACTCTTCCGACGACGCCTACGCGACGCGCGAGCCGATAAACCCAGGGCCGAAAACCCACCCCTTGCACGGTCCCTCGAATCTCGATGCGATGCCCTGTCATCACGGTCCGTCCTCAAAGACGCCGAGAATATAGGCGACGAGGTCCCACTTCTGCCCGTCACTCAGCGTCGGCCAGGCAGGCATCGAAGTACCGCGCTCGCCTTCGCTCAAGATTTCAAACACCGCGATCGCGGTGGTGTTCGATCTCCAGTCGGCGTTGCCGAAATTGACTGGCTTCCCAGACAGGCCCTTGCTCCGCACCCCGTTTCCGTCTGCGCGATCGCCATGGCACAGCGCGCACTTCTCTTTGAACAGCGTCCTCCCGCGTGCACGCGCTTCGTCAGACGAAAGTTGGGCGAGGGGGACCTCGACTTTGTCGTAGTCGACAGAGAACGGGTTGACTTCGGCGCTACACCCCAAGAGTGCGAGCGACATGAGCAGTGCTCCCATGGCCTTCATCGCGACTCTCCGTAGATGGGACCGGTGGATACCCGAGTGACCTGAGCTCTTCGACCACGCGCTCGACGAGCTCGGGGATGCTTGCCTGAACGGCAGGCGTCCGTTCGAGCCCCAGGTCGATCGAGTCCGGAACCACGCCGAGAATCACCACCCGGTCCGGATACCGATCGAGCAAGCTGGCACCTGCAAGGAGGTCGGCGACCCCAATTTGGTGTGGTGAAAGTCGCTCGTAGACCGCCGGAGCCACCTCCTCGCCTTCGATCCGAACCTGTGTCCCGGGCGGCCCGTCGGCGCCGATCGCGTCGACGAGGATCACCTGATCGGCGCTGTCCACTAGAGGCAGGAGCGAGAGCCCGAGCGTGCCGCCGTCTAGCACGACGACACCCTCCGGGAACTCGTACTCACGAATGAGTTTGTGGACAGCGGCGATACCAGCGCCGTCGTCCATGCAGACAACATTGCCGAGGCCCAGAACTAGGACCGGCGTGCGTTCAGTCATCCCGCTTGCGCCAGCTCTTTGGCAAGAACTTGTATCCGCTGAACAGCGAGTCGATCAACCCCATGCCTTCGACGCGTGACACCAGCATTGCGCTCCAGATGTGGTGGGCGACGAAGCCCAGAAGGAACCACATCGCGACGTGATGGATCCAACGCGCCATCTGCGCGCCGCCGAAGATCGGAAGAAGGAACTCCCAGAACTCCATGTAGCCCGTCGCGCTCACCGAATAGAGAGCAAAGCCGGTGAGGATCATCGTGAGATACAGCCCAAACACCAGGAGATAGGTCAAGCCCGCCAAGGGGTTGTGACCGACGTTGAGCGGCGGCTCTTTGTCGAGCAACGAATAGAACTTGAGCATCTTGACCACGTCGCCACGCCTTCGCTTGCCGACCGGCACAAACTGATGCCAGCGCGCGTAGTACGAACCCACGAACATCCAGGCAATGCGTGATGCCACGGCGAGCGCGAAAATGATGGCCGTATAGAAGTGCACGACCTTCACCGTCGCCATCACGAAGTGCTCGCCTCCAGGCTGCGCGGGGATCAGGTAGGGTGTGCCAATGTAGATCCCGGTAATCGCGAGGATGAACACCGACACCATGATGAGCCAATGAGTCGATCGAACGAGCAAGTCCCAGACATAGACTCGTTCGATGCCTTCAACGTCATGCCGACGGGGGCTTGGCTGAGGGCGCTCCCCGCCCTTCGCCGCGGCTGCCGTCGGGGGAGTCATCGCACTTTGACGCGAGTTATCTCGCGCCCTCCAGGTTCGACGACGTGCACGCCGCAAGCCATGCACGGGTCGAACGAATGGACCGTCCTCAGGATTTCGATCGGCTGCTCTGGGTCGGCGACCGGAGTCCCCACCAGGGCTGCCTCGTAAGGACCCGGCGCGTCCCCGGAATCCCGTGGGCCGGCGTTCCAGGTGCTCGGAACCACGCACTGGTAGCGCGCGATTTTCGCGTCTTTGACGTGCACCCAGTGTCCTAGCGAGCCGCGAGGCGCCTCGTGAAAACCAGCTCCCATCGAGTCGGCGGGCCAGGTCTCCGGATCCCACTTGCTGTTGTCGTGGATGCGCAGCTCGCCCTTGCCCATGTTGTCGGCGAGCTCGTCGACCCAGTCGCCGATCTTGTCGACCAGCAACTGCGTTTCGATCCCGCGCGCCGCGACTCGACCGAGCGTCGAAAACAAGGCCTCGGGCCCAACGCCGAGGGTCTTGAGCACGTGGTTGACCAGGCCTTGGACCTGCTCGTGACCGCGGACGTAGTTGACCAACATGCGCGACAGAGGCCCGACTTCCATCGGCACGCCGTCGTAACGGGGCGACTTCAACCAGGAATACTTCTTCGCGGTGTCGAGACGCTCGAAGGGTGGCTTCGGACCGGTGTAGTTCGGCTTGGTTTCGCCCTCTGAGGGGTGGAGCGCCTGCTCCTCGCCGCCTTCGTAGTTGTACCAGGAGTGCGCGATCTGCTCGGTGATCTTCGAAGGATCGAACTCCTCCACCTTCGAGATGTCACGAGCCCGGATGATGCCCGGCTTGATGTAGAGCTCCGGCTTGGCTTCGTCGTCGAGTGGGTACTCGCCATACACCATGTAGTTGCCCACGCCTGCGCCGTAGCCGGCCCAGTCTTTGTAGAATGAGGCGACCGCAAGCAGGTCCGGAATGTACACCTTACTCACGAACTCCTGCGCGCCAGCAATCAGCTTTTTGAACTCGGCGATCGTGTGGATGTTCAGCGAGGCCTGCTTGTCCGGGTCGACCGGAGTCGCCATGCCGCCGACCAAGAAGCTCTGCAGATGCGGGTTCTTGCCGCCCAAAATGGCGTGCATCTTGATGAACTCCCGCTGCCACTCGAGCGCCTCGAGATAGTGCGCGACCGCCATGAGGTTCGCCGCCGGCGGAAGCTTGTAGGACGGGTGGCCCCAATACGCGTTGGCAAACGGCCCGAGCTGGCCTCGCTCGACCAGCCCTTTGACGCGATCCTGGATGCCCTTGAAGTACGTCGTACTGGACTTCCCCCAATCCGAAATCGACTGCGCAAGCGCGGACGTTTCGGCCGGATCCGCTTCGAGTGCCGACACGATGTCGACCCAGTCGAGCGCGTGCAGGTGGTAGAAGTGAATCACGTGGTCCTGGATGCACTGGGACGCGATGATTAGATTACGGAGAATCCGCGCGTTGGGTGGCGGCTTGGCGCCGATCGCGTCCTCTACCGCTCGAATCGAAGCGATCGCGTGCACGGTCGTGCAGACGCCGCAGATGCGCTGAGTGAACGCCCAGGCATCTCGCGGGTCGCGGCCTTGCAAGATGATCTCGATGCCTCGGAACATGGTCGAAGAAGACCAAGCGTTGGAGACTAGACCGCCCTCGATCTCCGCTTCGATGCGCAAGTGGCCTTCGATGCGGGTCACCGGGTCGACAACGATATGGGTCATTCTGCGCCTCCTTCATCGGTCTGCGTGGGCGGGCCTTCGGGTGCATGATCCGCGCCCGTTCCAACGAGCTTTTTTCCGAGATGTACCAAGGTGTGCCCTGCAAACGCGGTGGTGACACCGATGGCTGCCCAGAAGCCCACCTTGTCGATGTTCGAGCCTTTGCCGAAGCCGGGGAAGCCTGGAAGGTGCGCGTAGAAAGGCGTCATCTTGTCCCAGAAGTCCGGTTCGGCGCAGCCGATGCAACCGTGGCCGCATGCGATCGGCCAGCTCGTGTTGTCGTTCCACCCGACGTTCGGGCAGTTCTGGAACGAGACGGGGCCCTTGCAGCCCATTTTGTACAGGCAGTGGCCGTCGCGGTGGGCTTCGTCGCCCCATTGCTCGACGTACTGGCCGGTGTCGTAGTGGGCACGCCGCTCGCAGTTGTCGTGAATCGACTTTCCATACGCGAAAAGCGGGCGATTCAGCTTGTCGAGTGCCGGGAACCTTCCGTAAGTCAGGAAGTACACCAGCGTTGCGGTGAGGTTCTGCGCGTTCACCGGACAGGCCGACAGGTTGATCAGATTTTTCACGCCGGGCACCGCGTCGGACACGCCGAGCGCGCCGGTCGGATTTGGCGATGCCGCTGGGATGCCGCCAAACGATGCGCAGGTTCCGACTGCAATCGTCGCCAGCGCGCTGCCGCACACCTCGTTGGCCATGTCGATCGCGGCCTTCCCGCCGACCGTACAGTACGCGCCGTTCGCGCCGGTCGGGATCGAGCCCTCGACGACCGCGAGGTATGCGCCCTTCTGGTTCGCCACGACGTTGTGAAGGTTCTCCTCCGCCTGATGACCGGCGGCCGCCATGATCACCTCGTGGTAGTCGATCGAGATCAGATCGAGAATCACCTCGGCTGCCGTCGGCTTACTCGCGCGAAGGAATGATTCGGTGTTTCCCGCACAGTCCTGAAAGTTGAGCCACACCAGGGTTGGCTTTGGTTTGTTTTCTATCGCGTCGGCAATCATCGCCGTCGCGCCTTTCGGCAAACCAAACATCACCGCCATCGCAGAACAGAAGCCCATGAACTCGCGACGTGACACGCCGCGCGCCTCTAACTCCCGCCGGAAGTCACTTCCCGGTTCATCCATTGGATCCTCCTCGCAGTTGCAGAGCAAAGGACGCGGCACTACTTTTATCAGCCGCCCAGTGAGGGGACTCTACCGTCGCGAGGACCCCAAAAACAAGGTTTGCATCGCTCTTGAGAACCGTTTTCTACAGGTCGCGCGCATCTTTCGTTTTGCGGCGATCACGCGAAATATTTGCGCCGATTTTTGCCGACTGAGACGCGTACGCGGTAACATCTCTCGGATGTCCGCTGGGTCAGACGAGTATCGGTTTTTCGAAGTCGTCCAGGGCTACATCGAGCAGGCAGCCGCGCTCACGGGCCTCCCGTCTCATGTGAAGGCGATCCTCGCGGAACCGAAGAACGAGCTCATCATTCATTTCCCAGTGCGAATGGACAGCGGCGAAATGCGCTTGTTCAAGGGTTATCGGATTCAGCACAATAACGTCATGGGCCCATACAAGGGTGGAATGCGGTACCACGAGCAGGTCACGCTCAACGAGCTCAAGGCGCTTGCCACGCAAATGACCTGGAAATGTGCGCTGCTCGGCGTTCCATTCGGCGGAGGCAAAGGCGGAATCAAATTCAATCCGCGAGAGCACTCCATCGATGAGCTACGGCGCATCACGCGGCGATTCACCCACGCGTTGGGCAGCAATATCGGCCCGTCACACGACATTCCCGCACCCGACATGGGAACCAACTCCCAGACCATGGTTTGGATGATGGACACGTACATCAACACCGGGCCCACGTATGAAAAGAACGACCAGCGCGCTGTAGTGACCGGAAAGACCATCAATTCGGGCGGCTCGGAGGGCCGCGAAGCGGCGACCGGTCAGGGCGTGGTGCATTGCATCAAGGAATGGGCGCGCGAGAATCGCTTCGATCTCGAAGGCGCCACCGCCATCGTTCAGGGCTTCGGCAACGTGGGCTCAAACGCCGGCGTTCTTCTATCGAAGCTCGGGGTCTCGACGATCGCGACCGGCGATCACTCCGGCTATTTGCGAAACGAAGAAGGCTTCAACGCGCACAAGCTTCAGGACTACGTGCAGGCCAACGGCTCGATCGCAGGTTATCCACGCGGCGACCAGATCACACGGAAAGAGTTTTTTGCAACCAAGGCGGACCTGTTCATTCCGGCCGCACTCGAAAATCAAGTCGGCGCGGAGGAAGCAAACAATCTCGAGGTGCGCTTGATCGCGGAAGGCGCCAACGGCCCGATCAACCCTGACGGAGCTGCGGTGTTGGCCGATCGTGGCATTCCGGTCATCCCCGACATCCTGGCCAACTCGGGCGGTGTCACCGTCAGCTATTACGAATGGGTGCAGAACCGGAACAGCGAGCACTGGGACTCTGAAGAAGTACAGCGGCGGTTACTTCACATGATCCGGCGCGCGTATCAGCGCACGATGTTCTACGCGACTAAAAAGAAGGTCGATCCCCGAATCGCGGCATATGCCCTGGCCCTCGAAAGCCTCGCGACTTCCTACGCAGAGCGCGGCATCTTTCCCTGAATTATATGGAATTTCTGGACCTCGAACGGTGCGCCCACGAGGTCCCAGGCGCCTTGACAATTGCGGCCTTCGGAAGCACTTCCATCAGTCATGATTGCCCAAGCGGTCTTTGAAGGAACGATCCCAGAGGAAGGCGTCGGGGACTTGCTTGGCGGCCTCGAAGAGATTCGCACCACGGGTGTGCTGACCTTTCAAAGCGAGTCGGGCTCGGGCACCGTTCGGCTCGTGCAAGGTCAGGTTGCGGATTCCGAATCATCCACCGACGAAGAACGCGCGCTCCAGGTTCTACTCTCCCTCCGCGAGGGTGAGTTTGCCGTGTATCCGAAGCTTCCGCACCTGCCGGTCTCGCGCGGCACCGACACCACGCGGCGCGGCTCGATCGCCGTACACCCGCCCGCCGATTTGATGCGCTATTGCGAGGGCGCGGGTCTCACCGGTCGGCTCTTGCTCGAGCATCGGGGACGGCTCGCGATCGCATACTACGAAAAGGGCGAGCTCCAGGACGTCAGCATCGATGGTGGGACCGCCGCGGATTACGTGCTGGCCCTCGAATGGACCGAAGGGACCTTTCGCGTCGATGCCGTCCCGCCGCCCCGAGAAACATTGCCCCCGGCGCTTCGGGACAAGGCTTCCACGGCGCCTCCGAAAAACCCAACCGTCCTTCCCTTGCTCGACGCCTTCGAAGAAGGTCTTGCCGACCTTGGTCGTGTCGACGCGACTCCGGTCTCTGGACTCGGCCCCCGCATGGAAGCGCTCGACGAGGACGCGACGATCCGGATCATTCGCCGGCCCGGAGAGGACGATCTGCCCGAGCTTCGGCCGAGCTGGCACGCCCTCGACTATTCTCCCTCCTTCACAACGGAATCTGCTACAACTAGCCCGGTGAAGTCGAAGGACGACGGCAGGCGGATTGGTTTCTTACGCACGCTCGGATGGGTCGGCGGGGTTTTCCTCGTGGTGGCCGCGTGTCTCTGGCTTCTCGCCTCGCTCCCGCCACTGGAGTAGTCTGGCCGTCGTGAGCCCGCGCTTGCGACCGGGACGCTGGCTGCCCAGCCGGATCGCCTTCCTTCATCTGGTCTCGCTTCTGGCGGCGTGCGTGACTTTCCCCTCGATCGCCGGTGCGCAGGGTGCTGATCCTAGGGGCGAGCCTTATCGTCCCGGCGACGCCGTTCCGGCCCCCAAGGAGCCGGATGCATCCGAAGACGAAGACCCAGAGGAGTTCCGCGACCCGTATGGAGTAGCCAGCGAAGATCGCCATTCGGATCAGGTTTCCTCGCAAGTCCGCTACGTGCTCGAGGGCATCGTCGTCATCGGCAACAAGCGAACGAAATCGCAGCTGGTTCGCAAGTTCGTTCCGTTGAAGCCGGGCGACTTTCTCGACCCGGAATCACCAGAGCTCCTCGATACCGAATGGCGACTGATGGGCACCGGCTGGTTCGACAGCGTCGACATCCGCCTCGAACGCGGTGCGGAGCGGGGCTACGTGGTGCTCGTCGTCCAAGTGAAGGAGCGCAACACCTTTGTCATCGAGAACCTGGTCGCAGGCCTATCGAAAGGCGTCCGACGAACTACCGACAAAGGCCGCGTACTGTTTCCTTGGCTTGGCTTCAAAGTCACGGAGACCAACCTCGCCGGCCTCGGCATCCGCTTGTCCGGGACCGCGCTGGTCAGCGAATTCCAGCAGGGCGGACGCTTGGACCTACGGTACCCAAAGCTGATCAAGAATGAATACGGCATCCGATTTGGCACATTCTTTCTCAATGGCAGGGAGTTCTTTGGGAACGATCCCTTGGTCAGCGTGCCCTGCGGTGCACCGACCTGTCCTGGCAGTTCGGTCGTCACCAATGCGGTCGTCCGCTATCGGCGGGGCGGTTTCATGGTCGGCACTGGCAAGGAATTCACCTCCAAGCTGCGCTACAGCCTCGATTGGATCGGCGACATCGTCAGCGTTCTCAACCGCCCCCAGGCAGCCAGCCAGGTAGTTGGCAACGAGATCCAGCCGGTCGATTTCGCGATCCAAGACGGCAGGAGCTTCGTTTCCTCGCTCCGGTTCAGGCTGACCTTCGACAAGCGCGACGACCCGGGCATCACGAAGGAGGGCGTCTTGTTCGTCGGCGACGTCACGCTTGGAACGCGCGCTCTTGGCAGTGATTACGACTACATCAAGATAGATGTCTGGGTCAGGCGCTGGTGGCGGCTTCCGTGGAAGCACACGATTCGGATCGGGTTTTTCGGCGGCGCGGCCTTTGGGAACACGCCGTTCTTCTATCTCTACCACATCTCGGATCTCTCGGATCTGATCCCCTCGAGATTCCTCGAGATGCAGCTCGACGCGCGTCCACCACCCAATCTTTTGGGCACTTCGATCGAAAACAACTACCTCGGCGAGCTCGCCTGGCGGCTCGACGTCGGATACGACGTGCCCGTTTATCAAAGAGCGCGCGAACGCGGGCTTCGCGAGGTCAACCTCTATGGGCTCATCGGGCTGATTTCTTTGACAGACCTCAGAAACCAGCGGACCGGCTTCGGCGGGGTCATCGGCTACAGCGGCATCTCTCGCTTTCCGCTCGACCTGACCTTCGACGTTGGATTCCGGTTCGACACGCGGGTCGGGGTTTTCCAGTTCGGTTTCTCGACGATATTGGGGTTCGTCCGCCTGTGAGATTCGGGCTTGCAGCGTTGGTCTTGCTGATCGCAGCGGTCGCCTACGGGCAGTCGCGACTTCCGCTCCGTGACCTTGGCGTGACCTGGTCACGCGGTGCCGCCCGGGTGTCGTTCTCGGCAAAAGATCTTGCCGACGAGCGCGTGCGTCGGGAACTATCGAGCGGGCTTCGAAAGCGCATGGAAGTGACCGTCAGCGCACACCTGAACGGCTCGAACTGGAGGATGGGCGTCCGGCAATTTGGCTGCGACGTGACCCGCGACCTCTGGGAGGACGGCTATCTCGTTCGCATCGGCGATCAAAGCGAGCGGCTCAAAACGCTGGAACAAGTGCTCGACCGCTGCCTGGTCGTCCAAGGCCTGTTCGTTGGGGAACCGAAAAGCTACGAGTTGCAGCGAGGAAGAGACATCTACTTCGCCGTGAAGGCGGAGTTCAACCCGATTTCGAAGAAGCAGTGTTCCGAGCTTATCCGTCCTTCCTCTGGCGCAGATCCGGTCGGTCCCATTAGTGTCAACATCGTCAGGCGCCGGATCTGCAAAGCCGAGCGCAGCATCGCGTTCCGAAGCGAGCTCTTGAAGGTGCCACAATGAGCCGATTCGAGCGCAAGATTCTATTCGCGATCGGCTTGTCGGTGTTTCTTGCGCTCGGCGGTAGCATTTTTCTCGCCCAAGGCGCGCTGCGCGACGTCTACGCGGTTGGCGTGAACGAGCGCTTTGGCGCAGAGCTCGTTCACGGCGTGGAGGCGCGCCGAGGGCAGCTCATGGCGCTCCGCGTGGGTTCCGATCAGGTCGCAGATGCCGTGCTGTGGGCAGTCGAAGCCCAGGTTGCCCGCAGCCGAAGCGTTGCAAAGCTCGAAAGCCTTCTTCGCGAGCTCCTGGGACGGTACGAGGTCGTTCAAAGCATTCGGCTCATCGATGACGCCGACGAGGTTCTCGCAACGGTAGTTCGTCCGCCGGACCCCGCGGGCGACGCGCGACGAACCACGATCCGCGATCGGGAGACGGGCAGCGGAGCACGCAAGTTACGAATCGCGGTCGAGGTCTCGGTACCGGAACGGTACTTCGAGCGGCTGCAACAAGCCGGCGAGGTTGCCGATGTATACTCGCGCCTACAACAGCAAGGGGCTTCCGTTTCGGACGTGTACGCGTGGGTCTTTGGGGTGCTGGCGTTTCTCGTCATACTCGTTGCCTTCTTGATCGGTGCAATCGTGTCGCGTCGCGTCACTCGCCGTGTCACCGACTTGGCCGAAGCCTCTCGAAAGGTCGGCGCTGGTGATCTCACGGTCGCTTTACCAACCGGCGCCAGGGATGAGGTCGCCGAGCTCACGAAGGCTTTCAACGAGATGGTTCGCGACCTGCGTGATTCCCGCACGCGCATCGAGTACCTGCAGCGCATCGGCGCCTGGCAGGATTTTGCTCGCCGTCTTGCCCACGAGATCAAGAATCCGCTCACACCCATCCAACTTGCCGCTCAAGAGATGGCCGAAACCTATGCCGGCGAAGACGAGGCCTTTCAGAAGAAGCTGCAGCAGGCGCGGGGGATCATCGAGGAGGAGGTCGCTACGCTCCGCCGGCTCGTCGGAGAATTCAGCGCTTTTGCCAAGCTTCCGAGGGCCGATCTATCCCCATCCGACCTGTGCGAGCTCATCCACAGTATCCAGATTTCAATTCCAGCAGTCCTCGAGGATGTGGGTCATGGGGCTGCGGCGCCGGTCGAAGTTCAGCTGACTTGTGCAACGGAACCCATCCGCGTGCGTATGGACCCCATGATGCTCAAGCGCGGGGTCGACAACATTTTACGGAATGCGATTCAGGCGGTCTACGAGGCTCATCCAAACGG
>Ga0265303_10001252_pt1 | contig 15458 bp, 12 predicted proteins | sample Helome_2_FD_192494 | JGI IMG/M metagenome (GOLD analysis project Ga0265303, IMG submission 192494) | Marine sediment microbial communities from subtidal zone of North Sea - Hel_20160317 (Illumina Assembly) | ecosystem: Environmental > Aquatic > Marine > Subtidal zone > Sediment ... | reverse complement strand
TACCGTATTTATTAAAAAGGGACTCCAGCCTGGTTTTTTCCGGGTCGTCAATGGGGACCAGTCTCACATTGCCGCCAAGCTTCTCCTCGGTGGCCGGATCCAGCACATGGATGCGTCCGTTGTACATGGATTCGCCAATGCCTTCGCCAACATTTCCGAGAACAACGATCCGTCCGCCCAGAGTCATTTTTCCGGCCCAGCGACCCACATCGCCGCAAACTATCAGGGTACCGCCCTTCATGCCCCAGCCGGCACGGCTGCCGCTGTTGCCTCTAACAACGATGGTGCCGCCTACCATGGAAGGCGCCGCATTGCTGCCGGTGTTCATTTCAACGATGATCTCCCCGGAGGTCATATTATCGCCGGTATACCAGCCCGTGTTGCCTTCGATCCTTATGGTGGGTCCTTCCAGAAATCCGCCGGTGTAGAAACCGGTACTGCCGTGGATAGTAATCTTGCCCTCACCGATCAGAGCGGTGCCAAAATTATGAAGTGAATGGGGATTATCAATTTCGATCTCGGCTTCGGTTTTTATCAGTTCTTTCAACTGGTGATTGACTTCCCGGGAATTCATGCCTGCTAAGTCTAAACGGACCATACCTGTACTCCTCCTGGATCCATCTCCGTGGCATAAACATCGGAGACAATTGGGGTTAAACAAATTTGTTCTGATCCGAAAAGCACCGTCGTACCATCTTTTTCAAAATGCAGCATGGGCTTGATACCCAGTCGATCCCGCAGCGCGCCGATTTGATTGGAGGTGCTGACCAGAAGCGTGAAAACACCGTCAAATGTTTCCAGGCCCTGGTGAAGTGCCGCTTCCAGGTCCAATCCTTTTTCCTTCATTTGAAACGCCAGAAAGTGTGCCGCCATCTCCGAGTCATTGTTGGTTTTAAAACGCACACCCCAACTTTCCATTTTGCGGCGCATATTGAAATAATTGGTAAACTGCCCGTTGTGCACAATCGCCAATTCCGGGTAGATATAGGAAATAAAGGGGTGGGCAAAATTGATATTTTCCACACTTTCAGTCGCCAGGCGAACATGCCCGATACCGTGCGTTCCCTTGATCGGAGGGATTTTGTGGCATGTCTGCAACTCTTCGGCCGAGCCCTCATCCTTGTAGACCTTGAGTTTTTTCCCCAGGGAATGAACACATACATCGGGATGGCTGTCGATGGCCCAGTTCAAATCAGATATCCGCTCGGGGGCCATATCTATCGAGGCCTCATAAAAGGTAAAAATACCCTGTCCCTGATAAATGCGGGCATTGGATATCTGGCCGTATCCTTTGATGATCTCTTCAAGGTCCTTTTGATACTCTGCTGCGGTCATCGACACCCGCAGATCAATGGTATCCCGGTTCTCATAAATAGCCACTCCGGTGGCATCTCTACCCCGATGAATGAGCTCTTTTAGCATGTTGATTAAATCATTTCCCAGGGTCGGTGAATCTTTGGCAATTAGTCCGGCTATACCGCACACGGTGCACCTCCCATGTTGTTTTGTTGATGAGTTGATTATGTTGATTGGTTGATTAAGTAAAAAAGGATTTAAATCCTTTAAACTATTCAACTCAATAAACTAATCAACCAATCAACTATGCGAAGCATTTATAAGTGATACGCGTATTCATTAAATTCCCAGTCGGTAACGCTGGTCCGGAAGCGTTCAATTTCATGTTCCTTGAGCGCTAAAAATGCCTGCACCAGTTCGGGGCCAAGGGCATCACACAAGACGGTGTCCGCCTTAAAATCCACCAGGGCGTCCTGCAGCCAGAAGGTAACGGGCTCAAACGTTCCGGGTTCGGATCCGTAGATGTCATCCGGAGCCGGCTCGCCCGGTTCAATTTTATTTTCGATACCGTCCAGCCCGGCAGCCAATATGGTCGCCAGCACGAGGTAGGGGTTGGCCGACGCACAGGGGCCTCTGTTTTCCACACGGGTTGCCGAACCACGCTCAGCCGGCACTCGACAGTAAACCGTACGGTTATCCCATCCCCAGGCTAAATAAAATGGACAAAAGGCTCCCAGTACGAAGCGTCGATAGGAATTAATCGTCGGGGCCAAAATTGCTGACATCCCCCTGGCATGGGCCATCTGGCCGCCCAGAAAATACCGCAGCTGGTCGGAAACGCCATTTTCTCCGGCAGGATTCTCAAACAAATTCTTGTTGGATTTGGGATCAAAAAGTGAGGCGTGAATGTGGTAACCGCTTCCGCCATTGTCGGTTTTAGGGCGCCCCATGAAAGTCAGCAACAGGTCGTTCATGGCTGCCACTTCCTTGCAAACATATTTGAAGGTAAAGGTTTGATCGGCCATACTCAGGGCATCATCATATTTCCAGTTAACCTCAAACTGTCCGGGAAAAAATTCATGATTGAGATAAATAATATCCAATCCGAGCTCGATGAACAGATTTTGAAATAATCGCAGCATGCCTTTTGGATCAATGACCGGGTTGACTTGATAGACACAGGAGGGGCTGGCATTGTATACTTCACCGTCTGCATCGCCGCCCTGGTTGAAAAGGAAAAATTCCAACTCAGAGGCCACCATGGGGTTGAAATTAAGATCCTGGTAACGCTTGATGATGCGTTGTAATACATAACGCGGATCCACGGGAAGCGGTTTGCCGTCAGGTCCATAGGCGTTGCCGATAAATCGAGCTGTACCTTCCATATACGGCAGGACAGCAAACGTGGCCGGGTCCGGTTTGATGGTCATATCCCTCCATTGGATTTCATCTCCCAAACCGGTGCCCATGGCAACATCGTTTGCAAAATCAATCGCATAGGTGGCTGTTACGTGATTGCAGCCTTCCTCTAAAACCTCCTCAAGCCGGTGGGCCGGAACAAGTTTGCTGCGGCAGATCCCATGCAGGTCCGGAAAATCAATCCGTAAAGAATCAATATTGGTGGCCTTGATTTTCTCTTGAATTTCCTTTAGGTCCATATTGCCCCCCTTTCACTGAATTATAATGAAACATACCGTTATAATGAAGGAACTTCATAAATTAGGCGGGATAATGTAATTTATAATTCATTTTAAATCTAATATTGTAATACTTGATACATATTTACCTGTCAAGTAAATATTGATTCATATTTATTAAAAAACTATGATCCTAAATTGGCATGGATATGAATGATATGAAAGCTTTGGGCACAGGCAAAATTCAGGCCTAAAATTTGACCTTGGGCCACAGAATTTGATAATGCTTCAGCAAGGAGGAATTCCATGGGAAAACATAGATTTGCCATTGTTGGAGTGGGAGCTACCGGGACGGTACTGGCAGCAGCGATTCTCAGCAAATATCCAGAAACAGTTCTTGTAAGTCGAAATCCTGATGCGGGTGATACGCTATTATCGAAGGGATTACGCGTATCAGGAGCAATCAATTGCCAATCTCCGGTAAAAAATTTTGTTTTGCAAATTAAAGCGCTCAAGCATTCAAATCCGAATCTAATTTTTCTTGCCACTAAGACCTTTCACCTTGACCAAGTCCTTGCAGATCTTGAAGATGTATATCGTCCCGGCATCAAAATTGTTTCCACCCAAAACGGTCTGGGAACCGAGGATCTCATCGCAGATAAATTCGGTGCTGATGCTGCCTTCCGTATGTCTTTAAATTTTGGTGTATCACTGACATCCGCCGGGGAAGCGGAGATCGCATTTTTTAATCGTCCCAATCATCTCGGAAGCATTATCCAGGAAAACCGCAATTTGGGAACACAACTAGCGATGTTGCTGACGGAGTGCGGTTTGGAAACGGACTTCGTTGACGATATCAAGCTGTATGTCTGGAAAAAAATGGTTATGAAATGCACCATGGCGTCTATTTGTGCAGTTACCAATAAAACCATTAAGGAAGCGCTGGAATTTGCCCCTACCAGGGAAATCGCCGATGCCTGCTTTAAGGAGGCCCTGGCAGTAGCTAAAGCGGTGGGCTACGATATTGGAGAAGATTATATTGAACGGGCTGTGAATTACCTGATGAAGGCCGGAGTCCATCGGGATTCCATGTGCGTTGACATCGAAAACAAAGCACCAACGGAGATAGATTTTTTGGGCGGCAAAGTTGTGGAATATGCTCGCCATTATAGTGTTGCTACACCATATTTTACTGCCATGACCAATTTGGTTAAAGCCGTCGAAGACAATTATTTGAAGCAATTCTATCGATCATTTCTTTAGCACTCTGTTCTATCCTCTTCTGATTATTCTTCTGTTGCATAAGACGCTGCATTATTTTCTATTCAGGTACTAATATAGTTTCCTACTCTATCTATCAATATTGAAAAAATTGCATTTATCTCATAGACGAGCTGATAAGTGACATGGCCATTAAAGACTTTTATATTGCCTTGTGTGTAAATCGTTTTACCTACTACCCCTACCTTATATATTTTGTATAATAATTCATTGATCGTCTTAACATTAATAGATGCAGATAACGAATCAAGGAACTCGGCTTTTCTCATTTTAATAGTTTCAGGATCTAAGATTTTTTCGTACGATTCTGGTACTTCCGCATCCGACAGGTGGGTATCATTGAGGTTTGTAAATCCTTTAAATCTTCCAAATTCATCTATTAATACAGAAAATTCCGCAACCGAGCCGAAATAAAGTTGAAATGCAATTTGGTTGTTATGCACTACAGTTTTTCCTTCTTTAAACTGCATTTTTTCTTTCAAAAATAAATTGTGAGTTTCTTGAAAAAGCTTTTCGATTTGAAACTCATCGAAAGAGGCAAGTATTGAAGAGAACAGTTCTTTTTCCCCCGACTTAATAATTTCTGGATCGACAATTGGCATTTTCCCCCCTCTATTTTCTTTTAAAAATACTCATTAATGCTAATTTTGAGATTGTTGTTTCCGTTAAGATTTTTGTGTAGAATGTTGGCGGGCATATTTGCCGGTGGAAATGTGGCAAACCGATTTAATTCTTTAGGGGAAAAATGGCTTTTTTATCGATTGATTTGTGTTCTTAAACATTCTCCTTTTGAAGCAATGACTGCAAAAATCATGCTAAACAAAGGTTTAAATAAAATATAAATTTTATCTAATAATTAAAATCGGTTAACCGGAATTTTGCTAAAACAGATTGCTATAATTGTGAAATCAATACCTATCTTTAGGAAAATAATTTCATAATTCAACTTGCCCAAACTATCAATATTACCTCTCATTTTTAATTTTCAAACCTGATTTCGACATTATTGCATGTACGGTTGCCGGAACTATTGTAAAGCACTATCCGTAGTGCTGGGGTGAGAATTTATCGCTTACTATGGATATCATATGGGCTCAAGTAATTTTCAAAACATCATATGCGTGGATTTGTTGGAGGAATCCGCAAAGAAATGCTTCAGGTGATGAATATCAAATGATATTTTAAAGGGAGCTTTCTGTTCGATTCTTGCCTTGTTTTTTGGCAAGATAGAGGGCCTCATCAGCTTTCAGAATCATGTCATAAAGCACTGACTCGATGTCAACACTCTCAACCGTTTTTATATAAAAACCTAATGAGGCAGTTATTCGGATACATGCTTCATCAAAACGGAAATCAGAATTCTCAATCGCCTTTCGAATGCGTTCACACTGAATATAAATTAGCTCTTTATCCACCTCGCCACGAGGCATACAAATAAATTCTTCACCACCATAGCGTGCGAAAAGATCTTCAGTTCGCTTATTTTCAATAACAATATTGGAAAACTGTGATAACACCGAATCGCCTGCCAGGTGACCAAATTGATCATTAACCCGCTTAAAATTATCAATATCCATCATAATAATTCCGACAGGCAGCTTATGCCTGCTGGCATAAGCTATCTCCATACAGGCAAGTTTTACAAAATGGTGGCGGTTAAAAATTCCTGTTAACGAATCAAAGGACGCTTTATACAGTAGGTTTTCTTCAGCTTGAATTTCAGCTTCATTTTTATATTCAATTTTCATTATTGAGTGACCCAGTTGAATGGGGATGCCATTCGATAGCAGAGCATGACTCACTGCTTGGGAGTCGACGTAGATACCGTTAGTTGAGCCTTGATCGTCAATTCGAATTGTATCCCCCATCCATTCTATGATGCAGTGAATGCGGGATATACGATCGTCCTCTATGGTTATATCGGCCTGTGATGATCTGCCAATAGTCATGGTGCCGCGATACAATTTATGGCGGCGTCCGCTATCGTTGCCGATATATATTACTAAATAGGGATGACGCTGGTCTGCTTGCAGAAGAGAGTCACGGTCAATAATTACTGTTTTATCCCTATTGGATAGTTCTCTTTCTTTCATGAGTAAATACAATTAAAAAAATTATCAAAAAGTGAGTTTATATTAATTGTTCCTATTCCAAATTTATCGGAAAAATATTCAGATACTTTAGAGAAAAATAGTCCCGCTTTATATTAATATCTAAGGATGTTCTGGTCGCATCCCCCAATCCGAGCTCTGACTTCTGCCCTCTAAATCCTGCCTGCCCGCTTAGCCTAAAAGGCGAAGGCGGGACCCCTGAAACTTCCAATCTTTTATCTTACCACCAGATCCAAAGAGCGTTTTGACAGGGATTCGCATCCGGTTGCGGTGACCACGACGGTGTGTCCGAAGCACATGGCGTGGTTGGTGTCACTGTCCATTAGAATCATATGTAAAAAAAATACCATGTTCTCTGCGGCGATGACCGGATTGCCGTGGAAGAACATCGGCCAGTCCATCCAGTTGGGAGCAAAGGTGGTGCCGAGGCTGTAGCCCGTGGCATTGAGCCGGTGCTCCTTCATTCCGGCATCGTCGCAAATTCGTGCATAGGCGTCAAACACTTCGCCGATGGGTCGGCCGGGTTTAAGGGCCTCCATGCAGGCTTTCATGGCATCCATATTCACCGCGTGCATCTTTTTATGAAGCGGTGTGGCCTCACCGATGGGGATGGTGCGCATCATGGCGGCATGATAGTGCCGGTAGGCCGCTGCCCATTCAAGGGTCAGTTGATCCCGGGTGTCGAGCTTGCGACGCCCTGATTTGTAACGACACAAAAGCGCATCCTGTCCTGAGCCGATGATAAATTCGTTTCCCGGGTAGTCGCCGTCACCGGAAAAAATGACCCCTTGCATGGCCGCCAGAATGTCCCCTTCGTCCGCCCCCGGTCCCGCCAGACGGTAGGCTTCATCATAGGCCCGGTCAGCCAGTTCGGCCGCCTTGCGCACATAGGTCAGTTCGGCCTTGCTTTTGACTACGCGCAGCCGGCTGACCAGATCAGATGCATCCTCGAGGTCACAGAATCCGGAAAGGGCGGCTTCCAGCAGTTTACCATTTTTGGCTGTTAATCCATAGGTATCGTATTCAACACCAAGCCGCAGGCCCCGGCAGCCAAATTCATCCAGAATCTGTTTTAGCTGAAGCGCCGGATTGGCTTTGACACTGTCCTGCCAGATACGGATATCTTCAATGACGGACGTGTGACGTGCCTGACGTAAATCCGGTGCGCGGGTTAAAAGCATCAGGTTTCCGTCTCGATCAAGATAAAGACATTGGAAAAATACGTAACCGAAGCTGTCGTAGCCGCTCAGGTAATACATGCTTTCCTGTCTGAACATCAAAAGACCGTCCAATTGCCGGTCTTTGAGCTGATCGATGGTCCTGTGCTGTCGTTCGGTAAGTTCTTCTGTGGTGAAGTGTAAAGACATACCATGATTCCTTCTTTAAACTGAACTTATTGCCTGGATAAACAATAAATCCGAAGCAAATTTAAAATTTGAGAAAACCTATTTCCCGACTAACAAACGAATCGCGTGATGACAATTAATCTCATTTAAAATTTAGCCCCAGGAAGTATATTTTCCGGCAAACCAAGACCGTCAACAAGCAGACCACGATAGAGTTTAATAATTTCATTGGTGATATCATCATCCAGCTGAGGTGGTGTCTGGGTGACCATGATCCCGCTTTTGAGAATGCAGGCAGTTATTCCCTTTGAATATTCGAAAGTAATGCCATACATACCCGTCGATTTTACCAACAGCCTTTTTTCCTCAAGCACTTTGCCAAGTTTTTCAAGGTTGACTTCAAGTCGATTTTTCGGAAAAATAGAAAACGTTCGGCGTCCGTCTCTGGCGCAGGACTCTTCAAACCACTTATCGGTTAACTCGGCCGGCGCACCGTTCGGCTTTTTACCGCATACTTTGCAGGATTCAAGACGCGGGACATCCAGAATATTAAATTCAAATTCTTTGAGATCAACATAGAGCAGTTTGTTAAAAAGCTTTGGTTTCAAGCCGGTCAATAGCCGAATAGCCTCGGAAACCTGAATGGAAGCTACCATACCGACAACTGAGGGGTGGACACCGACTACCCCGCAAGACGGAATATCCTCGTTTTTTAAATCGGGCATGAAACATTCCAGGCAGAAGGTCTGGTCAGGGATCAAGGTCGATACATTTCCATAGGATGCAGTTGCCGCGCCAAACACATAGGGAATCTTCAGCCGGTTGCAGGTCCGATTTACTATATAGCGGGTTTCAATTCTGTCCAGACCGTCGATGACAATGTCCATGCCGGCAATCAAAGCATCAGCATTGAGGGAATTCAAAGCCTCTGGTATTGGCTCCAGTGTCACGTCGGGATTGAGTCGGGTTAATCGGTTAAACGCCACCTCCACCTTAGGCTGCCCGATGACGTCCACATCATAGAGGTGCTGGCGGTGCAAATCCGTGCGGGAGACCACGTCCCGATCAACAAAGCGCAGTGTTCCCACACCCATTCCCACCAGTTTCAGGGCGATGGGGGATCCCAGGCCGCCCACTCCGATGAGGCAGACTTTGGAATTTCTGAGTGCCAATTGTCCATCATAGCCAATGTCTGCTAAGACAATTTGCCTGGAGTATGTAAATACCTCTTCGTCGGTGAGTTCTTTATGCATTATTGGCCACCTGTTGGGTCTATTCAGCGATGAAATCCCGCCGTCGGGCGGGGGGACTGCGTGCCTGGGTTGTAGATATAAAACCGACTAGCGGTGAGTATATTACTACCTATTTTCGCCTCAATTGTAAACAGGGTTTTCCTTTTCCAGAGTGAGAGCAATCAAAGACCATCCATCACCATCCCACTAATTTTGCGCTTGACCAGGGTGGATAACCACCTTATGTTCACATGAATGGACGCTCAAGAGTTGAAAAGTTTAACCCGTCAGGTTCTTCAAAACTGTGACATTTCAGATGCCTATCATGCTGGGCTGTATTCAATCTGCGGATTGGCCTTACGATTGCGCGATTTATACAAATGGGAAAAACAGCTGCCGCCCTGGGAGGAACGGGATTCATCCGAAATTCTGGACTGGATTGAAACCAAAGAAAACAGGTGGGAGTCTTTTGCTGAAAATGATTATAAGGAATTGTTCCTTTGCGGTAAAATCTTCGATCCGTTCGATTCAGATGGGGTCAATGCTGTTTTGAAACCCCACAACATCTACTACGGCGCCGGATATGCCCACAGCCTTAAACCCACCTTTTTTCTTGCGATCATCGAGAATAAAACCCGTTCAAATGGATACAAAATTTACACCCTAGGCCGGGAGTTGGCGCGGGATTTATTGACCATACCGGCGATGTCCCAGAATGACAACGTTCTTTTGCGGCAGGAATCCGCTAATTTATTTCTATGGGATAAAATATTTTATATAAAAAAATCCGGCCGCTATGCCCTCAATTTTGGCCTGGAACACTTAGGTATTACCGAAAAAGACCCCACGATGCTGCGGCAAAACCTTCCTGAGATTTTTGCGGCTGTAAAGGACACCTACATATATCACGAGCTGGGCGAAATACAGGATGCGACATTTGACAGGGAAAGCTGGCGGGAGATGGTTGCGGCATTTCCGTTTTCGCCGGTGGAGTTCATCGCACGGGCCGTCAAAGATCTTCTGGCGGATACCAATAAATACGGAACATTGCACCACATCATTCAAAAGCGTCAAACCGCCGGCCTGGCTTTTTATGTTGCATTTATCGACGGACTGGCTAAAGAATTTTTTCCGCAAATCAGCATCGCTTTTCAGATGTTTGTAAAATCTGGCGATTGGGGCATAATCGAACAGGCTGTGGAGGATGGTAATCAAACTGCCCAAAAGTATACGATGCTGTTGCTGGATATCTATCGCGACGGTGTTAAAAAAGATAACCTGGATTGGGCAGAAGCAGAAATCCAAAAACGTCTACTCGCAAAATACAAGAAAAGTGCTTGAATGGAAACCATGGGGCCGTTGCAAATTTTAGGGGGACGGCTCATATGTCTACTGTGGGACGGAGGAGATGGGTGTTGGCCGGGAAAATTATTTATTAAATAATATCTCGATGTTATTAAGCATTCGATTCGGGAATTCCCTTTCGGTCCGGTGGAAGTCGGTCTGCATGAGCTCGTTGGCCGATCTAAGACAGCCTATGAATTGTTTGATATACCTCCTGGTCCTCTTCGATTCCAAATGGTAATTTGTTTGAATCGCTTGCAAAAGGCTGTGCAACTCGTTCCGAATAGATGGGCATGGAAAACGGTCGCCGCTCTGCCTGGTTTCCAAGAATTGATCAATTCCGAAATATTTTAAGATTGTTTTAATCCCTATGCAACCATGCCGCAGGGTTACCACGAAACGAGAACTATTGGGCTGGCCAAGGTTTTGTGGTCGGTTAATATTTCTTGTTGGAAATGCCGATGTTTTCATTTTACGCGCTGATTTTCAAGTCCAAACCATTCTACCGGCCTTAAGCAAGTTCATACCTTCCCCGATATTTTGTCTTAGATATGATCCTTTCAACATTTTCACCACCAACTGTTTGTACAATAAAGAACACATCATTTGTCTAATAAATTATACGGGTAGAGCAGTTGGCCCTCACCAGTAAAGACTATATAAAAATTTGAAATTATTATATAAAACTAATATATTTCAAGTATGCATGTTTCTTGCACTTGCCACTTGCAGTATGTTGCCCCAACAAATTTGGCATATGCCATAACTGAATTGGTTTATCTGACAGGGGGGAGGCTACTACAAGGTATTATAAGTGGTTTCAAAACCCCATTTTATCCGGCGGACGGCCCCTTCTCATATGTTACACATGGACTCCTACTGCCTCCCGCGGCTTGATGCATGCATTAATCTGTTTAGAATAGATATGAAATCCCGCTCGGCGGGGTCTTTGGACCTGATCGGAGACCTGCCCGCCCAGTCGTGGTTTTGAAACTACTTTTAGGCAGCCACCTTTAGTTTTGGATCACCGGTCATCGATCTATCTAATTGACGTTGAGGTGGGGCCGAAGGAAGGGAGACGATTAATATAAACAGGAATTTTTTATGGAAACCAAATTGATTCGTTATTGCTTCCGATTGCCGGGCAATGCCCGAGAAGACTTTAAATTTGAGCTGAACGCCAATAATCTTGAATTGAAAGACGGGGTTCCGAAGTGCCTGCCGCCCTGGACAAAGTTGAAATCCCACCAGTGCTCCAATTGTCCGCTGGATGTCGCTTCGCATCCTTACTGCCCGCTTGCGGCCAATATCTATAATATTGTGCAGCGGTTTGATGGTCTGAATTCTTACGATGAAATCACGGTGGAAGTTGTTACCGAGCAGAGGTGGATGGCCCAGCGCACAACCGCTCAAGTAGGGATCAGTTCGATGATGGGCCTGGTCATTGCCGCATGCGGTTGTCCTCACACGGCTTTTTTCAAGCCCATGGCCTGGTTTCATCTTCCTCTGGCCAGCGAAGAGGAGACTCTTTTCCGCGCCACATCCTTTTATATGCTGGCGCAGTATTATTCGAAAAAAGATGGTCGCGCTGCCGATTTTGAGTTTGAAGGTCTGACAAAAATCTATCAGAACATGCAAACCATCAATTGCGCCATTGCTCAGCGACTGCGAGAAGCTACCGCCAATGATTCATCGGTAAATGCCATCGTCATCCTGGACAGCTTTGCGCAGATTGTGCCATTTGCCATCGAAAAATCGCTGGAAGAATTGCGTTATTTGTTTTCACCTTATGCTTTAAAAAAAGTCTAATGGATTTCAAACAAATGGACGATAAATATACGATAGTACTAAAATAGATGGTTAAAAAAATGGATCGGCAAAATTTTTCGGGCTAACAGTAACAATAAAAATTGTAACGATTTCATCCTTATGGGAAAATGACTACTACAGAAATCACTTTCAAAATAATTGATGAAACAAATTGTCCAATGTACAAAAAAGACGATGAATTCATATTGTCTGGCAATGCACTGTCCTTGAAACTTGATAAAGCAAATACTTTTATTTCGACTGCCATTGTCAGGTTCCCATATGGAAGAACTGCTTGTCACATTCTTACCGGCGATCTCACGAATGTTTTGATCCATTATAACAATGTCGATAAAATCCCACTGGTTGAAATGGAGTGTAGCGGTTGCGGCGAGTTTATCCGGATGCAGGCGGGTTATGAGAAGCGATTCAGTTTCAATTCTGACACCGATAGCGCTATAGAGAGAATGGATCTAATCGTAAGCTTGCTAAGCAATTTCTCTATTTTTAAGTCGATAGATGAGTACAACCTCCGAGACATAGTTTCCCTTCTAAAACTTAAAAAGTATCCCAAGGGTTCAATCGTATTGACAAAAGGAACGCCAGCCCAGAAATTTTATATTTTACTGTCCGGCACTGCCAAGGTCTTAGATGAAAATGGTGTATGTCTTTCCAGGCTGGGAAAGGGTGACGTCTTTGGGGAAATGAGTTTGATCAGCGGCGATCCTGTGGGGGCGACGATCAAGATAGCGGAAACTGCCACCATTGTTTCCATTGAAGGGAAAGAGTTCAAAGAAATCTTAAATAAATCACCATCCGTGCAAATGTATTTGACCAGGATATTGGCCCAAAGACTGGCCGAATCTAATGTGCTGAGGGCTGAAGAGATTGCCTCAGGTATGACCGGTCAGCTGTCGCAAATGTCGTCTATAGAATTGCTGCAGGCCCTGAATATTTCTCAGAAAACAGGTATGGTGATATTAAATCTTCCCAAGGGTAATGCAAGATTATACTTGAAATGCGGCGATTTGGTTAAGGCGGACTATGGTAACAAGGTAGGAAGAGAAGCCGTTTTTGAAATTTTGAAGGAAAAGGAAGGTCAGTTTAATTTCAGCCCGAATTTACCCCAAGAGCAACTGATGGGTCCTGAAATAGGATCTTTAATGGAAATCATTTTGGATACCACAAGAATGATCGATGAAGAAGCCCACGCCTAGTAAAATTGTCATAATGTTTACAATTTGGTACCTCACAAAATATTTTCAATCGATAATTTATTTTCAGTAATAATTGGCCAGGATGGGTTGATAAATCTCAATTCCGAAATGCCTGTAATACGGTTCGCATTTTGAAAGCAGTAAGAAAGAAATCTTTTTTTGCAGATGTTCTTTTTCCTCATCCAGGGTATCAAAATTTCCACCACCCTTGGAAATAATCGGTCGGAACGCTGCACCAAATCGTTGACTTCTTTCGAGCAGCGACGCAACACGGTCCCCGGCAGGGGACCATCGATGCCGTTTTCGACAACCCGGACGATTTTATCCATACCGATGGAGCGGGCTTCGGCCAAGGTTGCGTCGTTTAGGGCAGGAACGCTTCTGACCACAAACACAATTTCGGGAGAATGCAATTCTTTTATCGTCTCGTTGAGCAATTTGTCGAATACAATTTCGCCGGCATTGTCTCCAAAATATACCAGACGTTTGCTTGCTTTTAACTGCTGTTTAAATGCTGAATAAATTTCTAGCGGAAGCGGCGCATCGACTCTGTCCTTGATTGAATTTTCAAAAGCCACAGCAGAATCGGCGACCATGAGATCAAGAGAATTGCCCAGGATTGCCAGCTTAACGGCCGTATAGAGAGGATCTGCGGCCTCATTGATCATCTGTTTCAGAATGGGATACAAATCCATTATTTTTTTATTTTGATTTGATTTTACTAATCGGAAAGGGTCCGAGGAGCCGGTTTTCTTTACTATTTTGCGCCACACATCCTCGATGACCTCGGCGCTGGTCGTGTTCCAGTCAAGGCCGCGCAGGGCAGGGATCTCAAGGATTTCGGTGGAAAGTTCCCGGATGGTGTCTTCATCCAGCCCCAATTGACGAAGGGCCGTAACAGACATCCTCAATATGCAGGGAACACAGTCGGCTTCAAGCAACATGGGTCGATTAAAATCCCTTCATCATTTCTTTCATAATAAACGGAATCTCGATCCGGCCGGTTGGGGCCAGAATCCGGCTGCTGTAGTCCATGGCGTAATACTTTTTCAGGGGCCGCACCAGGCGTCTGAACTCTGATGTATTGATGGCTTGGGCAATTTGTTCGATATTGCGTCCGGTGCATTCGGCCAGCATTGTAGGCCCCGAGCCGATGGCCAATCGCCATCCGGCGGTTATTGGAACCCCGAGGGCCTTCATTCCGGGTATGCATTCTTCCTTGACAAACTGGTAGTGCGCGTCACCCTGGCCCGGGATGACATTATAGTATTGATTGAACTTCCAGGCGCCGGTCTGAATGCGATACGGCCCCTGCCGGATCCGACCGCTGCGAACCCAGACCCGATTGCTGTAGTTGCAGACCACTTGCATGAGTTTATTCGTTATAACGCGGTACTCACTGCCTGCCAGAATCTTCATTAGCCCTTCCTGGCTTTCGATGGTCGCCACGGCGGTTATACGGGGGCCTTCCCCCACTGCCACGTAATATCCGCCCAGCAATTCAAGGCCCAATTTTTCGAGAGTCGGGTTGTATTCGTTGGTGACAAAGGCTGAATATTCATCGTATTTGCCGGGAATGACATCCCAACTTTGAGCGAAAAGTATGGTCATCTGCTACCTCCCTTTGGAATGACGATTATCGATTGAAAATTTAAAGATTTTTATCGATATTTGTCACTCGGCATTCATAATTCCCCAGTCCTACATCTTAAACACCCGCGTCATGAGCTCAGCCAGGTATTCGTCTTCGTTTTCCTTTTTCTTGGTAAATTTGGCCGGCCTGGTTTGAACCCAGTAGAGATTGTCCGGAAAGGGCTGGTCCGGGTCAAAGACCCACTCCATGTCCTGGGGGGTGTCAAAATGAATTTCAACCATTTTGGCGATCCGTGCGATTTCTTCTATTTCCTCTTTGGCCAGGCAGGTTTTATTCTGCATATCCGCGGGGACCTTGACCATGCGGGTGCCGGCATCCTTGTAAACGACCATCTTGGTTTTGGTGCCAATGGTGGTTACAATTTCACCGCTTTGTTTGTCAACGACAAAGCTGTCCGGCGTAATTTCACCGCTGACAACGCTTTCGCCCAGGCCCCAGTTGCCCTCCACCACAATTTTGGACAGATCCCCGGTGACGGGCAGCACCGTCAGTGTGACTCCGGCACAGCGGGCAGCGATCATCTTCAGGACC
>Ga0265303_10001251_pt1 | contig 15462 bp, 17 predicted proteins | sample Helome_2_FD_192494 | JGI IMG/M metagenome (GOLD analysis project Ga0265303, IMG submission 192494) | Marine sediment microbial communities from subtidal zone of North Sea - Hel_20160317 (Illumina Assembly) | ecosystem: Environmental > Aquatic > Marine > Subtidal zone > Sediment ... | reverse complement strand
GAAGCACATGAAGCATCTGGCAGATTCCTCCCGTTCCTGCGCGTCGATCCCAACCTCGGTCCGGCTGCGATCGCCGAGGCCGAGCGCTGTCTTGGTCTCGGTTTCCTCGGCGTGAAGCTCCATCCACGCGGCGAGGACTTCTCCATGGCCGACGCGACCGTGTCCGAGCTTGCGAACGTGGCCGCCGATGCCGAAGTGCCGATCCTGATCCATGCCGGACGAGGTATCCCGTCACTCGGCCCCGACGTCGTCCGTTTGCTCGACACCCACGCCGACCTCAACATCATCCTGGCCCATGCCGCGATCAGTGACCTATCGTGGCTCGCTCCCGTCGTTGACTCGTATCCCGGCCTGTTCTTCGACACCGCATGGTGGAGCACCGCAGCGCTCGTTCGCCTCTTCAGCGCGGTACCCGCATCCCAGATCCTCTACGCATCGGATACGCCGTACGGTCGGCCGTTGATGTCTGGCACCCTGACGAGCAGAGTTGCCGGCTCTGCTGGCTACGACGAGGATGCGATGCGGGCGGTGTTCGGTGGCAACCTGTTGTCCCTGATGGCCGGAGCGCGACCCGAACCCCTTCAGTCCATTCCCGATGAGTCGTTCGTTCCCACCGATCCCCTCCTCATAGGCCTCTACGCCGATCTCCATGGAGCCATTGGAGAGGTGCTGCAGGGATGTGATGCGAGCCAAGCGATGTCCTTGGCACGGCTGGCCTGTGATGTGCGAGCGAATCACCCCCTTGCGCAGGTGCTGGCAGCGATGGCCGCCTCGATCGACCGCCTCGCAACGGTGCGTAGCTCGCGTGATCAGGGCATTGGCAGGCCGCTCATTGCCGTTGCGTCTGCTGCGCTCACGCCCACACAACCAGTCCCGGACATCACCGAGTGGCCCAGCTCCTAGGCCTGTCCTGGCCCGATGGATCCGGTGCGTCACCCTCCAGCGTCTGCAAGTTTCCTGCGAAGACCAACGCCCTGAGCGATCGCCAGGTCGGCAACGACGAGCGTCACGAAACCCAGCACCCACAGGCCGATCGTCGACATCGCCTGGGGGAATCCGACGATGAGGATGATCGCAGACACGACCCACACGGTGTCTGCAGAGATGATCAGCCGGACCAGCGCCGGGTGAGGGGACGTACTCCCGCGCCACACGACTGCCGCAAACGGAAGCAACGCTGAGCCGACAGCGAGGATGACCATCTGTGGGACCTCGAACACGTTGGCAAGGCTGGAACTTGTGAGGATGAGCGTGGCGCCACAGGCCGTACTGAAGATCGCGTTCGCCCTCAGGGCATTGGTGAGCATGGCTGTCCTTTCGGTTGGTGGTTCAGACCGTGGTGCCACCGTCCTCCATACAGGTCATGACAGCAACTACCTGTTGGGTAATCGTGTTCAGCATCACGTCGACGTACGATGCACCGCATGGCACCCTTTGGAACTGAACTCAAACATTGGCGGCAGGCGCGTGGCCTGAGTCAACTCGAACTTGCAACGCGTGCCGATGTGTCCCAGCGCCACATCAGCTTCCTGGAAACCGGCAGGTCCAGGCCGAGCTCGGACATGGTGATGCATCTGGGCAGGACCCTTGACGTCCCGCCGCGAGAGCAGAACACCTTGTTGTCGGCCGCAGGACACGCCCCGGTGTTCACGGAGACGTCATTGGACGACATGGTCGGAGTCCGATCTGCCCTCGATCACATCCTCAACGCTCACGAGCCATACATGGCGGTGATCCTCGACCGCCGATGGAACATCGTTGCCTCGAACTCCGCAGCGACAAGCTTCTTGAGTGCCGTCTTCTCCGACGTACCGGAGTGGGTGACCCCGCCCCTCAACATCATGCGATTGAGTCTTCACCCCGACGGTCTTCGAACGCACATGGTCGGCTGGGATGCCACTGCATCCTCTCTCCTGAGGCGTCTCGAGCGCGACGCAGCCACCTTCCCAAGCGACACCGGAATCCGTTACCTTCTGGAGGAGGTCCGGTCATACGAAGGGGTTGCGGAGCTCGACGGCTTGAGGGGAGAGCCCTCACCTGCCGATCTGGTCGTCCCGACGACCTACGAGATCTTGGGGCACACGATCTCGATGTTCACGACGATTGCCGTCATCGGAGACGCCCACGACCTCACGCTTGCCGAACTTCGCATTGAAACATTCTGGCCATCAGACGATGCTTCGGCGCGGGCGTGGAGAGACGTCGTGCATCCCCAGCTTCCCGGAGGTGCACGTTCGGTGGCACACTCGTAGGCCGAGGTCGAACTTCCTGCCTCATCCTCAGTGGGCCGAACCAGTGGGAGGGTGACGTCGCACGGAGGGTTCAGATCTCGGACCGGCGAACGGGGATCTGGTCTGGTGCCCGAGGGACTGCGAGGATGTGGGTGATGGAGACGAGAGAAGACATCGGACGGCCGTGTCATCAGCGAAGAAGGCCGTGCCCACTCGCTGGAGTGCTGTCGTGATCGAAATCGAACGTGTTCGGCCGATTCTGCTGGATGCCTACGGGAGAGCGCTGAGTGCGGCGCATCCCGAGGAGGTGACCTTCTCGGCTCTGGAGCGACTCGATACGCCGGCACCCGTCACCCTGTGCGCCCTTGGCAAGGCAGCTCCTGCCATGGCGAGAGCAGCACACCGGGCCCTTGGATCGAGCATCACTGAAGCGGTGATCGTCAGCGACCACTCTGAGGAGCTGCCAGAGGGGTTCCAGCTCATCCTTGGCTCTCATCCCATTCCCGATGAGCGGTCAGTGATCGGGGGCACAGCCCTGATCGGAGCAGCGCAGCGTGCCCAACCCGAGGGCACCCTGGTCGTGTTGGTTTCGGGGGGTGGTTCCGCGCTGGCGGAGGTCCCCGCTGGCGATCTGACCATCGCGGATATTGCAGCCACCAACACCGCTCTCATCCTGGCCTCGGTCCCGATCGGCGAAGTGAACACGGTCCGTCGCCACCTGTCTCTTCTCAAGGATGGTGGCCTTCGTCGAGTTTCTTCCGCCCCGACGCTCACCCTATGCGTCTCCGATGTGGCGGGAGGCCCACCATCGGCGATCGCGTCCGGACCGACCCTGCCCGATGGCTCCACGCCCGCTGACGCCTTGGCGGTGTTGGATCGCCACGACCTGCTCGAGAGCGTTCCGGTTGATGTGGTGCGACTGTTGGAATCCGCACCAGATCGGGGGCGGGATGGCCAGCCGCACCACGTGGAGGTCGTGGCGGACGGTGGGGTCGCCGCCGACGCAGCAGCGGCCGCCTGTGCGAGTCAAGGATTGGACGCCGTCGTGGTGATCCGCACGCTCAGTGGAGATGCCAGCAGCGAGGCCAGCAAACTGATGGGCGGCGCGCAGCCTGGAATCGTATCGATCGCTGCTGGAGAGACCACGGTTGCTGTTGGAGGTTCGGGTTCGGGCGGGCGCAACCAGCACGCTGCCCTCACTGTCGCCCTCGCCATTGAAGGCACCGCTGCGGTCTTTGCCGCCCTCGGCACTGACGGGCGTGACGGACCCACGGACGCAACCGGCGCGATTGTCGACGGCGGCACGGCCGGCCGCATTCGTGAGGCCGGGATCGACCCTGCGGAGGCGCTCCGAAGCTTCGACTCCCATCCCGCCCTCGATGCCGCCGGTGACCTGATCCGCACCGGCCGCACTGGCACCAACGTCGGAGACCTCTGGCTGGCTTGGCAGCCGGAGGTTCGGTGATTCGGCGGCTGCGCTTTCGGAATCCGTGTGGATCGTCGGCAGATTCCTCGCCCCATCGAAGCGAGTCCGGAGGCAGCTGCCAGGCGCGGCTGGCATCATGGCGTAGGCGAAAGGACACCAGTGACCAAACCAATCAGCAGATATCCAGTGCCAGACACCGCAGACCTCCCTGAAGACCTGCGGAACGTGATCCTCGGCGTTCAGGAGCGGACAGGATTCGTTCCGAACGTGTTTCTTGCGCTTTCACACCGGCCCGACGAGCTGAGAGCCTTCCTTGCCTACCACGACGCCCTCATGGAACGCGACGGCGGGCTGACGAAGGCGGACAGGGAGATGGTGGTCGTCGCCACGTCCGCCAACAACGACTGTCAATACTGCGTTGTCGCACATGGTGCGATCCTGCGGATCCGCGCACGCGATCCGATGGTCGCAGACCAGGTAGCCATCAACTACCACAAGGCAGACATCACCGACCGGCAGAAAGCAATGCTGGACTTCGCACTCACGGTCGCTGACGACTCGCGTTCGATCTCCGACGGAGACTTCGAGGTCCTTCGATCCCACGGGTTCGACGATGACGACATCTGGGACATCGCTGGTATCTCCTCACTCTTCGGCATGAGCAACCGGATGGCCAACTTCCTCTCGATGCGACCCAACGACGAGTTCTATGCCATGGGGAGGTAGCCAACAAAGAAGAGGGGCCCCAGAAGGGCCCCTCTTCCGATAGTCGTGTTCTTGAATCAGGTCGTGGCTGGTTCCGGTTTGGTGGAGTCCATTGCGACGGTCTTGGTGTCGTCTTCCTTGCCTGTGCCGATCCAGATCAGTCCAGCGCCCAGCAGGACGAACGTCAGGCCGAGGCCGAGGATCAACAGCGAGAGGCCGTTGGCGAGCTGGAGGGTGGAGGCAGTGACGGTTCCAACGCCAAGCTCTCCGAACAGGCCGTGCGCCGTACCGGACCAGGCCTGCGAGCGGGCAGGGCCCTCGATCGGATGCTGACGGTCGAAGTCCGTCCAATAGCCGCCAAGCTCTCCGCGCTCACCGACGGTGCGCACAAACAGCTCGTATTCGCCAGCAGCGAAGTCCTCGCCGTTGTACTCAGTCGCTTCCGTCAGGACGACGGTCTGGGTGCCATGGAGGATGTGATAGCCGATGGTGGCCATCTGGAACATGTACTCGGTCGCTGTGTTGACGACGGGGTCGTTGGAATCGAGGTCCCCTTCGTTGACACCGTAGCCCCACTCATCCACGAGCAGCGCCATGATCGCATCGGCGCCCTCTGTCGTGCCGCGGTCGACAAGCTCGCCGGCCTCGTTGTAGCTCAGCTCGACGTTTTGCGCAGCGCTGAATGCCTGCAGCGAGTCGTTTCCTGCCTGCACCTGCGTGAACGCGTAGATGCCTGCGCCTGCGAAGACGACACCGAGGACGATTATCACAATCCCGAGTACGCGGATCTTCTGTTTCATGGTTGGCTCTCCTTCTTGTCTGAGAGTGAGCTTGTGAATTGCTTCACAAGCTGGTTTCGCTTCTGCTGCAAAGATACCATCCCCAAGGGTTAATGCATAGTCTCTCCGTAAGGAATTCAGGAACTCCAGCTTGTCCCAGAATCTGGGGTTTTCGGAGGGTCAGGCCAGCGCAGCGTCGACCGCTGAAATGGCGTGAAGCCTGGTCGTCGGGAAGTACGGAACGTTGACGTCATCGGCGCCAACGAGGAGCTCGATCTCGGTACAACCCGCGATGATTCCCTCGGCGCCTGCACAGACAAGTGTCGCTATTGCTCCGAGGTATGCCTCCCGCGATTCGGGCAGAACGTCTCCCCTGACGAGCTCGTCGAAGATCACACCGTGGATCATCGATCGATCTGGTTCATCAGGCACCATGACCGTGATGCCCCGCTCCTCGAGCCTGTCGCGGTAGAACTTCTGCTCCATGGTGTAGCGGGTGCCGAGGAGCGCGACGGTTGAGAGCCCCTCTGCTTCGATGGCGTGTGCTGTCATGTCTGCGATGTGGAGAAACTCGGAGGAGATCGCGGCCTCGATTGCCGGTGCAACCTTGTGCATGGTGTTCGTGCACAGCACGATCACCTCTGCGCCCGCCAACTCGAGCACGAGGGCGTCCCGTGCGAGCATCGCTCCCGCAGCTTCCCAGTCAGAGGACTCCTGGAATGCCTCTATCTCTGCGAAGTTGTAGGACCGAATGATCAGATCTGCCGACGTCGTACCGCCAAGCCTGCGGCGGACCTCTGTGTTGATGAGCCGTTCGTATTCAACAGACGACTCCCAACTCATGCCACCGAGGAGGCCGATGCGCTTCACAAGGAGCGACCAAGGTGTTGTCTGCCACGCTCGGCTGCGAGGTCGATCTGTCGTTGGCGTTCAGCGAAGCGGGCCCTGCGGTTCTCCGTGATGGTGCCGGCACAGGTAGGACACGTGACACCGGCCACGTAGCCATCGCCGCCGCGAGCAACGTCGTCAACCACGGTGTTGCAGTTGGGGCAGATCTCCATCGTGCCCGGCACGAGGCCGTGTCCGACAGAGACCCTGCGATCGAAGACGTAGCACTCACCAGCCCACATGCTGTCCGATTCCGGAATTGTCTCGAGGTACTTGAGAATCCCCCCGTCGAGTTGGAACACATTCGTGAAACCCCGTTCAGCGAGGTATGCCGTGGCCTTCTCGCATCGAATGCCCCCCGTGCAGAACATTGCGAGCCTGGTGTCCTTGTCGAGGCCATCGGTCGCTGTCACCCAGTCAGGGAACTCTGTGAAGGATCGTGTGTGGGGATCGGTGGCGCCCTCGAACGTTCCGATTGCAACCTCGTAGTCGTTCCGCGTATCGATCACGAGGACGTCCGGTTCACTGATCAGTGCATTCCATTGCTTCGGAGGTACATGGACGCCCGGGTTGGCAACGGTGTCCACATCCCCGACACCCAGAGTCACGATTTCCCTCTTGATCCGCACCTTCATACGAAGGAAGGGGTCCTCGTTCGCAGTGGATTGCTTTGTCGGAAGCTCATCGATCTCGTCCGTCGATCTCAGGTAGTCGAGCGCGGTCTCGACACCTTCTTCCGATCCTGCGATGGTGCCGTTGATCCCCTCGGGAGCGAGGAGGATTGTCCCCTTCACACCAGCCAGAAGGCAGGTCTCGAGGATCTTCTCCCGCAGCGCTGCGGGGTCAGGGATATCGACGAAGCGATAGAAGGCTGCGATGTGGAACACGCCGGAAGTGTATGGATGGTCGTGATCAGGTGTTAAGCCGTTTGAACCTCAGGCGTGTGGGTGACCGCTGTCTCCCACACCCGGTCGGACCACATGAACAGGGCGAAGGCGATCGATGCGCCAACGGCGAGGCCAATGCTCAGAGGCAGAACCGTTCCGTTGTACGAGACATCGATGAGTGCACCGACAAGCGCGCCTCCGAGTGTGGAGATCGTTCCTATGACGGCGGCCGCGGTTCCAGCGAGAGCACCCATTGGGATGAGTGCGGCAGAGTTGAGGTTCGGTATCAGCAGCGCATGAGCAAAGAGAATCGGGATGAATGGCACAGCGAAGACGGCAATGGGCGGAGTGCCGCTTGTAGCAATGGTCAGGATAAGGATTGCCAACGCCGCCACGAGGTAGGTGGCAAACACGCCGCGCAGAATGGTCCGGAGGGGCGCAATGCCGAGCAGCCGTGTGTTGACCAGCATGCCCACACCGAGCACCGCGGCCGACAGACCAAAGATGATCGGGAACCACGAGTCGAGTCCGAACACGTCATCGATGATGATCTGTGACGACGCCAGGTAGGAGGCGAAGAACCCGAAGAGGGCCGTCTGGGCCAGGGTGAGGCCCATCACGAATCGGCTGCGAAGGACGATCCCTGCTGCTCCCGCCAACTTCGAGAAACTGAGTGGAAGGCGGCGATCGGGCGAAAGCGTCTCAGGGAGCCTCGTCGCCCATGCTCCCACGGCAACGGCGAAGACGGCAATGGCAAGGAAGATGGTCTTCCATGATCCGATCGTGAGGAGACCGGCTCCGATCGACGGTGCGACGATCGGCACGAGGAGGAAGACCGCCATGATGTAGGACAGCACCTTCGCCATCGACTCGCCCTCGTATCCATCCCTGATCGTCCCAACGGAAATGACCCTGGGCGCCGCTGCCCCCAACCCACCAACGAATCGTGCAATGAACAGGGCGATGAGCGATGGGGAGAAGATCGCTGCGATTGCAGCCACGATGTAGATGATGAGGCCAGCGTAGAGGACGGGTTTGCGTCCTACGGAGTCGGACAGTGGCCCCCAGATCGGCTGACCAAGGGCAATCCCGATGAGGAAGAAGGTGATGACGGGAGCAAGCGCGTTTGAGTCTGCAGCAAGCCCGAATTCGGTCCGCATCTCGCCGAACGCGGGAAGCATCATGTCCACGGCAAGGGCGGACACCGCCATGATCATCGAGACCAGCAGGGTGAACTCGGTGCGGGACAGCTTCGATTCGAGGGTCGTCCTGGCAGCGGTCACGGCGCAGAACCAGCGGCGATTGGCAGGTCCGATGTGGACCAGTCGCTCCACGATCCAACGTAGAGGAGAGGTCGACCGAGGCCTGCAATCTCCATCGCAAGGATGTTGTGGCAAGCCGTGACTCCAGAGCCGCACTGTGAGATCACGCTGGCGCTGTCGGAGATCCCAGCTTCCAGGAACCGCGCCCGCAGGGCCTGCGCTGGGAGGAATCGAAGGCTGCCGTCGAGGTTGCCCGTCAAAGGCATTGACAACGCCCCAGGGATGTGGCCGGCGACCGCGTCCACGGGTTCCTCGTCCCCGACGTACCGTTCCGCCGAGCGGGCGTCGATGACAGCTGTGCTCGGAGCACGCAGGGCCACTCCATCCCTGTCGATCACGCCTGACCAAGGTCTCGCCCTGAACCTGCCAGCCCCCGGCGGGATCGGGATATCGGTGGTGAGGGCAAAGCCCGCCTCAATCCACGCCTGCATACCGCCATCGAGGATGGAGGTGTGTTCATGGCCCTGGTCCGTCAGCATCCACCACAGCCGAGACGCCACCGCTCCACCTCGATCGTCGTACAGGACGACTGAGCGTCCAGGCGACACACCGAAGCGTTCCATGGTCTTCGAGAACGCATCAGGGCTTGGAAGCGGGTGCCGGCCTGCGCCCTCGTGTCCCGCGAGGTCTGCCTCAAGGGAGCAGTACATGGCGCCTGGGAGGTGGGCCGCGTCGTAGGCAGCGATGCCAGCATCAGGTTCGCCAAGGTACCAACGGCAGTCGATGACGGTGATGTCGCTGTCCATGGCGGCGTGGAGTTCGGCCGGTGAGATGAGTGGTCCAGGCATCCTCGGAAGGTACTGCCGTTCCGTCCCCATAGGTCTTGGGACAGCCGGGACCGGTTGCCGGTAGGGTGGCCTCATGACGACGGTTCACCTCATAGACGGCACCTACGAGCTCTTCCGCGCCCACTTCGGAGCTCCTCCCAGGCAGACATCCGAAGGGTGGGATATCGGGGCCACCCACGGAATCATCTCGTCGACTCTGTCACTCCTTGCAGAGCCCGGAGTCACCCATGTCGGCGCAGCATTCGATACGGTCATCGAATCGTTTCGCAACGACATGTTCGACGGATACAAGACTGGCGAAGGAACACCTCCCGAGCTCCATGCACAGTTCCCGGTTGCCGAGCGCGCCATGGAGGCGCTCGGTGTGGCCGTGTGGTCGATGATCGATCAGGAAGCAGACGATGGTCTGGCTGCGGCAGCACAGAAGTACGTTCCGGACGTTGATCGGGTCGTGATCATCAGCCCCGACAAGGACATGTGCCAGCTGTATGGCGATCCGAAGATCGTCGGCTTCAATCGGAGGGAGTCGGCATTCATCGACACCAGCGGTGTGTGGGCGAAGTTTGGCGTGGCACCGGAATCGATTCCTGACTACCTGGCACTCGTCGGTGACACAGCAGACGGCATTCCCGGCCTCCCCGGTTGGGGGGCGAAGTCTTCGTCGACCGTGCTGGCCGAGTACGGCCACCTCGATCAGATTCCCGCGTCGGAAGACGATTGGGACGTGAAGGTCCGTAGCGCATCAAAGCTCGCCACGACACTTGCAGAGAATCGTGATGCTGCGCTGCTGTACCGCGACCTGGCGACATTGCGAACCGATGCCGACATCCCCCAGACCCTCGATGACCTCGAGTGGAGGGGCGTCCATCGGGAGGAATTCCTTGCGCTGTGTGACGAACTGGGTTTCGGGGGGCTCAAGAATCGGCCAGCGAGGTGGCGATGAGGCCTGAGCTCTGAGTCCCCAAGGCAACAGGGGAAGGGGGCCCGGATCGGGCCCCCTTCCCCTTCACTCCAATTGTTCGCTTCAGTGTCCGTTTGTTCCGACGGGGTCGAGGTCCTTGGGATCGGCAACCTGCTCCTGGAAGACGAACTCCGGGTAGGCGGCCGAGCCGTGCTCGGATCGATCCAAGCCTTCCTGTTCCTCTGCAGAGGACACCCGCATGCCGACGGTCACATCGATCAGCTTGAACACGATGAACGACGCGACGAACGCCCAACCGGCGATGGCCGCAGCGCCAAGGAGCTGTGTTCCGATCGATGCGTCGGAGCTGAAGAGCGCCACTGCGAGGACGCCCCAGAACCCGGCAACGCCGTGAACGGAGATTGCCCCTACGGGATCGTCGATGCCCACCCGTTCGAGCAGGATGACCGAGAACACCATGATCACGCCTGCGATGAGACCGGTGAGCACCGACAATCCGAACGAGATGCTGGCAGTGCCAGCTGTGATTCCCACGAGCCCGGCCAGGGCGCCGTTGAGCGTGAAGCCGACATCTGGCTTCCCGACAATGATCCATGCGGCGATCATTGCTCCGAGGGCACCAGCGGCGGCGGCGAGCGTGGTCGTGACCACGGGGAAGGCGATGTCCTGGCCCACGGCTGCAAGCGTCGATCCCGCGTTGAAGCCATACCAACCGAACCAGAGGATGAACACGCCGAGTGCGCCGAGCGTCACCGAGTGGCCTGGGATGGCACGAGGCTTGCCGTCCTTGCCGTACTTCCCGATGCGGGGCCCCACGACGATCACGCCGGCGAGAGCGGCAACGCCACCGAGCATGTGCACCACGCCGGACCCTGCGAAGTCGAAGAAGCCGCGTTCGGCGAGCCAACCGCCACCCCAGACCCAGTGGGTGACGATTGGGTAGATGAGTCCCGTGATGAACGGTGTGTAGATGAGATACGCCGAGAATTTCACGCGACCGGCGACGGCGCCAGAGATGATGGTTGCTGCAGTTGCGGCGAACACGACCTGGAAGAACCATTCGCCTGCGCGCGAGGGGTCATTGAAGAACCAGACGTCCCCGAAGGCGATGAAGCCACCAAGGGTGGAGCCTCCGTATGCGAGGGCGAAGCCGAACGCCCAATAGACGATCGCACCCACCGAGAAGTCCATGAAGTTCTTCATGATGATGTTGCCAGCGTTCTTGGCCCTGGTGAAGCCCGCCTCGACCAATGCGAATCCGGCCTGCATGAACATCACCAGCACGCCGGCGAATATCAGCCAGAACGCATCAACGGAGGCGATGACCTCACCTATCCCTGCGTCCTGGGCCATCGCACCGCCGCTGAGCGGTCCGAAGACGAATACGGCGACCAGCGCAGTCGCCATGATGACTCTTCGTTTCACGTTGTCCTCCCGAAATGGTGTTCTCGTGTCCCCGATCGCATCGAGGATGCCGGCAAGCTACGAGTCTGCGGTTTCATCAGCGTTACCCGACCGTTACGGATCTGCAACGGTTGTGTTTCGAGCGGGTTTCGTGACGTCGGCCTTGACGAGGACAGGCCGGGATAGTGGACTGGCGCCATGAGTGTCGTGTCCGTTGAGAACCTGGTGAAGGACTACGGGGGTGTTGAGGCCGTCAGGGGCGTCAGTTTCCACGTCGATGCTGGCGAGGTCTTCGCCGTGCTCGGCCCGAACGGTGCGGGAAAGTCAACCACGGTCGAGATCCTCGAGGGGTATCGGACCAAGACCTCTGGTGAGGTCTCGGTCCTCGGCTACGACCCGACCGAGCGATCGCGCACGTATCGCGAGCGCATCGGCATCGTGCTCCAGGAGACTGCGGTGGAGGACAGCCTCACCGTGTCAGAGGCGATCGACACCTACGGGGTGATGTTCCCCAACAGGCGCGACACCTCCGAGTTGATCGCGATCGTCGGTCTCGATGAGAAGCGCAATGCCAGGATCAAGTCGTTGTCCGGTGGACAGCGACGCCGTCTTGAGCTCGCGCTCGGGATCGTTGGCGACCCGGATCTCGTGTTCATGGACGAGCCGACGACCGGGTTTGATCCATCGGCCAGGAGGCAGGCATGGTCGATCATCGAAAACCTGACGTCTCTCGGCAAGACCATTCTTCTCACCACTCACTACATGGACGAGGCCCAGTTCCTTGCTGACCGAGTTGCTGTGATGTCCGGCGGTCTGATCGTGGCTGAGGGGACGCCGGAATCGTTGGGCGGGCGCGAAAGCGCTGCGACGGTCATCGCGTTCAACCTCGACGACCAGTCACTCGAAGGATTCCCGATGGCAGATGTGGACGTGGCGGAGAATGGCCGGATCACGCTGCGCAGCTCGACCCCCACGAGGACCGTCCACGACATCACTGGATGGGCCGTGGGAAGGAACATCGAGCTGGCCGACCTGTCGATCTCACGACCAAGCCTCGAGGACATCTATCTCGAATTGACGGGGGAGGTCGAGAATGGCTGATCGACCGTCGACCCTGACGCTCCTCGCAAGCCAAGCGAGATACCAGAACCGCATCTTCTTCAGGAGTCCGGCGGCCGCGTTCTTCACGTTGATCTTCCCGCTCTTCATCTTCATCGTCTTCTCGCTGATCTTCGGCAATGAGTACATCGATGAACTCGGCGTGAACCTCTCCCAGTACTTCGGCCCAGCGATGGCCGTATTTGCTGCTGTGTCTGCCTCGTACACGAATATCGCCGTCACGACGGCCTACCAGCGAGACGAAGGGATTCTCAAGCGGGTCAGGGGCACACCGTTGCCTGCAGGGATCTACCTCTGGGGCAAGATCATCAGCGCACTCTTCATTGCCGTCATTTCGGTGTCGGCGATGATGGCGGTCGGGGTGGCGTTCTACGGCATCCAGATCTACGCCGCCACGCTGCCTGCAGCCATCTTCACCTTCCTCGTCGGTGTCGCTTGTTTTGCATCGCTCGGACTCCTGGTTGCCGGGCTCGTCAACAGCGGCGAGGCGGCCACCGCTGTCACGAACGCCACACTCCTCCCCCTTGCATTCATCAGCGGCGTGTTCCTCGTCCCATCAGACGATGCCCCCGAGTGGATCGATACGGTTGCGAACGTCTTCCCGTTGAAGCACTTCGTGGTGCCGTTCACCGACGCGTTCAACCCCACCTATACCGGGTCACCCTGGCAGTGGAATCATCTGGCCTATATGGCCCTCTGGGGAGGCGTAGCACTCGTGCTCGGGATCCGCTTCTTCAAGTGGGAGCCGAAGGCCAGCGGCGGAAGGAAGAGCCGCAAGGACAGCAAAGAAAGCAAGGACAGGGCAACAGCGTGAGCGAAGTCATGATCCGACCGACGACAGCCGCGGATGTCCCTGCTCTGAACAACATCTACAACGAGTACATCGTCGACTCGCACGTGTCGTTCGACACGGATCCGTGGACGCACGACGAGCGCGCCGCCTGGTTGGAGTATCGGGAGTCCGCCGGCTACCCCGTCCTCGTTGCCACCCGCGATGAGGCAGTGGTTGGGACAGCATGGTCCGGTCCCTGGCGTGACAAGGCCGCGTACCGGTCCTCGGCAGAGACCACCGTTGTCATTGCCCCCGGCCAGTCCGGCGCCGGCATTGGCACGAGTCTCCTGGCCCGTCTGCTCGACGCACTGGCTGGGGCAGGCTATGCGTTGGCGATTGCGATCGTAGCGCTGCCGAATGACGGTTCGCTGGCGGTCCACCGGAAGCTCGGCTACGAGGATGTCGGGGTTCTTCGAGGTGTCGGATACAAGGATGGACGCTTTCACGACACGATGATCCTGCAGAAGTCCCTCACCAAGTCAGAAGCGACTGAGGAGTCCCCGTAGCGGCACCGGCGGTCGCTTCCGCTCGCCTGTGGCGTTGCGGTCCTCTATCACCAGTGGAATGCCGGGACCCTGGGTGCGGATTCCTCGGGAAGCCCATACCGCACGAGCACGAAGGACATCAACACCGCACCGAGGTGTACTGGGTGCGCTGCGAAGACCGACAGTGGAGAACGGGTGATGGTCGCAAGTTCATCCTCGAACTGCCTGAGGATCCACTTGTTTTCTCTGCCAATGAAGGTCTTGTCCTTGGGGTAGAGGACGCATGCGAAGTCCTTGCCTGTGATGCCGTAGGTCCCGTGGCTCACTCCGGCGGTAGCGACCCGCCGCCGTTGGGAATCCACGATGATGGGGAGTGCGCTCCCACCGTTGCCGATTGCCCGAACGATCCAGCGATCCCCATTCGGTAGGTCGACTCGCTGCCCAGACCCGAGGTACGTCTTGAACCAGCCGCCCCTGCCCAGCCTGGCAAGGATCTCATCGTCCTGCCGGAGCTCGTGGACGGGGAACTTCCATGCACCCACCCTGCGCACGTCGGCCCTCCCCACCATTTGATACGAGTGGGTGTGGTCGCTTGCCCTGGACGGCACATCCTCTTTCACGATCGACCGCCGTCGCGGGCCCTGGGAACAGCCATTCCCCAAATCTACCCGAGTCGCAGGCTCGCAGGTGGGGCCGTCTAGGCCTCGGGGAGTGCTGCCTCTGGGTCGTCGAGCTGGAGCCATTGATAGTTGGCGAAGACCCACACCGCTGTGAGGGTCATCAGCAGCAGGACCGCGAGCAGCCACGGTGTGGGATGTAGCCATCCAATGACGAGGGCGAGCGCGGCACCAACAACTGCTGCCGCGGCAACCGGCCGGTACAGGGTGGGGAAGCGGTCCCAGTCGTCCAGGGAGTTCATGGTGATCACGATTGAGCACAGCCCGAAGGCCACGGATCCACACAGCAGCCACGCCGTCGGAGTAGGTGTTCGCTCGTCATGGGCGTGCTCGATGAGGCTGACGAGCGCTGCGCCGGCCGCAGCGATCGACATCGTGATCGGGAGGTGGCTGTACATCCACTGAAGGATGAACGCTGCCCTGCTCGCGGGAGTCGTTTACCGACGAAGTCGAAGTAGGTCCACCAGAACGCCAATCCGATCATCAGGCCAAGCATGCCCGTAGTAATCGTGAGCGCTGTGCGTTCGGCGTCCGACATCCCGGTGACGGCACCGACGACGACCTCGCCAAGCACGATGATGATGAACAGGCCGAAACGTTCGACCATAGATTCGCTCGGTGCGAAGGATTCCGCGACATCGCCAAACGACGTCAAGCCGACCACGATCGACCCGACCAACCAGGCCGCAGTGAACACGAGCCACACGATCATCCGAGAGTCGGCATCAAGGAATGCGCTGAAGCCGATAATGACGACTGACAGCACCATCCCGGACAGATATCTGAACGTGATCGTGCTGTACTCATCGGAGTCCTGACGGCGCACCGTGTACCAAAGCCAACCGAGGACCGCCATGTAGGTGGCGAACAGCACGGCAAAGGCTGCTCCATCCTCGCCAGCGGCATCGGCCGTGAACACAGCGAGGAGGGCGAGCAGCAGCATCTGGCCGAACACGAACACCCTGGTGCGGAGATCCTGTCGCCCGTGCAGGTCGTA
>Ga0265303_10001250_pt1 | contig 15470 bp, 11 predicted proteins | sample Helome_2_FD_192494 | JGI IMG/M metagenome (GOLD analysis project Ga0265303, IMG submission 192494) | Marine sediment microbial communities from subtidal zone of North Sea - Hel_20160317 (Illumina Assembly) | ecosystem: Environmental > Aquatic > Marine > Subtidal zone > Sediment ... | reverse complement strand
ACTGTGTCCTGCCATGACTCCCTGCTTCGCCCAAGCAAAACCCGGTCACGACCGGGTCAAAATCTGCGCGTATGATAACGGTTATTGCATAGACAGGCACACAATCGAACCTCCGCCAAATGCCGCGTTCCATTCGCAAAAAACCCGCTAACACCGGCGAACACGCCGACATCGTTGCCGCCGTGCGGCAATTTCTGACGTCACGGCAACCCGACCCTCGGCTGTCGGCCGCAATTGACGAAGGTCGGGAGATCGCGAGCATCCTCGATTCCTTCGACCTGTCGGACAATCTGCTCGGCGCCGTGCTGGTTTACCCGACCGTACGCGACGAATTTATTCCAGTAAATGATTTAGAAAATAATGAGTTAGGAAGTCTTTCTCGAAATGTTGTCGGGTTGGTGCAGCTCGGCCGTTTCTCCCTGCCGCGCGGCTGGGAGCCTGGCGAGGCACTGGCGGCACAGCAGTCCGAAGCGCTGAGAAAAATGCTGCTTGCCGTCGTCTCCGATGTGCGCCTCGTGCTTGTACGTATTGCCGAGCAGCTGTTTCGCATGCGGCAGGCAAAGCATGCGCCGCCCGAAGAGCAGCGCGCGATAGCCGTCGAGACGCGCGAAATCTACTCCGCACTCGCCAACCGGCTCGGTGTGTGGCAGCTCAAATGGGAGCTCGAAGACCTCGCCTTTCGGTACCTGGAGCCCGACACATACGCGAACATCGCCAGAGCGCTCAATGAAAAACGCACAGAACGCGAGCAGTTCATAGAACAGGTCAAGGCGACCCTGCAGGCCGAATTGGTCAGCCAGGGCGTCAAGGCAGAGATTAGCGGACGGCCGAAACACATCTACAGCATCTGGCGAAAAATGCAGCGCAAGGACAGCGGCCTCGACGACCTCTACGACATTCGCGCTGTTCGGGTCCTCGTCGACGACGTCAAAGGCTGCTATGCGGCACTGGGCGCAGCGCACAACCTGTGGTCCTACCTGCCCGGTGAGTTCGACGACTACATCGCCAACCCGAAAGATAACGACTATCGCTCTCTGCACACCGCCGTCATCGGGCCCGAAGGCAAGACCGTCGAGGTACAGATTCGGTCTTTTGACATGCACCGGCAGGCCGAACTGGGCGTAGCCGCGCACTGGCGCTACAAGGAAGGCGGCGGCTCGACGGCCGCATTCGACCAGAAGATCCGGTTCCTGCGGCAGCTGCTCGAACCGACTGGCGGCGGCGAGGACCTGCTGGCGCAATTGCGTGACGACGTGTTCGAGGACCGCGTTTATGCAGTCAGCCCGAAAGGTGACGTCGTCGAACTGCCGGCGCATGCAACTCCGCTGGACTTCGCGTACCACGTACACACACAGGTCGGGCATCGCTGCCGCGGCGCCAAGGTGAACGGTCGCATCGTGCCGCTGACCTACACGGTGCAAAACGGCGACAAGATCGAGATCATTACGGGCACCCAGTCGCAGCCGAGCCGCGACTGGCTGAGTCCTCAGCTCGGCTATCTGGCCGGAGCGCGAAGCCGGGCAAAGGTGCGCAACTGGTTCCGGCATCAGGACCGCGACCAGCACCAGCGCCAGGGCCGCGACATCCTCGATCGTGAGCTGTCACGACTCAACGTCCGCGATGTGGCGACCGACGAAATCGCTCGCCGGCTTAAACACAAGAATACGGACGCTCTCTGCGTCTCGCTCGGCGCCGGCGATCTGACCTCCGCCGCAATCGCCACCGCGCTGCAGCAGCTACGCGGTACGGAGTTACCCGACAAGATCCGGCCGCGGCGTGCACCGAGACGCAAAGACAGGAAATCGGATGCGATTGCCGTGAGCGGCGTCGGCGATCTGCTGTGCAACTTCGCGCGCTGCTGCCGGCCGGTCCCGCCCGAACCGATCATCGGCTATATCACACAGGGTCGCGGCGTCAGCATTCACCGCCAGGATTGCGGCAATTTCCTCGGGCTCAACCAGCGCCATCCGGAGCGAATCATCGAGGTGGGCTGGGGCGATTCCGAATCGGCGACCTACCCCGTCGATCTGACGTTGCGAGCCCATGACCGTACCGGCCTGCTGCGGGATATCAGCACGGTGCTCGCCGACGAAAAAGCCAGCGTAACCGACCTGAAAAGCCACACCGACCGGAAGTCGATGCAGACCGTCATGGACATTAGCGTCGAAATCAGCGACCTGCCGACACTGAGCACGGCCATCACGCGACTGGAACAAATACCGAACGTGGTTTCGGTCACACGCAGGGCCTGACCCGGAAATCAGACGGCGGGTATATCGCCTGCGCGCTTGCTCTTCGCGATGTCGGTGGCGAGCGCCATCATCGACGTGAGGTCGGCAAGGTTGGCCGGCACGACATAGGTATTGCCGGACTTCGCAAGATTGCCGAACTCGCCGATGTACTGCTCGGCGATGCGCAACTGCATGGCCTCGGGGCCGCCCTGCGCGATGACTGCGTTCGCGACACGCTTCAGGCCTTCGGCCGTTGCCGTGGCGACCGCAAGAATTGCCTCGGCCTCACCTTGCGCCTCGTTGATCTGCTGCATCTTGGCCGCTTCGGACTCCTTGATCACCCGCTGTTTCTCGCCCTCGGCTTCGTTGATCTTGGCGTCGCGCACACCCTCTGAGGTCAGGATGACCGCACGTTTTTCCCGCTCGGCGCGCATCTGCTTTTCCATGGCGCTCAGCACGTCGTGGGGTGGGTTGATGTTCTTGATTTCGTACCGCAAGACCTTGACGCCCCAGGGATCCGATGCTTTGTCGAGCTCCGCGACAACGTTGGCATTGATCGTGCTGCGTTCTTCGAACGTACGATCCAGATCAATCTTGCCGATCTCGGAACGCAGTGTCGTCTGCGCCAGCTGCGAGATAGCGAACATGTAGTTACCGATGCCATAGGATGCACGTGCCGGATCCAGCACCTGCATATACAGGACGCCATCGACGCCGACCTGCACATTGTCGTTCGTGATGCAGATCTGCTCGGCAATGTCGACAGCCTGTTCCTTCAGGGTGTGCCTGTAGGCGACCCGCTCGAGAAACGGAAACAGGACGTGAAATCCTGCATTGAGTTTGCGGCTGAATTTGCCAAGCCGCTCGACCACGTACGCGTTCTGCTGCGGGACAACTACCGCAGTCTTGAACAGAATAATGACGATGACGGCAACAACCGACAGCGCAACAATTAACGACGTATCCATCAAAATTTCCTTCTTAAGAGATCACTCAGCCTCGACGTGCAGTGTCACGCCGTCTGCCTTGACGACTTTCGCCCGGGCGCCTGCGCTGATTAACGCATCGCCGACATTGCGAATCGTCCATTCACTGCCGCGATACTTCGCACGTGCATCGCCCCCGGGCGGGAGATCGTTCGTCACCGTGACGAAATCACCTGAGATCGTATTCGCGAATCCCTGACCGCCACTATGCATCTTGTCGTACAGAGCTTTGCGGAAGGTCAGGAAAAACACCAGCGACAGGATTGCGAACGATAGCCACTGGACCCATTCCGGCATGACGACGCCGAAGAGTGAGGCCAGTCCGACGACAGCAGCGGATACACCGAGAAACACCAGATAAAACTGCGCATCGACCGCGAAGAGTTCCGCAGCCAACAGCACCGCGGCCAAAATCATCCACGCCCACCACGTCATTGTCTGCTCCAGTCCGAGGGTAGACGCACTATAACGCGGGAGACCCAGCCCGGGAAAGTCAGCAATACCCCCTAGTCGCAGCGCTCGGGCGTCGTTTTTCGGTTACTATCCGTGGCGCGCACGCAGAACAAGAACAAGAGGGAGCGGCATGCAGGAAATCGTCGACCAGATAAACGGCTACGTCTGGAGCCCGGCACTCGTGTACCTGTGCCTTGCGGCGGGTCTGTTTTTCTCGATTCTCACCCGCTTCGTCCAGCTGCGACTCTTCAAAGAAATGATCAATCTGCTGTTCTCGAGCAAAGAATCGAAACGCGGCATTTCGTCGTTTCAGGCGCTGGCGGTGTCCCTTTCGGGCCGCGTCGGCACTGGCAACATTGCCGGCGTCGCGGCCGCGATCGGCTTTGGCGGCCCGGGCGCCGTTTTATGGATGTGGGTGGTCGCATTTCTCGGATCGGCCACCGCATATGTCGAGTCGGCTCTCGGTCAGATCTACAAGGAAGTAGACGAAGGACAGTACCGCGGTGGTCCGGCCTATTACATCGAAAAGGCGATGGGCCAGAAATGGTACGCATGGATTTTCGCCATAACCACCATCATCGCGGTCGGCCTGCTGCTACCTACCGTGCAGTCCAACAGCATCGGCAATGCCGCTGAACTGGCCTTCGGGCCTTCAGGCACGCTCGAAACGGCCCTGGGCTCAGTCACGTACACAAAATTGGCGACAGCGACTGTCGTTGTCGGGATCCTGGGATTCATTATTTTCGGCGGCGTCAAACGTATCGCGCACTTTACGCAGATAGTCGTACCGTTCATGGCGCTTGGCTACGTCCTGATGTCGCTCATCATCATCGCAATGCACATCTCGGAGTTGCCCGGCATCTTTATGCTCATAGTCACAGACGCATTCACGCCAATGGCGGGCGTTGGTGCCGCCATCGGCTGGGGAGTGAAACGCGGCGTCTATTCGAACGAGGCCGGCCAGGGTACCGGCCCGCACGCAGCCGCAGCATCGGAGGTGCAGCATCCGGCACAACAGGGTCTCGTGCAGGCGTTCTCGGTCTATATCGATACCTTGTTCGTGTGTTCGGCAACAGCCTTCATGATCCTGATCACGAAACAATACTACGTGACCGGTATTGAAACAGGTGTTAGCGGCGGCACTCTGCCAACGGATGTTCTGGCCAACAGCCCGGCATTCACGCAGTATGCGCTCGAAAGCGTCATGGGCGGTTTCGGCAAGACGTTTGTCGCAGTGGCATTGTTCTTCTTTGCGTTTACGACCCTGCTCGCTTACTACTACATTGCTGAGACCAACGTCGCATATATCCGACGGTCCTTCAGGATTCCGCACGAAATCAAGATTCTCAAAATGCTGCTCTTGGGCGCCGTGTTTTACGGCACCGTGCGCACGGCTGACCTGGCCTGGGGACTTGGCGACATCGGCGTTGGTGTTATGGCCTGGTTGAACATCATCGGTATCCTGATCTTGTTCTTCATGGGCAAACCGGCCCTGAAAGCCCTCAAGGACTACGAGGCGCAGCGCAAAGCCGGCGTTGAAAAATACACCTTCGATCCTGAGGCACTCGGTATCAAGAACGCCGACTTCTGGAAGAAATAGCGCCGAACCAACGACGTCCATACCTTTCAAAGAATGATGGAACGGGTATCCAGATCACTCCGACACTGGGGGACACCATGAAGAACGTGCAACTTGGTCTCGTTATTGCCTTCTTATCGGCTACCGCTTATTCGGAAACGCCGGCCTTGCCTTTCGAGAACCACGCAGGCTGCAAAGAAGGTCCGCTGGCTCAGTTCGGACAGTACCTTGGCGACTGGAAGATCGAGGACTCGCGGCTGAGTCAGGAAACCGGAGAATGGGAACCTGGCCAAGGTGCACGCTGGATTTTCACGTGTCTGGGCAACGGCACCGCGATTCAGGACTTCTGGCTTCCGCCTGGTGGCGCGGTCGGGACCAACTTGCGGACTTACAACGACAAGACTGCTTCCTGGGACATTGCCTGGGCCATAAAAGGCGTCCCGGGATTCGCGCACATCGTTGCAAGACAGAACGCCCCTGGCGAGATCGTCATGGAATACAAATCGCCTGTGCCGAATCCGCCTCGAAGAATTACTTTCTATCCCGTAGACGACGATGGTTGGAACTGGAAACTGGAGTTCTCATTTGATGCCGGCGAGAACTGGACTGAAGTTTATCGAATCAGAGCAACCCGCTATGTCCCGTGATGTAGCACCCGAAGATCATCCTGCCGAGTTTTCTTTGTAAGAATGCGGATGAGATTTCGAATTCCCGGTAGCTCGCTACTGCTATGTACAGTCACCGTGTTGGCCTGTGCAGGCGCGTACGCCGACCCCTTGCACGATCACGACAACGGGCCTTTGACCGGTGCTTTCGGCATCCCCGACAGCACCGAGGGATCGGTCCTGCTGGACCCGGGCGCGAGTGCCTGGTCGGCGATGGTGATGACGGCCAGTCATTCGATCGACGACGACCGTAATGGCGAATCCATCATTCTCGACGGCGAAACAACACGCTTCGAGTTCATTTACCGTCGCGGCATCGGGCGCAACGTCGAAGTCGGTATCGAACTGCCCTATGTGTGGCATGAGTCAGGCGGACTGGACCAGGCTGTCGATACCTGGCACGACTCGTTTGGATTCCCTGGCGGATCTCGCGAAACTCGACCGGATGACTTGCTCGAGTTTCTCTACACGGACGAGACAGGAACCCGGATCGACTTCACCACCAACGTCAACGGCCCGGGCGATGCTCGTCTCTTCGCAGGCTGGAATTTTCGTTCCGAAACGACACACACGATGGCATTGCGTGTCGGCGCCAAGCTTCCGACGGGAGACAGTGACGATTTGCTCGGCAGTGGTGGAGTCGATCTGAGCCTTGGCATTGCCGGGGATGTGACGGAGTGGCTCGGCTTCGAGCGATTGAGTGCTTACTACCGGGCGAACGCGATTTACGTCGGCGAACCCGATCTGCTTTCCGACCGCTACAACGACGTTGTCGGCCACCTGGCGGTGGGGCTGGGCTGGCAGGCCACGGAGAAGATTGATTTGCGCGTACAGTCGGCTTTGCGCACCGCGCTTTACGACTCGGACATCGAGGTGCTGGGCGATGAGTCAGTGACGATTGTCTTCGGCGGCAATGTGCGACTGACGAAAAAGTCCGTCCTGAGCATCGCCGTGAGTGAGGACATCAAAGTCGATTCGGCGCCCGACGTGGCATTTCAGCTGACAATGCGCTATTGGCCTGATTGACTGCACGAACCGGCGCTTGAGAAGAACCCGACAAATGGAGATGTGCGTAACGCGATATCCGCTCTGGGTCAGAAGCAGCCGTTGACGCAATCTCAAACCCAAAGTCTGAAAGGCAACATGCCTGATCCTGCGAGTACCGCACACCATTGCAGCGCAAAGGCCGCTGCCATCCCATGCAGCAGGTTCGTCCGCGACAGCCTCCACTTCTTCATCGCCAGTAAGAACGTCAAGAGCATTCCGATCGGCAGCAACAAGGTCACCACTGCGAGCGAGGCACTTGCAAGAGTGAAATCGCCAAGAGCCATGAATGATTGATTCACAAAGAAAGGGATCGGCACGAATAGCAACGCTGATGCGACAAAAGCCGGAGCTTCTGGTCGCCGAAACATCGCGGCACGATATCGAACCAGTGAAATTACGCCCGCAATCAATATCCAGATCAGTCCGGCAAGGCCCAGCAGAATGCTGATCCAATGTGCAATCAGATAGGCCGTCGAGACTTTCTCAAATGTCTGGAACCCGTCACTCATCAGGTACTCACCCTCTTCACCACGGAAAAAGACATGAGATGACGAAATACGGTCGCTGGCTGAGTAGAGGCGATCACCTACGGGCCGCAATTTGCGTGCGCCTTTTTGGAGCGACGCCAGGGTGAGAGAGTCACCGTCAGCGGAAACTCTGATCGCGCCGAAAACCGTGTCGAGGTACTCGAACATTTGAAATCGATTCGGGCTTGGAACAAATCGGCCGTGCCACGCTGACATGTCCGCGGCCGGAACCACGGTTCGTGGCGGTGACACCGCGGCAATATTCAGAGCTTCAATGAACAAGCTGTCAAGGCGCCCATAGTCTGCAATTTCGTTGTCCATGTTGACGCTATACGCGAACGCCTTTTGCTCGTCGGGAAAGATACAGAGCATTGCGACGAAGCCTACGATATTGCCGCCGTGACAGTATCCCACGACGCCATGCCGGTCCCGACGCCCCATGCCGAGCGCGTATCCTGCGATGAGCCCCTCATTCGCTGCTTCTGTCCCGATTGGCGTTCCTCGAGTCCGCATCAGACTTTCGTCAATAAAAGTCCGACCGCCAATTTCACCGTCACCCAACAAGAATTCTGCGAATCGAGTCAGGTCGGCCGCTGTTGTCGTGAATTGCCCTGCAGGCCGCAGGAAGATCGGGCTTGCCGCGTAATGTGACCCACCGTCTACATGCCCCCATGCGAGCGTCGGGTCGGTGTCGTCACCTTCCTGCGTCGTAAACGCAAAGGTGCTGTCATGCATCGCAAGAGGAGCAAGAACGTGCTCGTCCAGGTAGATCTCGTAACGATCGCCGACGATGGACTCGATAATTACTCCAAGTAATGTGTAGCCCATGTTTGAGTAAGAGAATCGTGATCCAGGATGCGAGCGAGTACGCAATTGTAGTTTCGGGTCGGGAAACGCGGCGATAAGCGGAGCGTCAGGGTCTGCCCGCTCGCTGAACATCTGCCACATATGTGCGTCGTTCAGACCGGCCGTGTGATCGAGAAGGTGTCGAATAGTAATGTCGGCGAAGCCCGCGGGCGGTTCGTCAGGAAACAGCCCGGGAAGATAACGAAGTGCCGATGCATCGATATCGATTCGTCCTTCGGTTACCAGCCTGAGCACTCCGGTGGCCAACACACTCTTGGTTAGCGAGCCGACATGAAATCGCGTGTCAGGTGTGAACGCTGACGCAGTGCGGTTATCCCGGAGTCCTGCCGCGCCGACACTCACCTCGCCAGCCTCGCCGATGAGGGTCCAGACTATTCCGGTCAGGCCTTCCTCAGCGAGGACTCTCTCGATGTCCGTCTGCAGATCGGCTGCTCCAGCCTGGCAACAGGATGACCCCAGGACTGCAATCAGAAAGGCCAACGCCTTGTGTGCTATTCGTGCCCGCGGCGACACGACCCACTATCGGTTCATGTAATTCAGCGCCCGTTTGTCGGCGGCAAGCGCAGCCTCATGAATCGCTTCGGCCAGACTCGGATGTGCATGAATCGTCCGCTGCAGGTCTTCGGTACTCGCCGAAAACTCGAGCGCAAGCACGGCCTCCGCGATCAACTCGCCTGCCATCGGACCTACGATATGAACGCCGAGAATTTCATCGTCGTCTGACGCGGCGATGATCTTCACCATTCCACTGATCTGCTCGAGCGCTTTGGCACGCCCGTTTGCAGCAAACGGGAATGACCCGGTCTTGTAGGGACGGCCGCTGGCCTTCACCTCTTCCTCGGTCTTGCCGACCCAGGCTATCTCCGGCGCAGTGTAGATGACCGACGGGATGACGTCGTAGTTGACCTCGGCCAGTTCGCCTGCAATCAGATCGGCGACCATGACGCCCTCTTCCGACGCCTTGTGCGCAAGCATTGGACCGCGAACGGAATCGCCAATCGCGAACACGCCTTTTACTCGCGTCCTGCATTCGTCATCAACGACGATGAAGCCTCGTTCGTCGAACTGAATGCCCGAGTCCTCTGCCAGTAAACCCTCAGTGAACGGCCGCCGGCCAACCGCGACAATGAGCTTGTCGACCTCGAGCGTCTGCGCGCCCGACTTGTCTTCGTACTCGACAGTCACGCCGGTCTTGCCTGCCTTTGCCGCTGTCATACTGGCGCCCAGTTTGATGTCGAGTCCCTGCTTCTTGAAGTCTTTCGCTGCTACTTTGGCGACGTCGCGATCGGCCATGAACAGGAAATCATCCATTGCCTCGATTATCGTGACCTTCGACCCAAGCCGCGCCCACACGCTGCCCAGTTCAAGACCGATGACGCCCGCGCCGATGACGCCGAGTGTTTCCGGCACCGCGTCGAACTCGAGGGCATCCCAGGAATCGACAATCTTTTCGCCGTCGAACGGTGCGATCCCTAGCTCGATGGGCACCGAACCCGAGGCGAGAATGACGTTGGTTGCGTTAATCATCTCGACCTCACCCTCGACCGGAGTGAATTCGACCTTCTTGCCGGCCAGCAACTTGCCATGACCGACAAGGCCATCAACCTTGTTAGCTTTGAAGAGCCCGGCTATACCGCCGGTCAATTGGCGTACGATGCTCGCGCGGCGCTTTTGCATCGCTGCGACGTCGATGCCGACATCGGCAGTCGTAATACCGTGTTTTTTGAACTCGTGCTGCGCACGGTGATACAGCTCGGACGATTCGAGTAGTGCCTTCGACGGAATGCAGCCTGCGTTGAGGCATGTGCCACCAAACGCGTTCTTGCCGTCGAAATTCTTCCACTCATCAATGCACGCCACACTCATGCCGTGCTGTGCCGCGCGAATTGCCGCAATGTAACCAGCAGGGCCGGCGCCAATGACGACCAGGTCATAACTCTTGCTCATATTCGTTTTGTCCGTTTTGCGACGTTTGAATTCTATATTTGTAGCAACAAGCGGCCGGGGTCCTCGAGCAGCTGCTTGATGGCAACGAGGAACTGCACCGAGTCTTTGCCGTCGATAATGCGGTGATCGTAGGTCAATGCCAGGTACATCATCGGCCGAATGACGATCTCATCATCGATGACCATCGGCCGTTTCTGAATATTGTGCATGCCAAGTATCGCGCTTTGTGGCTGATTCAGGATGGGTGTCGACATCATCGAACCAAATATGCCACCGTTGGTGATCGTGAACGTGCCACCGGTCAGTTCGTCCATGCCGATCGTCCCGGCCTGCGCCCGCTTCGCGATATCACCGAGTTCCCGTTCGAACTCGGCATAACTCATCTGATCGACATCGCGAAGCACCGGCACCATGAGTCCGCGTTCGGTCGAAACCGCAATGCCGATATCGTAGTAGTTGTGATAGATAACGTCGGTGCCTTCTACCGATGCATTGACCACAGGGAATCTTTTTAGCGCCTCGGTCGCCGCCTTCGCGAAAAACGACATGAATCCGAGCCGCACTCCGTGTTCTTTCTCGAACGAGTCGCGATAACGGCTGCGCAACGACATAACTTCGGTCAGGTCGACCTCATTGAATGTCGTCAGCATCGCAGCCGATTGCTGCGCTTCGATGAGACGCTCGGCGATGCGCGCGCGCAGGCGGGTCATCGGCACGCGCTGCTCGGTGCGTTCGAGACCCACCATTTCATCGTGGTCGACGACAGCAGGCGTCGGATCTCCGGGCGTTACGTTACTACTGTCGTCGGCTTTCAGAAACGCAAGTACATCCGCTTTCGTGATGCGCCCGTCCTTGCCGGTGCCGATGACCATCGTCTCGTCGAGATCGTGTTCGTCGAGCAGGCGCCTGACTGCCGGACTCGTCTTGATGGGCTTGCTCTCGTCTCTTGCTGCCGGCTTTGGCGCCTGGGTCTCGGCCTTCGGTGCCGCGGGCTTTGCCTCGGCCGCAGGCGCGGCGCCTTTTTCGAGGATAGCCAGCACATCGCCCGCCGTTACGGTGGCCCCATCATTGATCTTGATCTCCTGCAACACGCCTGCCGACGGTGCCGGAACTTCCAGCACGACCTTGTCCGTCTCGAGATCCACGAGGTTTTCGTCGCGCGCTACCGATTCACCGACTTTCTTGTGCCAGGCGACAAGCGTCGCATCGCTGACCGATTCCGGCAGGGGGGGAACTTTGATCTCAATACTCATTTAGGTTTCCGTTTTGTTTTTCGGGGCTTCGCCGATTTACTGGCCTTTTGCTCGATGTCGAGGGCAGCTTCGACCAGCGCCTGTTGCTGTTGCAGGTGAACCTTGAAGATTCCGGAGGCTGGCGCCGCTGCACCGGAGCGTCCGGCGTAGTACAACTGCTGTCGATCCTTGAGCGGTTCCTGCAGTCTGTGGCGAATCTGATACCAGGCACCCTGATTCTGCGGCTCTTCCTGGCACCAGACGATCTCATCGACGTGATCGTAGCGATTGAGCAGCGCCGCGTACTCCGGAATCGGGAACGGATACAGCTGTTCGATTCGGATAAGCGCGACGTCGTCGATACCGTGAACCTGCCGGGCTTCGAGCAAATCGTAATACACTTTGCCGCTGCAAAAGACCACACGCCGCGTCTTCTTGACTGCAATTTTCTCGACCTCGGGGACGATCAGTTCGAACTCCCCCGCCGAGAGTGTCGCCAACGGCGATACCGCCATCTTGTGCCGTAGCAGACTCTTCGGTGTCATGACAATCAGTGGCGCTCGATACGGGCGCACCATTTGCCGTCGCAACATGTGGAACATCTGAGCCGGCGTCGACGGCACGCAGACCTGCAGATTGTGCTCGGCACACAGTTGCAGAAATCGTTCGAGCCGCGCCGACGAATGTTCCGGCCCTTGCCCCTCATAGCCGTGCGGCAACAATAACGTCAGGCCGCACAGGCGGCCCCATTTCGCATCGCCGGAACTGATGAACTGGTCGATGACAACCTGGGCCCCGTTGACGAAGTCACCGAACTGACCCTCCCAGATCACCAGCGTGTTCGGTTCGGTCGTCGCATAGCCGTATTCGAAGCCAAGCACGGCTTCCTCGGAAAGCAATGAGTCGATTACACGAAACGCATCTGGCCGGTCGACAAAATGTCGCAGCGGCGTGTACTCGCGATTATTGACCTGGTTGTGCAGCACGGCATGGCGATGAAAAAAGGTGCCACGACCGCAATCCTGACCGACCAGGCGGCAGTCGAAGCCGTCCTGAATCAGCGATGCGTACGCCATCGTTTCAGCGAAGCCCCAGTCCATATCGATCTCGCCAGCGCCCATACGTTTGCGTTCATCGATGATGCGTTGCACGCGGCCGTGCAACTTCATGTCCGGCGGAACAGTCGTGATGCCTTCGCCGAGCGCCGCCACGGTTGCCGGACTTACCGTCGTATCCACCGCATCCTCCCAACGGGCGCCGGAAAAAGGACTCCAGTCGACGGTGAATTCGTTGCCGATCATGCCGAGTGACGACTTCGGCACCGGTTCGCCGCGATCGAGGCGGTCGCGATACTCATCCTGCAACCTCTCGACGCCCGCGGCATCGACGATGCCTTTGTCGATCAGTTTGTCGGCGTAGATCTTGCGTGTCGTGTCATGATTCCGAATCCTGCCGTACATAATCGGTTGCGTCGCAGCGGGCTCGTCCGCTTCATTGTGCCCGTGCCTGCGATAGCAGACGAGGTCGATGACCACATCTTTTCTGAACTTCTGGCGGTACTTCAACGCCAGCCGGGTGACGAACAAGGCAGCTTCGGGATCGTCGCCGTTCACATGGAAGATCGGCGCCTCGATCATCTTCGCGACATCGCTGCAATAGTCCGTCGAGCGGGCGTCCGAAGGCCGGCTCGTCGTGAATCCAATCTGGTTGTTGACGACGATGTGGACCGTCCCGCCGGTACGGAACCCGTTCGTCTGCGACATTTGAAACGTTTCGGTCACGACCCCCTGACCGGAGAATGCAGCATCTCCATGAATCAGCACGGGAAGAACTTCTTGCCGCTCCGAATCGCCACGGCGTTGCTGGCGCGCGCGCACCGACCCTTCGACGACCGGATTGACGATCTCGAGATGTGACGGATTGAAAGCCAGAGCAATATGCACGTTGCCGCCTGGCGTCTTCATATCCGCCGAAAAGCCTTTGTGGTACTTCACATCACCGGAGCCGGCGAGCTCATCGAGATCGTAATTGCCTTCGAACTCCTCGAATAACTCCTCCGGCGACTTGCCCAGCGTGTTGACGAGTACATTGATTCGGCCGCGGTGTGCCATGCCAATTACGATCTCGCGAATTCCCGAGGCGCCGCCCTGCTGTATCAGGTCGTCGAGCAACGGGATCAGGCTGTCGCCGCCCTCCAGAGAAAAACGCTTCTGGCCAACGTAGCGGGTGTGCAGGTAGCGCTCGATACCTTCGGCGCTTGTCAACTGCTCCAGTATCCAGAGTCGCTCTTCGGTAGTTAGCGTGTCCGATGCGGCCCCCTGCTCGAAGCGCTTGCGCAACCACAGGCGCTCACGCGCGCGCGATATATGCGCTACTTCCACACCAATCTTGCCGCAGTAAATGGCCTTGAGCAGCGCGAGGATATCGCGCAGCTTCATGCGTTCATTGCCGCGGCCCGCAAGCCCTCCGGCGAAGAACTCGCTGTCCATATCCGCTTCGGTCAGCCCCAGGTAGTCGAGCTTCAGGACCCCGGGCATGGGCCGGGCCATCAATCCGAGTGGATCAATATCCGCAATCTGGTGCCCCCGCAGGCTGTAGACCTGAATCAGGCGCGAGACCGCTGCCTGTTTCTCAGCCGAGGTCGTTGTTATCCGCGAACCCGGCGCCGCCATGCGCGTGCGGCGGCGGCCACCACTGCGCGCGCTCTGCAACAAGTCCTCGCGAATCGCCGAATGCGCAACCTCGGTATCCGGTGCGTCCAGCGTATCGAAATAGTCGGCCCATGCAGCCGGCACCGCCGTGCGATCCTGCAAATACTGTTCGTACAAGGATTCGACCGCGGTGGCATTGCTGCCGAAAAGCGGCGTCGAGGCGTACTGTTCCTTGAGCGAATCAGTCATGGGGTGGCATTTATTCCGAATCCGAGGATTCGGCAGTATGGCGATGCTCTAGCTGGTGAAACGGGGCGCTAGTTTAGCCCAAGCTACTGATATTGGGAACGGAACCGCTGTCACAAATCCCGAATCAGAGATACGAATTCGTAACAGACCAGGCACGCATAGATGCTGAAGAACACCGTCAGGAACAAGCCGGTGCGCATGCGATTCATGAAACGGGCTTTTGCGAGGAATACGAGGATCAGAAGACTCGTTCCCGTCATGGCCATCTTGCTCGCGGCAAACGACGTCGTTCCCTGACCAAGCAGTGCTGCCATGACCGGGTTTGCCTCGATCATTCCACGTTCCAGCAACAGCAGTGTCATGAACGCATCGGCGCAGCTCATGAGCATGGTGCCCACGGCGAGGAAGAACAACCACGGATGATGCCAGTCGAGAAACACGACCTCGTCGTCTTCGCCGCGACGGGGATTATGGCGCCGCGAACGCAGGAAACCGTAATACACCGTTCGCCACGAAAAGGTGCGGCGGTCCACAAACTCCCGCTGCTCGTTGATCGCCCCGTTCGATTCCATCACTGGCACCCCCCGCTAGTCATTGCCATCGTCGTTCGTAACTTCGAGCAGATATGCGATCAGGTCGTTGCGATCGGATTCGCGGAGCACGCCCGCGAACGACATCCGGTTACCGGGCAGAAACCTCGCAGGCTGCGCAAGCCACGCGTCGAGCGCCCGTGGTGTCCAGAGGAATCCTGCCGTCGCCAGCGCATCCGAGTACGCAAATTGGTCGCTGCTGCCTGCCCGCTTGCCGAATATGCCGAATAGATTGGGTCCCAGCGGCGCGGCGCCGCCATTTTCCAGACTGTGGCAGGCGCGGCAAACCTGCGCCTGGGTCGCCCCGTTACGTCTGTTGGCACTCGCGTAAGGGGGTTCGGCAAGATACTCGCTGGCAGCTATGACCGCCTGTTCGCCGAGGTTTCCGGCCGTCAGCACGGCCTGCTGCGGCTCCACTTTCGCGTCGTAAGCTGGTTTTTCACTGC
>Ga0265303_10001249_pt1 | contig 15475 bp, 9 predicted proteins | sample Helome_2_FD_192494 | JGI IMG/M metagenome (GOLD analysis project Ga0265303, IMG submission 192494) | Marine sediment microbial communities from subtidal zone of North Sea - Hel_20160317 (Illumina Assembly) | ecosystem: Environmental > Aquatic > Marine > Subtidal zone > Sediment ... | reverse complement strand
GTTGCTTACGCTGCCGATAACCCGCGATAAGCTGATTCTTGGCAAAATCATCGCAACCTGCGTATTCATGGCATTGTCGCTAATGCTTAGCCTGATATCGTTTTTCTTCGCGCTTAAATTCATGCCGCTGGAGGAACTCGGCATGACGCCGAACTTCGCCCCGGATGTCGTTGGCAAAGCGTTTCTGTTGCTCGCGCCATTCATACTGATCGGCGCATCGGTCATGACGCTCGTCGCGTCATTCACGAAAAGTTATAAAGAAGCGCAAACCTGGCTTAGCGTCGTTCTGCTTGCGCCAACATTGCCAATTCTTATCGTCAGCCTCTTGACGCTGAGGCCGCGGCTTGAATTCATGTTTATTCCGAGCCTGAGCCAGCACTTGCTGCTGATTGATTTGATCAAGAACGAGCCCGTAAATACCGCGCATGTCGCAATCTCGGTCACCAGCACGCTGCTAATCGGCGTTATGCTGACCTGGCTGTGCGCCCGCCTGTACCGGCGTGAAGGCCTGCTGGTCTAAGGGATCGCATGCGCATATTGACAATTGCCGTCGTTCGCCCAAGATGTAGGGCCCGGCGATAATTATAAAACTATGCCCATATTCTCTGAGCTCCGCCGTCGCAACATACCGCAGGTTGCTTTTGTCTACATCGTAGGTGCTGCGCTGTTTTATTGGCTCGGCGTCGTCATGCAAACACAGTTCGATTTGCCGTGGTGGACAAACAGGCTCATTGCGATTCTGTTGGTTATCGGGCTGCCGCTCGCGCTGATTTTTGCCTGGGTCTACGAGATTACGCCGGCCGGCCTGAAAAAAGCCGTCGATGTCGACCAGACGCAGTCGATTGTCTTTAAGACCGGTCAGAAGCTTAATGCGGCACTTGCCGTTCTGGTTGTGCTTGCGGGCGTCGCGATGATTGCCGATCGTCTGTTGCCGGAGCTGGCTATTGTCGAGCCGCCGCCGGTGCCCGAGCGCGTGTTCGACCAGCCGGTCGGTGACAACGTTCCGGAGGAAATTCGTAGCTTCACGCTCGATAACGGGCTGAAAATCATCGTTTGGCCCGACCACGATATTCCGAATGTCGTGATGTACAACTTCATTCGCGCTGGCGGCCGAAACGAATACCCCGGCATTACCGGTCTGGCACATTTCTTCGAACACATGATGTTCAATGGCACGGAAAACCTGGAACCCGGCGAGTTCGACCGCGTTATGGAGGCGGCCGGTGGCGCCAACAATGCTTATGCGAGCAACGACATTACCGCCTATATGAACTGGTTTCCGCGCAGTGCGCTCGACACGATTTTTAATTTAGAGGCAGATCGACTCGCGAATCTGTCATTCACCCCTGAGGCCGTCGAAAGTGAGCGAGGCGTTATCGCGTCGGAACGCGGCCGTCGCGTCGACAATGACAACACCGGCAAGCTGTATGAACAGATGATGGCAACCGCTTTTATCGCGCACCCCTATCAGTTTCCGGTGCTCGGCTGGCCCTCGGACATAGCGGCATGGACGCTGCTTGACCTCGAGAATTTCTACCGCACTTATTATGCGCCGAATAATTGCACAATGGTATTTTCCGGCGATGTCACGGCGGATGAAATCTATACATTAGCGGACGAATACTTCGCCGACATTCCAGCACAACCAGCACCTGCCGCCGTGCGCACTATTGAACCGGATCAACTGGGCGTTCGCCGCTTCACGATCGAGGCGCCGTCACAAACACCGCTACTGGATATGGCGTTCCACGCTGGTAGTGCAACCGACCCGGAGACGCTGCCGATGGAGCTGCTGCTAAATATTCTGGTTGGCGGCGACTCCTCGCGATTGCATCGCCTGCTCGTTGAGGAGCTCCAAATCGCGATATCCGTTGGCGGTTTTCAGGGTGAGGGTTTCGATCCAAGCCTCGCATACCTTTCCATGACCTTGCCGCCCGGCGGCGACCCGGCGGCCGTCGAGGTGCGCGTTATGCAGGCGCTTAACGAAGTTGCGACCGCGGGCGTAAGTGACGCCGAACTGACGAAAGCGCGCAACATCATTCTCGCGAACTTCTGGCGCAAGATTGCAACGATCGACGGCAAAGCGTCATCGCTGGGTAACTTCGAAATTTTTCACGGCAACTACGAAAAATTGTTCGACCTGCCGTCCGACATCGAAAACATCAGCAACGATACGGTGCGTGATGTCGCCGCGAAGGTGTTTCGTGCCAACAACGCAACGATCGGTGTGCTGGTACCGGCCGCCGAGGAAAAAGAATGATGCTTAAGTCACGCATCGTCTTTGTGGTCTTTTGCTGCGGATCGTGGGCTCTGGCGCTGGCGCAGGGGGTCACGCTTCCGGCCACCGAACGCGTTGTGCTGGACAACGGTACGGTACTGATATTAAACGAGAAGCCAGACGTTCCGATGATCGGTGTGCGGGCTGTATTGCGTGGCGGCGCCGTTGCCGATCCGGATGGCAAAAACGGGCTGGCGAGTCTGTTTGCGGCGCTGATCGAAAAAGGCGCGGGTCAACGCGATTCGGCGGCATTCGCGGAAGCCGTCGACTCTGTCGGTGGCAACTTGTCGGCAAACGCGGGCCTTGAAAACATTACGATCTCGGGCGATTTCCTCGCCCGCGATGTCGACTTAATGCTCGAGCTGCTTGCCGACATGTTGATGCGCCCGACACTCAAACGCACAGAACTCGATAAGCTACGTGCGCGTTCGATCAATTTTATTCTCGCCGCCAAAGATTCGAACCCTGGTGACCTGATGCCGATCTACGCGAACGCGTTTTTGTTCGGCGATCATCCTTATGGCACGGCTGTAAGCGGCAGCGAAACCTCGCTCTCGGCCATCTCGCATCGCGACGTATTGCGCTATTACGAGCAACAGATCGGCAGCGATCGTCTGATTATTTCCATATCCGGTTACTTCGATGTCGCTGACATGCGTGATCGCCTGACGGCGGCGTTCGCCGACTGGCGAGCAGCAAGCGGCGACATAGTCGACGTAAACGCAGCCGAGCCACAAGCGGGGCGGCGAGTGCTGCTGATCGACAAGCCCGGCGCTACACAGACTTACTTCTGGATTGGCAACGTTGGCGTCGCGCGCGATTACGAACATCGTGCGGACCTTGACCTTGCAAATACGGTTTTCGGCGGTCGATTTACGTCGATGCTGAATACGGCATTGCGAATCGAGTCCGGCCTGACCTATGGCGCACGCTCTCGACTGCGGCGACCGTCGAAACCAGGATCGATTGGCATCAGTTCGTTCACGGCCACGGATACCACCGTCGAGGCAATCGACATGGCGCTCGGCATCCTCGGCCAGTTACACGATACCGGCATTGCCGAGGAGATGATTAGCTCGGCGCGAAATTATGTTCTTGGACAGTTTCCGACACGGCTGGAAACCGCCACACAGCTCGCGGCGCAGTTCGCGGTCTTGGAAGCCTACGGCTTGGCCAACAGTTACATCGACGACTACGGCGTTGCAGTAACCGCCGTCACAGCCGAGTCAATTACCAGCGTTATCGATGCAGTTTATCCGCAACAGAACGATCTGGTGTTTGTGCTTCTCGGCGACGCCGCTTCGATACGCGACAGCGTGGCGAAATACGGTCCCGTGACCGAAATGTCGATCACGGAGCCGCGGTTTCGTCCATCAAAGTAGCGGCGCTCAGTCGAAGTATACTCGTGCACCGATGCCGTAAGTCGTAACGTCGTCACCCGCGCCGACTTCGAAACCGATTGCGACGCTGTCAGTGAATTTGTACCAGGCCTCGCCACGAACTGACGTGTCATCATTGATGCTGTCGAGATCGACGTAGTCAACGAAGGCGGCGAGTTCGATTCGATCCGCCGCCAAGCCGCGCAGGCCCAGCGACGCGCTGTAGCCGTCGTCATCGAACGAAAAACCCTGCGTGCTGGCGTCGAAGCGCGCGTACGCAAGTTCGGCAACGAAATCGAGATTCTCACTCAACGCAGTGTGAAAGCCGCCACCGATTAGCAGTTCGTCAACATCGACATCGAAATCCAACTCAGCCGAGTCGAAGCTTGCGAATAGGTGCCAAACGTCGCCGACCTCGAACGACCCGGCAATGCCGAAGCCATCACCGTCGACGTCGGCAAACGAGTCGTCGATGTCAATACGCTGATACCTGCCCTCGACGTAGTTGTAACTCGGCCCATCTGCCATCGCCGGCGCTACGAACGCCAACAGTGCTACTGCCGTTATAGAACGAATCATAATGTACTCCCTATTGCTATTTGCCAAAGCGAATCGTGAACCGCAAAGGATGCACAGAAATGATGTACCGAAGATGAATAGCTGATGCTTATGTAATGCCGCTATTTTCCAATACAAAACGACGAGAAAATTTGTCCAAGCAGATCATCCGACGAAACCTCCCCCGTGATTTCGCCCAAACTTCTTGCACACAACCGCAGCTCTTCCGCCAGCAGCTCGCCAGCGCGGCTTTTTTCCAGCGCAGATTTGCCCGCGACAAAATGGTCCGCTGCGCGCTGCAACGCATCGACATGACGGCGCCGCGCCGTAAACGCGCCCTCCCCCGGATTGCTGTAACCCGCAAGCTCTCGCAGGCATTCTCGTAAGCGGTCAATGCCGTCGCCGGTTTTCGCCGACAATGACACAAGCGTGTCACCCTCTTGCTCGTCAGTGCCGGTAAGGTCGCTTTTATTACGTACGACCAGCACCGGAATACCATCCGCTACGTTCTCGGAAATCTGACCCGGCTCAGCGTCAGTCGCGTCCTGAACCCACATCACTGCATCTGCGCTTCCCATCGCTTCACGTGCTCGCCGAATACCTTCTTTTTCGATAACGTCCGGGTTATCACGTAAGCCGGCGGTATCGATCAGCTCGACCGACAGCCCGTCGAGGTTGATTCGTTCGCGCAAAATATCTCGGGTCGTGCCGGCAACCTCGGTAACGATTGCCGTTTCCTCTCCGCTCAGTCGGTTCATCAAGCTTGACTTGCCCGCGTTCGGTTTTCCGACCAAAACCACCTGAAATCCATCTCGCAGCACGCGACCCACTGTTGCGTCGGTCAACAACTGAGAAAAAGTCCTGTCGCAATCGTCGAGTCGATCGAGCAATGCTTTGTCGGACAAGAAATCAATCTCCTCTTCCGGGAAATCAATGGCCGCTTCGACGTGGATGCGAAGCTGCGTCACCGTCGCGACCAGCCTGTTGACCGCCGCCGAGAATTCGCCGGACAACGATCTCAGCGCTGCACGTGCGGCCTGTGTCGTGCCACTGCTTATCAAGTCCGCTATGGCTTCGGCTTGTGCGAGGTCCAGCTTGTCGTTCAAAAACGCCCGCTTGGAGAATTCACCGGGCTCTGCGCGGCGCGCCCCGAGTGCGACCGCCGCATCGATGAGCATGGCCATCACGACCGGACCACCATGGCCATGCAATTCGACAACGTCTTCACCGGTGAACGAGCCCGGCGCCGGAAAGTACAACGCAATGCCAGTATCGACCGGTTCGCCGTCCGGTGCCTTAAACGAACGCAAGGCCGCAATTCGCGGCTCCGGCAAGCGACCTAACATGCGCTGACCGATGTTGCCGGCGTCCATGCCGGAAATTCTGACGATACCAACGCCGCCAACACCCGCCGGTGTGGCCGCTGAAACAATCGTATCGTCGCTTGCCGTCATAGTCGCAATGAAAACATAGGTGGGCCGATGATGCAGAACGACAGCGCGATACCCGCTGCGCCCCCGGCCGCCCATATTTGGCGGTAAGTGCTTGATCTTTAAAAGCGGATGAGCAAAGAATCACGCAAGCATCAGGCTTCGATCAGCCATGAGACCGGTCAACGTGCGACAAAACAACGAAGCGGCAAACGCCGCCAATCTGTTTTAGTCGATCTGAGGTTTGACTCGTATGGACACGGTACTTTCGATGCTGGCCGGCCTCCACAGCCCGCTGCCTGATCAGCCGCTAGCTGTCGCCCTTGCTGTCTTCTTTGGGCTTCTTTTTCTTGCCGCCCTTCTTGGCCTTGGCCTCTGCGTGGACCACCTTGTTGATGTTCCACTGCTGCGCAATCGACAGCAAGGTGTTGGTAACCCAATAGAGCACGAGGCCTGACGGGAAGAAAGCGAAAAAACCGGTGAACATGACCGGCATGATTTGCATGACTTTCGCCTGCACCGGATCAGCCGGCGCCGGATTCAGCTTTTGCTGAAATAACATTGCGGCACCCATAATCAGCGGCAAGATAAAGTACGGATCCCGAGACGACAGATCGCTAATCCAAAGGGCAAACGGCGCCTGTCGCATTTCAACGGATTCGACCAGCACCCAATAGAACGCGAGAAAGAACGGCATCTGAATCAAAATGGGCAGACATCCCGCCGCGGGGTTGATCTTCTCGCGCTTGTACAGGTCCATCATGGCTTGTGACAGCGCCTGGCGATCGTCTTTGTAACGATCCTGCAGCGCTTTCATGCGCGGTTGAATCTCGCGCATCTTGGCCATCGATCGGCCGGATGACTCGGTAAGTTTGTAGAACGCACCCTTAATCAGGATCGTCACACCGATGATCGCCCATCCCCAGTTGCCGACAAACTTGTGGATCCACGACAGCAACCAGAACATCGGTTGCGACAAAATCGTTAGCCAGCCGTAGTCGACGCTGAGCTTGAGCTTGGGGTGCAGGGTCTCGAGCTGTGATTGCAATTTGGGACCGACGAACAGCGCCCGCTTAAAACTTGCGGTTTGTGCCGGCCCGATTGCTTGTGGCGCACCGATGACACTCGCAGTTAGGCGGCTGTCGTCGACGCGCACCTGGAAAATGTTGGTCGCCGGTTCGTCTGGAACGATCGCAACCATGAAGTGATGCTGGATAGACGCGTACCAGCCGTCCTCACTGGTGAAGTTGACCGGACCGTCTTCAAGAAGATCATCGCGCTTCAGTTTGTCGGCTTTACTGCCGTCGTAAATCAGCGCACCATCGAAGGAATACGAATCGACATTGAACATCGAGCGTTCCTGCGTGAATGATCGCTTGATGAGTTGCGTAACCTGATCGCCCCGCCATACGGCATCGCCGCCATTTGTGACGTTTTGCTCGAGTGCTATCACATAGCTGCCGCGGCTAAACACGAAGCGCTTTTCGAAATTGACGCCTGCGTCATTGGTCCACGTGAGCGGCACGACCAGCGTGTCGTCGCCATCAAGCTCGTAACTCGTTCTGAGCGCATCGAAAACCGTCGTAACCCCGGGCGCGGATGTGCTCTCATCTTTGCCGCGCAGCCAGCTACGAATCTGCCCAAAATTCTCATTGCCGGTATCGAGCAACATGACCTTCGTGTCGGGCGTATCTTTCGCCACCGGATAGTTCAGCATTGTTGCGCGCGTGATCGTGCCGCCGCGAGTACTAATTAGTATTTCGAATACATCGGTACGTACCGTTATGACTTCGGCACTGTCCTCGGCCGCTGCATCGGCCACCGCCGTCACAGCACCTGGCCCCTGGGCATCGACCGATGGCAAGCTGCTCGGGTCTTCGCTCAGATCGGGCAGCATATCGAGATCGGCTGGCGGCTCGCTTATCGGTAAAGCGGCCTCTCCCGGCGCGGCGGTAGGCGTAGGCGGCGGCGGTGCATAGTCTTGCACCCAGGTTTGCCAGGTCAGGTACGCCATGACGGCGAACAGGCCCCAGATGATTAGTCTTTGGTTGTCCATACCCTCATTTCCTGGCCGCCGCGGCTTGCTCGCAGCGTTGCCAGTGCGCATCCAGACTACTGAATAAATCCTGGTTTGTGGCGCCCGCTGCCGGCGGCCGGTTCATTACGACGATGTCCAAACCGTGCAGCCCGGCCTGGTGCTGTCGAAACGATTCTCGAACCACGCGTTTAATCCTGTTGCGCCCAGTGGCCTGTTTGCAATTTTTTTTGGAGATCGCGAGCCCCAGTCTCGCGAGCTCCAGATCATTTTTGCGGCAAAGTACCGTAAACCAGTTGTCGCGGCTTCGCGTTGCCTTGTTGAAAACACGCGTGAACGACGCAGCGTCTTGCAGCCGGTTATTTTTCGAAAGCCGCTGCGTCGGCTTGGGCTCCAAGTCGGGTGTTATTGTGCCGTCGCGGCGAGCGCGACAGATTACGGCGTCAGCTTCGCGCGGCCCTTAGCTCGGCGGCGCTTGAGTACGAGGCGGCCGGCCTTGGTCGCCATGCGGGCACGGAATCCGTGCGTGCGTGCGCGCTTCAATTTGCTGGGCTGATACGTGCGTTTCATCTGCCTGGTACCTGCGTAAAGTGACGGGTGTCGGCCCGTCCCGACGAAAGGGCGGCAAGGGTACGCGGGCGCCCCGGCAGTGTCAATAGACGGCGTCGTTGCTTGGATTTCGGCCCAAATCGTGGCTCGCTCAGACGCTGTGGCAGCCTCATGAAAAGCGGTATAGACTGCCCGGTCTTCACCCGCTCAATAACAAATCGACTAAGGAAATTGGGGACTCCGTTGCCGGCTGATACAACGCTATGGAATCGCTGCATTCGCGACTTGCAGGCGGAGCTGCCCGAACAACAGTTCAACACCTGGATCCGGCCATTACAGGCCATAGAGGATGACGGCCGGCTGAAACTGCTGGCGCCAAATCGATTCGTTGTCGACTGGCTGCAGGAACATTATATCGAGCGGATTCTGGAGATTGTTGACGGTTCCGGATCGAGCACCGAGGTTGTTGTCGAAGTGGGCTCGCGACAAAAGCCGGTATCGGAGCGTGAAGCGCCACCGCGCCGCCGTATGCCCGGCAGCAGAACGGCACCGCCGGCTGTTGCATCGCGGCTTAGTCCAAGCTTCACGTTTGACAGCTTTGTCGAGGGCAAGAGCAACCAGCTTGCTCGCGCGGCCGCGAGCCAGGTCGGTAAGAACCCCGGTAAATCATATAATCCGCTGTTTATCTATGGTGGTGTCGGACTCGGCAAAACCCATCTCATGCACGCCGTCGGCAACAAGATCTTGAAGCAAACCCCGGCAGCGCGGGTGTCTTATGTGCATTCGGAGCGTTTCGTTGGCGACATGGTCAAGGGTTTGCAACACAATACGATTTCCGATTTCAAGCGCTCGTACCGGTCACTGGACGCGTTGTTAATCGACGATATTCAGTTCTTTGCCGGCAAAGAGCGTTCGCAGGAAGAATTCTTCCACACGTTCAATGCCCTGTTGGAAGGTCAGCGACAGATCGTATTGACCTGTGATCGTTACCCGAAGGAGGTCAACGGCCTCGAGGAGCGGCTGAAATCCCGTTTTGGCTGGGGCCTCACTGTTTCCATCGAGCCGCCAGAACTCGAAACCTCGGTCGCCATTCTGATGAGCAAAGCCAGCGCTGAACATGTCGAGCTTCCCGAGGAAGTGGCTTTTTTTATTGCCAAGCGTATTCGATCGAATGTCCGGGAGCTGGAAGGCGCATTACGGCGCGTTATCGCAAACTCGAGGTTCACTGGCCGACCAATCAATCTCGATTTTGCGAAAGAGGCGCTGCGTGATTTACTGGCACTGCAAGAGAGGCTCGTTTCTATAGAGAATATTCAAAAGACGGTGGCCGATTACTTTAAGATTCGCGTCGCTGATCTGTTATCCAAGAAGCGCAGCCGCTCTATTGCGCGGCCGCGACAATTTGCAATGGCGCTGGCTAAAGAGCTGACAAATCATTCTTTGCCCGAGATCGGTGACGCGTTTGGCGGTCGCGATCACACCACGGTGTTGCATGGTTGTCGGCGTATAGAGGCGCTGCGAGAGACTGAAAAACGCGTGGATGACGATTATTTGAATTTACTAAGAACCCTAACGGGGTAGGCTCGCCGGATAAGCTGGCAGGATGATCTGGATAAGCTGTGCATAACTGGCAAAGAACTTTTTATCCACAGGCTACACACAGGCAGTCGACGGGTCCCCAAGGTTTTTCACGACTATGAAACAGGCACTAATTTATTGATTTTGCTGGGGTTTATAAAGTTATTCACAGGCATTCGTTGCCTTAATAATAACAATAAATAACTAATTTCCAATATTTATTAACAGGTGGAACCTATGAAATTGAGCGCCGCGCGCGACGTCCTCCTAAAGCCTCTGCAAGCCGTTATAGGCGTTGTGGAGCGCCGTCAGACGATGCCGATCTTGTCGAATGTGTTACTGGTCGCGCGTGATGGCGAGCTATCGGTGACTGCGACGGACCTCGAGGTTGAATTAGTTGCAAAAACAGAGGTCGATGTCGAGACGGGCGGAGAAATTACCGTATCTGGTCGCAAGTTGCTCGATATCTGCAAGGCATTGCCAGATGACGCCGATATTGGCATCAATGTTAGCGGCGAAAAGCTGAGTGTGCGCTCCGGGCGCAGCAGGTTTACGTTGGCGACGCTGCCAGCCGCCGAGTTTCCTACGGTTGAGGATATAAAAGCGGGTCAAACGATTAATGTGCCCCAGGACATACTGGGCCGGCTGATCGAGAAGACCCACTTTTCGATGGCACAACAGGACGTCCGATATTATTTGAACGGTATGTTGCTGGAAACAGGGGGCCAGCATTTACGCGCCGTTGCAACAGACGGGCATCGTTTGGCGTTGTGTCAGGCCGAGCTCAGCGGGGATAAGCTCAGCGAACAACAAGTCATTGTGCCGCGCAAAGGGGTTTTGGAGCTGCAGCGCCTTTTGGGGGCTGATGGCAATCTCGATATCGAACTTGGCGCAAATCACGTTCGCATCCAGTTAGAGGGAATTCGCTTCACTTCGAAGCTGATCGATGGTCGTTTCCCGGAGTACGAGCGTGTCATCCCGCAGGAATCGAGCAATGAGCTAAAGGCGGATAAGGGGGTGTTGCGCAGTGCGTTGCAGCGCACAGCGATTCTGTCGAACGAAAAGTATCGCGGTATTCGGCTCGTTATTCGTGACAGCGGCGTCGTGCTGCAGGCCCATAATCCTGAACAAGAAGAGGCTGAGGAGGAAGTCGAGGTCGAATACAGTGGCGACGACATCGAAATCGGCTTCAACGTCAATTATCTGCTGGATGCCATCGGTGCGGTGGAAGGCGACGAGATAACGCTGTCGGTGGTAGACAGCAACTCCAGCTGTCTAGTGCGCGAGCCTGGCAACGACGATGCGAAATTCGTTGTGATGCCGATGCGGCTGTAGCCGCCGGAGCCGGCGCTTGTGGCGGTTCAGCTGTTTCGGGCGGAAAATTTCCGCTGCCTGAAGCAGATAGAATTCAAAGCAGACCCACAGTACAACCTAATCTATGGGGCCAACGCCTCCGGCAAGACCAGCTTGCTGGAGGCGTTGGCGTATTTGGGTCGCGGAAAGTCGTTTCGTGGCGCGCCAACAACGGCGCTGATTCGGCATGGCGCGGAGGATTTCGTTCTGTTTGCCAGGGTCGAACACGGCGAGCGGGTAGCCAGCATTGGTGTTCGCAATAGCCGCGAGGGACTGGAGATGAAGGTGGACGGTGCCTCAGACGGTGGCGCAGCAGCGCTCGCCGAGCTAATGCCATTAGCCGTCATTGACCCTGACGTTCACAACCTGGTTGCCGGCGGACCGGAACAACGGCGCCGCTACCTGGATTGGGTGGCGTTCCACGTGGAACCAAGCTTCTTACGCGATTGGCGCCGTTATCGGCGCGCGTTGAAGCAGCGCAATGCGGCGCTGAAAGCGGAGGGTCACGGGCTCGATGCCTGGAATGCCGAATTTGTCGAGCTGGGCATTAGAATCGATGCGGCGCGGCGGGCTGTGCTCGAAATCTGCGTCGGCCCCCTTGAAGAACAGGGTTCAGCCCTTCTGGGCAGCGATGTGCGCTACGAATATCGACCTGGCTGGGGCAAGGATCAGAGCCTGGCCGAGGCGCTATCTGAGGGCCTGGAGAGGGATTTGGCCCTCGGCAGTACTCAGGTGGGGCCGCATAGAGCGGACGTCCGGCTGATTTTTGACGATCGACAGGCCCGACGGCTCGTCTCCAGGGGCCAACAAAAGCTACTCGCGTGCTCAATGATTCTGGCGGCGACCGAGGTGGTGCAGACGCATCTGGAGCGGCCAATGTTGCTGTTGCTCGACGATCCGGCGGCGGAGCTCGATCATGACGCGCTCGGGGGACTGATGAATCAGGTCTTTCGGCTGGGCTGCCAGGTGGTCGCGACGACGCTGGATCCGGGGGCGTTGACGTTTCCGCAGGAGCCGACCATGTTCCACGTGGAACACGGCATTTTGACGCGGCTGACTTGAGCCCGAAAGCCTTATAAATAAAGACCTTAGGGGTCCTTTCCGGGGCGCCATTTTGGTATAATAGATCGGTTATCGCCTGAGAAATCTGAATGACCGACGAAACCGAATATACTTCCAGCAATATCAAGGTCTTAAAGGGCCTCGAAGCTGTCCGCAAACGCCCGGGAATGTACATCGGCGATACCGATGACGGCACCGGTCTTCACCACATGGTTTTCGAGGTCGTCGATAACTCGATTGACGAGGCGCTGGCGGGCCACTGCGACGTTATCACGGTCACGATCCATGCCGACGAATCGGTGACGATCAGCGACGATGGCCGCGGAATTCCGGTGGATATGCACCCGGAGGAAGGGCGCTCGGCAGCGGAGGTCATCATGACGGTGCTGCATGCCGGCGGTAAGTTCGATGACAATTCCTACAAGGTTTCCGGGGGCCTCCACGGGGTCGGCGTTTCTGTCGTCAATGCCTTGTCGGAGCAGCTGATCCTGACCGTGCACCGCGAGGGCAAGACGCACCAGCAGGAATATCAGCATGGTGAGCCACTGACACCACTCACGGTGGTGGGTGATACCGACCGTACCGGCACGACGTTGCGCTTCAAGCCTAGCGCCAAAACGTTCACGAATATCCAGTTTCACTACGAGATCCTCGCGCGCCGCCTGCGTGAGCTGTCGTTCTTGAATTCCGGCGTTCGCATTCGCCTGGTTGACGAGCGCGATGAGCGCGAGGATCTGTTCGAATATCAGGGCGGAATCAGGGCCTTCGTCGAGCACTTGAACCGCAACAAGACACCCGTTCACAGCAATGTTTTCCACTTCTCGACAACGCGAGACGACGTGGTTGTCGAGGCCGCGCTGCAATGGAACGATGGCTACCAGGAGAACATGTTTTGCTACACCAACAACATTCCGCAGCGCGACGGCGGCACCCACCTGGCCGGTTTTCGGACCGCGCTGACCCGAACCTTGAACACCTATATCGAAAAACAGCTGGCCGGCAGGAAAGACAAATTCACGCCATCGGGCGACGATGCGCGCGAGGGTCTGACGGCCGTCTTGTCGGTGAAGGTGCCGGACCCGAAGTTTTCGTCGCAGACCAAGGACAAATTAGTTTCATCTGAAATTAAAGGCATCGTGGAGCATGCGATGGCGGGCAAGCTCGAGGATTATTTACTCGAACACCCGGTCGAAGCGAAAGCAATCGTTTCAAAAATAATCGATGCAGCGCGAGCCCGCGAGGCGGCCCGAAAAGCGCGTGAGATGACCCGTCGCAAGGGCGCGCTCGATGTCGCCGGCCTGCCGGGCAAGCTCGCCGATTGCCAGGAAAAAGATCCGGCGCTATCCGAACTGTTTCTGGTCGAGGGTGACTCGGCCGGCGGGTCGGCAAAGCAGGGCCGCGACCGCCGAACCCAGGCAATCCTGCCGCTGAAGGGCAAGATCCTGAATGTTGAGAAAGCGCGCTTTGACAAGATGTTGTCGTCCGTGGAGGTCGGCACGCTGATTACGGCGCTTGGCTGTGGCATTGGCCGCGATGATTTCGATCCGGACAAGCTTCGTTATCACCGCATTATTATCATGACCGACGCCGACGTCGACGGTTCGCACATCCGCACCTTGCTGTTGACGTTTTTCTATCGACAGATGCCGGAGTTGATTGAACGTGGGCACATCTATATTGCTCAGCCGCCGTTGTACAAGATTAAACGCGGCAAGCAAGAGGTCTATGTCAAAGATGACACTGAACTGAATGCGTACTTGCTGAGCGCGGCGCTCGACAATGCCGAGCTGCACGTCAACGATACGGCGCCGGCACTTTCCGGGGCGGCGCTCGAGTCGCTCGCCAAAGAATTTATCGCCGTCGAAAACATAATTTCCCGCCTGTCCGGCCGCTACGATGAAGTGGTGTTGCGCGCGATCGCAAAACTTCCGGCAATCACGCACGGCGACACCGAAAACCTCGATGCACTCGAATCCTGGAGCAATGCACTATCCACGATATTGCCGAAAGCCAGCGGTGATCGCGCTCAAGGCGGCAACGGCGGCAGCTACTCGGCGATGCTCGAGCGCGGCGATGAAGATGGCGAAGGTGTCCGCATTGGCATCAACAAAGTACAGCACGGCGTCGGTGCAACGCGCTACTTGCCGCGCGAGTTTTTCGATACCAATGAGTATCGACACATCGTGGAGCTCGCCGCCAAACTCGACGGGTTGTTGGAAAACACCGCGTTCGTAAAGCGCGGCGAGCGTCAGATGGCGATTACCGAGTTTAACGAAGCCGTCGAATGGCTGATGAATGAGGCCCGCCGAGGCCAGGCGATACAACGCTACAAAGGCCTCGGTGAAATGAACCCTGATCAACTTTGGGATACTACGGTAAATCCGGAAACTCGGCGGCTGATGCAGGTAAAGATTGATGACGCGGTCAAGGCCGACGAGATTTTTACGACGCTGATGGGAGATCAGGTTGAACCGCGCCGTGAATTTATCGAAAAGAACGCACTGACCGTAGCTAACCTCGACGTTTGATGACCGACAAGCGCGCGCTCGTACACACGGTTTTTCTGTTCCTGCTGCCGGTCCTCGTGGCCTGGTTTGGCTGGTCTGTACTAACGTCCGTTGGTGTCGTGTTACTGATGCTTGTCTGGCGGTGGCTGATTTCGCTAAGCACCTTTGTTGCGCCGGAAAAAGTACCGACGCTGGTGTTGGAAACGATTTCCGCCAGTCACTTTGTCGAAAAAGTACGCTGGAACCTGGACGCCACCGATATCGAGTACGTCGAGCGTGCTGCGGGCGGCACGCTCGGCGCGTTTTTCCTGGGAAGAACGGTCCCACGGCTGAAGATCCGTACTGGCGCGGTGCGCTCGCAAATCGGTAACTCCGCAGAAATTCTTCGCTACCTGTGGGGGGCCAATGCGGCAACGCACGGCGAAAACATCAAACACCTCGAACCGACGGTCGAGCGAATCGAGTTCGAACAACGGCTCGATCGTTACGGGGTGAGCCTGCAAGTCTGGGTATATCACCACATTCTCGAGGACAAGGAGTTGGCGTTGCATGCCTGGGGCGTCAATAATCCGGCCGTGCCGATCTGGCAGCGCTGGTTATTGCGCGTGCTATTTCCGCTTCTGGCGTTTCTGGTTCGCCGTTCGTTTCGCATCACAGTGGCGAATTACGAGAAAGCGTGCCACCGCATTGAAGAGTTACTGGCCGATATCGACACCAATCTCGCGGACGGCCGCGTGTCCATACTT
>Ga0265303_10001247_pt1 | contig 15491 bp, 10 predicted proteins | sample Helome_2_FD_192494 | JGI IMG/M metagenome (GOLD analysis project Ga0265303, IMG submission 192494) | Marine sediment microbial communities from subtidal zone of North Sea - Hel_20160317 (Illumina Assembly) | ecosystem: Environmental > Aquatic > Marine > Subtidal zone > Sediment ... | reverse complement strand
GATCGTGAGCATACGCGAGACGTTAAAGACGGTGTGCACGGGAGTGGAGATGTTTCGCAAGCTATTGGATGAAGGCCAGGCGGGCGATAACATCGGTGTATTGTTGCGCGGCACCAAGCGCGATGAGGTAGAGCGCGGGCAGGTGGTAGCGATTCCGGGCACGATTACGCCGCACACGAAGTTTAAGGCCGAGGTATATATACTGAGCAAGGAGGAAGGCGGTCGCCACACGCCGTTTTTCAGTGGTTATCGTCCGCAGTTTTATTTTCGCACCACGGATGTAACGGGCATATTAACGTTACCGGAAGGTGTGGAGATGGTGATGCCCGGCGATAATGTAACGATAGAAGCGCAGTTGATAACGCCGATTGCCATGGAGAAGGAAGTGCGTTTTGCGGTTCGCGAAGGTGGCCGTACGGTAGGTGCCGGTGTCGTCAGTGAGATTATTGAATAACACCCCAATTGACTTAAAAACCAATTGGCATTAAGGAGTCCTTCAGGTGAGAATCATTGTTACCTTAGCATGCACTGAATGCAAAAGAAGAAATTATACGACGACCAAAAATAAGCGAACAACGCCGGATAAGCTGGAGTTTAACAAATATTGCAGGTTTTGCCGAAAGCACACGCCGCACAAGGAAACCAAATAGCCGAATAAAATCGGTTGTGGTTTTAATCCCTAAACGACTGTAGCTAAAAGCTAAACTTGTATGGTTCAGCGGATCATTGACAGTGCCAATACGATGCGGAGACCTTTGAAAAAATTCCTATTTCGCAAAGGTCCCAACGGATAATGCAGGCCAGTAGCTCTAACGGTAGAGCGTCGGACTCCAAATCCGGGTGTTGGGGGTTCGAATCCCTCCTGGCCTGCCACATTTTTATAGGTGAAGCTCAGAGCCTGAATATCAAAGGATGAGATGACTTTATTTAGCTTTGAGCTTTCGTAATTTTAGGAGCGTAATGGGACGGATACAGCGAAAAAAATCATCAACGGCCAAAAAGAAGAAAAAACAGGCGACTGTAAACCAGTCCGCCGCTGATGCTATGGATGCAAAAAAGTCTGGCGTAAAAAAAATTGCGTTGAGCGATGGCCCCGCCAAAGCACCTGCTAAAAAACAGGCTGCGCCGCCGAAAAGACAATCGGCAGCGACCAGCCCGCCGTCGACCAAACCCAAAGATAATATTTTTACCAAGTCCGCCCAGTTTTTGCGGGAGGTTAAAGTCGAGCTGAAAAAAGTTACATGGCCGTCACGAAAACAAACCATTGGCTCTACTGCGGTTGTCATCGCTCTGGTAATGCTGATTTCATTGTTTCTTGGCTTTGTTGATTTTGGCATTTCCAGTTTGATCCGCATCGTACTTCAATAGGTTTAGGAGAGATATCAGTGGAACTCAAATGGTACATTGTGCATGTATATTCGGGCTTCGAAAACAAGGTGAAAGCAGCCCTGGAAGAGCGAATTGAGCTTTCCCCTCATCCTGAAAAATTTGGCGAAGTACTCGTTCCCACTGAAGAGATTGTTGAGCTGGTCAAAGGGAAACGCAAGACATCTTCGAGAAAATTTTATCCCGGCTACATTTTGGTCAGAATGAAACTCGATGATGGAACCTGGCACGTGGTCAATGATACCGCCAAGGTTACCGGCTTTTTGGGAGGGCGAAATAATCCGACAGCTATTTCCGATGAGGAAGCGGACCAAATTTTAAACAGGATGGAAGCCGGCAAATTGAAACCACAGCCGAAGTACTTTTTCGAATCCGGTGATGAAATTCGTGTGATCGATGGACCGTTCACGAACTTCAACGGCACGGTGGAAGAAGTCAATCAGGAAAAAGGTAAAATCAAGGTGCTGGTGAGCATCTTCGGCCGATCCACTCCGGTGGAACTCGATTTTGTTCAGGTACAGAAATTATAGATTAGGAGAGATTAGGTAAAAATGGCAAAAAAGGTAATGGTACTCATTAAACTGCAGGTTGTAGCAGGCAAAGCCAATCCATCCCCGCCCATCGGTCCTGCTCTGGGGCAGCACGGGGTTAATATTATGGACTTTTGCAAAGCGTTTAATGCCAGAACGGCTCAGGATGAAGGAATGATTATACCCGTGGTGATTACGGTTTTTCAGGACCGATCCTTCACATTTATTACCAAAACACCCCCGGCCGCTGTTTTGCTTAAAAAAGCGGCTAAAATAGCTAAAGGTGCGGGGGATCCCAAACGGGAGCGGGTTGAAAAAGTGACCCGAAAACAGGTCGAAGAGATTGCCAATCAGAAGATGGTCGATCTCAATGCCAATGATTTGGATGCGGCCTGTAAAATTATTGAAGGCACAGCCCGAAGTATGGGAATTGAGGTTGGCTAATAAACGCGCAACCCGAAACACGCAACACGTATCGCGTAACACGCAACACGACTGAAGGAGATATTTAAAACAATGCCGAAGCGGGGAAAAAAGTATATTGAATCGCTAAAAAAGATAAGCGCCGGATCATCTAACAGTTTCGACGAGGCTGTGAAGAGGACCCTGGAATCATCTTATACCAAATTTGATGAGACTGTTGATGTCGCCGTTCGTCTGGGTGTGGACCCCAGGCATGCGGACCAGATGGTGCGAGGAAGTGTAATTCTGCCCAATGGAACCGGTAAAAAGGTCAAAATCCTCGTTTTTGCTAAAGGCGAAAAAGAAAAGGAAGCGCTAGATGTAGGCGCTGACTTTGTTGGAAATGATGACCTGGTTGAGAAAATCAAGGGAGGCTGGTTTGGTTTTGACAAGGCCATTGCCACTCCCGATATGATGGGTACCGTCGGGAAAATCGGAAAACTTCTGGGGCCCAGAGGGCTCATGCCCAATGCCAAAACCGGAACCGTTACCTTTGAGGTTGCCAGGGCGGTGAATGAGCTTAAATCCGGCAAGATTGATTTCAGGGTCGAGAAAGCCGGCATTGTTCATGCATCCATAGGAAAAGTTTCATTTGGAGTCGAGAAAATCATCCAGAATATTGCTGCCTTTTTAGAAACCATTTTGCGTCTCAAACCGGCTTCGAGCAAAGGAACTTATCTGATAGGGATCTCCCTGTCTACGACAATGGGACCTGGAAACAAAATTGACACCGCGTTTGTCAAGGATTTGATCAAATAGCTCTGGTGCAGTCAGGTGCTCTGATCTTCGAATCCGCCGGTTGAACCCATCACAGGAGACGAATCCATCCAACGAAAAATCATTCTGTCAAAGACCGTAGGTTCACAAAATGGCTGACAACGATTGTGTATAATCGGCATTGCCGGCCTACCGAGGCAGATATGTGGTTGTCTTTTGAAAGACCTGGTATATTAAGGTCACAATCGCAAATCAAGCTTAGCCAGTTTACTCCGGTATTTGTCAGATTAGGAAAGGAGGTGACGTTAAAAATTGAGGATAGAAGAAAAACAACAAATTGCTGAAGATCTACGTGACAGATTTTCTAAATCCGCCATCATCGTTGTGACCGATTACAAAGGGTTGGATGTTGCCGCAATGAACGAATTGCGGCGCAAGCTTCGGAAGGAAGAAATTGAATATCAAGTTGTGAAAAACTCCATTCTGATTCGGGCGGCGGCAGATAACGACGGCGATTTGATTAAGGACTTTTTCAAAGGTCCCAGTGCCGTAGCATTAAGCTATGATGACCCGATAGCACCGGCGAAAGTTTTAGCTCAGTTTGCAAAAGACCATCAACAGCTCGAGATTAAGGTCGGTGTGCTGAGTGGTAGGGTGCTGGATGCAACCGCCATCAAAACACTTGCACAACTGCCGTCCAAAGAAGTGCTGCTGGGCCAGCTTCTTGCAGCGTTGAACGCGATACCGACATCCTTTGTCAGGACCCTCGCTGAAGTTCCCAGAAGCTTTGTGAACGTGCTGGCAGCGATCAAGGACCAAAGAGAAGCGGCCTGATTTATTGTCTATTTAGTCATCACGTATATTGATAGCAAAAAAAAACAAAAACATCCAAGGATTATTCGAATATCAAAACTGGAGGAAAAAAATGGCGAAAGCAGATGTTACAAAAGAAGACGTTATTGAGTTTATTGCGAACATGTCGGTTCTGGATCTATCCGAACTGATAAAAGAAATGGAAGAAAAATTTGGTGTTTCGGCTGCAGCACCGGTTGCGATGATGGCGACTGGTCCCGGGGATGCTGACGGCGGAACAGCCGCGGCGGAAGAAAAGACCGAATTTGATGTTATTTTGACAGCCCACGGCGACAAGAAAATCCAGGTCATTAAAGAAGTCAGAGCAATTACCGGGCTGGGTCTTAAAGACGCCAAAGAACTCGTTGACGGAGCACCCAAACCCGTCAAAGAGGGAGTTGCCAAAGAAGAAGCTGAAAAGATTAAGGCCCAGCTTGAAGAAGCAGGGGCACAGGTTGAGGTAAAATAACAATTCACTGTCAGTTGTCCGTGATCAGTTGTGGGTAGCAACAACCGGCCCCGGACAACTTACCATAAACCATTAATTTTGGGAGATGCCATGTCTGATAGGCTTTTGGCAAACAAGCGCATACGGAAGAATTTCGGCAAGATACAAAAGATTGTCGGTATCCCTGACCTGATCGGGATGCAGCGAGAATCATTTCAACGGTTTTTGCAGATGAACATCGCGCCCGAGAAACGCAGAGATATCGGTTTGCAGGCTGTTTTCAAATCCGTGTTTCCGATCAAAGATTTCACCGGGAGCGCATCCCTCGAGTTTGTTTCCTACCGTTTTGGTGAGGTTAAACACAGTATCGAAGAATGTATCCACAGAGGGATGACCTATGAGATACCTGTTCGGATTACGGCCAGGCTGGTGGTTTATGACATTGATATTGAAACCGGCGTTTCCAACATCCGCGATATAAAGGAACAGGAAATTTATTTCGGAACCATTCCCCTGATGACCAACAAGGGCACCTTCATCATCAACGGGACTGAACGCGTGGTCGTCAGCCAGTTGCATCGTTCATCCGGCGTGTTTTTTGACCACGACAAGGGTAAATCCCATTCCAGCGGAAAAATTATTTACAGTTCCCGAATCATACCGGTGCGCGGTTCCTGGATCGATATGGAAATCGACCCCAAGGACATTGTCTATATCCGCATCGACCGGCGGCGCAAATTTCCCATTACCATACTTTTCAAGGCGTTCGGCTACACCGTTGAAGACCTCTTGTCCTACTTTTATAAATCGGAAAAAATCGTCGTTCGCGGTAAAAGATTTTTTAAAGAATTTAATCCGGAATTTTTGCAAGGTCAGCGGGCCAGTAAGGATGTTAAAGATCCTGAAACCGGTGATGTCCTGGTTAAAAAAGGTCGCGTTTTTGCCCAACGAGCCATCAAGCGGCTGACGGCTGCAAACGCAGACTTGATTCCGATAAATGCGGACGAAGTCATCGAAAGGGCCTTTGCCGAGAATTTAGTACACCCGGAAAATGGCGAGCTACTTGTCAAAGCAGTCGAATTGGTTGATGAAGAAAACCTGGTCAAGCTTAGCGAGGCCGGCATCAATGAATTCGAACTGCTGTTTATAGACGGTGTAAGCGCAGGGCATTCCATCCGCAAAACACTGCTGATGGATAAAGTTGAAACCAAAGAAGAAGCATTGATTGAAATTTACCGCCGCCTCAGGCCGGGCAATCCGGCTACTCCCGAAGTAGCCCAGGATTTTATGGATAATCTTTTTTTCAAGGCCACCTACTATGATCTTTCCGGCGTAGGGCGATTGAAAATTAACCAGCGTCTGGGTATCAGCAGTGAAATACATTTAAATATTCTCCGTAAAGAGGATATCTTGCTGACCGCCAAGGCGCTGATTGAGCTTAGAGATACCCAGGGCGTCGTTGATGACATTGACCATTTGGGAAATCGCAGGGTGCGGGCAGTTGGAGAGCTGTTGGAAAACCAATATCGCATCGGACTGGTGCGGATGGAGCGTGCCATCAAAGAGCGCATGAGTCTGCAGGAAGTAGATGCGCTCATGCCCCATGATCTGGTGAATCCGAAACCGGTTTCGGCCGTTGTCAAAGAATTCTTTGGAACCAGTCAATTGTCGCAGTTTATGGACCAGACCAATCCCCTATCGGAGACGACCCATAAAAGACGGTTAAGCGCTCTGGGACCCGGCGGGCTTACCCGGGAGCGGGCCGGCTTTGAGGTCAGGGATGTTCATCCGTCGCATTACGGACGGATTTGCCCGATTGAGACCCCGGAAGGCCCCAACATCGGCCTGATTGTATCGCTGAGCACCTACGCCCGGGTAAATGACTATGGTTTTATTGAAACTCCCTACCGGGCGGTTGAAAATGCCAAGGTCTCGCACGAAGTTAAATTTCTGGACGCTTTCGAAGAAAAAGAGCAGCCGATTGCCCAGGCGAACGCGGCGGTTGATGCTAAAGGCAAATACATCAATCCCCTGGTAACCTCGCGGGTTGCCGGTGAGTTTACGATGGTCAAGCGCGAAGAAATTGAACTGATGGATATTTCGCCCAATCAGCTGGTGAGTGTATCCGCTTCGCTGATACCGTTTCTAGAAAACGATGACGCCAACCGCGCCTTGATGGGATCCAACATGCAACGTCAGGCGGTGCCGCTGCTGATGAACCAGGCACCCCTGGTGGGTACGGGTATTGAGGAAGTGGTGGCCAAAGACTCCGGTGTGGCCATCGTTGCCCAGCGTGATGGCTTCGTGGTGAATGTTGACGCTAATCGCATCGTACTGAAACACCACCCTTCTGATGACCCCAATGAGAAGGATGTGTCTATCTACAGTCTCTCTAAATTTATCCGTTCCAACCAGAATACCTGTTTTAACCATCGGCCGATTGTAAAAAAAGGGCAAAGGGTAACCGCCGGCCAAATTATTGCCGACGGACCGGCCACCGAGCAGGGGGAACTGGCGCTCGGCAAAAATGTAACAGTGGCCTTTATGCCGTGGGGCGGTTACAATTTTGAGGATTCGATCCTGGTTAGTGAAAGACTTGTCAGAGACGGCATCTATACCTCGGTGCACATCGAAGAATTTGAAGTTGTGGCCCGGGATACAAAACTTGGCAAAGAGGAAATTACCAGAGACATTCCCAATGTTGGTGAGGAAGCCTTAAAAGATTTGGATGAAAGCGGGATTATTCGTCTGGGCGCTGAAGTCAAACCGGCGGACGTTCTGGTCGGCAAGATTACGCCCAAGGGTGAAACTCAGCTTTCACCGGAAGAAAAACTTTTGCGTGCCATTTTCGGGGAAAAAGCCGGCGATGTTAAAGATACTTCTTTGCGAGTGCCCCCGGGTGTACAGGGAATCGTTATCGACGCCAAAGTCTTCTCGAGAAGAGGTATCGAAAAAGACGACCGCGCCCGTCTCATCGAGGATGAGGAGATTTCCACTCTGGAAAAAGACCGTGATGATGAACTCAAAGTGGTTGCCGATGTCGTCAAATCTCAGCTTGAGGACTTGCTGGTCGGCAAAAAAGTGTATGCGTCTTTGAAAAAGGGGAAAAAAGTTCTCATCGCCGACGGGGCTAAAATTGATGGCAAAACCCTGGCTAATATACCGATCCTGCATATAGAAGGGATTGTTTTAAAGGACCCCCAAGTAACCCAGCAGGTGCATGAAATATTGGAACGCTACCGGGATCAATGCGAACTTTGCCGGCTGGCCTTTGAACAGCAGGTGGGGAGCTACGAAAAAGGTGATGACCTGCCGCCCGGTGTAATCAAAATGGTCAAAGTCTATGTAGCGGTGAAACGCAAGCTTTCCGTGGGCGACAAAATGGCCGGCCGTCATGGCAATAAGGGTGTCGTATCCAGGATTCTTCCCGTTGAGGATTTGCCTTATTTCGAAGACGGCAAACCGGTCGATATGGTTTTAAATCCCCTCGGAGTGCCTTCGCGGATGAACGTCGGCCAGATCCTGGAAATTCATCTGGGGCGGGCTGCCAAGGGCCTGGGCGACCAGCTGAACGAGCTGCTCCAGGAGCAAAAAACGAAAGCGCTGAGGGAAAAACTGAAGAAAATCTTCACGGAACCGTCGGATAAGAAGGCCATCAGCGCTATGGAAAATGAAGACTTGATCAATTTTGCATCTTATTACAAGGGCGGCGTTCACATGGCTACACCGGTTTTTGACGGTGCCAAAGAGGATGAAATTAAAGAACTGCTGCAAGAGGCAGGCCTGGACCCAACCGGGCAGACCACCCTTTATGACGGTCGCAGCGGAGATCCCTTCGACGAGAAGATTACCGTCGGAACGATGTACGTAATGAAACTGCATCATTTGGTTGACGATAAAATTCATGCCCGTTCCATCGGGCCCTATTCGCTGGTTACCCAACAGCCTTTGGGCGGTAAGGCTCAATTCGGCGGACAGCGCCTCGGGGAAATGGAGGTCTGGGCCATGGAAGCCTATGGTGCCGCTCATGCCCTGCAGGAGTTTTTAACCGTCAAATCAGATGATATGGCCGGCCGGACCCGCATGTATGAGAAAATCGTCAAGGGTCAAAACGTTCTGGAGCCTGGCATTCCGGAGTCTTTCAGAGTTATGACCAAGGAATTGCAGGCACTGGGCCTGGACATCGCCCTGCTGGAAGAGGCGGATTAGGATTGATAAATTCCAAAAAAATGAATTCATCAAGTTTTTAGTGTTTGGTATTCTGTATTTGGTCACTCAAATACACTTTCAGCTGATTTACGACCAAACACTAAACACCAAACACAAAATACTTGTTTAAAAGATTGCCTACAGATCTTTTACAAGATTTTACAATATTAATTGCCAATTAAACCCTAAATAGGAATAAACCATGGAAACTCTTTATGATTTCTTTGCAAAACCGACGGATCCTAAACGATATAGTGCGATTCGAATTGCGTTGGCATCTCCGGAACAAATTCGGAAATGGTCCCATGGGGAGATAAAAAAGCCGGAAACCATCAACTATCGTACGTTTAAACCGGAGCGCGATGGCCTTTTCTGTGCAAAGATTTTTGGCCCTACCAAAGACTATGAGTGCAACTGTGGTAAATACAAACGCATGAAACACAGAGGTGTTATCTGTGAAAAATGCGGTGTTGAAGTCATACAATCCAAGGTGCGCAGAGAGCGCATGGCCCATATTGAACTGGCCACACCGGTTTCGCACATATGGTTTTTGAAAAGCTTGCCCAGCAAGATCGGCAATTTGCTTGATCTGACGCTAAAAAACATGGAAAAAGTGCTTTATTTTGACAGCTATATTGTGCTGGATCCTAAGGATACCCCGCTGACCAAAGGGCAATTGCTCTCCGATGACAATTACCAGGAAGCCCTGGAAACCTACGGTAACAAATTCGAGGCTGGGATCGGCGCGGAGGCTGTCAAAGCCTTGCTGGATAGCATTAATCTGGATGAGTTATATGATGAACTCCGCACCGATATTCGTGAAACCGGATCGGTTGCCAAACGGCAGAAACTGGCCAAGCGGCTGAAGATTGTTGATGCCTTTAAAAAATCCGGTGTTGATCCGGTCTGGATGATCATGGATGTGATTCCGGTTTTGCCGCCGGATCTTCGTCCCCTGGTGCCGCTCGAAGGTGGGCGTTTTGCCACCTCCGATCTAAATGACCTCTATCGTCGGGTCATTAACCGCAATAATCGTTTAAATCGGCTGATTGATTTAAAGGCACCTGATATTATCGTTCGCAATGAAAAACGAATGTTGCAGGAATCCGTGGATGTCCTGTTTGACAACGGCCGCCACGGTCGAGTTATCACTGGCACCAACAAACGCCCCCTGAAATCGCTCAGCGATACCCTCAAGGGCAAGCAGGGAAGATTTCGCCAGAACCTGCTGGGAAAAAGGGTAGACTATTCGGGTCGTACCGTTATTACGGTGGGACCGGATCTGAGGCTGCATCAGTGTGGATTGCCCAAAAAGATGGCGCTGGAGCTTTTCAAACCCTTTGTTTATTACCGGCTTGAACAAAAAGGCCTGGTATCCACCGTCAAAAGTGCCAAAAAAATGGTGGAGCGTGAGATCCCTGAAGTCTGGGACACCCTGGACGAAGTCGTAAAGGAATACCCTGTTCTGCTAAACCGTGCCCCGACCCTTCACCGGCTGGGAATTCAGGCCTTTGAGCCTATTCTCATCGAGGGCAAAGCCCTGCAGCTGCACCCCCTTGTCTGCACGGCATTCAATGCCGACTTTGACGGCGACCAGATGGCAGTGCATGTTCCACTGTCCGTGGAAGCCCAAATTGAAGCCCGGGTGCTGATGTTGTCCAGTAACAATATTTTGTCTCCGGCCAACGGCAGCCCGATCATCGTTCCGAGCCAGGATATCGTGCTGGGAATTTATTATATGACCCGGGCTATTTCCGGTAGCAAGGGAGGAGGCCAGATTTTCGCTAATTCCGAGGAAGTTCGAATAGCGTATGATTCCGGTGCGGTCGAATTGCACGCCCCCATCACGATGCGGATGCAGGGCAAACGCCACGATACAACCGTCGGCCGGGTGTTGCTGTGGGAAATCATACCCAAGGTCGACATTATGCAGATGCGGCACATTCAGGTATCGACGGAAGATGAGGTTAAACTGGTCCTGGATAGGCTCGATGCGGGAGACATCTTTTTGGACCTAGTGCATGAATATTCCCAGGCTCCCGACAAAGACATGGACGGCTTGATCGGCAATCTTACGTTTAACGAATTCAAGGGCGTTTTTGGTTGTTCGGATGCCGATGTGGATAACCTGTATTCACTCAATCCCGGAGAGCACGGAAAAAATGTTTTGAATGCTGATGGAAGCTATCATCTCTTCGAGGTATTTGAGAAACAGCCGGCAATTCCGTTTGATATCGTCAATCATGTCATGGACAAAAATACTTTGCGTGAACTGGTGGACTATGTCTACCGCAACCTGGGGCCCAAAGCCACGGTCATTTTGTCAGACCGGTTAAAAGACCTGGGCTATAAATACTCAACTCAGGGCGGGCTGTCCATATCCATTGACGCCATGATCACCCCGCAAAGCAAGCCGGCCATCCTGAAAAAAGCTGAAAAACAAGTGGCCGAAATTGGCCGACAGTACATCGAGGGCCTCATCACCCAGGGCGAAAAGTACAACAAGGTGGTTGACATCTGGGCCAAGGCTACCGACGACGTTGCCAACGAAATGATGGAGGCCATGAAATTGGCTCCGACAGCAGATCGGAAAAGCAAAACAGCACGGGTTAATAAAAACGCACCGGTCAATAAAGAAAGCTTCAACCCGATTTATATGATGGCCGATTCCGGTGCCAGGGGAAGCAAGGACCAGATGCGTCAGCTGGCCGGCATGCGTGGTTTGATGGCCAAACCTTCCGGTGAGATCATCGAGACACCCATTGTCGCCAATTTCCGTGAAGGGCTGTCGGTGCTGCAATATTTTATTTCAACCCACGGTGCCCGCAAGGGCCTGGCAGACACCGCCTTAAAAACTGCAAATTCGGGTTATCTAACCCGGCGTTTGGCGGATGTTGCCCAGGATTGCGTAGTGCGCGAAAAAGACTGCGGCACGATGATGGGGGTTGAAGTCGAACCTTTGATGGAAGGCGGTGAAGTTATCCAGCGCCTGGGTGAACGGGTACTGGGCCGTGTGGCCGTCGCAGATATAATCGATTCTTTCACCGAAGAAGTTGTCTGCCGCAGTGGGGAAGAAATTGACGAGCAGATTGTCGAAAAAATTGAAGAGGCCGGGTTGGCCAGTCTCAAAATTCGATCGGTTTTGACCTGCCGGGCTAAAAGCGGCGTATGTGCCACATGCTACGGCCGGGATCTTTCACATGGGCACAGGGTGGAAAACGGACAGGCGGTTGGAATATTGGCCGCCCAGTCCATCGGTGAACCCGGCACCCAGCTGACTATGAGAACCTTCCATATCGGCGGTACGGCCAGTCGGCGGGTGGAGCAGGCGGACATCCGGGCCCGGGTAAATGGCGTCATTAAATTTGTAGATCTGAAAGTAGCTAAAAATTCCGACAGACAATTTGTTGTTATGAATCGGCGGGGAGGCAAATTTACCATTTTAAGTGGCGGCGGGCGTGAGTTGGAAAGCTTTCCAGTGATTTACGGCGCGCATCTGCAGGTCAAAGACGGCCAGAAGGTAAAAGCCGGCGATCTGCTGGCGACCTGGGACCCGTTTACAACTCCGATTCTTTCTGAGGTAGACGGAAGCGTTAAATTCGGTGATATTGCCGTTGGTAAAACCATGCAGGAAAAAGTGGACCCCGTTACCGGAAAATCCAGCCATACGATCATCGAATCGAAAAGTGCTGACGAACGGCCCAGAATTTCAATTAAAGACAAAGACAATAAGACTGCCAAACTTCCGGGTTCGTCCGGGGTTGCGCGCTACATCCTTCCGATCAATGCGATTTTGCTGGTTGAAGAGGGAAATTCAGTCAAAGCCGGCGACATTGTTGCCAAGTTACCCCGGGCCACCACCAAAACCAAGGACATCACCGGCGGTCTGCCCAGGGTGGCAGAGCTGTTTGAAGTACGCAAGCCTAAAGAGATCGCGGTGCTCAGCCAAATAGACGGGTATGTATCCATTGCTAAAAGCACCAAAAAAGGCAAACAGAAGGTAACGGTAACCCCGGTGGATGTCGGTGAAAAGAAAGAATATCTTATCCCACGAGGCAAACACATCAACGTTTATGAGGGGGACTACATAAGGGCCGGCGAACCGCTCATTGGCGGTTCCGCGATTCCCCAGGATATTCTCAGCATCAAAGGGGAGGTTGCTCTGGCGCGTTACCTCGTGGATGAAGTTCAGGAAGTCTATCGACTGCAAGGCGTGCGAATTAATGACAAGCACATCGAGGTAATCGTGCGTCAAATGATGAGGCGGGTTAAAGTCACCAGCGTGGGCGATACGGATTTTATCCTGGAGGAACAGGTTGATAAGATCAACTTTGAGGAAGCCAACCGCGTCATAGTCGAAAAGGGGGGGCAGCCGGCCGTGGCCGAATCCCTGATTCTTGGAATTACAAAGGCCTCTTTAAGCACCGATAGCTTTATTTCCGCAGCATCGTTTCAGGAGACAACCAAAGTGCTCACCGATGCGAGCATTGCCGGATCTGTCGACAGCCTCAGAGGGTTGAAAGAAAATGTGATTATGGGCAGGTTAATCCCGGCTGGAACCGGCATGGCTGCGTATAATGACGTTGAGATTGAGGTTGCGCCATCATCCTGATGATCAGCCGGCGTTTGCCGAAATATGATGGATCTGTTCCTTGATTGTCGGTTGCTAGATGTCGTCATGAATAGAAACCGTAAAATTTCAATAAAAATTTCAATAAAGTGCTTGACATTATTACGGTTCATGTATACATATCGACATTTTGCTATACCATGAATTTTTGACCGGATTCACCAGGAAAATGAGGAGAATATGCCGACAATTAATCAGTTAATCCGAAAAGGCCGCAAGCGGATAAAATCGAAATCCAATACCCCGGCACTCAAGGGCGCACCCCAGAAAAGAGGGGTTTGTACCCGTGTTTATACGTCAACTCCTAAAAAGCCGAATTCCGCTTTGCGGAAAGTCGCCCGTGTTCGTCTGACCACCGGTATCGAGGTAACTGCCTATATCCCCGGCATCGGGCACAACCTTCAGGAACACTCGGTGGTCCTGGTTCGTGGAGGAAGGGTCAAGGACCTGCCGGGCGTGAGGTATCACATCGTTCGGGGAACGTTGGATACTTTAGGCGTGGAAGACCGCAAACAGGGCCGCTCTAAGTACGGAGCGAAACGACCCAAGTAAGAAAAGAAATATTTTCGATTGAATAATGAATAGCCAATTCGGGCTTGCCCGGAACGGGCTATTAGCAGACAATCAATAGCAAATATGGGTTACAAGTATGCCAAGACGACGAGAAGTACCAGAACGACCGGTAATATCTGATCCCAAATACGACAGTAAACTGGCCACAAAATTCATAAATTGCATTATGCGAGACGGCAAAAAAAGTACAGCCGAGGCTATATTCTATAATGCTTTTGGCATCATGGAAGAAAAAAGCAAGGATTCCCCGCTGAAGCTTTTTGAAAAAGCGGTTGAAAACGTGCGCCCGCTGATTGAAGTAAAATCCAGACGGGTTGGTGGCTCAACCTACCAGGTTCCCACTGAAATCCGCCCGTCACGGCGAACAGCACTTGGTATCAGGTGGATTATCGGATACGCTCGCCAAAGACCCGAAAAGGGCATGGCCAATAAGCTTGCCGCAGAACTTATGGATGCAGCCAACAACCGAGGTGCATCGGTTAAGAAAAGGGAAGATACCCACAAAATGGCGGAGGCCAACAAAGCGTTTGCCCACTTCCGCTGGTAGGGCTATTTTACCTGATTTTATTGATTGAATACTTAAGATCCGCTGCGGCGGATCAACTTAAAAAACCTATTATAAAGAATACCGGAGCGAAGCGACTTTCACAAATATTCAATTTGCGTTATTCAATCGTCAATTCCCCGCTAAAGCGGGATTTTCGTTTCGCTGCAACCTGTTTTTCCAGGTTAGGTATTAAAGATTTGTAATTTTAGGGCATACATTTCAATTAGCTGTCCTATGTATTTCTCAAAGGGGAGGACGGGAATATGTCGAAGGCAAAGTTTGAGCGCACCAAGCCGCATGTCAACGTAGGAACGATAGGACATATTGATCATGGTAAGACGACGTTAACGGCGGCGATCACCAAGCATTTGGGATTAAAGGGTCAGGCGGATTTTGTACCGTTTGACCAGATCGACAAGGCACCGGAGGAAAAGGAGCGTGGGATAACCATCGCCACAGCGCACGTGGAGTATGAGACGTCCAATCGGCATTATGCCCATGTGGACTGTCCGGGCCATGCGGACTATATCAAGAACATGATCACGGGTGCGGCGCAGATGGACGGAGCGATCCTGGTGGTGGGAGCCGATGATGGTCCGATGCCCCAGACACGCGAGCATATATTGCTGGCCCGTCAGGTGGGAGTGCCCCAGATTGTGGTATTTTTAAACAAATGTGACATGGTGGACGATGAGGAGCTTATCGAGTTGGTGGAGCTTGAGATGCGCGAGTTGCTGGACAAGTATGAGTTTCCGGGAGATGACACGCCGATTATCCGCGGCAGTGCGTTAAAGGCGCTGGAGAGCGAGGATCCTGATGGTGAGGATGCCAAGTGCGTATTTGAGTTAATGGATGCAATCGACTCGTTTATTCCGGAGCCGCAGCGTGATGTTGACAAGCCGTTTTTGATGCCGATCGAGGACGTGTTCAGCATATCGGGCCGCGGGACGGTTGTGACGGGCCGGGTTGAGCGCGGCATCATCCACGTAGGCGACGATGTAGAGATCGTGGGCATACGCGAGACGTTAAAGACGGTGTGCACGGGAGTGGAGATGTTTCGCAAGCTATTGGATGAAGGCCAGGCGGGCGATAACATCGGTGTATTGTTGCGCGGCACCAAGCGCGATGAGGTAGAGC
>Ga0265303_10001245_pt1 | contig 15511 bp, 10 predicted proteins | sample Helome_2_FD_192494 | JGI IMG/M metagenome (GOLD analysis project Ga0265303, IMG submission 192494) | Marine sediment microbial communities from subtidal zone of North Sea - Hel_20160317 (Illumina Assembly) | ecosystem: Environmental > Aquatic > Marine > Subtidal zone > Sediment ... | reverse complement strand
ACCCAATCTCGTCGATCAGCGATTGGGCCGGCACGCGAAGTCCGTGTTCATTCTCAGCGACCGAGTAGGGCACCTTGCTAAATCCGGTGTCTATCGGAACATCGGCTTCTTCGTTCAGCACATTGCCCTCGAAGCTGATGCCGGAGATGTCGTCGTAGATCGTGAACGGATCCAGATTCGTCTTGCTCATGAAGATGTTGTTGTGCATCGATGAGCCGGTGGGAGCTGCCGAACGCTCTTGGTCGCTACCGGCACAAAGCTGTACGTGGTCGCTATCGATCACAATGTTGTTGTTCATCAATGAGTCGACAACGGGGTCGTAACGATTGATCGGACCATTGGGTACGCCATTCATAATCACGAGTGCGGCGCGAAAGCGATGCCCCGTCAGGCCGGACAAGTAGTTGTTACGTACGGTCTGATTCTCGTTAATGATCCGGATGCCGCCCGTATTGGGTATACGATTGCCGAGAAAGTAGTTGCCTTCAACGAGCGTGTAATGCCCGTGTCGCATTGTCAGCGTGCCCTGGCTCTCGAAGAACACATTACCGCGAAATTCGTTACCGCAGGACTTGCTCGAGATGATCTCGAGTTCACCACCGGTGCGGTCGAAATAGTTGTATTGGACGATGGTGTTAGAAAATTCCCGGGAGTAATGGCTGGTTCCGATGCGCAGGGTTTCTCCGCCATTCGACCCCAGCGTCTGGCGCGGGCCGAAGTAGTTGTATTCAATGACGTGACCGTTCTCGCGACTGGCCTCTGTGTTCATGCGGACCGCTAAAGTGACGCCGCGGTTTCCCTTTTCGATCAATGAGTTATGGTCGAAGCGGTTGTTCTTGCCGTAGAGGCCCACCCAGAGATCCGTGTCGTGGCGCTCCGGGTTGCTGAAGTTGTCGATGACCGTGTTCGTCACTCTCGAGTTATTGGCAAGTTCGTCCTTCGACGTCCTGAACGAAATGACCTCGCTCGTCGGAGTGTATCCGTTCCTGAACACGAGCCCCGACACGACGATGTGCTCGCCCGACAAGCTGAGGTTGGACTGGCCGGTGATGACCACCTTGCCGGGTTCTTCGGCCTTCAGTTCGATCGGCTGGTCCGGCAGACCATATGCCTTGAGTTCGAGTTCTACGTCGGTCCACGTTCCGTTTGCGAGTACAATCTCGTCACCCGGTTGCAAGGTCGCGACGACCCTGTCGAAATCTTCGATCGTCCTGACGAGATTGGGGTTCTCGTTCTGTGCGCATGAAACGAGCGCCAAAATCAGAACGAGGGGGAAAAGCAGCCATCGAGAGATCATTCGCATGGTTTGAAGTCGCAGTGTTGTAGTGTGAGAGATCGGAGAACCGCTACATGCGGCTCTCCGACCGCGCGGCATCAGGAGAAGAACAAGCCGCCGTTGATATCGACACTGACGCCGGTGAGGAAGCTCGACTCGTCTGACGCAAGATACGCAACGAGGTCTGCGCATTCGCTGGCATTGCCTTCCCGTCGCAGCGGCGTGGCGCCGGCGACGTTTGCCCGTACCGCGTCTTTTGTGAACGTGTCGTGAAACGTCGTGCTGATCATGCCGGGACACAAGCAGTTGACGCGAATATTGTCAGGACCGAGTTCCTTGGCCATCGCTCTTGTAAACGTCATGACCGCGCCCTTTGCGGTTGCGTACGCCGAAGCACCGGGGCCGCCGCCGTCCCGGCCAGCCAACGAAGCGAAGTTGACGATCGAACCGCCGCTGCCCATATGAGGCGTAACTGCCTGCGTCGTCAGAAACGTGCTGGTGACATTTAGCTTCATCAGGAATTCGAAAAACTCTTCGTCCATTTCCTGCAAGGATTTACGAGCCACCAGACCGCCAACGACATTAACCAGTATGTCAATCGAATCGCCGTAGGCTTTGCGCGCCTCACCGACAAGATTGTCGATGTCTGCCTTTTTGGTCATATCGCCCGCAACTGCGATCGCACTACCGCCCGCGTCTTCGATCGCTTTTACCGTCGCGTCTCCGTCTTCGCGGTTATTGAAGTAATTGACCACAACATTGGCGCCTTGCGCCGCGAGTTTTACCGAAATAGCTCGTCCGATATCTCGTGCGCCACCAGCGACGATGGCGACTTTTCCTTCAAGAGTCTTCATTACGTATTCCTTCTGTTTTTAGCGCTACGCGGAACCAGCCGAGCGCTGGCTAAGAGGTTGAATGTGTCCACAGAGAACCCAGACCGAAAGGACCGTCATAATCGCCAGTCCGGCCCCGACGGCGAACGCAGGGGCGTAACTGTTCACGGTAATAACTGGAATCAGGAAGTTCAGCAAGACAACCGCGAGCTTGGCGGCCGTTCCTGCAAATCCGGCGAGTGAGCCAACGGACTTACCGCTATAAAAGTCACTCGGCAGTGTCTGGATATTCCCAACAGCGGTCTGGAATCCAAAAAGAATAGCGGCCATCAGCAGCACAGCGATAATCGGTGTCGCCGCTTTGATGGTCATCAACAGTGAGACGAGCATGATCAGGCCACCCAAACTGATGACGAATTTTCGTGCCTTGTTGACGGTCCAGCCGGCGCTGATTCGATTTTGCGCCAGAAGCCCGCCGAACCAGGCACCGAACATTGCTCCGACATACGGTATCCAGGCAAAACGCGCAATCTCTGCCACGCCGAAGCCGTAGGTCTCGTTCAGATATAGCGGCAGCCAGCCGACAAAGAGCCACCAGATCGGATCGAGAAAAAACGACGCCATGATGACGCCCCAGCTTTGCTTGCGGGACAGGATTTCACGTGACGTTGGCGCGTATTCGGCGGCCTGGTCCGTCTCCGTATTGCGCTGACCGGTCAGGATGTAGTCCCGCTCCGACTCGTCGAGCCAGGGATGGGAGTCCGGTCCGGACTTGTAGACGATCAGCCACGGCACAAGCCACAGCATGCCGAGCACACCAATCATGATGAAAGTCGCCTGCCAACTGCCAAACCATATAAAAAATAGCCCGACGATCGGCGCTGAGACTATGCCGCCAATGGCCGCGCCGGAGTTGAAGATACCCTGCGCAAGGGCACGCTCCTTGATCGGAAACCATTCGGCATTGGCCTTGGTGGCGCCGGGCCAGTTGCCTGCTTCTGACACACCCAGGAGGCCGCGGAAGATCGAGAACGTCGTCAAAGACGTTGCGACCGCGTGCAAGATAGTTGCAAGAGACCACACACCAATAGCGAGGACGAAACCGAGTCGAGTACCGATCCAGTCGAATATCTTTCCGAATAAGGTTTGACCGAACGCATAAGCGAACGTAAAGACGTTAATAATGATGGCGTAGTCGGTCTTGGTCATGCCCAGGTCGGCGGAAATCTCTGGCCAGAGAACCGCGAGCGCGCCACGATCGATGTAGTTGATGATCGTCGCGAGCGCGACGAGGCAAACGATGACCCACCTGAAATTTCCCTTCATCACGATTCTCGCTCCCCGAGAAAGTCTTCACGAACCGGACTGAATACGTCCAGCAACACGCCGGCCTTCCGACAGACCGCGCCATGATCGAGATTGGGGTGTACATAAAAGCTATCGCCGGGCCCGACGCGCTTCTCGACGCCGTCGATGAAGACGTCAAACTCGCCACTTTCCACGTAACTGACCTGTGAGTGCGGATGCGAGTGAACGCTACCTACGGCACCGACTTCGAACTCGACTCTTGCCATCAGGATTGAATCGTTATGACCGAGTAATTGCCGCCGGATGCCATCCCCGACGGTTTCGGTGGGAGTGGTGTCAGCAAACATAAATGCCGCGCTTCTGTGCTTCATGTGTCTATCCCATCAGTGGCCAGCGAGGTTGAATTGTCGGGCTTGTCTGCGCGGCGCCGACCAAGATAAATGTGACGATGGCAGCTGCATGTGTGGTTTGCGTCTTATTGGTCGGGCAGTTGCTCTTTGCCAGCAAGATTAGGCTTGGCAAGCCAGTTTGTCAACCAATAAAGCAGACCAGATTGCGAGAGATCGTCGTTATTGGTAGGACCAATAGACGATAACTCTAATGACGATGCGTCGGATGTGACCTGCTAAGTACCGTGAAAGCGTCTGATGACGGTCTTTCGGATGACCAGGTTGATTATTCGCCCTCGGCCGATTTCAGGAATCTTTGTCGACTGGCAGATACTTGTTGCTGGACTTCCCACAGCGCTTGCTCTTCCGTCACATCAATCATTGACGCAAGCAGGCGCTTGAAGTGTTTTTGCATTGAGTCGCGGGCGGCGGCGGGGTCGCGATTTCTCAGTGCTTCGAGGACTTCGGCGTGCTCCGAAGCACGATCCGTGACGTCCTCCTTGGCGCAAATGGCGGCGTGTACCTCGCGGACGGATGCAATTTCTGTACGCATTTTCCACAGGGTTTCAACGATGTACTGTACTGCAGCGTTTTTCGAAGCGGCAGCGACGGCAAGGTGGAATTCCTGATCCGCTCGCTGCGAATCCTCTTCATCAGCCGGGTTCGAGTTCGACATTCTCTCAATCAGGTCATCCAGGTGCCGCAGACTGGCATCGTCAATATTGTGTGCTGCAAGCGCGGCGGCCTCCGACTCGAACAACAGCCGTGCTTCGGTGAGTTCAAAGGCGCTGACTCCCGGCAAGCCCTCATTGCTCATTTCCGAGCCGTCTAACACGTATACGCCTGAACCAGTCTTGATTCTGATGTGACCGAGCGCCTGAAGGGCAATTTCCGCTTCGCGAACGGTGACGCGGCTGACGCCGAACCGCTCCGCCAGCTCGCGCTCACCCGGAAGTCGACTGCCTGGTGGGAATGCGCCGTCGTGGATCAATTTCATGATCTGGTCAGCAACTGAGTGATACAGGCGCTTGTCCTTTTCCATGCGTTTCCCTTCAGAGTCCTTGCAGACCGATTGCCAGTCCACCATGAAAACCAATCATTTACAGAATTGACGCGGAATTCAAGTACCTTGGCAGAGCGCTTCGGTTCGACGTCAAACGGCCATTAGATTAACTGGTCCTACCAATCTAAGTCAATTGGAATAGTATAAGGGTTGACAGAGAGGTAGTAATATCGCATATAATTGGTCCTGACCAGGCTCACAAGAACTGGCTGTCACCAATATGGCTATGCAGGGGAGAAATCAAGTGAATTGTCAACGGACTATCACCGCGTTGTTGCTCGGCGCATCCACGTTTGCCTTCGCGCCCGCAATATTCGCGCAAGACGAAGAACCGATTGAAGAAATCATCACCGTCGGTATCCGCGGATCTCTGGCGAATGCTATTAACCAGAAGCGAAATTCGGAAAACCTGGTCGAAGTAATCGTCGCGGAGGATATTGGTAAGCTCCCGGATCAAAACCTGGCAGAAGTTCTGGAGAACGTTCCAGGCGTCCAGATTACTCGCACGGCCGGTGTCGGCACCGGGGTTCAGATTCGCGGTACCAATGCAAACCGTACCGAAATAAATGGTGTTTCTACTGTGGGTTCTGGTGCTGGACGCAGCGGCATCGATTTTGAAGATATTTCTCCGGCGATTATCGCGTCCGTTGAAGTGGCCAAAGCGCCTGAAGCGCAAACGATTGAAGGGTCTGTTGGTGGAACGATCAACCTGAAAACGATACGTCCACTTCAATTGACGGAAACATTGGCATATATCCGCGTCCAGGGGGAAGACAGCAACCTGTCACAAGAAAGTGGTCTTGACCCCAGGGTATCACTTTCCTACGGCGATAATTGGTCGACAGGCTACGGAGATTTCGGGTTCGTCGTCAGCGGGGGTTATAGTCAGCAAGATGTGACCAACTTCCGTCCTCGTACCGATCGCGATAACTTCGTCGCTGCGGGTGATAACGCCAGTGCTCCTGGTTTCGATTTTCTTCCAATGCAGTTTTTTGTTCAGGAGTTAGAAAATTTTGAATATGAGAATTACAACGCTGCCGCTACGTTAGAGTGGGCACCGAATGATGAATTGACATTGTATTTTGATACGGTCCTCGGTGATCAGGAAAGTCATCAAAAGAGCTCGAGGGTGCAGACATCTGGCGTGAGTAACCTCAGGTTTGACGCGAATATTACTGAGTTCGAGACGGTCGATTTTGGATCATTAGATGGCGTAAATGGCAGCCAGGATCTTGGTTCTATCGAAGCGGCCGTCCGCGGTATTATTCCTGCCCTGACTGATTCCCCGTGGGATCCGAACCTGCGTTTATCAAGTGATACCGACTCGCGCGAGACCGATAGCAAGTTGTTCAGTTTGGGTGGTGCGTGGGAGCGCGACAGGCTTGTAATGGGAGCAGAGATTTCACACTCTGAGTCTAATACCAGTACACCTCGCGTCAACACCACTCTCAACTTTATCAACCCGAACGTGCCGTTTGGCTCACCCAATGAAAATGGCACCCCGATTGAGTTCGATCTGACGGGCGGTTCGCTCAGAGCTGGCATTGCAACCAGTGAAGCAAACGCGCCAACGAGTGAGCAGTTGCTTGATCCCGCAAACTACCGGCTGCGTGACGTAAACTCAGCGTTTGACCAAGCCGACAATGAAGAAAACGCATTTCGTCTTGATTTTTCGTACGACATGTTGGATTCCTCGGAATTCCTTACGTCGGTTGAATTCGGTTATCGTTATAGCGAGACTTCAAGTACCAGGAATCAGATTCGTTCAAACAAGGGGTTAAGAAACATCGACGATGCGCCTTCGGGCGATCTGTTCTCGAGCGTCATCACTGCAGGCCCCAATAATTTCAATGAGGCGGACGGCAGACAACTGTATTTTCCTGATTTTCTTTACGTTAACCCGGACCAGGTAGAGGATGACCCGGAGGCTGTGATAGCGGCACTGAATGATGCGATTCTCACGCACCAGGCATTGACGGGTTCTACTGAAGGCGGACTCAGCCAACCATCGTCGACTGCCAGTGCGTTCTTTGATATTGAAGAAGACACCAGCGCCTTTTATGCGCAAGCGAATTTTGCGAGCGGTATCTTCCGAGGCAATGTAGGTCTCCGCTGGCTTACAACCGACCTTGACTCGACAGGAAATCGTATTCTCGATGGTACGGTGGAACCGACAACGACAAGTGCCAGTTATAGTTTCGGGCTGCCACGACTCAATCTGGTTGCAGACGTAGCCGAAGATGTCCTTGTTCGTTTCAGTTGGAGCGAAGATATCAGGCGTCCGGATTTTGACGATCTGTCAACTTCATTTACGTTTAGCACCAGCCCGAACCCTCCCGTTTCGCTCGGAAATCCTGCCTTGGTGCCTGAAGAGGTCACTTCAATTGATCTCTCCGTTGAATGGTATTTTGCACCGGCTGCCGTGGTAAGCGTGGGCTATTTCCACAAGGAACGTACCGGCCTGTTCTTCCCAACAGATTCCGACCCGGTAGAAGATGCCAATGGATTCCGTGACATTACCCCCCCTTGTGAAGCCGGCGGTATTTTCAACCCCATTGCGGATCCGAACGTTTTCGCTCCACCGGGCACGCCTCCAGGAGTATGTGTTCCGACATCGCAGACAATCAATGGTTCTGGAACGAGCACGCAACAAGGTGTTGAAATCGCCTTTCAATACGATCTTGCAGAGTTCGAGGATAAGCTGGGTTGGGCATCCGGGTTCGGATTTCTCGCGAACTACACCAACCAGGAATTCGGTGGCAGTGACGAGTTCTTCAGTGCTTTCAGTCGCCCTACCACCGTCTTTAATTCACTGGGTGCCACAGATGTTGTTACATGGCGTGGAGACTTGCTCGACCTGTCTGAAAATGCTTACAACATAACGGTCTACTACGAAAAATACGGTCTTTCAGCCAGGGCGCGTTGGACGTGGCGTGAGGCATACCGCTCAGACGATTATGTCGGTACGTCCAGCCCCCCATGGGGATTTCCCGTTGTTAACGACGATAGGGGGCAGCTCAATGCCAGCATGAATTATTACGTCAACGATCAATTCAACGTTGGGCTTGAAGCCGTTAACATCACTGAGGAAAATATTGATCAGTATTGTGTCAATGAAGGCGCTCTGCTGTGCTACGAAGGCCTCACCGATCGTCGCATTATTGTCGGTGCTAGCTACCGCTTTTAGAAAGCAATAGCGAATCACCAGTATCGCCATCGATGATGGCATCTCAGGTCGCAGAAAAGCCCCGGCAAATGCCGGGGCTTTTTTTATTCGTGCGATAGATTTTGCGACACGAAAAACTTATGAATCTCACCCAGGCTTCCGAATACTTTGTTCGCGATCGCTAGAGAGTTATTGTCCGGTGTCGCACTCAGAGCAAGAACTGTCATGTTCGCCGCCATTCCCGCGCTTACACCGACAAGACTGTCTTCGATAACGATACAGTCTTCTGGTGAGACGCCAAAATGACTCGCCGCAGCCAGAAAAATGCCCGGATCGGGCTTCCAGGAGCCAATCTCATACCCGCTGAAAACCTTGCCGGCGAAGTGCGTGTACAGATTCGTAGTTCGCAGGTTTTCCTCGGTCTTCTTCCTTGGGCCAGTCGACGCAACACAAAAGGGGATTTGCAGCGACTCAACGAGTCGCAGCGCTCCCTCGACAGGTCGAAGCTGCGCCTGAAATACCGCTGACATGCGCTGCCTGACGTCGGTTTCAAAAGATTCGGGAAGTTCTACTCCTGCCTCACGCTCGAGAATTTCGAGGCATTTCGTAAGCTGCATTCCTCGGAAACGATGTTCTGAGGCGTAATCGGAAACTCGGTGCCCGTAATCGGCCAACATTTCTGCGAGGACCTTGTTGCTTAACTCTTCGCTATCGACTAACACCCCATCACAATCGAATATCACTAGCTCATATGACATTTCGAGTCGAATCCTTCATGGCGATTCAAGATGCGATGATTTGCCATACGCCGCGGATGCCCATTGACGTGGTAACGAGGGAGAAGAGCAGGATCGCGGTAAGCACGACGTTGGTCGTTACCGTGTTTCGGTGTTCGCCCATGAGATCCCGCCGATTGCCGAGATAGAGAATACAGGCGACCGTCACGGGCAGGATGACGGCGTTGAAGGCCTGGGAAATGATCATCACAAACACGGGTCGTGCTTCGAAGATCGGCACGACCAGCCCGAGCAAAGAGATGGCAAGAACAATGACGCGGTATCGCGGCAAGGTCATGTCCCGCTCCGTCTGGCCAAAATCGCACAACAGCCAGGGCACCATCAGGACGTTGGGAAATTGAGACGAAACGCCCGCGGCGACAATACCAACCACGAATATCGCTGTAGCGAACGAACCGGCAAGGGGCTCCAGCAAGCCGATCATTTGTGACACTCTTTCGAGGCCCACTCCCTCCACGTGCAAAGTGCCGGCTGCTGCCGCCATAACAGAGCCGCTGATGACGAACATCATGGCAACGGCCACGATCGCGTCGTTGCGTTGCATTCTGCTGTCTGCAAGTGTCCAGCCCGCTTCCTTCACCAAGGTTGTACGGATGATGAACAAGCCCGAGAATACCGTCGTGCCAACCATCGATGCGATAACGAGAAACGGCCCTTTGCCTTCGTCCAGTGGCACGTCCGGTAGGGTCGGTAGCAGACCTTTCGCGATCTCTACAGGCGGTGGCATCAGGATAAAGAAGTTCAGAATAAAGCAGGCAGACATGATGGCGACTACGACCGCCAGGCTGCGCTCAAAGAACTGGGTCCGGCCGTTCCAGAAAATGTAGTAGACCAGCGCCACAAAGAATGCCGCGAACCAGATCGGTTCGATTCCACCTTCGACCAAACCCTTCGACCACTCCGAGCTGATCTCCGCCACGATGCCCATCACGCCCATGACGCTGCCGCTTACGCCGGCGGTCAGGGCGACGATAAAGAACAGGCCGACCAACGGATGAATGTGGCGGCGGAACGCCTGTAAAGCCGTTTCGCCAGTGACTAACGTCAATCTACCGTAGGCATTAATCATGATAAAGGTCGCCAGGCACGATGCCACGATCGTCCACAAAAGGGACATGCCGTAGGTCGCTCCTGCCTTGGCCATGGCGGTAACACTTCCGGTTCCAATATTGAAACCCAGCAAGAAAATTCCCGGGAGAAATAACGCCAGTGTTTTGGAGAGTCGCTTGAACATGGGGCAGCACGATACCAGAATTTGCTAAGCTTGCCGGAACATCCGGCACGACGACGCGTCCAAGCGAGGGCTCACTGCGATGGAAGAAACCTGGCGCTGGTTCGGGCCCACCGACAACGTGACCCTTGAGCAAATCCGACAAGCGGGTGCTACCGGAATTGTCACTGCGCTCGACCACGTTCCGACAGGTGAAGCCTGGACTGCTGAGGACATCAACGAGCGCAAACGTTTGATTGAGCGCACCGGTCTTTCCTGGTCGGTCGTTGAGTCTATACCTCTGCACAACGACATCAAGACGCGCTCGGGTGAGCATCGGCGTTATTGCGAGAACTACAAGGAAAGCATTCGCAACCTGGGTGCGGCTGGCATCCACCGCGTTTGCTACAACTTCATGCCGGTCGTCGACTGGACGCGCACGAACCTGACTTACGAATTGCCAAACAAGGCCCACGCGCTGCGCTTCGAGATGGCGGACTTTGCGGCGTACGATCTGTTCGTCCTCGAGCGTGACGGGGCGAAAGACAGTTACAGCGATGTCGTCATCAAGCGAGCCACCGAACGTTTTGCTGAAATGTCGGCAGAGGCACGTACGGCGCTTGAGCAGAACATCATCGCCGGGCTGCCGGGCGGTGAGGGAAGCTACGACCGTCACGGTATCCGTGCGGAAATTGAGCAGTTCTCGCAGCTAGGCAATGACCGGTACCGTGCCAACCTGATCGCATTTCTCAACGAAATCATTCCAGTGGCCGAAGGTGCCGGCGTCGTTATGGCGATTCACCCGGACGACCCGCCGTTTTCGCTTTTTGGCCTGCCGCGGGTCGTGTCGACTGCCGACGATGCGCGCGCGCTGCTCAATGCCGTGCCAAGCCCGGCGAACGGCCTGACAATGTGCGCCGGCTCGTATGGCGCGCGCGGCGACAATGATCTTGTCGCAATGATTCGTGAGTTTCATGAGCGCATCTACTTCGTGCACCTGCGCAACGTAAAGCGCGAGGATGACGGATCATTCTACGAATCCGATCACCTGGACGGCGACAACGATATTGTCGGCATCATCAGCGCCCTGCTCGATGCAGAACAGCAAAGAGTGGGCATGCCGCCCGGGCGCTGTGCTATTCCGATGCGGCCGGACCATGGACATACTCTGGGCGAGGAAAAATCGGATAATGGTGTGCGGCCCGGCTACTCATACGCCGGTCGCATGAAGGGGCTGGCCGAATTGCGCGGTGTCATTCACGCGCTCACGGCCATGCGCCAATGAGGGATTCAATTTCTATCTGTGAGAGGCCGCGCGACGAATGAACTTCAGAAACTCAATAGCAACGTCCCTGACGATACTAGGCTTGGCGGTATCGCCAGTATCGCAAGCAGGCGACCACCCCAAGCTCATCTTGACCAAAGCGGGCGTTGAACAGATCAGGGCGGAATTGGGCGCGGTTCCTCTCTTCGACGCCACGGTACAAAAGGTCAAGGCGGAAGTGGACGCCGAGATCGAGAACGGCATTGACACTCCGATCCCTAAGGACTTTTCAGGCGGCTATACGCACGAGCGGCACAAGCGTAATTTCTTCATGGCCCAGAAGGCTGGTGTGCTTTACCAGATCCTCGAAGACGAGAAATACTCCAACTATGTTCGTGACATGCTGTTCCAGTACGAAGCCATGTACAAGGACCTGCCGCTGCATCCCAAGGAACGGTCCTATGCGCGCGGCAAGCTCTTCTGGCAGTGCCTGAACGATTCCAACTGGCTCGTGTACGTGAGCCAGGCCTACGATGCCGTCTACGACTATCTGTCTGTGGAAGAGCGGGAGAAGCTGGAAGAGAATCTGTTCCGACCGTTCGCCGATCACATATCTGTTGACAGCCCGCAGTTCTTCAACCGCGTCCATAACCACAGCACCTGGGGCAACGCAGCGGTCGGCATGATCGGCCTCGTCATGGGAGACGACGAACTGGTTGACCGTGCGCTCAACGGCATCCCATTTGCCGAAATCGATGTTGCGGCCAAGGATAACGACGGCGGCTTCATCTACGACAAAGATAGGAAAGCCGGCTTCCTCGCGAATCTCGATGAGCCATTTTCACCGGACGGCTATTACACAGAGGGTCCCTATTATCAGCGGTATGCCATGTACCCGTTCCTCGTATTTGCCCAAGGCCTGCATAACGTAAAGCCTGAGCTTGAGATCTTCGAGAACGACGGAGACGTGCTGCTGAGAGCCGTGGATGCACTGCTGAACCTGTCGGACGCAGACGGAGAGTTCTTCGCATTCAATGATGGACAGAAAGGCATGTCCTACCATGCCGGGTCCATAGTGACGGCCGTCGATATTGCCTATCACATGGGCGGTGAGGATCCCCGGCTCCTGAGTATCGCCGAGGCACAGGGCCAGGTACTTCTCGATGATGCAGGCTTCGCCGTCGCTGCAGCCGTTCGCGACGGCAAGACGAGGGCATTTCAAAAGAAGTCCGTCAATCTTTCCGATGGGCCGAACGGCAAGCAGGGAGGCGTAGCTGTTCTGCGTTACGGCGATGAGGAACTGACGTTGGTGTTCAAATATGCGGCTCAGGGCTTGAGCCACGGTCACTATGACAAGCTTTCCTTCTCCCTTTACGAACAGGGCGATGAAATCCTGCAGGATTATGGTCTCGCACGATTCGTGAACATCGAGCAAAAGGGCGGAGGCAACTACCTGGAGGAAAATACCACGTGGGCCAAGCAAACAATCGCTCACAACACGATTACGCAGAACGAGACGTCACACTTTGAAGGTAAGTACGAGATCGGCAGTCAGCATCATTCAGAACTCTATTTCTTCGATGCCTCCGACAAAGACGTGCAGGTCGTCAGTGCCACAGAAACTAACGCCTATCCGGGCACGGAAATGAAACGGACTATGGCTATCGTCAAAAACGAGAATTTCGAAAAGCCGTTTTTGTTGGACATTCTCAAAGTGAGTTCGAACGAAAAGAACCAGTACGATTTGCCTTTCTATTTCATGGGGCAGGTGATGAAAGTCAATTTCGAATATGACTTTCCATCGACATTAAGTGCCTTAGGGAAAGAAAACGGGTATCAGCATTTGTATTTGGAAGGAAAAGGCAGTCCTGGTTCCGACAACACCCAATTTTCGTGGATGGGCAACGGCAAATTCTACACACTGACATCGGTGACCCGCCCTTCTGATGAATTGCTGTTCACCAGACTCGGTGCCAACGACCCCGACTTCAATTTGCGCAGGGATGCGGCGTTTATGATCCGAAGGAATGGTGTCAACAGCACAGTCTTTGCAAGCACTATAGAGCCGCACGGTAACTACAGCCCGGTATCGGAGATTGCGGTCAATTCAAATAGCAATATTGCGGAGTTGAAGGTCGTTTACGACGATAAGGAGTACACAGCAGTTTCTATCGAAGACCTTCAAGGGCATACGAGTATGTTCATTTTGTCCAACATGAACGCAGCCGCTTCCGAAAAACATCAGGTCGAAATTAGCGATAAGACCTATCAATGGACAGGGCCTTTTCACTATGTGGATATGAAGTAGTTCAGCCTAGATCTAGGCGTTACCGAATATTCAGATATTTGCCAAATGATTTGACGACGTACATTGCCCCATTGGCTTGTTGGGTATGTAATCAAATCAAGCGCTTGCTGATCCAATCACAGTATTCTATGGGACAGCGGTCGCTCATAAGCACCGGAATCTAAAGCCGAAACTGGAATTAAAGTGCCTGGCTATGAACCAGCTACTGTTCGCCAAGATGGGCCTTCGGCCTTTTCTTGCTTTGCTCGTCGGCGCAGACTCCTAAGAATTGGCAAAGTCCTCAGAAATACAGGATAAGGAATGGTTCGAAACCGAACTAATTCTGTGACCAGTTTTGACAGTGACCGACAGAATCTGTCTTGTAAGGGCTTAATCGGTATTGAGGTAGCTACGCCATTTCTTCAAATATTTCAGCAAGATACCGATCTTGCCCGATGGAAACCGATTTACACATTAGACAGGTTTAGTGCTCCGAAGCCAGGGGTCACAGGTTCGCACCGACGAGCGTAGCGAGGACAGGCCGAAGGCCCATCCTGTCGGGCGCGCTGTTCTTCTAAACTCGTTCGTTTCTTATTTGCTCGTGCACGGCAGTTGCCACGGCCTCGTCGATCAGGCGGAGACTAGCTTGAAAGTCGGATACAAAAGCCTCGCCTTGAGCCTTCGCGGCTTCATAGGCGAGCGAAATATCCGTTGGGCGATTTTCGAGCAGGACCTGAAATACCTGTTCAGCCTGACTTCGGTCCTTCAGTGCTTTTGCGGCGAATGCTGCTGATCTTTTCCCGCTGACTATGCATTTGTGAATCGCGAAACGACCTGGTGCCGGTACGTTGACCATGATGCCGTGCTCGTAAAGTAGAACTGCCGGCTGAAGATCGTCCAATAGGTAGTCCAGATGCCGTAAAGGTGATGCATACGTTCCAAGGTCGGATAAATGCACAGGTCGGACAGTTTCTCGTCCTTTCATCGGCGCGAGGACGTCGACGATAAAGTCTCTGCCTCTAATTTTGAAAGACGTCGATGGCTGCTTGTGGTTCAATGCCGGAACTTCAAAGAACCCCATGCCGCTATCCAGAATTGTCTGTCTCAGGTTGATCGGAGATCGAGGTCTAGGCAACGCCAATTCATAGTGGTTGTCAGCGGCAAGATCGATATCTTGTGTTCCGGCATCGCTGGCCCAGGCGACGCTCAGCATATTCGCGTAGGCTCTGAACGCCAGCGTCCCCACAAGGGCGGCCCCAATAAGGAATACGCCGTTACGTTCGAGCAGGGAGACAACTTTGCCTTCATCCCTTGTGACGGTGGCCATGCCGCCGCCAATGAGCATATTGACGAGTCGGTGCCTGAGCTCGCGATCATCGGCATTCGATGCCCAAAGCGCCTTTTCGTCGTCGATTCGATCCAGCAGTTCGTTTGTCTCCTCGCCCAGATAGTGTTCTCGTCGAGTGCTGCCGACACTTATGTACAGATACCAATAGCGCTTGTCATTGATCGTCTTGTATTTGAATGACAGGTTGGAGCCGTCAGAAATTGGATGCACACAATTTTGCATCAACTCGCTATATTGAACTGACAAGCTATTGGGGAGGTATTCGATTTCTTTCATAGGTAGATTATACCGCAATTAATAAAAATTGCGGTATAATATTAACTAACTGATTTGAATAAATATGTAAGGCTTTTTCAGGGTGGGATATCGCCGTTTTCATCTTTTGGAAGCGCATTTTATACCGCAAGTAAAACAAGTCGCGGTATACGGCAATCGAATGGCCCCCTGATGTGCGAGCGATACCTACCCTCCGAAGGCAGGGGTCACAGGTTCGCACCGACGAGCGTAGCGAGGACAGGCCGAAGGCCCATCCTGTCGGGCGCGCCATTTCCCAAGTGCTACAATCTCTGG
>Ga0265303_10001244_pt1 | contig 15514 bp, 9 predicted proteins | sample Helome_2_FD_192494 | JGI IMG/M metagenome (GOLD analysis project Ga0265303, IMG submission 192494) | Marine sediment microbial communities from subtidal zone of North Sea - Hel_20160317 (Illumina Assembly) | ecosystem: Environmental > Aquatic > Marine > Subtidal zone > Sediment ... | reverse complement strand
AGGGCGAGCGCCGCGTCGTAACGCGCCAGCGCGTCCTCGAGCTGCCCCGTTTCCTGATACAGATAGGCCAGCAGATACTGCCAGCGGAAAACGTCCGGCTGGGATTCCAGTGCGTGCAGATAACACTGCCGCGCCAGCGTCTGCAGGTGATGGGCCTGGTAGACCATGCCCAACTCGCCCCAGGCAGTACCGAGAGCGGCAGGATCCTCGGACGCGGCTGTGTCGCGGAACGCCGCCAGCCCGGCGCTGAGGCCCTGGCGGACACCCGGCTCGAATTCGTCGAGCGCGGGCACCGGCGGCTCCGGCGCGGACGCTTGTGCCGTGGCCGACAGCAAGACAAACCCGAGGGCCCATGCGCGAACCGGCAGGTTCATGGATCAGCGGCCACCGCCGCGCCCTCTCCCTGACGCAGCGTGTGATAACGCCCGACGCCAAGGCTGTCGAATCGCTCCTCGCTGCCGTCGGGCCACAGGACCCGGACCTCGCGCTGTTTCGGGCTCGCCCCGGCAAGCCCGACCAGGATGCGGGGGTCACTGGCGGACGCATAGCTGCCGTCGCTGCGGACACGCCGCCATAAGGTTTTCTTCCCGGCCAGCTCGACGCGGGCGCCGATTGCATCCCGGCCGCCGTCACGGGTGAGCAGGCGCAGACCCAGCCAGGCGTTGCGGTTTCCGATCCGGTTTTCGAGCACCCGCGCCGGACCGGCATTGTTGGCAATGATCACATCGGTGTCCCCGTCGTTGTCGAGGTCGCCGAACGCAGCCCCGCGGCTGACACGAGCGGCGCTGAAGGCCGGTCCCGCGGCGGCGGAGCGATCCTCGAAACGACCCTCGCCCAGATTGCGGAACAGCTGATCGGGCTGGCGCAGCGGCAAGGGATCGCCGGCCAGCATCTGTTCCTCGATGGCGGTCACCGCGCCGTTGACCACCACCAGGTCCAGCCAGCCATCGTTGTCGTAGTCGATCCAGCCGGCGCCAAAACCGGTCATCGGAAAGCTCGGGCCTGCGAGACCCATCGCTACCGTGCGGTCCTCGAACCAGCCCTTGCCGTCGTTGATATACAGGGTATTGGTCTCGCGGGCGAGATGCGTCATGAACAGGTCTTCGTCGCCATCGCCGTCGAAGTCGGCGGCATCGACACCCATGCTGGCCTCGGGACTGCCATCCATGTTGACGCCGGCCCCGGCGAGCAGAGCGTCATTGGCAAAGCGCCCGTCCCGCCCGTTGATCCACAGCTGGTTCGGCACACCATCATTGGCCACATAGATGTCCGGCCAGCGATCACCGTTAAAGTCGGCGGCGATCACGCCGAGCGCACCACCGAAATCTCCGCGGATGCCCGCGTCGAGACTGACGTCCTCGAATGTGCCATCGCCGCGATTACGGAACAGGCTGTCGACCAGTGGCTGGTAGACCAGTGGCGAGCAGTAATCCCGGGCGCTGGTGGATGATCGGCAGGGCTTGGCGTTGGCAAAAGAGAAATCGACATAGTTGCCGACATAAAGATCCAGCCAGCCGTCCCGATCGAAATCCAGCCAGGTGGCGCTGACGCTCCAACGCGGATCATCGATACCGGCGGCAGCGGTCACGTTGGCAAAGCGACCGTCTCCCAGATTGCGCCATAGCTGGTTGGAGCCAAAATTGCTGACATACAGATCGGGGCGGCCGTCGTTGTCGAAATCACCCACGGCGACGCCCATGCCGTAGCCGCCGGCGACAAGACCCGACGCCGCCGTGACGTCGACGAACTTCAGTCCGCCGGGACCGCTGTCGTTGCGATACAGGCGATCGACCAGTGGCAGCGGATGCCGCGGCTTGAAGGTGGCCGCAGTCAATGGCTTGCCGCCCAGCATATGTCCCTGGACCAGGTAGATATCCAGATCACCATCGCCGTCGTAGTCCAGCAGGCCGACACCGGAACCCATCATCTCCGGGAAATAGAGCTCGCCACTCATGCCGTTGAAATGATGAAAGGACAGGCCGGCGTCTTCGGTCACGTCGGCGAACAGAGGGTCTGCCGCGGCGGCGGACAGGCTCAGACCGAGACTGGCGCTCAGCGCCGTCATCGCGCGCGGGATGGCCCGGAACAGCCTGTGAAATAAAGACTTTTTCATTGAGGCGGATGCGTATTGTGGGGCGCGAAAGCATAGCACGGCGGGGGCGGTAGCTTGTGCTACCCTGCCGCCCCATGAGCGGCTCGAACCCCCACGAAAACGGCATCGGGAGTCCGCTGCGCGATATCGCCACAAGCCCCGCGTGGTTCCTGCGCGACATAGATCCGATCGCGGACCAAGCCGTATTGTCGCCGATGGACGAGTCCAGCTATCGGGATTCGATTTTTCTGGACAACCGGATCATACGCGCCGCTGCCCGCGACCTGTCTGTGGACCTCGACGCGCTGCTCAAGCTCGCCGCCCGCGCCGGCATGGCGCGACGCCCTGTCCATTATCTGTTCCATATCGGACACTGCGGATCGACCCTGCTGTCGCGCCTGCTAGGCGAATGCAACGGCTTGATGGCGCTGCGCGAGCCGCCGGTTTTGATGGGGCTTTCGCGCAGTCTGCGGCGTCTGCAAGAGCCGGGTTTCCCGATCAAATCCGATCGCTGGGAAGCGCTGCTCGAGCTGTCCTTGTGCTGTCTGGGCAGGACCTGGCGGACCGATCAGACGGCGCTGGTCAAACCGACCAGTCACGCCGGCAATCTGATCCCGCGTCTGCTCACATTCACCGGCGAAGAACGCGCGGTGATGTTGTATGTCGGGCTGGAGACGTTCCTGACCACTATGCTGCGGCCGCAGATGCGCCGCGAGACCATGCTGTTCGCGCGGGACTTCCGCATCGCTGACTTCAATTCGCTGATGCCGGGCAGCCCGGCCTCCATCGATGATTTCGGATCTGGGCAGCTCGCGGCGATGAGCTGGCTGCTGCACGCCAGGGAAATGGCCGCCGCGCTAAGCGATCCCTCTATGGGTTGCCGGATCAAGACGCTGGATTTCGACCGCTTTCTGGCCTCTCCAGAGACGACGCTCAGCGAGGTCTGCGATTTTCTCGGTCAGCATCCGGGGCCGGATACGCTCTCAGACCTGCTGGCGCGACACCTCGGACACAGCGCCAAAGACCCGGATCGACCCTTCGATGCGGGTCATCGTCAGCAAGAACTGTCGGCGGCACGAAAGACCCATGCCACGGATATTGAGACCGGCCTGGCCTGGGCGGAACAGATCGAGGGGGACAACGCATTCTTCAGGGGCCTGCAGACCCGGTTTGCGTGACCCATGGCGCCTCGAGAGCCGTGGCCAGCGGTGCCAGCCACGGCGCATAGTGACGCCAGCGCCCGACGCTGCTGGCGTAGATCGGCTGACGCACCTGTTCATAGCTCGCGGTCCGGATCAATCGGGCACTGCGATGGAAATCGAGACAGGCGTCATCCCATGGCAGACCGATAAAATCGACCAGAGCCGGCACATGGCTGTCGGGGTCTTCCACCAGAAGCTCGTAATCGACCACGTGAATCGGCAGCGCGAGCTGGCGCTGCCAGTGCTCCATCAGCCGTAAACATGCTTGCTGCTGCAAACCGATGTGACCCAGGTCGCGAGCGAAATCCATGCCCTCGCTGCGGAAGTTCTGCTGGAAACAGGACAGACCGGTGTCCATCGGATCACGCCGGCAGTAGATCACGCGCGCGCCGGGTAGCAACATCTGGATCAGACCGAGATTGAGATAGTTGGCCGGTAGCTTGTCGGTGATCCGCGCCGGGCTCCGACCGTAACCGGGCGCGGCCTGCAGATAGGCGCCGGCGATCTGTGTCAGTCGCTCCGCGTCGATCCCGAGCAGACACTCCGGCCAGCGTGCCGCTGGGTCCCCACCGCTGAGCTGACGCGGCAGACGGTAGATGTCGGTGCGCTCACCCCCGGCCTCGACGCCGGGATGACTGGCGATAATCTGCTCGATCAGCGAGGTACCCGAGCGAGGCATGCCGACGATAAACACCGGGGTGTCGCTGCGCACACCCGAATCGGGTAGCGCGACCAGTCGCTCTGCGGTAAAGAAGGCCGCAAGACGCTCGACGGTGCCGCGGAAGCCCTGCGCATCGAAACGGTTCGGCAGACAGGCGTTGGCGCGGCTGAATTGTCTGAACGCCGCCTCGTATTCACCGCAGGCGTCGAACACCTCACCCAGCGTGGCATGGACCGTGGCGCGATCCTCGGCGCCGCAAGCGGCAGTATCGAATCCCTCCAGCATGGTCCGGGCTTCATCGAGGCGGTCCAGCCGCCGCAGCATGCGTGCCGCGGTCACCACGGCCCACGGCGGCGGGGAATCGGTCAACAGCGGCTGGAGTTGGTCCAGCGCCCCATCGAAGTCCCGTTTAATCTCCAGCGTCCAGATCAGCCCCTGTCGAGCGACGGCATGAGCGGGATCCCGCGCGAGCACCCGGCGGAACGCCTCGGCAGCCGCCTCGTGTTCGTCAAGACCATGCCGGACGATGCCCAATGCTGCCAGCGCGTCATGATCCTCCGGCGCGAGCCGCAGATACCGCAGATAGGCGTCCCGGGCCTCCGCCAGGCGGTGCTCGTCACGCAAGGCATCGGCGTAATCGCGCAATACGCCCGGATCATCGGGGTGTGTATCGAGCATCGGGCCGAGCAGATCGGCGGCCTCGGCCGGGCGTCCCTGCAGCAGATACAGACTGGCAAGCATGCGCTGCGCGCGATAGATCTGCTGCGTGGACCCGGGCGCCTCAGCCATCGCTTGCCGACAGGCTTGCTCCGCTTCGGCGTATTGACCGCGGCCACGACGTACGTGCGCGAGGTTGAGCCATGCGTCCGCCAGGTCAGGGGCCAGTCCCACCGCGGTGCTCAATGCCTGTTCGGCCTCGGCCATACGGCCGAGATTGTTCAACGCCCGGCCGAGAGCGTTCCAGGCGGCCGCGAGCTGTGGCGAGGTCGCCAGCAGCGACCGCAACAGCGCCTCAGCGGCCCGCGGATCGCGCCGCTCGAGCAGCGCCTGTGCTTGCCGGAGCACGGTTTCCGGCGTCGTCGATCCGGCCTCGTCGGCCTCGCTCATCGCAGCGGATAGGAGAAACGGAAGTCGTCTTCCGGGTCCCTGAAGTTGAGATAGCTGGTGAGGATGTATTTGTCGTTGGACACCGGTGCCTCACCCACATGCTCGAACATCCAGTTTGGCGGCATCATCAACAGGCGCCCGGCTTTGGGGGTGACGCGTGTACCGAGCACCGGGAAAACCGTCTCGCCGCCCTCCTCGACCGTATTCAGGTACCACAGGAACCCGAGCGTCCGCACCGCGGACTTGTGATCAAAAACATCCACATGCAGCGGGAAATGATGCGGCTCCGGGCTAGCCGCCTCGTACTTCTTTATCTTCAGATGCTCAAACGCCCGCGGCGCCTTGCGCGCCAGCATCGACGCCGCCGGGATGGTGGCGTAGTCAGCCAGATGGCGCACCATGTTGCCGATCAGGGTCCGCTCGATGTCGCGCCATTCCGCGAGCGCATTACGCGTAATCACATACTCGATCCAGGTCCGCTGTCGGCCACGCTGGAACTGTTGCTCCGGGTCGGCCTCGACCATTTCGACGATGCGCGCGCACAGCGCCGGATCGAGGGCATTGTCGTAAACCCGGATCAGATCGGTCAGGCGCAGTTCGGGATTAGCATTCATAGCCGAATTGCTCGATGTGCGGTGCGAGGTTTTCCATCACAGGATCCAGATAAGCGGCATAGGCCCGCCAGCGGTCGAGCGAGCGCCGGTACAGGGCCTCGGTCACCTGATGATAACTGTTGGTATTGATCCGGCCCCGCTGCCGCGCGCGCTCAGCGTACTCGAGCACCTGCGGATCCCAGTCCAGCCCGAGGAATCCCAGCAAGCGCCGCGTCTCGCCCTCCAGATCCCCGACCAGTGACTCATAACGGACCACGTGATGATCGAGCGGCAAGCGCTGCTGATAAAGCTGCCACAGCCGCATGGTCTTGTCGTAGATCCGCGCCGCGTCCTGCAGCGTGTAAAAGTTGGCGAAGGCATCGCTGACCGTGTAGTGCTGCATAAAGTTCGACAGCACGACGTCACAAGGATGACGCTGGCAGAAGATAAACTTCGCGTCCGGGAACAGCCGCCACAACATGCCGATCTGTATCGTGCGGATCGGCATCTTGTCGATCACCAGCGACCCGTCGGCCGCGTCGACAAATGGCGCCAGCGCATCGAAATAGAGCTGGCGCAGATGCGTGATGGCCACCTCATCGAGATCGGCCAGCGCCGCCGGATAACCCGCCGGCATGGCCTGCAACGCTTCGACCGCGGGCAGGATCGTCACCTGCTCCTCCACCGTAGTGATGCCCGCATGGCTGTCCAGGATCACGTCTGCCAGGGTGGTACCGGAGCGCGGGAAACCTAACATGAATACTGGCGCGGGCCGTCCCGCGGGCGGTGCCGCCGTCCATTCGTCGATCCTGGCTTCGCTGAAGAACTCAAACAGCGTGTCGAGCAGGCTCAAAAATCGCTCGGGCCTCGCCGCACTGGCCCGCGGCGTAGCCCTGGCCAGCTCGTTGGCCGCGGTGAAGTGCTCGATGGCAGCGTCGGCCTGGCCGGCCCGATCGTGCAGATAGCCCAGCTGATAATGAAACTGCTCGGCCAGACGCGAGTCCATCGCAGTGGTATCGAATTTCGCCAGCCGTTGCAGGCCCTGTTCCGCATCGCCACGGCGGCGATCCCCTTTTGCCGCCTCCAGATTCAATCGCGGGTGATCCGGCGCGATCGACAGCCCTTGTTCCACCGCCGCTTCGAGCTCCTGCAGCCGATTGGTCTCTTCATACAGAGCCGCCAGTTCCGCATAGACCTCCGCGGCCTGCGGATTGAGCTCCAGCGCGCGCCGGAAACTGGTCTCGGCCTCTTCGCCGCGTCGCTGTTCGTTTAGCACCAGACCGAGATTCAGATGCACGGTCCAGTTGTCCGGATCCGTCTCCAATGCGCGTCGATAACAGACCGCGGATTTCTTGAAGTTGCCGCGGGTGTGATAAGCGATGCCCAGGTTGATCAGTGTATCCAGATGCTGCGGACGCATTTCGAGGGCCTGCTCGAATGTCACGATGCCGTCGTCGACTTCGCCCAGTCCCATCAGCACCGTAGCCAGGTTGTAGCGGGCCGAGGCGAATGTCGGGTCGACCGCGACCGCGTGTTCGAACACGTCTCTCGCTTCTTCCAGCCGGTTCATGGCGCGCAAGGCGTGGCCGAGATGATCATAGGCCACCGCGAAGTCCGGCCGGATCAGGACCGCCCGGCGGAATGCATCCGCCGCCTCGGCCAGACGGCCCATATTGTTGAACGCACGTCCGAGATTGTCGTAGGCGCCGGCGAGATTGGGATCGATCTCCAGCGCCTTGGCGAAAAACGTCGTGGACGCCTCCGGCTTGCCCTGACGCAGCAGCAGTTCGCCCATGTTCGAGTGGGCCAGCGCGAACCCTGGCTCCAGCGCGATCGCCTGATCATAGAGCGCGGCCGCGTCATCGAGCCGTTCCCGTGCCTTCATCAGGTTGCCGAGGCTGTTGATAAAGATCGCTTTCAGCGGATCGAGCTTGATCGCCTGACGGATGAGCCGTTCGGCATCCTCGAGCCGACCCTGACGGGCATTGATGTTACCCAGACAGTGCAACGCGTCGGCATGCCCGGGCTCACGCTTGAGCACGTCCAGATATTGGGCCTTGGCCGACTCGAGATCGCCCTCGTGCTGCGTCTGCTGGGCCTGACGATATAATTCCGTCACGGATAGGGGCTGAGCGACCATAACGTCCTGTTTCTGGGCCCTGGATGGGCAAAACATATAATTATCCGCTTTTGCGGAGACGGCGCAAGGAACCCCCGGCGCAGTGTTCAGGTCTCGAGATGGAACAGAAGCCACCCGTCGCTGGTTTCGAACAGTGGGTGGCAGACCGCTCGGGATATGGGCGCGCTCCCGCGTTTCTGCTACCGTTCCGCGCACTCGAGGATCTGGACAATCTGCATGAGCAAGCCTTTGATTATTGCCGGCCTGGCAGCCCTGCTCGTCTCCGCGCCGGTATCGGCGGCCGAATCCGACTCGGCCGCCTCCGCCTTTATGAAGTGCGCCCGGATCTCCAACGACGGCCAGCGTCTGTTGTGTTACGACCGGCTGGCGACCGACCTGATAGAGCTGGGATTGACCGCTCGGGGCGGTCTGCCCGATGCAGCGAGCCCGGCAGCACCCAGTGCGGCCGGAGCGACGGCCGCGCCGGCCCCTGATCCCGAAGCCGCACGACCCGCGGCCACCGAGGCCCCGGAGCAGGCCGCTGCGTCGGGTTCGGACCAGTTTGGTGTGGAGCGGATGGACGATGCCCCCGGTACCGAAGTCGATAAAATCCAAAGCCGCTACGTGGGCGAATTTACCGGCTGGGATGGCAAGACCGTCTTCGAACTGGAGAACGGTCAGGTCTGGCAACAGTCCGGCTCGGGCCGGATGACCTATCGGGTCACCAACCCGATGATCACCATCAAGCGCGCCTTTATGGGTAGCTATCTGCTCAAGGTCGAAGGACGCAACAAGTCGGTGCGGGTCAAACGGATCAAATAGACCTCAGGCATCCGCCACCAGCGGCCCCTCGGTCGGCCGCCAGATTTCTTCCTTCTCGACCAGCCCGTAGAGACCTTCGGCCTGACCCCGCAGTCCGTTGGCGACCTGACGCCAGTCCACATCTTCTTCACCAGGCGCGTCGCCTTTCTCCCCCAGTTGTTCCAGCCGGGCGCTCTGCAGCTGCCACTTCATGACAAAGTGACGTGCCGCGTCGCGAGCTGTCTCGGCGACATCCAGTTCGAGATGATCGGAGGGGATATCCACGCCGGAGATCACCCAATAGGCCCGGTTCTTATCCGATCTGGACCAGGCCTTGCCGATAAACAGCTGGTGCGGCAGGGTCCACACCGCATGACCCATCACCTCGTCCTTGAACAGATCACTGTTACGGATATGCTGCGCCATATTCTGCAGCTGGGACTTGGTCCAGTCGGTATACGCCTGCAGCTCTTCATCATTCTTGAACACCATCTCGATTCTTCCTCTGCCGGATGTGGGGGCACCTGCACCGCGTTAACCCTGTGGGTTTGTCGGCGGCGCTTTCTTTACCGGCTGCAGCCGGCGTGGTTGATAGACGTCAGCGTCGGGACTCCAGGCCTCCAGCGCGCGTTCCTTGTTTTGATAACGTTTCATGTTGACCTGCATCCAGTCCGTATCGGCCCGGCGCTCGGCCTTGAGCGCCTCGAACATGGCCTGGGCCTGAAAATCTACCGCATCGTCGAATTTGCCGTTGGCCGCCGAGGCCATGGCCAGCGTCTCCGCCGTGAGTTGGCCGGGTTCCCTGGTATAGATGACAGTCGCGGTCTCCAGCGCCTGGCGCAGCTGCTCCTCGGTGGCGTCCGTGCACACCGAATAGGCCCGCGCCAGTGCCACCAGTACCTGCTTGTCTCGAGGATCGATCGACGCACCGCGGGCCAGCACCGGATGCGCCCACTGACAATCGCCGGAGGCGAGCCATGCCATCCCGAGCAGGTACATCACCTCCGCATCCTTTGGCAACACATGGGCGATCTGGCCGTAGTGCTCGCCGGCCTCGGAGTATTCCTTGCGGCGCATCAGACTGTTGCCGAGCAACAATCTCGGTTCGATCAGCTGCGGCTCGGTCTCCAGCGCTTTCCGGTAATGGCTCTCGGCCTCGGCGTCGTCGCCGGCCCGTTCATAGAGCGTACCCGCAAAATAATTGGCTTTGGCATTGCCCGGCTCGATCGACAAAGCGCGTCCGAAAGCCATCAGCGCGCCTTGCGCATCCCCGGTGGCCACCTTGAGTTCACCCATGGTGACGAGCGTCTCCACATCGCCGGGTCGGATCGAAGCGGCGATCTCATAGAGTTTGATCGCGGCCTCCGGGCTGTTGTATTCCCTGGCCTTCGCCGCAGTCTCCAGATAGTGGTCTGCCCCCAGCGTATGAGAATCGACGAAAGCCATCAGCGGATCCTCTACCCGGGGTCTACGATCGCCGGCCCGGGCGGCCTGTTCGGCTGCCTTACCCGTCTCGCCCAGTCCACGGTAAGCCGCCGCGAGCTGGCCATGGAGATAATCCGCTTGCGGATCGAGCACCAGGGCCCGCTCGTAGGCCTCCGCCGCCCCTTCGTAGTCCAGCTGTTGCAATAACACGTCGCCAAAACCGGTCAGTGCGGCGACGTCCTGCGGATCGCGCTTGAGCGCGACCGTAAACCCGGCTGTGGCTTCATCCAGACGCCCCAGCTGCAGCTGAACCTGACTCCGCCGCACCATGGCAGGGGTAAATGTGAAGGCCAGATCCAGCGCATGGCTAAAGCTCTCTATGGCCTTTTCCGGCTCGTTCACCTGCTGGTAGTGGACACCGAGCAAATAGGGCCAGCGGAGATTGTTGGCATCCAGCGCTATCGCGTTGCGGAAGCAGGCCCCTGCGGCGGCCTGCTGGTCGTTAGCCAGATAATTGATGCCCATACGGCCATAGGCGAGACCCAGCTCCTGGCCTTCGAGGCGGGTGCGCTGATCGCGGAAGAATTCGAAGGCGGGTTCCAGGCGTCCCCGGACCTCCGGGTCGAGCGTTGACATATCCGGATGCGGCACCAGCTCCAGATCCGGTAACGCGCTCTGCTCTTGAGCCTGGCCGACGGATACCAACAGGATCAGCGCGGCCGTCAGGGCCCATCGGCCGGGTGATTTCGATGTTGTGCTCATGGATCATTCATCCTGTTCCGCTATGCGCGAACATTTGGCGTCATTATCGCGGTTCAGCCACGATGGCGCATGCTGGCTTCTGTCATGGGCCGGGATGTCGGCCGGACGCGGCGCCGCAGGGCGCGCGAGGATATCACGACCCGGGCGCAACCGCGGCCTGGGCCTGGGTCAAAACGAGCTCCTGCCCCGGCTGGACATCCTCCAGCACCTGCACGGAGCCGTCAGGAAAGGTGACCTCCAGACGCTCGACCAGTTCCGCTGCACCGATGCCAAAGGTCAGCGTCGACTCGGTCTGGGACAGATAGCTGCGCACCGGGCTGACCTGCCGCTCCTGGCTGTGACCGCCGGCTTCGAGTCGGACCCGGGCCCCGATGCCATCGGTGTTGGGAGGCCGCCCGATCAGCCGCACACGCAGCCACGCGTGACCGCTGGCCTGGTCATTGCGCAACAGCAGCGGCGGTCCGCCGGCCTGGGTCAGAGCCACATCCTGATCGCCGTCGCCGTCGATGTCGGCATAGGCTGCGCCGCGGCCGACCAACGGCCGGGTCAGATCCCCGGTGGCCGACGCGGGCAACGGCACGAAATCACGGGGACAGGCGGCACCGCAATTCCAGAACAGCTGCGCCGCTTGTGCGTGTTGCTGGCTGGGCTGGACCCGGTTGATCGCGTCTTCCACATGGCCGTTTGCCTGCAACAGGTCGAGACGTCCATCCAGATCGGCGTCAAACAGGAACAGGCCGAAGGTCAGCACGCTGCGGCTGGCCGGACCGATCCCGGTCACGATGGCCTCGTCATTGAACAACAACGAGCGGCCGCCATCGACATAGAATGACGTCATCTCGTTGGCGAAATTTCCGATAGCCACGCCGTACTCGCCTCTCTCATCAAGAAAGGCGCCGTCGATGCCCATGGCCCCGGTCGCGCTGCCGGTATTGTCAAAGGCGAGTCCGGCAGCAACGCCCTCCTCCTCAAAATACCCGCCGAGATTGCGGAAAAAGAAGTTGCGCACAGTGTCGTTGGCGACGATCAGATCGGACCAGCCATCACGGTCGATGTCATCGACCAGCACCGCCAGGCCTTTGCCTACCGGCGCCCCGGTGGCGGGGTTGCGCACGTGTATGCCCGTGCTGGCGCCGACTTCGGTAAACCGTCCGTCGCCCTCGTTGCGGTACAGATAAGCGTCGCTGCCGGGGAAATTCGTCGGCGGCCCGTAGGCACGGCCGATCCCGGCCAGGCGATAGTCCACTTCAAAATCCAGCTCGCGTGACCATTGCACGTAGTTGACCACGAAAAGATCCAGATCGCCGTCCCGATCGTAATCGAAGAACGCGGCACTGGTGCTCCAGCTGTCCGCGGCGCCGGCGACCCCGGCTGTTTCGGTTACGTCGCTGAAGCGGGCGCCGTCCACGTTGCGCAACAAACGGTTGTGACCCACGGCGGTGAGGAACAGATCGGTACGGCCATCGCCGTCATAATCGCCAGTGGCAACGCCCATGCCATAGAGAGGCTGATCCACGCCGGAGCCGACGGTGATCTCCTCGAAGCGGCCATCGCCGAGGTTGCGATAGAGGGCTGGCGTGGCGGCGCCGCCATCGCTATCCGACCACGGCCATGCAGTGGAATTGACAAATAGCAGATCCGGCAGCGCATCCTCGTCCAGCGCGAAAAATGCGACCCCACCGCCCATGGTCTCCGGCAGCAGCCGCTCGCCGGCGGCCCCATTGTCGTGGCGGAAGCGGATCCCGGCGGCGGCGGTGATGTCGGTGAACGGGATCGCCGGCGGTTGCGGCACCGGGGCCGCTGCCGTGGGTCTGGCCAGCGCCTGCTCGGCGACCGGTTCCGGCTCCCGGGTCTGCCCGCGCCACAACACGACAGCCACCACGACCACGGCGACAATACCGATCGCGAATAGTGAACGGCGCAGAGCCACACCGATCACAGCGTCATCCCCGGTGGGCCCGGGCTGTGGTGCGGAGGCGTCGCCGGATTCGCGCTTGTCCCTGTTCAATGGATGACGCTCAATGTATGCCGCTCAATGTCTCGCGATCCCCGGGGCTGCCTTGAGACAGTCCGTATGTACCAGGGCGCTGAAGATCGTAGATCACGACCGCCTCGGCCGCATGATTTGCGGCCGGATTGCTCCGCCTGGCCAGGGCGACTGCCCTGTCACGTGCATTATCATCTCGCTTGTAGACGGCGTGAAGCCGGCGCTGCTCCGCAGCCTCCTGGTCGCGACCGGTTTGCGCATAGATCTGCGCCAGACCCCAGTAGGCTTCGGCGTTCTCCGGGTCGAGCTGCAACACACTCCGATAGAGCTCCTCTGACTGCGCGAGCAGCTGCTCGCGGCGTCGATTATCGGCCGCACCGCGCTCAGCCCTGGCGCGCTGGAACAAGGTATCGGCCAGGGTATTGAGTACCCGGTAGTCCTTGCTGAAATCCAGACCACGGGCGCGCGCGTCGACAAAGCGCGTCTCCGCTACCGCACTTAGTCCGTCAATCGCCTGGTCCAGATAACCGTTCTGCCGGTCCAGCAACGCGGTAAACCAGGTCACCGTCCAGGGATAGGCCGGTGGGTCAAATGCGATAGCCCGCTCGAGCGCGTCGCGCGCATCATCGAGCCGACCCTCACGCAGATAGACCCGGGCCAGGTTTAGCGCGCCAAGAGATTGGCCCATACCCTCGACCAGCCGGAATGCTTCCTCTGCCTGACGGAGCTCGCCGGTGCCGCGTTTGCGCAACAGGCCGATGCCGTAGTCATTGATGCGTTGCCAGACAGGAATATCCGGCGCAGGCTGCGCAACAACGCCAGCTCCACCGGCAACCGGAAAAATGAGCTGGTCGCTGGCGATCAGCGTGACCGGGAGATCGTTGCGGCGGAAATCCTCGCCCTGAAAATACCTCATGAATGTAGTGTCGAACTTGCGGTAATTCAGGCGGGCCTTGACCACGACCGGGTCGGTGACCCACTCCGGCACCCGCAGGCGATAATGGACGACGTCGGCGGCGCCCGGCGGGATCTGATTGTCGTACAGGGCAGTGAAGATATCCTCGGCATTGCGCCGATCGATGCGCCGACCATCCCGGTCTATCACCCATGCGTTGACAAAGTGTGACCAGGGATCGACCCGCCCTTCGGCGGGTTCCATCGCCCCGCTACGGCCGATAAGCCGATCGCCGCTGTACACCTCGACATCGACCCAGACCTGATTCGAATCCGCCGTGCCCTGGGTGAAGGCGTGACCGAGGGTCAGCGTGCGCAGCACGGTCTCGAGCAGATAACTGCGCCCGGGCTGCAGCGTCGGCACATGCGGCCGCAACGGCGCGTGCAGCTCGCCGTCGACGCGACCCTCCTCCTTCAGTCCGACGATATCGAGTCGCAGCGATCCCTCGAGAAAGTCGCGATGGGCCTGGTTCACCGATTCCGGCATGCCCAACAACGCCGGGATCGCGGTATTGGCTGAAGGGAACTGATGATCGTGGATCTTCAGCTCTCCGCTGTCGTCGAGCACGCGGGCCGCGAAGTCATCGGAGGTCTGTACCGGCATATGGCAATCATTGCAGCTGGTCTCTGCCTGTTCCGGATAATAGAAGCTCTGCGCACCGTGGCCGGAGACGCCGCTCAACAGGAAACTGTCGTAGTGATTTTGCCCGCGCAGCCAGCGATAGCCGTTCAGCGCCTCCGGGAGCGCGACCTTGTGACAGGTACCGCAAAATTCGGGGCTGCGGTGCAGCGGCTTGAGGAAAGTCTTGCGATGGAAGGCCGGCTTGGCCTTGATCAGGGCCCGGTTGATCCACTGCAGCGCTGCATTGTCCGCATACATAAACGGGTAGTGCAGCGGCTCCTCGATAGTGTAGTCGGCGTTGCCACGCGGGCTGTTGATGTGGGTGATGGCATGACAACCGCTGCAGGTAATACCGGCCTGGGCGGTGACATGACCGACATCGTCAAAATTCGGATCATCGAAAGCGCCGGAGAAAAACGGCACCAGATCATGGCAGCCCGCGCAGAACCGTGACGCCTGCAGGTTACCGTCGCGCTCGAGCATCGCCTGGCGTGTCTGACGCACTGAGAACAGGTAGGCCGGATTGTTGAACGAGGCGAAGCGATGCACGCTCTCCGACCAGCCCTGGTGAACGTCGGCGTGACACTCGGCGCAATATTCGTCCTGCATCAGAGCTCGGGCCGGAATAAAATTGCCGCTGGCCGTGCGCGCCAGCGATGGCTGGAAATACTGCTCACCGGACGCGGGTCCCGCCTGGTCCCAACGCCGGGGGTCCTGGGCCTGGACGACAATCAGCAACGCCGACAACGCGAGCGCGGCGACCGCGACCGCGCCGCCGACCCGCCAGCGGATCGGCGCACCGGCCAGACGGTGCAACACAAACAACCAGACCGCGGCCAGCGGTGTGATCACGTGTAGCCAGTACGCCACTTCGCGGCCATTCGGGTCGCGCAGCTCGATCAACGGGATACCGCGTGTCAGCACCAGTCCCGTGGCGAGCAGCAGCAGCGCGACCGTGAACAAGGCGTAGCCCACGCCCACCGCACGCCGGTTCGGCCGATGCCGGGCGACGCGCAGATGGAGGATGCCGTAAACCACCACCGGCAGGATCAGCAGCAGTCCCAGCACCAGGTGGCCGAGGAACATCAGCTGGTAGAAGTAGCCCTGGAAGGTGTCTCCGCGCAGCCACTCCATCAGGGTCACGCCGCCGAGATAGGCAGAATTGATCGCCAACAGCGAGAACAAGGCG
>Ga0265303_10001243_pt1 | contig 15514 bp, 15 predicted proteins | sample Helome_2_FD_192494 | JGI IMG/M metagenome (GOLD analysis project Ga0265303, IMG submission 192494) | Marine sediment microbial communities from subtidal zone of North Sea - Hel_20160317 (Illumina Assembly) | ecosystem: Environmental > Aquatic > Marine > Subtidal zone > Sediment ... | reverse complement strand
GAATTTCAACTTTACCAACAAGAACGAAACATGAGGATCTCCGATGAGACCGATAAATGCGAGCCACCTGCTGTGGGTTTACGTGGCAGCCCCGCTCCTCTCGGCTTCACCACGATTCTGACGATGGTCGTCGTGCCGACGCTTTACGCAACGATCTACAACTTCAAATCCACCTAAGTGAGAAATCGTCATGACGGATTTCAAACACAAATACTGGGGCCGGCAAATCGACGGTGTGGCGCGAGAGCTATCGAAGCTCGCCATCGTCTGCGACATCGAACTCGGCAAACCAGGCCTCGCGGAACGGGTCCTCAAAAACGACGAAAGCGTTTGTGGCCGGAAGAACCCCGCGGTCTTTCGGCAGATTCGACAACACCTCACGGCCCTGTTTTCCGTTGAAGCAGGCGCTGTCGAACGGCTAGGTCCCGAGGACACGAAAGAAATGCTGGACCAGGTCCGGTCGGCTATCGTTGAAATCCGACAGGCCGGCAGCCCAACGCACAGCTTGCCGAAGGAACAACCTTGAACCATCGACTCCTGACTATTGGTGCCGCGCTATTCCTCGCGGCTTGTTCGGCCGGGCCACAGGTCACAACGGTCCAGCCATTATCGAAAACGGCGGACGCGCCTTATGACAACGTGCTCGTCATATCGCTGTTCAAGTCTTTCGATATGCGACGACTACTCGAAAAAGAAATAGTAAAACAACTGGAAGCGAATGGTGTCACCGCTGTGGCCAGCACATCATTGATGGACACGAGGACACCCGTGACTCGGCAGACATTCCTGGCAATGGTTGATTCCCTCGACTCGGATGCGGTACTGGTGACGCAACTCGCAAACCTCGAGTCGAAGGGAAAAATGAAGGATATGAATCCCGAGGCGACGTATAACTTCAGGCCAACCTATTATTACAATGTCTGGAGTGTCGAACAAACCGAGTACATAGAACCGCAGGGACTCGAACTAACACACAATATTGTGATCGCGACACAGCTTTTTTCGGTTCGTGACCTGGAGCCCGTCTGGGCAATAGAGTCAAAGTCGAAGATCGTGATGGCCTACGATAAACGGGGCGACGTTTCGGTCGTCGAGGACGAAGCCAGGTCGATCGTGTCTCACTTGTCGCGAGACGGCCTGCTCGCCCGATAACGCAGCCTCGTCGGTGGGGTCAGCTTGGGTCAACCAACGGAATGACCATCGCAAGCTGGGCATCAATCTCCGCATTGATCTTGTTTTCCAGCTGGAACAGACGCGCCACTTTCAACGATGGTAAAACGGCTCGAAACTGAGGCAGAAATTTCTCTTGCACGGCAAACAGTTCACGCTTGATTCCAAAGTAGGTATCAATTAGCTCGTCAGCATATTCGTTGCTCAGGTCTGCATTATCATATCGGCGCACATAGTCTTTGATCATGGCCGCGTAGCGGTCCTGTATGGCGTCTGTCTCGGTGCGGTACGTCGCATAAATGGGCCAGAATTGCCCCGACTCGTCGTCCGTCAGGTGGAGTTCCGAGCGGACGACCTCTTCCCGCCCAGCCCGAACCATCGCTCTGCCCTGCTCTATCTCAGCATCTTGAGACATTGCTTTGCCGGAGTCCTCACCGGCGCTCACGCCCGCTGCGACTGAAAGCATTAGCAATATCGTCGCGGTTATTTGCCCTTTCATTCCACAAGCTCCTTTCTCGGCCTCGATTTCGGGGGATTGCGCGCAAGTACCGATCCAACGACATCCCGCATACCTGAAAACCTGTCCAGTTCGTGTGATATATATTAGATATCGAACGCCGTGTAAATCGAACACTATCTTGTGGATTTGCGGCGCAAGCACACTGACATGGAAACTGCGTCAATGAAAACGCAAAGACGACGGATCATAGCACTGTGGTTGTGGGGCCTGGGCGTGCTATTCCTTACACAGTCCGGTAATGCCGCAGCGGAGCCAAAAAACTTCAAGTTTGAGGTCACCCCTTACGGCGCCTATCGGCTAGGCGGTGACTTCGAGGACACTGATTCCGCTACCGAACTCGACGTCGAAGAGTCCAATGCGTTCGGGGTCATGCTCAATGGGAGTGTGCCGTCCGGCGGGCAATGGGAATTTCTCTATGCGGTTCAGGATACGAAAGTCGAAACAGGAGGGCTGTTCGGCAATGATCCGATCGCCGGGCTCGACATCGAGTACATCCAGTTGGGCGGCACCTACCTGTTTGACGGTGACGACGTCCGCCCTTTCATCGCGATGACCCTGGGCGTCTCTCATTTCGACCCACAGCCGGAGGACCTCGGATCCGAGAGTTTCTTCTCGGCCTCCCTGGGCGGGGGCGTTCAATTGCTGGCGCGCCAACGACTCGGCGTACGACTGGAAGGCCGCGTTTTCAGCACATTCCTGACAACCGACAGCAATATCTTCTGCCGCAGCGATTTCGGGGTCGGTGAATGCCTGGTCCAGGTCAGCGGTAACACGTTCACGCAATGGGAGGCGCGGGCCGGACTGGTATTTCGATTTTGAGGAACCGCCGGCCGCCAGCTATTCCTGTGTCTTGGTTTTGACCGAGATTATGTTACACTTCAATCAATTACGTCGCCAACTTGACGTAGAATCGACAGAGCTTTGCCCATTGGACCGGCTATGCGTTTGACCTGAAACGTCACTGAGCGCCGATCCTCACTAACAACAAGAACAGGGACGGCAAGGAAATGGCGGAAAACGATCGACACTCCGGCTATGCCATCATCAACGCGATCCGTGCTCAGCGTCAACTGGGCGATGTGACGGATCGTACACACCTCGAAGATACGCTGGTCAAAAGCGTCCAGTGGAAAAAAAACACCCTGGAGCAGATCGCAAACGATGCGAATGGCAATGACGATCGTCATGCAGAGTCGGAGGAACGCCGGCAAGCCGAAATGCTACGGCGGTGTGACGATGAATCCTATCTTTTGCGGCAGACGATCGCGCGCCTGGAAGCCGAGAACGCCACGCTGGTAGCACAACACCAGTCTGAGCTCGATGAGAGAAGAGACGAAATGCTGGAATTCCAGCAGGCATTCGATCAGTTTCAGAAAGAGTCCGACTTGCTGATCAACGAGCTCGACGAAGAAGTTCAGCGCCTGCGCAATGCCTGCAAACTCACCAACCGGCGCTCACTGCTCTAGTTGATGCCTTGCAGCGACAGACTGCAGCGTCTCGGATAGTCTTCGTGCCTGGTAGTCGAAGAACGGGTTATAGCGTAAACGCATGATCTGTGCCGGCGATATGCTCAGCAGGTTCTTCTCGCCGTAGTGATTCAGTCGGCCAAGGCTGAAATGATCCCCCGAAGTAGAGCTTCCGTCCCCATACCAGGTGTCACTTGCCGGAAAAGGAATCGCCACATGGGAAAGGGAGTAGATGCCCAATGGCCACTCGGTATCGAGTGGCACAGTCGTCGTCCGCGAATCCTGCTCGGACATTGCGACGACCTGCCGGCTGTCAGCCGACGAATTCCGTACAACAGTTAACCTGTATTTTCGTGCGGCATCTCCTTGTACTCGTCTCAACAGGGCCAAATAGTCCGACGCAAAAAACTGCACCAGGTTGCCCAATCGGTTGATGTCGTACAAAACCAGCTCATCCTGCGGTCGGTTCAATCTCCCGTATAAATGATCGACCGTGGCCTCTGACCTGACGGTTGAATCCACCACAGGTGCAAACGTAATAATTGGTGGAATGCTCGCGAGGTCGTCACTCGACTTCAGCGAATTCAAGCGTTTCTGTACGCGCTTTGCGAGCTCATACGTTTCATTCCCCGCCGATTTTGGAAACGAGTTGTATTTGTAGGGATCGTATTCCGGGAGAACCGATTCCCACGCAAATTTGCTGAAGAACGGCATCCACGAAAGCAACCTGTTCCAGCTGGCGAAAAACGCAAATGGCGTTACGCCAATTGCGGGCGACATCAGGATCAATTGATCCGGTTTCGGAATGTTGTGGTCCTCCAAAGTACCCAACGCGTAGTTGACTGCCAAAGCGCCACCGTTCGAATAGCCCACGACGACGAACGGTAGTTCGGAATCGGCTTCGGCCCGTAAATATTCGGCGCATAGCCTGACGACGGCCTGCCAGTCTTCCCATTTCGCGTGGAGTATGCCGGCTGGCGCCGTTCCATGCCCGGGCAATCGAGGCATCAGAATTCGATAACCGTTTGCGAAGAAGAGCGCCGCCGTGCTTCGCATCGAGTACGGCGAATCGGTCAGACCGTGCAACATCAGAGCCACGCCACGTGGCTGATCGGGCACCAGCTCTACGGTTCGGTTCCAGTCTATCTCGTGATTCTGAGAACGAAACACGCTCGTCGCGTTATATCGGCTTGCGCTGCCGCCTGCAACGGAAGAATGCCCGGAGTAGACTTCTTCATCCAGCTCCCTGAAAACAGCCTCTTCCAGTTCCAGGTACGTCTCCAGCGTCTGGACATCCTTGTCCCGATCGACGCTGAACTCATTTTCGAGACGCACCTCGTGCCAGACATGGAGGTCCGGCAGCGAACGCGCATCGAAGGCCCGGATCACGATCAAAGTCGCGACAATAATCGCAACGGCCCGGACCGATGTCCCCAATAGTCGAATCGCTCGGGATCGCATACCCCCCTCCAAAGGCGCACGCTCACTGGCACGTGCGCCCGTTTAACGTTACATTTCTCCGTAAGGAGAGTCTGTCAGCTCTTGTCAGCCTTGACGACCGAAATTGCAATCGCCTGGGTAACACGCAGCCTGACTTCGTCGCCCACATCGACCATCGCCAGATCGACTCCGTCGGCCACCTTGACAGACTTGAGCCCGCCATCTTCGTAGCGCACCGTCGCGATTCTGTCGGTTACGTTCAACGATTCCACGGTCGCCTTGATGACGAACGTCTTCGCACCCGAGATGCCCGGCTTCTCGCCGAGAGGCGCAACTTCGACGGCGGCTCCGCTGCCCAACGTCGGCGTGCCTGCCGGCACTGCCAGGACGATAACGGATTCCAGGTACTCGGTTATGATCCTGTCCCTGGGTTCAATCTGGTCGAAATTTCGCACAGCATCGTCCGCGACGATCGTAAAACGATCGCCACTGGCATTAATCAGCTTGAGCTCACGCGTCTCCTTGTTGACCGCTTCGACAATCGCCATTCTGCGCACGGTGGCAGTAACCACTTTACCCGGCTTTTGGACAATCTCGGTCTCCGCTTTCGCGACTGGCAATCCCGTCAGTATGGCGGCCGACAGAACGATTAGCATCAGCATACCACGTCGCAAGCGACGCTGGCGCAACATCAGTCCGAAGCCAAGAAGGAGGAGCCCCGAAATCCCGGTCGCGGGTAACACGCTTGCGGTTGTCGGCAAAGCCGCGACCCGTTCGACTTCGAGATCGACAATGAAGTCCTCTTCCGTGACGAACGCAACTTCATGGATGTCCGGCTTAGCCAATTCGTTAACCGCCAGGTAAATACGAATCTCCTGACCACGAACCAGATCGCGCACGCGCGTCTTCTTGCCGTCCAGCAGCACCCTGTGCGAAGAATCGGGCGTGGCCCGGAACGTATGATTGGTCGCCGGCAGATACAACGTAACGCCGGTGCCTGACGCACGACGAACGATGGCGGTGAATTTTGCATACAATGCGCCGTCACGATCGACAATTCCTTCACAAGCACCCACCAGGTCAGGATAGCGCTCCAACGCCTCATTCGTTGGGCGAAAATCATTGCAGCTCAACGCCGTCATTTCCTGCGCTATTGCATTTGTCGAAAGTCCAAACAGCGCCAGGAAAAGCGCAGGTCTCAAAAGCTTCATTGCCGGTCTCCTTTTTCCACATTGTTGTTTATGAAAGATGTTTGCAGTGCCTCAGGATCTTCACGTTCCGTGGGCGACCCAACAAGGATCGCCCGTACAATAAATCGTTCGGGAGCCGGCCCAACGAAATAGAACGGATAGCAGGTAATGAGCGTTATGACAGTCTCTTCGGTGGGGTCGAGAACGCTGACGTCGAGCGGGTCGACGATCATCGTTTCCGTGACGCGAAACTGCTGCTGTGCATCGAGTGTTGTCAGCTCGATCTTCGCACCAATTTCTATGTCTTTGAGGCTGCGAAAGAACCCGTCACGGTGTCCGGCAATGGCGATGTTTCCCGCAGTGCCGGGCAAGGCCGTGTAACTAACGTGCCCGGCGCCCCGATTGAGCGCTGTCTTGCTGGTCGAATCGAAGACCGCGACTTCTGTATCTGTCGAGGGGATGCGGAGAATCGCTTGAGTTGACCCGGCGTCTTTGAGTCGCGCACGCTGATATTCCGCTTTACGGACATCGGACCAGGTTCGCTGTTCTTCCGGCGTGACGAGACGCTCTTCTGCACGCTCAAAGTCTTCGATCGATGAGCGGCTGTGGGCAACTCCATCGAACCAGGCCATTCCGGCCACGGCGACCAGAAGGGTCCCGACCCACAAGCTTAGTCTCTCCAACATGTTCGTGCGATTGCTCATTGACTCCCAGGACGAATTGTATCCCTTTACAGAGCAAGGTCCATCACAGTTGAGGCCGGATTGGCAACATTCGATAAAAGCGAGCCACAAATCGGCCCCAGAAGCTGGTCTGAGGTTCCTTCTTGTTAACTACGTCGCGGCGCTGAACAAGTATGCAGATACGGCGCCTGTACGCGCTTACCTGATGTTCAGCCTGTTGGAGGCGTCACAGAATAATGATGTTGGCGAAAGAGGACTTCGTAGGCTAACGTGTGCCCAGACGCTATGACGGATTACGGACTTTCGAAGCTCGCACGCATTCCGTTGCTCTTGCTGGATCAGGCGGAGCGACACGGCATGCAGCGCGATGAATTGATGCGCATGGCGTCGCTCGATCCGGCGATTCTCGATGATCCGGATAGCCGGGTCACGATGTCATCGTTGCTGAAGCTCTGGCAAGCGATAGCGGAACGACAACCTGGAATCCCTGTGGGCGCTCTCATCGGCAGCGTGATCAGGGCAAGGCAGCTGGGAATCGTGGGATACGCGATGTACTACAGCCGCGATCTCGAGGACGCGTTTCGCCGGCTGGCACGCTACATACGCATTCTCTCCGAAGCCGTGCAATTTGAAGTTATCGAAGGTCCCGACAGTACGATATTGAAGTTCGAGTCGCATCCGGCACTGTTGGCCATTCGACATCCGGCAGAAGCTCAGCTCGCCACAATATTGTCAATCGGCCGGGAGATCACGAAGACTGACCTGGTGCCGCTCGAGGTTCACCTGCCCTCTCCCAAACCGAGCGACAGACGTATTTACCGCGATGTGTTTCGATGCCCTGTTTACTTCAATCGTCCCGACACGGCGATCGTCTTCTCGACCGCACAGATGCAGCTGCCAGTCAGAGCCTCGGATCCGACCCTGTGCGATTACCTCGACAGGCTTGCCGGTATGACAATGGAATCACTACCTGGGCGAGAAGCGAATTTCGTGGACCAGGTTCGCAGGGCGCTCTGGTCCGAATTGGCAGGCGGAAGACCCAATCTGTGGCACACGGCATCAACACTGGGAATCAGCCCGCGCACCTTGCAGCGACGCCTGAGGGATTGCGGCACGTCCTACTCCGCGGTTATTGAAAGCTTGAGGCGCGATATCGCCGCTGATCTTCTCTCCAACGACGAACTGGGTGTCTCGGATGTCGCGTTCCTGCTCGGTTATTCCGAACCAAGCGCGTTCCAACGTGCGTTCCGCCGTTGGCACGGCATGTCGCCCAGGCAATTCCGGGCGCGCTGAGCCACCACGCAATAACTGCACCGTCTTGAATCGGCTGTTTGAGGCTGCTCGAGCAGTCCAAGCCATGGCGTAATTTTCCGCCTTTTTGGCGCGAGTGGTCACTGCAGTCTGGCCCCGAATCCGTTCTCATTGCGACCAGCCGAAGCCAAAGCTTCTGCGCGACAACGATTACCCGATGATACGGAGGATTTAGATGGGTCCCGCCCTGTTGGTGAATGACAATGATTGGATCCTGGAAAGGACAGCCCAAATGCTGCACGGACTGGGCTGGGACGTACGCGTCGCCACATCACGCAAGTCGGCTCTGTGGATTTGCGTGGCCCGCACGCCGAGACTGATCGTCGTCGATATCGAAATGAAAGGTGGTGAAGGATTCGAGGTGATCTCGCACGTCCGCCGCACGGACAAGGATGCTTTCATCGTCGCCGTCACTCGGGGCAAGCGGGACGTCGTACCGTTCAAAATCGCAGGCGTCTGTGGCGCCAGCCACCACGTGATCGGCCCTGTTTCCAAGACGAATCTTTCCGAGGCCATCGAGGTCGGCCGATCGCTGGGTCATTTCCGGTCTGACGCGGACGAAGCCTAGTCGCCGCACCATTTCCGGGCACTCCCGAATTCCGGAGTGCCGCCGGCACATCGGACGTCTGTTACTCGTGCCGTCGTCGAAGGCGGGAAAGCTCGCTCCAGGGCTACCAGGTTCTCCACCATCGCGTTCAAGAAATCGCCCGTTGCCGGCCGATTGCCACACGGGCGGAACACCAGGCTGCGGATGCCCAATTCCTGCAACCGACTCACAACGTCCGGACGCGGCTCGTCTTCCCAAATCATCCAGGCGGCCGCATGTGCTTTTAGCAAACGGTCTAGTTCACTCCACTGCTCTTCCGCAGGCAATTCTTGCGGCTCCCAGTGCAGAGAACGCCCGTTGAGCCCATAGCCCTGCATGAGGTATTGGTAAACGGGATGAGAGAACAGTACTGGCTGATGACCGATACGGTCGGCCACGGCGCTCAGGCGCCCATGCAGATCACCGAATTCCGCCTCGAGCTGGTCCAGGCGTTCGCGAAATTCTGTCTCCTTTTCCGGCAGCAGGCCAACCAACGCGTTGAACACGGCACGTGCCTGGCCAATCGCCAATTCCATGTTTAGCCACGTCTCATCCTGCGAAAGGCTCCAAATTTCAAGCTTGCCTGCATTGTTTTGTAGCCCGGATTGAACCGGATATACGGCAGTTACCGACGCGCGTCGGCGCTTTGCTCTCGAATCGCCTTGAATTCCGAACCCGACTTCCATTCTGGCCAGCGGTTCGAGTTGCCGAGATCGTCGAGAATCGTTTTGAACAACGCAATATCGTCTGCCGCGCCACGCAGGTCCCAGTCCGGACTCCACGCGTCACACGTCTGGTGATAACAAGTGCCAATGTAATCGGCAATCCACTGATTGCCGGCTTCACGGCCGCCCTCCACCAGGTCGGCGCCACCTGCAATTCCCATAATCAGAATTACGGGCACGCCACGCCGCGCGAGCGAAAAATGGTCGGCCCGGAAAAACAGACCGTTTTCCGGCAGGTTTTCAGGCGTAACGACGCGTCCCTGGCTGGCCGCGGCACTTGCAAGATCGTCCTCGAGATCGCTCTGCCCCTCGCCGACGAGTATCACGTCCCGGGCCGGACCGGCGGTTTGCAGAATATCGAGTGTCAGGTTGGCAACCGTTTTCTCCAGCGGATAAACGGGGTCATTCGCGTAAGCTTCGGATCCAAGCAAACCACTCTCCTCCGCTGTCCACGCGGCAAACACCACACTGCGTTCCAGCGGCGGGCCAGCCGCCAGGACGCGCGCGATCTCGAGTACGCCGGCCGTACCCAATGCGTCGTCATTGGCCCCGGGGCGCACAGTACGACCCTCGGCGTCCGGTTCGCCGATACCATAAGCATCCCAATGCGCGGAGACCATGAGGATTTCATCGGGCCGGCTCGTGCCCGGCAATTTCGCCAGTACATTACTGCTCTCGATATTCTCGACGTTCACCGACAGATCCGCGCCAAACGTGACGCCGTCCAATTCGAATGCTTCGAACTCCGGGCTGCGTGCGCGAACGCGCAATTCGTCCAGATCGTAGCCGGCCGCGGCGAATATTTCTGTAGCCGCATCGCCGTGCAACCACCCCTGCAGTGTGACCGGTTGGTTTGCGGATTCAGCACCTACGACCGCGTAGTTCTCCCCCGGCGATGATGAGGCTACGTTCCAGCCGTAGCCCGCGGCCTCGGTTTCATGGATGACCAGCGCGGCCGCAGCACCACGACGCGCCGCTTCCTCATATTTGTAGGCCCAGCGTCCGTAATAGGTCATGCGCCGGTTGCCAAAGCGCCCGGCTACGACCTCATCGGCCTCGGCGGCGAAGTCAGGATCATTCACGAGAAACAATGCAACCTTGCCTTGCAGGTCGATATCGCCGTAGTCATCCCAATCCCGCTCGGGCGCGTGCGCACCAAAGCCGACAAACACGATCGGCGCATCGATCGCGATCGACTCGACCGGACGAACGGTGTCGGCCGCGATATCGGTCGTCTGTACCAGGGTTCGCGTCTCGCCGTTGACAACAATCTTCATGGTCGCAGGCGGCTGGACCTGGGTACGAATCATTGGCACGGTCTGCACGAAAGAACCATTCGCGCCGCCTGGCTCTAGCCCGAGGTTGACGAACTGATCCTTCAGATAGGCCACAGTTTTCTTGCCGCCCGGCGTGCCGGGCGCACGACCTTCGAACTCGTCCGAAGCCAGCACCTTGACGATCTCCGCCAGGCGCTCCATGTCGATGCCGGTCACAGTATCGCCCGCTGCAGATTCTGCCGTGTCGGCGGCGCCTGCCGTCGCGGGTTCTTTGTTGCTGTTTCCGCAGGCCGCCAGACCGGCGACGAGCGACAAAATGATCAGTATTCGGAACAACATGAATATCTCCGGTTATTTATTGTACCCGCGGCACAGCGACATTCAGCCATCCTGGTACGGCTTGAGGAATTGTTCAAATGCATTGGCGTGTCGCGTCCTGCGCGCGATACAGGCTTCGTCAGACTCGATCACTTTAGCGAGACTCGTTGCATAAGCGTCGTCACGATCCCGGAAAAATTCCTCAAGCAAGTCGAGATTCTCCCGGTCGCACGATCCGCCCAGCACCTGTGGCATTACCGGTTGATAGTAGGCCGGTGCCTTGGCGACGACGCGATCGAAGTTGTCGTCCAGCCACTCGTACAGCAGCGAGTGATCTTCGAGCAGGTAGGAGAAGAAATTGAGCGCCGCCAGTGAATCACCGGCCTGAACGTCATCGGACAGTGAGAACTCCAGGTGCCGTAGCACGACCTCGGGTTCGTCGAAGTACATCGCCGCCAGGATATTCGATTTCTGGGAGGCAGACGCGGTTCTCAGGTACGCCTGCAGGTACTGCTCATAGCGACCGCCATCGTCACGCAGCGCGGTTATGCGCATCGCTTCTCGCGCCAGCTGCGATTGAATCGCGGCAGGCGACTTTAAGTAGTCGTCCACGATGCTGGCTGCTTCGGCCAGCAAGGTCTCATCCGTTCCAAACTGCCCAAGGGTTCTCACCAACTGCGGGCGCAACTGCAATGTCGCTTCACTGTCGCCCGCGCGACCGCGGATGCCGACGTCCTGATAACGTTCGGACAGCGACTGGTCAATGAATACGGCGAACGCCCCACGATTGCCGTCGCCCACAAACTCGTCGCCGATGACCCTGACTTTCCGCAGGGTCGGCAGAAACACCAGCGGGTGCGGATCCTGCAAGAATCGTTTGAGAACGTACAGGTAGTCTGCCATCGACAGGGAGCCCGCGTTGAGCTGCGCCTCGGTATTGTCCAGCAACGCGATCTTCTCGCGTTCGCTCAGCTCATCAATGTCGTCGATCAGGTTATAGAACTGATCGAGGCTGGTGCTCCATCGATAGTAGCCGTTGGCGCCGGCGTCGGGGAATATCCAGTCGGTGCTCGAGGGTATGTCGAGTGAGCCGGTCGGACCTTCCAGCAGCATAAAGGTCTGTCGTACCTGGCCATCCGCCTTGTACTTGACGTTCATCGGGATGCGCCAGAGCTTTTCCTCGGCAACAAGACCCTCTCGAACATATCGTGTTTGAGTCACCGCGCCCGCGTCGTCGATGCTGACAGAGGCAAAACCCGGTTGATTGAGGTAGTCGCCGGCCATCTTCGAAATATCCAGGCCGGACTCCTCTGAAACGACCGCCCACAGATCGGATTCCGTGGCGTTGGACCAGGCAAACTTTTCGACGTACTTACGGATCGCTCGTTGCCAAACCTCGTGACCGACATAGCGTTCCAGCATACGCAACAGAGCATGGCCCTTGGTGTAGTTAAGGCCCACGCTCCCGAAAATCTCGTCTTCGGTGCGAACCATGCGCCGGATTGGGCGAGAGGTCGTTAGCTGGTCTGCTTCAAATGCACCGTCCTGCGGCAGGTTGAGAACCGTGTTGTATTGGGGATACACGGTCTCGAGAATGGTATTCGCCATCCACGTCGCGAAGGCCTCGTTAAGCCACAGGTCGTCCCACCAGGCCATGGTCACGACGTCGCCGTACCAGATGTGGGCCACCTCATGAGCGATGACGTTCAGTACGTTGATCGCCTGCCGACCGGCGACCTCATCGCCGACCAGCAACAGGTCGGTTCGATAAGTGATCAAACCGGGGTTTTCCATTGCCCCGAAAGCGAATTCCGGGACGGCGACGAAGTCCAGTTTGCGATAGGGATATTTGGAGCCGAAGTAATCTTCGAGGGCGGCAACAATCGTCGGCGTCTGCTGCAAAACGAATCCGAGCTCCCCGGCATGCCCTTTCGGCACATAGACGTGCCCGGGGACCGAGATACCTTCAATCGCCACGCGGTCCAGTGGGCCCACCGCGTAGGCAATGAGATAGCTCGACAACGGCGGTGTCGGCATGAAGGTCACCCGTTGCCAGCCATCTTTCTTGTCGGTCGATTCGGGCGGCGTATTTGCGACGACTGTCAGGTCATCTGGCGCACTAAGGATCAGCTGATACGGAATCTTGAATGACGGCTCGTCAAAAACAGGGAACGCACGACGTGCGTACATTGCCTCCATTTGTGTAAATACGTAGTCGTTCCCTTCGAACGAGGTGCGGTGCATGCCCAGGGCATCGGTCGCGTACTCCCCCGAAAATTCCATGGTCAACGTGTATTCGCCCGGTGGAATTGGCTCACCGTCGGCCAGCCAGCTTCTGTCCCATTCGCCGCCAGTAGACTGCAAGGTGCGTTGTCCTTCAGCGCCGGACAACGCGATATTAGCCAGGGTCAAGCCAACCTGGTTGATCCCGATGCGATCGGTCAGTTGTTGTACATTGAGCTTGATCGACGTCGCGCCGTCAAAGTCGATTCGTGACGGATCGATTCTAAGCTCGATTATCTGCGAAAGCGGCTGGACTCCGGACGGCAGCCGGTAATCGGGTGAATCGGCAGCAACGGCGACAGCGCAGCAGCCAATAGCCGCCCACAAAAAAATACCTTTCATCATTTTCCCCGGGGCACTCGAGGCTTGTCACTGCCCGGCAACGCCGTAGCAGCCCTGATTGACCGCTGATTGTGCCCGAAAAAGACCGGCTATTGCGAACAATCGGCCAGGTCTCTTCTTGCGCCGCATACCGCAGCTAGCGCAACTCGCCGCAACTGCTATAGTTTCCCAGGTACCTACGACAAAAACTCAAAAAAGGGGAAAAGCATGAATACAAGAAGGTTAGCAGCAGCCGTTATCTCAGCCCTGTTGCTGCTTACTGCCGGTGCGCAGGCGCAGTCGCAGCAGTTTGAAGCTGTTTACTCGCTGCAAGGCGTCAGCTCCAGCACGGCCAAAGCGGCGATGGAGGATCTGTTCTCCGATCCAGTGATGGAAGACGCAGGGGTCACTTTATACGCGGCCGATTTCGGCGTAACGAACGGCTCGCTCAAAATCGTAGCCGATTTCGATAACTATGCCGAGCGCGCCGAGCGGGACAAAAGACGACGAGCTAGCCACGGTTGGAGCCGATGGCAACTCGCCATGGAGGACGCTGAATTTGTCGGCGCTGACATGGTCTCTGTCGTTGCCGACCACGGCAAGCCTCGGCACACGGCAGATTACCTTCTCGTCTACACGCTCAGCGTCCAGGATCCTGCCGTTTACGCGGCGGCGCTGGAAGAGATGAACGACGCGCTCGGAAACCCCGGAGTACTGCGACTCGTGGCACTGCGCTCGGGCAGCCGAGCTGCGACACATGCCGTTTTAATCGGCGGTCGTGATTTCGCCGCGGTTAACGAGTACATGGACAGACTCTACGCCAGCGATGCGTTCGGCACCTTCGTATCGAAGGTCCGCAACGTTCGCTCCGTCGTGCACATTGAGTCATATCGAAAGGTCGGCGACTGGGGCTACTAGACAGAATTGCGGGCTGGACAGATCGAATTGCGCAATTCAGAACAGGCGCCATGTGGTCCTTTTTTCGAATCTACTTGAACAATTGCGAGCAAGTTCGCGAATGCGTGAGAGGTCGTTATTTCGTACAAAATAGATACATCCGAAATCGTTGACATCTCCCGCGCTATCAATAAATTGGACGTTGAGGCGAAAGCCTCACGCGCCAACAAGTTCGCTTGTTGACAACCGCCCTGCTAAAGGAGGTCCGAGCCTCTGCCAGTGTCGGGGGCGGTGGACGCGGAAGGCGGAACCCAGGGAAAATCGGAAGCGAAAGCGGAAAGACGGACCCAGAGGGACGTGACAGAGAAACTCGGAACTTCATTGTGACGTTACGCCGAAGGTAGCCCGATACCAAGAGTGCTGTCGGGACCGGACAAGGAAGCACATCGAAAGGTGGGCGGACGAGGAAGGGATGGATAGCACAACAAAGCAGCACTACCGAAGCGTCCTCAAACACAAGACGGCCCCGGATCACCGGGGCCGTTTTCTTTTGGCGCAAAGGTGGGGAATGATCCAGGACGATGTCGATGCCCGATAGAAACACGCCTGAGCGTGTCCGCCAACTGCATCCACTTACGGCCATTGCGATCGTCGTCGCCGTATCGGGACTGGCCTTCGCGGCCGAGCTCGCTGTCGCGGATCGCCTGCCCTGGGGCGATGAGGCGCGCGGTGTCGTGGCCGTGCTGCTGGGCGCGGTGACCGCACTTTGGTTGACAGTGAGACGGGGTGGGTCCCTGGCGGACCTCGGGCTGGTGCGGCCCGGACGCTGGTGGACCGCTCCATTCTGGGTCCTGGGAATCCTTGTAACATTCGTAGTCGCGCAGGCGCTGGTCCCACAAATGATCGCACCGTTCTTTGACCTCCCGGCACCGGACATGTCGCGTTACGACTTCATTCGCGGTGATGCACTGGCAGCCCTTGGCATGGCGCTGCTGTTGCCTCTGACCGCAGCCATTCCCGAAGAAGTCGTCTATCGCGGTTTTCTTATGCGGCAGTTCACGCGTCTGTATGGCGACGGGCACAAGGGCGCTATCCTGGCTGTGCTATCCCAGGCACTCGTTTTCGGTTTCGTGCACTTCCAGTGGGGACTTGGCGGCATTGTGATGACGTCGATCATGGGCATCGTCTGGGGAGGGGCTTACCTGCTTTGCGGGCGGAATCTTTGGATAGTGATCTTCGCTCATTCAGCGGCGCACATAGCGCTGGTCATGCAGATCTATTCTGCACCTCTGCCGCCGTGACTACGGTGAGGGAGGGATTGTCGCTT
>Ga0265303_10001240_pt1 | contig 15532 bp, 18 predicted proteins | sample Helome_2_FD_192494 | JGI IMG/M metagenome (GOLD analysis project Ga0265303, IMG submission 192494) | Marine sediment microbial communities from subtidal zone of North Sea - Hel_20160317 (Illumina Assembly) | ecosystem: Environmental > Aquatic > Marine > Subtidal zone > Sediment ... | reverse complement strand
AGCGCCTTCCCCGATGGCCAAAGACAACACCGAATTGGCGTAGTGGTCTTCGTCGCCATCCGAGGCCTGGTATTCGATGAACTCGGCCGAGCATCCAGGTGCAACGTCGACTTCAACGCGCGATTGGGCGACGCCGGCGCTTGCAGCGGCACGATCAAAGATGAGGATCCCAAGCGGTCTTTCGACCGATCCCTTGATGCGCACACGTAAACCGTCTCGGAGTAGCGCCGCATTGAGATCGGAGAGCGGCCCCTGCATATCAAGCGGCGACGGCGCATCGCTAAACCTGGAAACCTCTATGCTACTGTCATTGACGGTGTCGACATACCGATCATCAATAGTGCCGTTGGAGATGACAAGCCAGGTCGCATCAATCGAATTGGTAATGGCCTCGATGGCGTCGGACTGCGAATCCAACGGCAGCTCCCGTCCGCCTCCACTCAGCCATCGGTTGCTTATGTCGACAAGTGGGGACAGGTCGGTGTATTTCCAATCCTCGTCGCGTAGCGTGGGTAAACCGTGCTGGTGAAAATGTGCCAGGGCCGCCTCGCGGGACGACGTCAGGCCGTTATTCGGCAAAGTGGCGACAACTTCCCTGAGGTCATCGATGGAAAGAGTGCCCTTCTTCATCCGTTTGCGGCCTCGCGTACCCAGTCATAACCTCTTTCCTCGAGTTCGAGTGCCAGCGACTTGTCCCCTGAGCGCACGATCCGGCCCTGCGAGAGCACGTGGACATAGTCCGGCCTTATATAATCCAGCAGGCGCTGATAGTGAGTGACCAGAATGATGGTTCGCTCCGGGCTGCGCAGAGCATTCACGCCTTCGGCGACGGCTTTGAGGGCATCAATGTCGAGTCCAGAGTCCGTCTCATCGAGAATAGCGAGCCTGGGCTCGAGCATCGCCATTTGCAGAACTTCGTTGCGTTTTTTCTCGCCACCCGAAAAGCCTTCGTTGACGCCTCGATTCAGGAACTTCGGATCCATACCCAGCGTCGTCATTTTTTCGCGGGCCAACTTCAGAAACTCGAAAGCATCAACTTCGTCCAGACCCTGGTGTTTTCGCTTCGCATTCACGGCGGCTTTCAACAAGTAGGCGTTATTGACGCCTGGGATCTCCACCGGGTACTGGAAACCGAGAAAAATGCCTTCGCGGGCACGTTCCTCTGGCTCTAGTTCGAGCAGGTTCCGTCCGTCGTACGTAACTGTGCCGCTGGTTACCTCGTAATCTTCATGCCCTGCAATTACCTGCGCCAACGTGCTCTTGCCCGAACCATTCGGTCCCATGATGGCGTGCACCTCGCCGGCATTTACAGTGAGTGAAAGCCCGCGCAATATTTCGGTGTCGTCGATGCGACTTCTCAGGTCGTTGATTTCCAGTAATGTCATTTCCAGTATTTTCCTCTAGCCGACTGCGCCTTCGAGGCTGACATTCAGGAGTGCCTGCGCTTCAACCGCGAATTCCATTGGTAGTTCCTTGAAGACCTCTTTGCAGAAGCCGTTGACGATCATGTTGACGGCGTCTTCCTCCGAGATGCCGCGTTGTCTGCAATAGAACAGCTGGTCGGCCGATATTTTGGACGTCGTCGCCTCGTGTTCGACACGGGCAGACGGGTTCTTGATTTCCATGTAGGGGAAGGTGTGTGCACCGCACTGCTTACCGATGAGTAATGAATCGCACTGCGTGTGATTGCGCGCACCGTGCGCGCGCGGCATGACACGCACCAACCCGCGGTAGGCGTTTTCGGCGCGACCCGCAGATATTCCCTTCGAGACGATGGTGCTGCTCGTATTGCGGCCGATGTGAATCATCTTTGTACCCGTGTCTGCTTGCTGCATATTGTTTGCGACGGCGACCGAGTAGAACTCGCCGACCGAGTTGTCGCCGCGCAACAAGCAGCTCGGATACTTCCACGTGATGGCAGACCCCGTTTCAACCTGCGTCCACGAAATTTTCGAATTAGCGCCCCGGCAGTCGCCGCGCTTGGTCACGAAGTTGTATATACCGCCAACGCCGTTTTCGTCGCCCGGGTACCAGTTCTGCACGGTGGAGTACTTGATCTCGGCGTCCTTTAGCGCGACCAGTTCGACAACCGCTGCGTGTAATTGATTTTCATCGCGCATGGGCGCCGTGCAGCCCTCCAGATAACTAACGTGGCTGCCTTCGTCGGCGACGATCAATGTGCGCTCGAATTGACCCGTATTGGCAGCGTTAATGCGGAAATAGGTCGAAAGCTCCATCGGGCAACGCACGCCCTTCGGTATGTAGACAAAAGAACCGTCGCTGAATACCGCAGCGTTAAGTGCGGCAAAAAAATTGTCACGTCTGGGCACGACGGTACCAAGGTACTTTCGTACGAGTTCCGGATGGTCCTGCACGGCCTCCGAAAACGAACAGAAAATGACGCCGGCCTCGGACAGTTTTTCCTTGAACGTTGTCGCGACCGAGACACTGTCGAACACGGCATCGACGGCTACCCCGGCCAGTCGGGCTCGTTCGTGCAGTGGAATTCCCAGCTTGTCGTAAGTTTCCAGCAATTTCGGATCGACTTCGTCGAGGCTTTTCGGCCGGTCTTCGTCGGATATCGGCGCCGAGAAATACGAGATTTCGTCGTAACCGATCTTGGGGTAATGAACATGGGCCCATTCGGGCTCCTTCATCTCGAGCCACTGCCGATAAGCCTGAAGTCGCCACTCGAGCATGAACGGAGGTTCGTTCTTGCGTGCCGAAATCGCACGTATCACACCTTCGCTGAGGCCTGGTGGCAGACTATCGGTCTCAATATCCGTGACGAAGCCGTGTTCGTAGCGTCGATTGACGAGACTCTCGAGATTTTCGGTTTCAGTCGACATGGGTTCAGTTCTTTTTTTCAACAGTGATCGGCATGCCGGCGAAGCGGAACTGCGGAACCGGGCTTTTGGTCCGCAGCAAATCGCTCAGCGAGATGTCATCGAGCGCTCGACGGATCGCAACGTTTATGCGTTGCCACGCGCCTCCGACGCTGCAGACTCCCTCGTGTTCACACAAGCTGTCGATCGAGCTGCATTCGGTGATAGAGACGGGCCCTTCGAGCGCGTCGATAACATCGGCTGCGCTGATCTCTGCCGGGCCGCGTGCCAGCTCGTAGCCGCCGTTGGCTCCACGCGTCGACGTAACGAGTCCGGATTTCGCCAACGACTTCAATAGCTTGCTAACGGTCGGCAAAGCGATGCCGGTTGCTGACGCAACATCGGCCGCGCTGCAGACATGTTCACGGTTCGCCGCCAGATGGGCGAGCAGAACCGTCCCGTAATCGGTTAGTTTGCTGATTCTGAGCACGCTTCGCTCCGTCTCCGGCCAAATAAGGGACTATTTTAGTCCTATTTCACGACTCAGGCTATAGTGAATGCGGATTTCTTGCCGCTCGACCGTGCCGATTCTTGCTATGCTAAGACGTCGCTGTTCGCTGCCTAAGCGCATTGACACTTCCAATAACAAACAACAATGAAGTGGCTTGAACGATAAATCAGAAAACCTGATCGAGATACACGACCTGAAGTATTCGCGCGGTCCCCGCGCCATATTCGACGGTATGAACCTGATCATTAAACGCGGTGAAGTTACGGCGTTGATGGGGCCCAGCGGTACCGGCAAGACTACATTATTGCGCCTGATAACGCGGCAGCTGATTCCCGAGCACGGCACGATTCGCGTCGATGGTGTGGATATTGCGACCTTGAGCCAGGCGAAGCTCTATCAGCTGCGACAACGTTTCGGCATGTTGTTTCAGAATGGCGCGTTGCTCACGGATATCAGCGTATTCGAAAATGTCGCGTTTCCGTTGCGAGAACACACCAAACTCACGAATCGACTGATTCGCCATGTCGTTTTGACCAAGTTGCATGCGGTTGGTCTGCGCGGAGCAGCAGACATGATGCCGTCGGAGTTGTCAGGCGGAATGGCGCGCCGCGTGGCACTGGCGAGGGCCATGGTGATGGACCCCGATATTCTGATCTACGACGAGCCGTTTGTCGGCCTCGACCCTATTTCAATGGGCGTAATCGTACGTCTCGTTCGCCGCATGAATGACGCGCTTGGTATTACCAGCATCATCGTGAGTCATGATGTCGAGGAGATATCGGCTGTTGCAGACCGCAGTTTCCTGATTTCCGATGGCCAGGTCGCGGCGTCCGGCAGCCCGGATGAACTCCGGCTCGCGCAGTCCGACCTTGTGCGTCAGTTCATGCATGGTATGGCAGATGGCCCGGTTGCTTTTCACTTCCAGGCGCCCGATTACGAAGAACAACTCCTCGGGCGGGATACGGAGTGACGAGACTGCTTCGCGACATTTACGATTCCGGTGTCGAGTTCCTACGCACCTTTGGTGCGTTCCAGCTGTTCTTCCTGCAGCTGTTGCGACACTCGCCGGCAATGCTGGTCAGACGCTTCGATCTTGTCGTTAAACAGGTGTTCAATACAGGAGCGCTGTCGCTGGTCATTATAATGGTCAGCGGGCTGTTCGTCGGCGGCGTTCTTGGTTTACAGGGATATTCGAACCTTGCCCGATTCAACGCCGAAGACTCGATCGGTGTGTTTGCGGCGTTCGGCCTTATCAAAGAGCTCGGTCCGGTTATAACGGCGCTGCTGTTCGCCGGTCGTGCGGGCACTTCGCTGGCATCGGAGATTGGCCTCATGAAAGCGACCGATCAGCTGTCGGCGATGGAAATGATGGCTGTCAACCCGGTTCAGCGGGTGCTCGTTCCGAGATTCCTGGGCGGTGTGATCGCCATGCCGTTCCTGGTCGCGATCTTCAGCATGATCGGATTATTCGGTACCCATCTGGTTGCCGTTGAATTGCTGTCCGTCGACGTCGGTGCGTTCTGGCAGCAAATGCAGATAACTGTCGATCTCGAGGACGTCAATGAAGGTATTTTCAAAAGTGTGGTGTTCGGCATTGCCGCCAGCCTGATTGCGGTCTGGGAAGGCTATAATGCTATTCCTACGGCCGAAGGCGTGGGCAGGGCGACGACCCGGACAGTGGTTATTACAGCGATCGCGGTGCTGGTATTCGATTTCATGATTACGGCATTCTTGCTTTGAGGTAACAAAATGCGACAGACACGCTCAGTTGAGGTTGGCACCGGTCTTTTCGTCCTGTTGGGTATGGGTGCGCTGTTTTTCCTCACGACACAAACAACGGGCGGCGATGATTTTTCGGCTGACGAAACCTATACCGTCGAGGCGCGTTTCGAGAATATCGGTAGTTTACGAAACCGTGCGCCGGTGGCGATGTCAGGCGTCACTATTGGACGCGTTACCAGCGTTGCGTTCGACCCGGTTTCGCTCGAAGCCGTGGTCGAGTTTGTGATCGACAGCCAGTACGATCAAATCCCCGACGATTCGGATGCCAGTATCTTGACGTCCGGTATCCTGGGTAGCCAGTATATTGGCCTTCAGGCTGGCGGCTCGGACATCTATCTCGAAGATGGCGGTGAAGTCATGTTCACTCAATCGGCGATCGTTCTCGAAAACCTGATCGGCAAATTCCTCGTGAATGCCGGGTCAAAAGATGATGACTGACGCGGAAGGGAATCAGACTATGCGGCGGTCAATTGTCAGACTGGTTTTTGGGGCGTTGGCGGCTATGACGCTTATGGCGGTGACAAGTGCCGAGGCGGATTCTCCGAACGCGATCATCGAAACTTCCGTTGTGCTTCTTACAGAGAAACTCGACGGACGTAAAGCAGAACTTTCAGCCGATCGTCAGGCCTTGTACACGTTGATCGATGAAATTCTGCTGCCGCGTTTCGACAGGAAGTTTGCCGCGCAAGTCGTTCTGGCAAAACATTGGCGTTCAGCGAGCGAGGCGCAGAGGACGCGCTTTATCGAAGGGTTCTACCAGGCTTTGGTGCGTCGCTACGCGGACGGCATTCTCGAGTTCGACCCGGATAAAATCGAGGTCCTGCCGTATCGGGGTGACGCATCGAAGAAACGGACTAAAGTGCGAAGCACGGTCGCACTGGATGACGGCAGCAAGGTTGCCGTCGACTACGAGCTTGTGAAACGACAGTCGGGTTGGCTGGTCTTCAATGTCGTTATCGAAGGCGTGTCCTACGTGCGCAATTATCGTGCCGAACTGGATACAGAAATCCGAGGCACGAGTCTGGACGCCGTTATCACCCGGCTCGAAGGTGAGGCTGGTATTGTTGCCGATGAGTGAGTTTACGCTCGAAGATCGTGGTGATGGCAGTTTCGCGCTTAGCGGTGAGATGTCATTTGATACGGCGGAGAGAATCCTCAGGGAGAGCGAGGAGCCGTTCGAGGAGCATACGCAACTCGAGATCGACTTATCCGGCGTGACGCTGAGCGATTCGGCTGGGCTCGCGTTGCTTCTGGAGTGGGTGACCTGGGCGAATCACACAGTGCGCGAGATTCGATTCACCGGAATGCCTGACAGAGTGCTGGCGATTGCCAGGACAACAGAAGTGGAAGGATTGCTGGCGCGCGGTGAGCGTTGGGCAGGCTTTATCGAGGCGCCGGACGCCTGATCAGTCAGTTTCGTCCTCTTCGACGTATTCGTCCTCGAGGAATTCATCATAAAACTCATCCTCGTCCTCAGGCGGTTCGCCGTCGTAAATCTCGAACTCGCGATTCTGCAAGTAGGATTCGCGCAATGTAATGTAAGGGTCCTTCGATTCTTCGAGCATTTTTTCGGCGGGCAACAGACGTGCACGCAGCTCGATTGCGCGAAGAATATACAGTTTGTCCCGCACGGAGGTGTTGTTGTAGTGGTACAACGGGTTTGACACGATAAAGAGCGGGTAGAGTAACGCGTCACGCAGCGTGGAGGGACCGAGGAACGGGATCATCACGTAAGGCCCGTCGGGGGCGCCCCAGACCGCTGCGGTCTGCCCGACGTCCTCGAAATGAGCTTCGAGACCGCCGGCTGTCGCGACGTCGAAGATACCGCCAATACCCAGAGTGCTATTGAACACGAATCGGCCCAGTTCCGAGAATCCGCGCGCGGGTTTGCCCTGAAGGAAATTGTTGACGGCGGAACCCGGGGTGCGGAGATTCCTGAAAAAGTTGGAAATTCCCCTGCGAGCGGGACTCGGTATGATCTTTTCGTAGCCCTTGGCGAGTGGCTTCAGCGTGACCTTGTCGAAGCCCCTGTTGACGCTGAACATCGGTCGATTGAAAGCTTCCCAGGGGTCACTTTCGGTGCGTTGCTCTTCCGGGATGCTTGCGCAAGCGCCGAGCAAAGCCACCACGAGCAGGGTCGCACCGATTCTTGCAACACGCGAGTTGTCCGGCCAGTGTCTCATGATTAGTTCGTGTTGCGCGCAGACGTGCCCACCGGCCTGTCACGCTGCATCATTTTGAGTTGTTCTTCAGTCATGAACTCACGAATGAAGTCGATGCGAGCTTCGAAACGAATTCGCTGGATTTCCTGAAGTTCGGGAAGGCGCAGCGCCTGCTGCAGGTACCCGATGCCACCTGTCAGATCACCGATCATCAAACGGTATTCTGACAAGTAGTAGTAAGCCTCGGCGTTGTCACCGGCCTCGCTCGCGGCGCGCGCTATCAGCCGCACCTGTTCGGGCGTCGGTGGCTCGTTATTCATCATGTCGAGCAGCAGGGCGTGCGCCTTGGTTGCCTGTCCCAGTTGTAGCAGTCGTTCCCCATAGTCGAGAACCAGCGGAACATTGCGAGGAAACAGGGCAATGGCGCGCTCGTAGACTTCGACGGCATCGCGTGGCTGGTCTAGTGCGACGAGCGTCTGGCCCAGTCCGATGTGATACGCAATGACGGATTTGTCTTGTTCGAGTAGTTCCTGAAATATGTCGAGGGCTTCCCAATACTGCTCCGCGCGTTGGTAGGCAACTGCGCGACCATAGCGTTCAGTGTTGTTTTGCTTGTCGTAGGGGCGATTCTCGAAATAGGCGACCGCTTCCTTGGCGGTATCAAATCGCGCGACGATCATCCGTGTACGTGCCAGTCCGTAGCCGATCGAATCGTCGCTGCGGATGACCGGGTACTCGCGTGCCCGGTTGCGTGACTCGGCAATACGGGCAGTGGTTACCGGGTGCGTTCGCAGAAATTCGGGGGCGCGCATCTCCGGGCTCGTTGTCGTCTGGCGGGACATCACTTCGAAAAATGACGCCATGCCGTAGGGATCGAATCCTGCGTCTGCGAGGGCGGAGATGCCAACGCGGTCAGCCTCGTATTCGTTCGAGCGGGTGAAGTTGATCTGTTGCTGGGCGGCCGAGCCCTGAGCGACGGCCATGGCACCCTGCACAAGGTCTGAGCTGCCACCCGCGGCGGCGACAATAATTGCGCCGAGCATCATCGCTGTCGACAGGATACTCTGCCGTGAGCTGGCGTGTACTGCTCTGGCTATGTGGCGCTGTGTAACATGCGCTACCTCATGTGCGATTACACCAGCCAATTCGTCTTCGTTGCGCGTGGCTTCGAGTAACCCGGTATGCACGCCGACATAGCCACCGGGCAAGGCAAATGCGTTGATTCGTGGATCTTCGACGACGAAGAACGTGAAGTTGTGATCGCCCTCGTTGGTCTGTGCCACGATGCGACTGCCTATCTCGTTGATGTACTCAATGACCAGAGGGTCCTCGACAACTTTGCCGCTGCGGCGAATATCCCGCATGATCATGCGACCAATCTGGGATTCCTGGCTGTTGTTCAGGATGGCATCGGCAGGACTGCCCATGTCGGGTAGATTGATATCGTCGGCACCAGCGCCGCTGACGAATACCAGCGATGCGAGGGTTAGCGCGATAAACGCACGTTTGACGGTGCCTGGGACCATAGGAAAAAGCTCAATTTGCAGCGACTATCAGTGTCCGACTGGGCATACGACCCGGTGTTCCCCCGATTATAGGGCCTTGACGGCCTCAAATACCTCTTCGGCATGGCCTTTGACCTTGACCTTGCGCCATTCCTTGCGAAGTTTACCATCCGCGTCGATGAGAAAGGTGCTACGCACCACGCCCATGAACTTCCGGCCGTATAGCGATTTCTCGTGAATGACGTCGAAAGCTTTACATAACTTTTCATCCGGATCGGAGATCAGGTCAAACGGGAACCCCTGCTTCTCCCTGAACTTCTCGTGCGACGCGATGCTGTCTCTCGAGACACCAAGAACGACCGTTTTCTGTCGCCGAAACCTGGTGTGGAGCGCGCTGAAGTCACGGCCCTCGGTCGTACAACCCGGTGTGCTGTCTTTTGGATAAAAGTAAAGCACCACGTTCTGGCCACGCAGATCCTTGAGTCGGATCTTCTTTTTTCGCGTCGCGTCGGCTGTGAAATCGGCGACGACACGGTTCAATCTGGGTGCGCTCAATGATTTCTCCCTACAGTTGTTTCTGAATGAGCCCGTGGGTCAGGCTTTGACCGGTTCGAGAATCGCGTCCAGGTTTAAACGGTCGCAGACCTCGAGAAATTCTTCACGCAACTGCGCTATGTTCTGTGAGGATGGCACGTTCACTGCCATCTGCACGGCGAACATGGGTGCGCCCGTGTGCGCCGCGGAATAACTCCGCGTAGCCACGTCGGCGATCTCGATGTCTCGCGACGAGAAGAAATCGGCAAGGTTGAAGACGATGCCCTGCTGGTCGAGGGCGACGACGTCGACCGCATAGGGCAAACGATCTTCTTCAGCTGGCTTGACGTCCGTCTTGCGGATAGCGACCGTGAGTCGGTCTCCCTTGCAGAGCTTGTCGAGCCCCTGCTCGAGCCGACTGAGCGTGTGCCAGTTGCCGGATACCAGCAGCAACATCGCGAATTCCGACCCAAGTGTGGTCATGCGACTTTCTTCGATATTTCCGCCGCACGAGAGGATGACTTTTGTCAGATCCTGGACGACGCCGGTTCGATCAGTACCAACAGCTGAAATAACAATAAGTTGCGACATATTTAGATATTCGATATTAACTATTTTTGGGGTGTCTTCCGCTATCCGGGCGGCAGAGTCACCGGCTCTTTTGCGCACGCTCGACAGTCCTTGCCAGCACCGGACATCAACAGTAACATCGCCGCCTTATTTGTGGCGAGGTACATTTGTGTTCGAAGGCAGTCTGGTCGCGCTCGTAACGCCGTTCGACAGCAATAATCGGGTCGATTACGCGAGTCTCAAGCGCCTGATCGATTTCCATGTCGACAGGGGCACTGACGGGCTGGTCATCGCCGGCACAACGGGCGAGTCCGCGACACTCGAACGATCCGAGCACATTGAACTGATCGGCAGGGCCATAGAAATTGCGTCGGGTCGCCTGCCAATCATCGCGGGCACCGGTTCGAATTCAACGGCGCAGACCATAGAATTGTCACTTGCGGTCGCCGACCCGGGAGTTGCCGCATACCTGGTTGTGGTGCCGTACTACAACAAGCCAATGCAGGAAGGCATGTATCGGCACTTTACGGCGATAGCAGATGGAGTCGACAAGCCCGTCATGATGTACAACGTGCCGGGCCGAACGGTCGCAGATATGCTGCCCGAGACCGTTGGGCGCCTTGCGGCGCACGACAATATTTTCGGTATCAAGGAAGCGACCGGCGATCTGCAGCGCTTGAAAGAAATTCAGGCGCAGGTCGACGATACTTTCATGCTTTACAGCGGCGATGATTTCACGCTTTTGCCGTTCATAGAGCAGGGCGGGCACGGTGTCGTGACGGTTAGCGGTAACGTCGCGCCCGCGCAGGTGTCACGGCTCTGCAAATTGGCGTCGGCCGGACAGCACGAAGAGGCTATGCAACTCGACGCGTCGTTGCAGCCATTGAACAAGGCTTTGTTTGTTGAGTCGAATCCGATTCCGGTCAAATGGAGTGTCAGTGAAATGGGGCTGACGGCACCGTATATTCGACTGCCGCTGACGCCCTATTCAGAGCAGTATCATGAAGAAATGCGATCAGCGATGCGAAACGCAGGCGTCGTTCCGGGGAAAAGAGCATGAAGGCGAGTCAAATAGTCGTAGCGCTGGCAATATTGGGCGGCCTTTCTGGCTGCGGCGGAAATGACGTGATCAACGCCACCTGTGACGAGCCACAACGTTACCAAGCCGTCGTGCCCGAGAAAAAGGTAAAAGCGCCGGAAGGGCTGGATCCACTCAATGAGTTTGCGGAAATGCCGATACCGAAGGCCCAGGATGCGCCGGTGCGACCACCCGGCTCGCGCTGCATCGAGTTGCCGCCCGCAATAGGAACCAGCGATTAGTACAGGACTCAATCGAAATCGGAGAGGTGGCTGAGTGGTTTACAAAATCGCCGGGAGCGATTTTGAATCGCGCAGCGGCCCGCAGGGCGGCGAACAGGACGTTCGCCGTTAACGTGCTCGCCGCGAGCATCTTGTGAGGAGCGCGAATTTTTGTAGGACGTAGATGATCGAAATCGGAGAGGTGGCTGAGTGGTTTAAGGTGCTCGCCTGGAAAGCGAGTGTGTGGTGATACCGCACCGGGGGTTCGAATCCCCCCCTCTCCGCCAGAATTGGATTTTTGGCTGGCCGTGCCCTGCAGTAATGCGATGAATTTCCTTGCCGCCGGTAGGATTGAAAATGGGAGAATCGAATGTTGCACCGAGCATTGTTCATCGTGCCAATGATCGCGGGCTTGACCGCCTGCGGACCTGGCCAACAGGAAACGGCAACACCTGCAGATCTGGTCGATAGTGCCGAATCTGCAAGTGTCGAAAACATGGCGCAAATCGACACGGAGCGCTTGTCGTCCATCGTCAAGGTGCTGGCGTCCGACGAATTCGAAGGCCGTGCGCCCGGAACGCCGGGCGAGAAAAAGACTGTCGAATACCTGATCGACCAATTCGCAAATCTCGGGTTAGCACCTGGCGGCAAGGACGGTTCCTGGCTGCAGACCGTGCCGCTGATCCGTACCCAGATACAGGCGCCCGCGGCCATCGAATTCACGGTTGGCGGTAACGTACAGTCGTTGCAGCAGCAATCCGACATCGAAGTCAGCACGATTCGCCCGGTCGAGTCGATCGCAATCGATGCGCCCGTCGTGTTTGTCGGTTTCGGTGCGTACGCACCGGAACGGGACTGGGATGATTACGGGGAGATCGATCTCAGGGGCAAGGTCGCGCTCTTTCTCGTCAACGATCCTGATTTCGCTGCCGGTCCTGACGAGGCAGTTGCCGGGCGCTTCGGTAACCGGCGCATGACCTACTACGGACGCTGGGCCTACAAGTTTGAAGAAGCGGCCCGTCGCGGCGCTGCGGCCGCGCTGGTGATCCACGAAGACGAGGCCGCCGGGTACGGCTGGAATGTCGCGTCATCATCGCCGGGCGAGAATTACGCGGTCGTGCGAGTCGATTCCGGTGATGAGCCCGTCACATTGCAGGGATGGTTGCACGGCGATGCAGCCGCGGCCTTGCTGGCCGCGGCAGGTCACGATCTCGACGAGTTGCGCGTTCGCGGACGCAGTCCGGACTTCGAGGCATTCGAACTGGACGACGTCACCTTTGCCGCCGATCTGAGCGTGCAGGTCGAGACCATCGACAGCAGCAACGTACTCGCGAAGCTGCCCGGGACGAGCCGTCCCGATGAGGTCCTCATGGTTTCGGCTCACTGGGATGCCTACGGCGTCGGCGAACCAGATACGCAGGGCCGCACAGTACGGCCGGGGGCCAATGATGACGCGTTGGGTATGGCAGGCGTACTCGAGATCGCTCGCGTCCTGTCGGCCGGTCCGCCGCTCGATCGCAGCGTCGTGTTCGCGGCCTGGACCGCGGAGGAAAGCGGTCTTCTCGGCTCCAAAGCATATGTGTCCGATCCGGTTTATCCGCTCGAGAAGACCGTCGCGAACCTGACGCTGGATATTCTGCAGACGGCGGGGCCAGCGCGCGACGTGATACTCGTCGGCGAAGGACAGAGCGAACTCGAGGACGATCTCGCTCAGGCTGCAGCCAAACAGGGACGCGTCGTTTCGCCGGAGACCCTGCCTGAAAACGGGCTGTTCTATCGCGCCGATCACTTTTCGCTAGCCCGACAGGGTGTGCCGGTGTTGCTGATCATGGGCATTGCGGGTGGCGCAGACCTGGTCGAGGGTGGCCGCGAGGCCGGCAATCAGTGGATTGCCGACTACATCGGCAACTGTTACCACCAGACCTGTGACGCATGGTCGGCGGACTGGGATCTGCGTGGTGCCGCCAACGACATCGAACTATTCAGGATCATCGTCGACGATCTCGGCAACTCGAAACGCTGGCCGAAATGGAAGTCCGGTTCCGAGTTCAAAGCCATTCGCGAACAAAGTTCGGAAAGTCGCTCCGGCTCGTAATAGTGGTCTTGTGCACACAGGTTTAGAGTTCTTCCAATATCGCTTTAGCTATGTCTATACTCTTGCCGACTGGCGCGGCACTCGGCTGCTGCCAACAACAAGAAAAAGGGGAAATCAATGAAGAAGTTTTTGACGTTGCTATTGTCAGGCGGATTATTGCTGTCAGTTGGCATTGGCATTGCGGACGAGCACGAAGGAGAAGCGGCTGAACCGAACGTGGCGACACCGATAGAATTGTTCGCCTGCAAGTACAATGAGGGCAAAGGCCCCGACGATCTCGACGCCGCCACCAAGAAATTCAACGCCTGGGCGGACAAGAAGGGAATTGACGACTATTCGGCCTGGACGCTCGTGCCTTACTATTCCAGCCCCACGCAGGATTTTGACGTACTGTGGCTTGGCGGTTCCGAGAAAGCGAAAGCGTTAGGCCGTGTTCAGGATACCTGGCTCGCAACCGGCACAAAGGAGCAGGAAGGCTTCGATGAAGTTCTTACCTGCGATACGCACGCCGCTTACGCTGTGCTGCAGATGAAGGAACCACCCAAGCGCGATGACCCGTCCAATATCGTCGTTTCATTTATGGACTGCAACATGGCCGAAGGCACAACCTTCGACGACCTGTACATGCCACTGATCGAGTGGGGCAAGTACAAGGGTGAGAACGGTTCGACGGCCGGGATGTGGGTGTTCTTTGCCGCGTTCGGCGGCGGCGGAGAGAAGTTTGACTTCAAATGGGTGACGGCACACCAGAACCTCGAGGATATGGGCGCCGACTGGGATCAATACAGCGAAAGCGGCTGGCAGAAAGCCAACGAGCTTTTTGCCGGCAAACTCGACTGTGATTCGTCGCGCGCTTACCTGGGCACCAACCGGCGCATGGCGGCGGACAACGAGTAACGGCTTTGGCTTTGAATTGATTTCGCGGCGAGCCTGGCTCGCCGCGTTTCGTTCTGGCTACCGGATCAAACCATCCCGGGACAGATGCCGTGTGATCGCTACCGCCTCGGCGACGATGATGGAGTAGTCGCCTCTGTGGGCATAGTCTACCTTCAGCTTGGACTTCGCCTCGATACCCCAAACTGGCTCGAGTGTACGGACAGAGTAAAGCTGCGTCGCCAATACCAGCGAATGTTTCAGCTCCAGACCCTGCGGCTCAATGTACTCCTCCTGTTCAACATTCCAGACGTTGAAGTAATAGGTCGGGCGAACGTTGTATGACACCTCGGGATTCATGTCCTTCATCTTTGCTTTCGTTTCGAGGCTGGCCAGCTGCGACACAAGGACCGCATCGGACTCCAGCTCCTCCACCATGCCCAGGAAGGTCTCCCGAGTTGCCGGCGTCCGGCTGTCCATCAACGAGGTACTGGCCACGGCATTGACGCCGCGCGCCGACAGCGTCTTGACGATTTCCTTCTCGAGGTATCTGCGCATGTCGAATGAATCGAGCAACGCGACGACCAGGAGATTGTCGTAAGGTGCGTCAGCGGAGGCCGAGAGTTTCTGTACCGTGCTTACCTGGGGAGTACCCGAACAAGCAGCAAGGACCATAGACAGTCCGAGCAGAAGCGTTCCGGTAAATTGTTGAACCTTGCCGGGTGTGCTGATTGACATCTTATTTATCACCGGATCTGGTTTGATCGCGGGGTACGCTCTGGTTGGCGCTGCCAGCCTGCCGAATGGCAGTGACGGCAGCCCGTACCTGGTCCAGAATTTTCTTGGTCTCGTTGGGCCCCAGTCTGTCAATGGCGCCTTCCTCGACCGAAAACAGGGCCATCAGGTGTTTCCTTGCCAACTGAAACGCTTTTGGATTCGATCGGCCGCAGACACTCTCGTCGTTTTTCAATACGCGCTCCGCGAGGCCGTCTTTGCCCAGCTCGATGTCACAAGCGATAGCCAGACGCGAAAGTTCACGAGCTAGTCCGTCGATCTGCCTGCTCCAGTATGTATGTTTATTCTCAGCCATGTTTGTCTCGGAATCTGCGATCAAGATATCGGTCATTTTGAAGACTACTAGCACGATAGTATACGGCGCATTGGCGAAACTCGCAGCACATCTTGAGCTGTCACAGAGGTACATCGTGTTTGTGATAATGTTTGCGCCTTGCCGGCGCGATTTTCGAGCCCACAATGCGAGTGATTCTCTTTGTCTGCCTCCTGATTCCGCAGTTCGCGTTCGCCGGACCGTTACTCGACTATATTCGTAACTACGATCTCAATGACTATGCGCTGGGCATTGCCGTCACGGTGAA
>Ga0265303_10001239_pt1 | contig 15538 bp, 13 predicted proteins | sample Helome_2_FD_192494 | JGI IMG/M metagenome (GOLD analysis project Ga0265303, IMG submission 192494) | Marine sediment microbial communities from subtidal zone of North Sea - Hel_20160317 (Illumina Assembly) | ecosystem: Environmental > Aquatic > Marine > Subtidal zone > Sediment ... | reverse complement strand
TGCGCAAGGGCTTATGCCTGGCTTGCCAACCGTGACTATGTCGTGCCCGAGGATATTCAGTTGATCGCGCCCGACGTGTTGCGGCATCGTATTATTTTGAGTTTCGAGGCCGAGGCCGAAGGTAAAACCGCCGATAGTTGTATCGATGAAGTCCTCGCCCGGGTCGCCGTGCCATAGGGGAAAATCATGCAAGCAGGCGACGACATTGTCCGCGTGAAACTGTCCACGCTGATCGGCCTGAACCGGGACGCGCGCAGTTTGCCGCTGATTTCTAATTCGGTCAAAGCGCAAATGGCCGGTGGTCACCTGTCCGCGTTTCGCGGGCGTGGCATGGAATACCATGAATCGCGCCCCTATCAGCCGGGCGACGATATCCGCGCCATCGACTGGCGGGTCACCGCGCGCAGTGGACGCACTCATACCAAGGTTTACCGCGAAGAGCGCGAACGTCCGGTGCTACTGTGGCTGGACCTGTCGCGGTCAATGTTTTTCGGTACGCAAACCTGTTTCAAGGCGGTGCTGGCGTCAAAACTCGCGGCGATACTGGCCTGGAGCAGCGTGCAGGATGGCGATCGTGTCGGTTACCTGGTGTTTTCCGAACAGCAGCATATCGAGTCCCGCCCCGGGCGCGGCAAACGCAGCGCATTGCAGTTTATCCAGCAACTGGTCGCGCATCCGGCCTGGGACATGGCGGCCAACGATACTCGCGAAGAGGACACCGGCGTCAAGGCCTTGAAGCGCCTGCGCCAGGTCACCCGCCCCGGCAGCCTGGTAATCCTGCTGAGCGATTTCCGCTTCCTCGACGCGGATTGTCGTGGCCAGCTGGTCGAACTGGCGCGCCATAACGATGTGGTGATGATACATACCTACGACCCGTTCGAGCGCATGCTGCCGGAACCCGGTTACTACCGCGTCACCGATGGCAGCAGCAGCGTCGATATCGATACCTCGAGCAGCAGTGTACGCGCTCAGTACAGCGAACGTTACGACCAGCACCTGCAGGCACTGCAGCGTCTTTGCAACGAGCTTGGCCTGTTCCTGATCGACATCGCCACCAATGCCGATATGCTCACCGAGTTGAAAACCGGCCTGGGGCTGCAAAGCCGATGAACGAACTCGAACTCAGAGATATCCATCTGCCGGAGGCGAGCCTGTGGTGGCCACCGGCGCCCGGGTGGTGGATCGCCGTGCTGCTGCTACTGGTTTTGCCGGTGGTTCTGGTCTGGGCCGTCCGCTGGATCAGGCACAAACCGCTGCGTCGCCTGTCATTGCACGAACTGAAACGTATTCGGCAGCGGCATGACAGTGGCTCGAGCGATAAAGCCGTGTTGGCTGATATCGCCGTTTTGCTGCGCCGTACGCTGATCAGCTATCACGGTCGTGACAGCTTTGCAGCAAGTGCCGGCGATGCGTGGATCGAACAACTGCAACAAGTTGCGCCACGACAGGGTTTCAGCAGCGAGCAATTGCAGTTACTGGGCCGCGATCGTTATAAACCCGATTACGCATGTGATATTGAAAGCTTGCTGCAGGCCTGCGAATGCTGGCTGCGTGCACTGCCCCGGAGTGAGCCCCGTGTTTCAACTTGAGTGGCCACTGGTGTTATTGCTGATCCCCTTGCCGTTGCTGGTTTACCTGGCTTTGCCGGCGTCTGCACTGCAGCAACAGGCCGCGCTGCGGGTGCCGGTTATCGACGATTTTCGGTTAGGCGCAGCGCAGGCAGACGAAGTAAAGCCGCAACGCTGGCGCCAATGGCTGAGCCTGCTGGCGTGGTTATTACTGGTGTTGGCGGCGAGTCGTCCGCAATGGCTGGGAGAATCGATTGCGATACCGGTCAGTGGGCGCGACCTGATGCTGGCAGTCGATTTGTCCGACAGTATGCGCACCGGAGATTTCAAGATCGGAGAGCAGCAGGTCAACCGGCTGCAGGCCACCAAGCAGGTGGCGAGTAAATTTATCGAACGCCGTCGCGGTGATCGGCTCGGACTGATCCTGTTTGGCACCCAGGCCTACCTGCAGGCTCCGCTTACCTTCGACAGTACAACGGTCAATCGCCTGCTGCAGGAGTCTGCCATCGGGCTCGCCGGCGAGCGTACCGCGATCGGTGATGCTATTGGTCTCGCGATCAAGCGCCTCGACCTGGAATCGGATAATTCACGGGTGCTGATACTGATGACCGATGGCGCCAATACCGCGGGCGAAGTCACGCCCCTCAAGGCCGCGCAACTCGCTGCCGAGCGTGGTCTCAAGATATACACCATCGGCATCGGCGCAGACGAGCAGATCGAAACCACCTGGTTCGGCATTCGTCGTGTCAATCCGTCGGCCCAGCTCGATGAAAAAACGCTGCGCACGATTGCGGGTTTAAGTGGTGGACAATACTTTCGTGCGCGCGACAGTGAAGAGCTGGCGCGCATATATGGCTTGCTCGACGAGCTCGAGCCGTTGCCGCGCGACACGCAAAACCTGCGCCCGATACAGGCGCTGTTCATGTGGCCACTGGCAATGGCGCTATTGCTGGCCGCGACGCTGGTCACGCCGCGCTTATGGAGACGACTGTGATCGAGCAGCTTCACTTGCTACGGCCGTGGTGGTTGCTGTTGTTGATTCCGCTCGCAGGGGCGCTGTGGCTGCTGTTCAAAAATCGCTACGATAGCGGCAGCTGGCGCGCGGTCATCGATGCCCGCCTGCTACCCTTCGTGCTCAGTGCGGGTGGTCAAAATACCCGTGGCTGGAGCCGCTGGGTGCCAGGCTGCGTCGCCTTGCTGGCCATCATCGCACTGGCAGGCCCGACCTGGGAAAAGCTGCCGCAGTCGGTTTATCAAAAGGAAACGGCCATGGTCATCGCGCTTGACCTGTCGCGTTCGATGAATGCTGCCGACCTGAAGCCCAGTCGTTTGACGCGGGCGCGCCACAAGATTGCGGATATTCTGAACCTCCGCCAGGAGGGACAGACTGCGCTCGTGGTATACGCGGCGGATGCATTTACCGTTACTCCGTTGACCAGTGACGTGGATACGATCCTGGCCTTACTACCAGACCTCGAAACCGGGTTGATGCCGGCGCAGGGCACGCGTGCCGACCGCGCATTCAAGCTTGCCCTGGAATTATTCGAAAATAGCGGCATTGCGCGGGGTGACGTTTTGCTGGTAAGCGATGGCGTCAGCGATCTCGAACTCAAGCGGATCGAAACCCTGCTTGCCGGGAAGCCGGGTCAGCGCATCTCGGTACTTGCCGTCGGCACCCGCGAGGGCGGGCCGGTGCCATTGAAGAATGGCGGGTTTCTGAAGGATCCTGACGGCGCCATCGTGATTACCAGCATGCTGGGCGATAACCTGCAGCGAATTGCACAAAGCAGTGGTGGCGTATTTGCCGCGATTAGCGCCGATGATATCGATATCAACACCCTGTCCTACATGATGGATTCGAGCATCGATGATCGGGAGGCTCGCCTGAGCGATCGCTCCACCGATATGTGGCGCGAGCTCGGCCCGTGGCTGCTGTTGATTGCCTTGCCCCTGGCGGCACTCAGTTTCCGCCGTGGCCTGATCTGGCTGGTTCCGCTCTGTATCGTGGTATTGCCGCCCGATGTGCAGGCATTGGACTGGCAGGCGATGTGGCAGAACAATGATCAACGTGCGAGTCAGCTGTTCGCGCAGGAAGAATTCACCACCGCGGCAGACTTGTTCGACAACCCGCAATGGCAGGCTGCATCGAAATACCGCGCGGGGGATTACGCGGCTGCGCTCGACACCTGGCAACAGCTCGATAGCGATGACGCGAATTACAATCGCGCCAATAGCCTGGCCAGGCTGGGACGCTACGAGGATGCGCTTGCCGCCTACCAGCAGCTGCTGGACAAAAATCCGGCCCACGAAGATGCGCGCTTTAACAAGGAAGCGTTAGAGGAATGGCTAAAGAATCAGCAACAACAGCAGCAACAGGGGGGAGAGCAGCAACAGGGAGAGGGGGAACAGCAACAGCAGGGAGAGCAGCAACAACAGCAACAGCAGGGAGATCAGGGAGAGCAGGGAGAGCAGGGAGAGCAGGGAGAGCAGCAACAGGGAGAGGGGGAACAGCAACAGGAAGAGCAGGCTAGCGAGCAACAGCAGTCGCAACAGCCGGGCGAACAGGGGCAGCAACCGGCCGAGGAAGAAGCCCTCGCAGAACTCGATCAGCAAATGACAGATCAGGCTGCCGAACAATGGCTGCGCAAGATCCCGGATGATCCCGGGGGACTGTTACGGCGCAAGTTTATCTACCAGTACCGCAAGCGTGGCGGCGTCGATGCAGAGGCACAGTCATGGTAAAAACATTTATGCCAGTGTCATTCCTGGTCGTGGTTCTGCTATTGCTCGGTGGGTTGCAGCAGGTCTCGGCCGAGGTTCAGGTTTCTATCGATAGAAACCCGGTACAGGTAAACGAATCTTTTCAGCTGGTGTTTTCGCTCGATGCCGATCCTGACCGCGACCCGGACTTTTCCGCGTTGCAACAGGACTTCCTGATCCTCGGTAACAGGCGCAGCAGCGGCATCAGTATCATCAACGGCGAGTACCAGCGCAGCGTCAAGTGGGGCCTGAAATTAATGGCCAAGCAGGTGGGTGAGTTTACGATTCCGGCGATTCGCTTCGACCATGAATTGAGTAAACCATTTCAGGTTACGGTAAAACCTTCGGCCCTGGCCTCGGTACCGCACGATCAACTGGTGCTCGAGCTGGTGGCCGACAAATCCGAGGTTTTTGTGCAGGGCCAGGTAATCCTGACGCTGCGTTTACTCAGCGCAACCGATATCTCGGCTTATCAGTTTGGCGATATTTCGCTAGAGAATCTGGATGCGGTGATCGAGCCGATGGGCGATGAGCGCCAGTACCAGACGCGAATCGCCGACCGGTCTTACCTGGTGCTGGAACAACAGTTTGCGTTGTTTCCACAACAAAGCGGTCGGCTCGGTATCACGCCGGTGCGCGCCGAAGTACGTTTGCCGTCGAAATCCAGCTTCGATCCGTTTCGTACCGGTGGTGAAATTCGCCAGCTCCGTTCGCAGCCGTTGTTTGTCGACGTCGCCCCGATTCCGGCTGAATTCACTGGTCCCTACTGGCTACCTGCAAACAAGATAGAGCTGCGCGAGGAATGGCAGGGTGATCTCACCGGGCTGGTCGCTGGAGAACCGGTTACACGCAGTCTGAGCCTGCTTGCCGATGGCCTGACCGCCGCACAACTACCCGAACTGGAGCTGATACCGATTGGCGGTATGAAGCAGTACCCGGACCAGGCGGAACTGGAAAACAGGCGCTCGGCTAACGGTGTAACCGGCCAGCGCGTACAGAAAGTGGCCCTGATTCCGGGTACCGCGGGCAGCTACCTGGTGCCGGCAATAAACCTGCCATGGTGGAACTTGCAGAGTGGGAAAATGGAAATCGCGACCATCCCGTCGCGCGAATTGATCGTTAGTGCCGCGGCTGGTGTTAGCGTCGCCGATGCTCCCGTCGCTGAAGTACAAACCACGGTGCAGGAAGCAGCGCCCGCAGCGGCAAATCCGTTCTGGTTATGGTTGAGCCTGGCCCTCGCCGGTGGCTGGATCCTTAGTGCCCTTTACTGGTGGTATCAGTTGCGCCAGCCGGCTGCGGCAACGGCGCCGTCCGCAACCGAACATCCGGATTTGCGTCAGGCAGGCAAGAAATTACAGCAGGCCTGCAACGATAGTGACGCTATCAGCGCACGCCGGCTGTTACTGACCTGGGGCCGGGCGTTGCTGGCGCCGCGGAGGATCAGCAACCTGCGTCAGCTGGGCGATGTTCTGGGCGCCGATCTGAGGCATGAGATCGAAGTTCTCAATCAAAGCCTGTATGCACCGGCCGGGGCACAATGGCGGGGTCAGGCCCTGTGGTCACTATGTCAGCAGCTGGAAAAAGATGCGCGAGTACAGCGAGACCAGGGTAGCGCAGGATTGTTACCGCTAAACCCGGCGCCCTAACAGTATGCGCCGAACGGGCATGACCCCCAATTTATGTCATCCCGCGGCTCGACCCGATGCGTCGGACCGGCGGGATCCAGGGGCCTCTAGACCCTTACTGGATACCGCGGTCAAGCCGCGGTATGACAGGTAACATCGTCATCCCCGCGCAAGCGGGGATCTCATAACGGCGCCACATGACAAGATTCCGCTAAGTCGGACCGCGGCTTACGCGGGATGACAGGTATGCAGAGCCGGGCACATGACCAACAAGCCCTCGCGACGAGAATGCAACTCGGTTAGACTGCGACAGTTCAAGCGCCATTACTGATGCCATGCAAGCGATCGAAAATATTGATTTAATCCTGGTGGTTGCCGGGCTCGCAGGCTTGTTGCTCGTTGGACTGCTGTACAGTTTACGTCAGTACCAGAATGCCAACCGCGAGTTGCAAAGCCGGCTCGAAACCACCCAACACCACGAGCACTCGTTGCGCGAAAGCTTGCACGAGTCCGAAAAAAATACCCAGGAAAAACAGCTGCTGCTCGAGAAAGAACGTGAACTTGGTGCGCAGAAAATCGAGCAGTTCGAAGAAAACCGCCGACAACTCAAGATCGAATTCGAAAACCTGGCGAACAAGATTCTCGAAGACAAGGCCCGCGCCTTCGACAAGACCAACAAGGATTCCCTGGAAGCACTGCTAAAACCATTTCGCGAGCAGGTTGAAGGCTTTCAGAAACGCGTCAATGACGTGCATAGCGAATCGGTCAAGGGTAATGCCGCGCTCGAGAGTGAAATCAAAAAGGTGCTCGAAGTCGGTCTGAAAATGGGTAGCGACGCGCAAAACCTGACCGAGGCACTCAAGGGCGATTCGCAAAAGCGCGGCAGCTGGGGCGAGACCCAGCTTGAGAAAACCCTGCAGATGAGCGGCCTGATCGAATTTGATCATTACGAAAAGCAGACTTCGATGCAGGATGCCGAGGGCAAGCGCAAGCAAACCGACTTCCTGGTCAAGTTGCCGGACGACAAGCACATCGTCATCGATAGCAAGGTCTCGCTGGCGGCCTATGACCGTTTGGTCGCGGCTGACAGCGACGAACAGCTTGAACTCGCCTTAGGCGAACACGTAAAAGCGGTAAAGCGTCATATTGAAGATCTCGCGAGCAAGGATTACACCAATCTCGCCGGCATCCGCAGCCCGAGCTTCGTATTGATGTTTATGCCCATCGAGCCGGCCTTTATCGAGGCGCTCAAGTACGAAAAGGATCTCTTTGCCTATGGCTACGAGCGCGGCATCGTGCTGGTATCGCATACCACGCTGATCCCGATCCTGACCACGGTCGCCAATCTCTGGTCGATGGAACGCAGCACGAGTGAAGCCCGCGAGCTCGGCGACAAGGCGGGTGATATTTACAACCAGGTGCGCAAGGTTGCCGAACGCCTGGCTAAAATTGGCGGCAGCCTGAGTGCAGCGACCAATCACTATAACGATACGGTCAGGGCGCTGAGTGGTCGGCAGGGCTTGCGCGGCAAGGTCGAGCGCTTTGCCGAAATGTCGAGTAAAGTGACCAAAGCGATACCTGAAATCGAACCGATGCACAATGATTTTCAAAGTGAAAGCCTGGAGCTGCTGGCTGAACCCATCGAGTCCGAAAACGAACCTGTCGAAATCGGCAGCGAGAGTCCCCCCGACAACTTGAAAAAACACTGAAAACCCCCTATTTAACAGGGATTAAAACCGATTGTTAATCATGTGAAGTACCTCGACTACTATCAAATTCTGGGCGTCTCCCGCGACGCTGATAAAAGCGACATCAAGAAGGCATATCGCAAGCTTGCGCGCAAGTATCATCCTGATGTCAACCAGGCAGCGGACGCGGAAGACAAGTTCAAAGAGGTCAACGAAGCCTACGAAGTGCTCAAGGATGCGGACAAACGCCAGGCTTATGATCGCTTTGGTGCCGACTGGAAGCATGGGCAACAATTCGATGATGGCGGTTTCAGCGGTGGTTTCCAGGGCGGCAGCTACAGTGGTGGTGGTTTCAGCGGCGGCGACTTCAGTGATTTCTTCGAATCTATTTTTGGCGGTGCACAGCAACAGCAGCGCGCGGGTGGCTCGCCGTTTCAGCAGGGTCGTCAACAACCAGGGCGCGGTGCGGATCTGCAACTGAAGCTCGATATCAGTCTCGAGGAAGCTTTCAACGGGGGCAGTAAAACGATCCAGTTTGCTAAATCCGCGGATTCAAGCGAAATGAAAAAACTCAAGATCAGTATCCCCAAAGGGGTCAGCAACGGGCAGAAAATTCGCCTCGGCAAACAGGGGCAGGCGTCACCCTATGGTGGCGAAGCCGGTGATTTGTATCTCGAGATGAATGTCCTGCCACATCGGTTGTTTCGACTCGAAGAGCGTGATGTGATCCTGCGCTTGCCGTTGACACCGTGGGAAGCCGCCGAGGGTGCCAATCTGAAAGTACCTACCCTGTCCGGATCGGTCGAGCTCAAGATCAAGCCGGGGATGCAGTCCGGTCAGAAAATGCGACTCAAAGGCAAGGGTATGCCCGGGCCCACGGCTGGCGATCAATTCGTTGAAATCATGATTCAGACGCCGCCCGCCGATAACAAGGCGGCGAAGGAGTTTTACCAGGGCATGAAAGCCCAGTTCGATTTCAATCCACGTCCGTTTTAACCCCGGTAATATGAAATTCCTGCTGCCGGGTCTGCTGCTACTGGTGCTGTTCGCACCGCTGCAGGGCGCCTTGCCGGTGGCGGTGGACGGACAGCAACTGCCGAGCCTGGCGCCGATGCTGGAACGTGCCACGCCCGCGGTGGTTAATATTGCAACCCGCGGTAAATCGCGTCGCCGGGTCGAATTACCCCTGCCGCGGGATCCCCTGTTCAGACGCTTTTTTGACGTGCCCAGCATCGAGCGCGTGCTGGAAACGACAAGCCTGGGTTCGGGGGTGATCGTCGACGCCGAGAATGGTCTGATCCTGACCAATTTTCATGTCATCAAGGATGCCTATCAAATTAACGTGACCCTGACCGACGGGCGTGAATTGAGCGCCGATATTATCGGTCGTGATGCGGATACTGATATCGCGGTAATCCAGGTTGCCGGAGAAAATCTTACCCAGCTCCCGATGGCTGATTCGAGCGCGCTGCGCGTCGGTGATTTCGTGGTCGCGATCGGTAATCCCTTCGGGTTGGGACAAACTGTAACCTCGGGTATCGTTTCCGCGCTCGGACGTTCCGGCCTCGGCATTGAATCAATCGAAGATTTCATCCAGACCGATGCGTCGATCAACCTGGGTAACTCGGGTGGCGCACTGGTGAATTTGCGCGGTGAACTGGTTGGTATCAACACCGCGATCTTCGGTGCCGGTAACCAGGGCAGTATCGGTATCGGTTTTGCGATCCCGATTAACATGGCGAACGACATCATGCGCCAGTTGATTGATCATGGCGAAGTCAAGCGCGGTCGGCTTGGCGCCCAGGGACAGGACCTGACCGTGCCGCTCGCGCAAGCCTTTGGTATCGAACGCAGTAACGGCTTTATCGTCACCCAGATTGAAACCGGTTCGCCGGCAGACAAGGCCGGAATCGAGGTTGGCGACGTGATCGTCGCGGCGAACGATAAACCGATTCGTTCTTCGCGCGACATGCATAACCTGGTCGGATTGCAGCGCCTGGGGGAAACCATCGAGCTGGTCCTGTTTCGAAACGGTGCCGAAGTGACTTTGCCGGTAAAAATACAGCCGATCGAAATCAATAAACTCGGCGGCGACTTGATTCATCCAAAGCTTGCCGGCGCCACCATCGGCGAAATGCGCGAGCAACATTTACAACGCGGGCGTGTCGATTACCTGGAAGTGATGAGGGTTGAGCAGGGCTCCAGTGCGCAGGAGTCCGGGTTCAGAGTAGGTGACATCATTTACTCGATCAACAAGCAGCTAACCCGCACTTTCGATGAAGTGTTCGCCCTGATGGAAGCTAACGGCAAGGGTATGATCATGAATATTCAGCGTGGTAATCGCGAGCTATATATCCTGTTAAAGTGATAGAATTTCCGGCATGAGTAAATTAACCCATTTCAACCAGGCCGGTGAAGCCCATATGGTCGATATCGCGGACAAGTCATCGACCGCGCGCCGGGCGATTGCTGCCGGCCGAATCGTGATGCAGGCGGAAACCCTGGACCTGATCCGGCAGGGTAAGCACAAGAAAGGCGATGTGCTCGGCGTGGCGCGTATCGCCGGCATTATGGCCACCAAGCGCACCGCTGACCTGGTGCCGATGTGTCATCCGCTGGCCCTGACCCATGTGGCGGTCGAATTTGATGTGGATGCCGATGCTAACGCTATCGAATGCACGGTGACCGCGGAAACCACGGGTCAGACCGGGGTTGAAATGGAAGCGCTCACCGGGGTGCAGGTAAGCCTGCTGACGATTTACGACATGTGCAAGGCGGTCGATCGCGGCATGGTGATCAGTGATGTACGCCTGCTCGAAAAATCCGGCGGCAAATCCGGCCACTGGAAACGCAGCTGACCCCACGCCATTTCCTCAGTCATCCCCGACTCTCTCAGTCATCCCCGACCCTTTCTGTCATCCCCGCGCAAGCGGGGATCTCACAATGGCGCCACGATCCCGGGATTCCCGCTTGCGCGGGAATGACAACTAAAGTGGAAAACGACGGGGAGGTATAGGCACGACCTGGGGACTGTTCTCGCCCCACTCTCAGTCATCCCCGCGAAAGCGGGGATCTCGCAACGACGCCACCACAACAAGATCCCCGCTTTCGCGGGGATGACATAACAAAAAAACCAAGGGATGAGGCGAGAAAAGGGAGAGCCCACCTACTCCAACGATGACAGCAATTTACGCACCGGGGTTGGCAGGCCATGATTAGCGAGCGCATCAATATCGACCCAGACATAGTTATCGCTATCAGAAATTTTTTCCGGGAGCTGTTCCATCTCGATAATAGCCAGCGAAATATCGAGGCTGTAATGCGTGAACTGATGACGGATGACCTCCTCCTGCACCAGTTTCGGCGCCTGTGTCATCGACAGGAAACTTTCCTGCCAAAGCTCGACCGCCGTCGCCCCGTCCACTTCAGGCAACGACCACAGCCCGCCCCAGATCCCGCTTGGCGGGCGTCGCCAGAGCAATATCTGGTTCTCGTGACGGTGCAATAGCATCAGCGTACGTTTGTGCGGCTTTGCCCTGGCCGGCTTCTTCTGCGGGTACTCGGCCTGGCTATGATGAAGATAACTCCCGCATAGTTTTTTCAACGGGCAGGCCTCGCACTTCGGCTTCGATTTCAGGCACAGCATCGCGCCGATGTCCATCATCGCCTGGTTAAATTCGGCAGTATTCTCGGCCGGGGTCACCGACTCGGCCAGGTACCAGAGTTGCTTCATGGTGTCGCTTTGCGCATACCAGCCGGGCACGCGGAAACAGCGAGCGAGCACCCGCTTGACGTTGCCATCGAGAATCGGCCAATGCTGGCCAAATGCAAAACTTAAGATCGCGCCAGCCGTTGAGCGCCCTATTCCCGGCAATGCCTCAACCGCGGCGAAGGTTTGTGGAAACCGGCCCCGGTGTTGATCGCGGATAACCCCTGCGGCCTTGTGCAGGTTGCGCGCGCGGGCGTAGTAACCCAGTCCCTGCCAGTGTTGCAGCACGTCATCGATGCTGGCATCGGCGAGTTGTTCAATATCCGGAAACCGCTCGAGAAAATTCTGGTAGTAGGGAATGACAGTGCTGACCTGGGTTTGCTGCAGCATTATTTCGGAGAGCCAGACACGGTAGACATCCTTGTGCTGCCAGGGCAGATCGCGCCGACCGTAGCGCCGATACCAGGCCAGTACCCGGTTGGCGAAACCGGCCGCATCGGCATCCATTCAGTCAAACAGGTTTTTCAGCTTGTCTTTCGCTTTCGCCTTTTCGACTTCCATTTTCTTTTCCAGCTCGCGTTTTTTAGACTCGGACAGCGCTTTTTTTTCCGCTGCCAGTTGCGCTTCGAGCTCGGCTTTTTGTTTCGCAATTTCAGCCTTGAGCTTCTCCTTTTCCGCGTCCACTTTCGCCTTCAGCATTGCATCGAGTTGCACGTCGATTTCCGGATCGCTAAACGGACCCTTGATGCGCACCGGAATCTCAAGCCCGGCGAGTTGATCGGCGGAATCGCCCTGCTGCCCTTCAATGGTACCGACCAGCTTGGCGTTGACCAGGTAATCGACCATTTCACTGTTCAGATTGGCACTGCCTTCGCCACCAACCCGCAACAGCGGTGCCTGCAGGTCTAGGTCGTCACTTGAAAACACACCTTTACGGATAACGCCACTGATGGTAAGCGACGAGAAATCGGTCTTCAGTGTTTCATTCGCCGGTGCGTCCTTGCCACTGAATTTGGCCTTGGCGGTGTCGATCGACTGGCGCAGGTTAAAACCATTCAGCGCACCATCGAGAAACTCGAGCTGCATCGTACCGTTGCTATTGAGCTTCAGCTTGCTCAGCCATTCGCCGCTAGTGGTCAGGTCGGCTTTCGCATTGAGCAGTCCGGCTATCGGGTCCTTGCCGGAATAATCCTTGAGCAGGTCGCCAACCTGGACACCCTGGATCGTTTTGCTGACGCTGTACTTCGGCTTGTCTGCTTTAACATCGATCACCACCGCGGCTTCGACCGTGCCGTCATAGGTGTTCAGCGTGACCGGCTTGAGTGACACCAGCCCGTTTTTCGCGGTTACCTTGATATCGACCTCGTTCATGCGCAGGTTCTGTACTTTCACTTGCCCGATCTTAAAGCCACCGTCGATATCGAGATCGCGCAGGACCTCCATGGGTAACTTGATTTCCACATCTTCGCTGGCGCCGCCAGCTGATGTAGACGTGGCCGGTGCCTCAGTGTCAGTTGCCGGTGGCGTGCCGAGCAAGGCATCGACATCGATATTCTCCGTAGCAAGATCAAATCTCAACGCGGGTTTGGCAAAGTTGCTGACCTGTACCCTGCCTCCGACCTGAAACTCGTTGAGTGCCAGCGCCATGCTGTCGAGGGTTAATTGTTGCTGCTCGATCAGGTATTCGACGTTTGCCTGGAGATCGAAGATGATGTCAAGCTCGCCACTGGCGCTGGCATCGAGATGCAGCGTCATTGGAAAGGCTTCATTCGGCACGATACGTCCGGTGCTGACATCGAGATCGATGATGCGAAACTCGGTACCCGCCTGTTCGTCGAGCCAGAGCAATTTTATATTCTGTAAATCGAGGCCGCCAAACGCGCCCTTTATCTCGAAACCGGATTCAGTCGGCGCCGCTTCTGTCGCGGCCCCGGGCGCGGGTTTACTCACCAGGTCGTCCCAGTTATTGACCCCGGCCTTGTTCTTGATCAGATTGATCTCGAGATCACGCAACACCAGCTTATCGATTTCGGGAGCAAAACTGATCAGTGACGCAACATCGACGCTGATACTCGCCTCCTTGACCTTGACCATAGGCAACTCGCCGAAGCCCGCGGCGTTGGAAAAACTCATCGCGCCGAGTTTCATGCCGAGCGCGGGGAAAATGGTCAGGTCGACATCACCGTGAAACTGCAACTCGCGGCCGGTGGCCTCGCGCACCACCTCCGTCAAGTCCTGCTTGTAGGCGTTGGCGTCGAACACCGCGACAAATATGGCTACGACGGCAATCAGGAAGGCAACTGCAGCGCCCAGACCGATAACGAGATAACGAATGATTTTCTTCATAATGACGGAGTAGCTTTATACCTTAGCTTTGATCTGAAATAATGAAGCTAATGTGGCATGAAACGGACATTGATACAAGATCATGAGAGATAAACTGGGTGACTGGGCTGACCGCGCCAGGGGATTCCACAATCAGCGTTCCGCCGATACGGGCAATCTCGGGTGGTTAGCGCTGCCGATTGCGCTGCTGGTGCTGCTATTACTGGTAGTTGGTTGGTACTGGAGCGATGAACCCGATGCCTTTGACGTCGTAGCGGCCGCGGTCGAGCACGCACCGGCCACCGAGTCGCGACTGACCACTGGCAGTTATACCACCAGCGTGACGATTTCCGCGATGGAGACGCTACTCAACAAACGCGGCGGCTATCTCAGCAACGACATCATGCCACCGTCGATCTGGCTGGATAACATCCCCAACTGGGAGTTCGGTGTGCTGGTGCAGGTACGCGACATGACACGCTCGCTGCGCAGCGATTTCAGTCGTTCGCAGTCACAGTCGACCGAAGACGAGGACTTGATCATCGCCGAACCCAAGTTTCATTTCGACAACCAGTCCTGGTTTTTACCGGCCACGGAAAATGTTTACCAGGAAGGCATCGATGCGCTTTACCGTTATCTCGAACGCCTGCAGAACCCTGGCAATCCCGACGCGCAGTTCTACGCTCGCGCAGATAACCTGCAGGAATGGCTCGGGCAGGTGGAAAAGCGCCTCGGCAGCCTGTCGCAACGCCTGAGTGCTAGCGTCGGACAGACGCGGCTCAACACCGATCTCGCCGGAGACGCGGACGCAGTGCAGTCGACCCAGACCAGCAGCCAGGTAGAAGTCAAGACGGCGTGGACCGAAATCGACGATGTTTTCTACGAAGCCCGCGGCGCCGCCTGGGCGCTGGTACATTTGCTCAAAGCGGTGGAGCTCGATTTTGAATCGGTGCTGCAAAAGAAGAATGCATTGATCAGCCTGCGTCAGATCATCCGTGAACTCGAGTCAACCCAGGAGGCGGTGTGGAGTCCAATGATTTTAAACGGCAGTGGTTTCGGCCTGTTTGCCAACCATTCACTGGTTATGGCTTCCTACATTTCGCGCGCGAATGCCGCGGTAATCGATCTGCGCAGCCTGTTGTCGCAGGGCTAGCCTGTTAATTTCCCATTCCCCATTTACTAATCATCTCCTTTTAGCAGTCATTCCCATTTTTTAGCAGTCATCCCTTTTTTAGCAGTCATCCCTTTTTTACCTGTCATTCCCTTTTTTACCTGTCATTCCCGCGCAAGCGGGAATCCCGTAATGATTCCATGCTAGTATTTCGCCTGATAAATCTTCAAGGACGAAGAAATGGACCAAAATTACCCCTGTGTTTATATCCTTACGAACAAACCCCGTGGTGTCCTGTACACCGGTGTTACATCAAATCTGACCCGTCGCCTCTGGCAGCATAAACACAAGCAAATCGAAGGATTTTCCAGCAAGTACAATACTGATCGATTGGTATGGTACGAAATGCACAGTGAAATCTACGCTGCAATCACCAGGGAAAAGCAGATAAAAAAGTGGAATCGGGACTGGAAGATCGAGTTAATTGAGTCTGTCAATCCAAAATGGAAAGACAGGTCTGATGAGATTTTGGACTAGATTGAATTATTGTGAGATCCCCGCTTGCGCGGGGATGACAGAAAGGGTCGGGGATGACTGAGAGGGTCGGGGATGACTGAGAGGGTCGGGGATGACGGAAAGTGGCGGGGATGACGGAGAGTGGGGCGAGAACAGTCCCCAGGTCGTGCCTATACCTCCCCGTCGTTTTCCACTTTAGTTGTCATTCCCGCGCAAGCGGGAATCCCGGGATCGTG
>Ga0265303_10001237_pt1 | contig 15544 bp, 11 predicted proteins | sample Helome_2_FD_192494 | JGI IMG/M metagenome (GOLD analysis project Ga0265303, IMG submission 192494) | Marine sediment microbial communities from subtidal zone of North Sea - Hel_20160317 (Illumina Assembly) | ecosystem: Environmental > Aquatic > Marine > Subtidal zone > Sediment ... | reverse complement strand
AAATGGGACTGCGGTCATGGGAGAAATAGAACTGGCTTCAAGATTTATCGAGGAGCCGATCGTGGCAGTCACCGGCACAAACGGTAAAACCACGACCACCGAGCTTCTGGGCGACATGCTCAAACGTTCCGGTTTGGATGTATTCGTGGGGGGCAACATCGGCAACCCCTTAATCGGCTATATCGACGCCGGCCGCAAGGCAGACGCGATTGTGGTAGAAATCAGCAGCTTTCAGTTAGACACCATCGATAGCTTCAGGCCGAAGATTGCCGTGCTGCTGAACATCACGATTGATCATCTGGACCGCTATCCGGATTTCGAAGCCTATGCCGCTTCCAAAATGCGGTTATTTGAAAATCAGCACGCAAGCGACATTGCTGTATTAAACACCTCGGATCCGCTGGTGCGATCTCTTACCAGGGATCTGAAAAATAAAAAGTTGATTTACCCCCAAACCAGCGAAAATGAGGATGGTGCCGATATCAACGGGCGCCATATCCGATTTCACATAAACGACCTCGGGCCGCTTGATTTTCCCGGAAAAAGTCAATGTTCATTTGATTTATCCCAAATAAAACTCCGGGGCCGACACAATCTGGAAAACGCTTGTGCAGCCGGTCTGGCCGCCATTGCGGCCGGCGCCCGGCCGGCAGCCATCCAGGAAGCACTGAACAATTTCAACGCTGGCGCCCATCGGCTGGAATATCTCGGCACGATAGATAATATCGAATTTTACAATGACTCAAAAGCCACCAATGTGGATGCTGTTATTCGGGCGATACAGTGTTTCAGCAAACCGGTGGTTTTAATCATGGGCGGCCTTGATAAAGGCAGTCATTTTGAATCTCTCAGGGACATTTTCCCCCGACATATTAAAAACCTGATCGTCATGGGCAAAGCAGCAGGTCGCATCCAAAGCGCCCTGGGAGATTTGACGCCCACAATATCGGCAACATCCATGACAGATGCCGTCAAGCAGGCCCGCCAGGCATCTTCACCCGGCAATGTTGTTTTGCTGTCACCCGGATGTGCCAGCTTTGATATGTATGACAGCTATGCCCGGCGGGGCGAAGACTTTCGTCAGGAAGTATTGAATCTTAAATTAAATAGGACACTGAACCCAGGGAATTCATGAGCCCTAAAAACCAAACATCAACTGCTGCGGCCTATGACATCCAACTGTTGTTTCCGGTTCTTTTCCTGGTTGGAATCGGAATCGTAATGGTTTACAGCGCCAGTTCGGCGGTTGCGTTAAAAAAATTCGGCTCGGACTATCTATTCTTGAAAAAGCAGGCAATTTTCGCTTTTATCGGCATTATCGCCCTGGTTGCCTGCCGGCACTTTCCGTACCAGTGGTATCGACCGTTAACCTATCCGTTACTGGCCCTGGCTCTTTTGTTTCTGATCGCCATTCAGGTAACGGATTTTGGTTTTTCAGCCGGCGGCTCAGCACGATGGTTGCGGGTCAGCTATTTAACATTTCAACCGTCTGAATTTGCGCGATTTGCTCTGGTCGTTTTCCTGGCCTATTCGCTGGAAAAAAAACGGGAAAAGGTCAAGGAGTTCTCCATCGGCTTTTTGCCTCACATATTTGTATTCGGCGTGTTTGCCTTATGTATTTTTCGACAGCCCGATTTTGGTTCGGTGGTCATCCTGGGAACCCTGACCTGGCTGATGATGTTTGTCGGCGGTGTGCGCTGTACGCACCTCTTGATGTCACTCATGGCGCTGCTGCCGGTGGCCATCTACTATTTGGTAAAAGCCGAGTACCGGGTAAAAAGGCTTTTAAGCTTTCTCAACCCCTGGGAATACCCGGCAGATGAAGGTTATCAGGTCGTGCATTCCCTGATGGCCTTCGGAACCGGGGGATTGTTTGGTACCGGGATTGGCAAGGGCTTCCAAAAATTATTCTATCTGCCCGAACCCCATACGGATTTCATTTTTGCGATTATCGGCGAGGAGTTCGGTCTGGTCGGTGTAATAATTATCATTGGGCTTTACGGGCTGATTCTTGTCAAAGGCATCCAGATTGCCCGCAATGCCCCGGACACATTTGGGTCGTTGATGGCTTTTGGGTTGACAAGCGCCATGGGTCTTCAGGTTTGCATCAACATGGGTGTTGCCCTGGGCCTGTTGCCAACCAAGGGGCTCACCCTGCCCTTTTTAAGTTACGGCGGCACATCGCTGTTGCTGAATATGGCATCCATTGGAGTCCTGATGAACATCAGCGCATCACGCAAGGCGTGAGTATAAAGTTAATCGTTATTGGATATTAGGAAAAAACATGCCGGCTCATGGCTCACAGTTTTTAGCTCATAGCTCAAAGCTCATAGCTCATAGCTCACAGTTTTTAGCTCATAGCTCACAGCTCATAGCTCATAGTAATAAAAGGATAAGACCCTTTAGACTATCAGTCCCGCCGAGGCGGGACTATGAGCAATCAGCTAAAGGGCAGTCAGATTGCCAAACAGAGGGTACCGCTAATTTTGCTGAAAACAGTATGAATCGCGCGCTTCGCATCGTGATAGCCGGTGGCGGAACCGGAGGCCATTTGTTTCCCGGAATTGCAATTGCCAAAGAATTTATGGCCCGAAATTCAACATCACGAGTCATCTTTGTCAGTACCGGCAACCAGCTTGAAAGAACCGTCCTGTCAAAGGCCGGTTTTGACCTTCAAAGTATTCAGGTGGCAGGAATTAAAGGCCGGGGGCTATGAATCAAATAAAATCTGTTTTAAAAATCCCCGGGGCAATCCTTGCCGCCATGCGGCTTCTTAAAAATTTTTCACCGGATTTGACCGTCGGCCTCGGAAGCTATTCAGCCGGGCCGGTGGTCATGGGTGCCTGGTTGATGAGAACTCCCATAGTCATTCATGAACAAAATATATTGCCGGGAATTACCAATAGAATTTTATCGCGTTTTGCAAATCGGATATTCATTTCATTTGAAAACACCCGTTCGCGCTTTAACCCTCAAAAGGTCTATTGGAGCGGCAACCCGGTACGGCGGGAATTATTGGAAACCGCCGGCTGCACTGACGTAACGGCCGCGCATCAAAACGATCAGAAACGGTTTACGATATTAATCATCGGCGGCAGTCAGGGTGCACACGGGATCAACATGGTAATGACAGAAGCGCTGGAATATCTCCGGAATCCTGAACAGCTGCATTTTGTTCATCAAACCGGTGAAGCTGACGAAAAGGCTGTCGATGACGCCTACCGCAGCAAATCGGTCAGTGCAACCGCCCAGGCTTTTTTCGATGATATGGCCGCGCAGTACGGTCAGGCCGATTTGATTATTTGCCGGGCCGGCGCGACCACGGTGGCTGAAATCACGGCCCTGGGCAAGGCGGCTATTTTTGTCCCCTTCCCTTATGCTGCCGACGATCACCAGACCTTAAATGCTGCCGACCTAGCCGGTGATGGTGCGGCAGAATTGATCCCGGAAAAGGAACTTAACCCTAAATTGCTCGCAGCAAGAATACAGCATTATATGGAACAACCGGCGGATTTAGAGAACATGGCCGCCAGAGCCCGGCGCTTCGGCAAGCCTGAGGCCGCCAAGAATATCGTTAACGACTGTTACCGTTTGTTAACTGGGTGACTGGTTTTACGCACCCCGAAACGCGGAACCTGCAACTCGAAACTCGGAACTATGTATCTTAAAAAGTATCATATCCATTTTGTTGGAATCGGTGGAATCGGAATGAGCGGAATTGCCGAATTGCTGCTCAATCTGGGCTATAAAGTATCGGGCTCCGATTTGAAGGCTTCGGATATTACTGAAAATCTGAAAACATTAGGCGGTACCATCTTTGTCGGCCATCGCGCCGATCATATCAGCGGCGCCGATGTGGTGGTAATGTCGTCGGCGGTCCAACATGATAATCCTGAGGTGCTGGCAGCCGAGCAGGCATCCATTCCGGTCATTCCAAGAGCGGAAATGCTTGCTGAGCTCATGCGATTAAAATACAGCGTGGCGATCGCCGGTGCCCATGGCAAGACCACCACCACCTCCATCGTCGCCTCGGTCCTGGCCCAGGGAGGCCTGGATCCGACGGTGGTCATCGGCGGCAAACTGAAAAGCATCGGTACCAATGCGGTCTTGGGGAAGGGAGATTACATTGTGGCCGAAGCCGATGAAAGCGATGGTTCCTTTTTAAAATTTTCTCCTGCCATTGCGGTGGTAACCAATATTGATCGTGAACACCTGGATTTTTATAAAGATTTAGATGCCATCAAGTCTGTTTTCTTGGATTTTATTGATCGGATACCATTCTACGGTCTGGCTGTCCTTTGTCTGGACAACGAATCGATCCAGGATCTTATCCCCGAAATTAAAAAACGCTATACCACCTATGGCATGAGCTCACAGGCCGATTTCCAGATCCGGGATGTGGAATTTGAAAAAAGGCGCAGCCGTTTCAATGTTTACAAAGAAGGCCAAAAACTCGGTAATATAATGCTGAACCTGCCGGGTATTCATAACGTCTATAACGCCACTGCCAGCATTGCCGTAGGTATCGAGCTGGATGTGCCGTTTGCAGCCATCAAAACCGCCCTGGAAACCCTTGAAGGAGTTCAGCGCCGACTCGAAATCAAAGGTGATATGAACGGGATTACAGTGGTGGACGATTACGGCCATCATCCGACTGAAATTAAAACCACTTTGGAAGCCATCGAAAAATGCTGGCCGGATAGCCGCAAAGTTGTGGTGTTTCAACCCCACCGTTACAGCCGGACCCAGGCGTTGTTTGATGATTTCACGCGTTCATTCTATCAATCCGATGTCCTGGTGGTATTGCCCATCTATGCCGCCGGAGAAAAAAGGATTGAAGGATTGTCGGGCCATGATCTCTGCGAAGGAATTAAAGCCCATGGGCATAAAGAAGTCTTTTGTGCAACGGATGCTGAAAAGGCACTCGCCTATTTACAGGATAACTTAAAGCCGGGAGACCTGCTGTTGACCCTGGGTGCAGGAGATGTCTGGAAATTGGGCGAGCAACTGTTGAAGGCATTCAAGCAAAAATGAAAATGCAGCTGGCAGAGATAGCGCCGTTTGAGGTTAAAAGTGCAAAAACGTAGAAAACCGCGAAAAAATAGCCATAGGCGCCGCAAGGACGCCAGGCGGTTTAAATTTATTGACCGACTCATCATAGGTTTCAAATTTACGATGGCTATCGCAACCGTGATGGTCGTAAGCGGGTTATTCATTCTGGTGCATGATCTTCTGACGCAGTCTGATTATTTCGCCGCCCGGCAGCTGACCATCGAAGGGATGCAGCGTTTGACCCAAAAACAGGTCGCAGAACAGGCCGGTGTTCATACCGGCGTTAATATTCTGTCAACAAATTTGACCCTGGCCAGGAAGCGCTTGCGGGCACATCCCTGGATCGCTGAAGCTGAAGTCAGCAGAGAAATTCCGTCCGGCCTGACCATTGTGGTCAAAGAGCACACCGCGCTGGCCATGGTCGATGTTGGACAAAAGTACCTGATTAATACGCGCGGTGAAATATTTAAAGTTTGGGATCCATCAGATCCAAAAAATCTGCCGGTGGTCAGCGGCCTCAACTTATCGGACCTGACCGTGAACGGCCGGCCTGAACCGTCACGGCGTGGCAGCGACAAAGATCGCTCGGCACCGTTTAAAGCAGTGATGAGGGTATTACAGCTGGGTGGGGAAAATGGAAGCGTTCTGCCGAATCGAGCCCTTAGGCAAATCCATGTAGATCGGCAAATTGGTCTCACCGTGCATGCTTTTGAGCGGGGCAAAACCATAAATCTTGGGTACAGCGATTACGCCGGCAAGTATCGCATGCTGTCTAATTTGTTTTCATATTTAAAACGTCATCGAAGCATATCAGATTTTGATAGCATTGATCTGAATAATTTGCAGCGAGTGGTGGTTAATCCTATCAGAATTGAGTCCCCAACCAAGGGATCATAAGGAGGCAGAATGCAGCGACAACAGGATGTGATCGTGGGTCTCGACATCGGAACGACCAAAATCTGTGCTGTAGTAGGGGAAATGTCAGGATCGGATATTAACATCATCGGTATCGGAACGCATCCTTCCATCGGATTACGCAAAGGCGTAGTCATTAACATTGAGTCAACGGTGGAGTCGATTAAAAAGGCGGTGGAAGAGGCGGAGCTCATGGCTGGTTGTGAGATTTCCTCGGTCTGCGCCGGAATTGCCGGCGGGCATATTACCGGTTTTAACAGCCGTGGAATTGTTGCCATCAAAGGATCGGAGATCACCGAAAATGATGTTGAACGGGTTATCGATGCCGCCCGCGCGGTGGCGATTCCCATGGATCGTGAAGTCATCCACGTTCTACCCCAGGAATTTATAGTTGATGACGAACCGGGGATTCAAAACCCGGTCGGAATGGCCGGAGTTCGACTGGAAGCGAAAATTCACATCGTCACTGGTGCCGTGGCGTCGGCTCACAATATCGTTAAATGCGCCAATCGTTCCGGCCTCGATGTCAGTGATATTGTCCTGGAGTCCCTGGCATCCGGTGAGGCCGTGCTGACCGACGAAGAAAAACAGCTGGGCACCGCCCTTCTGGATCTTGGCGGAGGAACCACCGATCTGGCAATATTTTCCGGTAAGAATATCAAACACACCTTTGTTCTGGCTCTGGGCGGCAACAACCTGACCAATGATATCTCCGTTGGCTTGCGGGCGCCCCAGGCCGAAGCCGAAAAAATTAAAAAGAAATTCGGCACCTGCAACACCAGCGATATCAGCAGTGATGAAACCATCGAGGTCCCGGGCATGGGTGGCCGCGCCCCCCGGAAGCTGCCACGACAGATCCTTGGAGAAATCCTGGAACCTCGATTGGAAGAAATTTTTGAGTTGACTTCCCGGGAAATCTATCGTGCCCGCATGGAGAATATGATTAATTCCGGAATTGTCCTGACCGGCGGGACATCACTGCTGGATGGAGTTACGGAAGTTGCCGAAGCAATTTTCAACCTGCCCACCCGCCTGGGAAAACCCCAGGGAATCAGGGGACTGGTGGACGTGGTCAACAACCCCATGTACGCCACCGGCGTGGGATTGGTTTTATTCGCCGCGCGTCACAGGGATTCGAAAAAGTTTAGAATTCGGGATAAAAACATATTCAATCGCGTAATGACCCGGATGAAGCGCTGGTTTCACGAGGTGGTCTAAAGATAAATGCCTAAAGTTAAAAGTGCCTAAAATGCCTAAAATAATTGTATTTTATCCATTTTTTAAATTGCAATCGGCATGGCTTTTGCCAATAAACGTCCACTTGCATGGACGAAAAACAATAACCAATAACTGCTAACCATTAACTAAACCTGGTAGGAGGGCAAAAAATGTTTACCTATGTTGACAACGAAAAATCGGCAAAGATCAAAGTAATCGGTGTCGGGGGTGCGGGTGGAAATGCCATCAACAACATGATCGCATCCAATCTTCAGGGCGTAAAGTTCATAGCAGCCAACACGGATGCCCAGGCCCTTGAAATTTCCCAAGCCTCGATTCGGATTCAACTGGGCGAAGGGATTACGGAGGGTCTGGGGGCCGGTGCCAATCCCCAGGTCGGCCGGGATGCGGCCCTTGAAAACGAGGAGGACATCAGGGAGGCGCTGGCAGACAGCCACATGGTGTTTATTACCGCTGGATTCGGTGGTGGCACCGGTACCGGTGCTGCCCCGGTAATCGCTGAAATATGCAAAGACCTGGGTGCCCTGACGGTGGCGGTGGTAACCAAACCTTTTTCCTTTGAGGGTAAAAAACGCTCCCAACAGGCCGAAAGGGGAATCGACGCCTTGAAGCAGGTGGTCGATACGGCAATTACGATCCCCAACGATCGGCTCAGAGGCCTGGCATCTAAAAAAGCGACCCTGATGGAAATGTTCGTAAGGGCCGATGAAATCCTGCTGCATTCGGTCAGAGGTATCACGGACCTGATCATGATGCCGGGTGTGGTCAATCTGGATTTTGCCGATGTGAGAACAACCATGTCCAAGGCCGGACTGGCATTGATGGGAATCGGCATCTCATCCGGTGAAAATCGAGCGGTCGAAGCCGCCGGAAAGGCCATCTCCCATCCGCTGCTGGAAGACGTCCCCATCACCGGCGCCCGGGGCGTTTTGATGAATATTACCGCCTCCAGTGACATGGAATTTGAAGAGGTTGCCGAAGCTTCCGAGTACATTCACAACGAGGTGGGCGAAGAAGCGGAGATATTCTGGGGCACCTCCGTGGACGATAATATGGGCGATGAAATGCGCGTAACCGTGATCGCAACCGGAATCGGCAAGGAATCTGAAGAAGAACCGCTGACAGAGACGCTCAGAGGTAAGATCAGAGACATCACCCCCAGCGATCTGGACAAAATCATAGATTACGATGAGCCGACATTCATCCGTCAAAAAAAGGCTGTCGGGGAATCCTCAGGAGCAATTTACAGAGGTACCAGTGCAACAACCCTCACCGACAGTGAGCTGGATGTTCCCACGTTTTTGAGAAGAAAAGCGGATTAGCGGTATCTGATTATTCTGCCGGAGTGGGTCCGGGGTCGGTTGCCAAACCCGGTCTGCAGGTATATATTTCAGACTGTGTGGCACGCCTCAGGGGCGTCGCCCGGCACCTGTCTGCGGGACCGATTCAGACCGGTGGCTTCTATCAACGGTCAACCCACGGAAGAAACCGGCAAAATGGTGGGGAAAAAAAAGAACACAGCCCGGCGACTTGTTGATTCCGAGATCGGTACCATTCGAAAATCCTGGCATCAAAAGATCAGTATCGCTTTGGTGTATCCAAATCGCTATCATGTCGGCATGTCCAGTCTCGGGTATCAGACCTTATATGATCTTCTAAACGGATTGGATCAGGTGGTATGCGAAAGAGCTTTCCTGCCGGATGGCAAGGGGGCGGAAACCGTCCGGCCAGCCACCATTGAGTCGGGCAGGCCCATCGCCGATGCCGATATCATCGCCTTTTCTATTTCCTTTGAAAATGATTATCCCCATTTGCTGACGATTTTGGATCAAGCTGGAATACCCCTGCGATCGAGCGAGAGAGGCGCCCGGCATCCTCTGGTGATCGCCGGTGGCGTCGCCTGCTTTCTGAACCCCGAACCGATTGCGCCTTTTATCGATTGTTTTCTCCTCGGCGAAGCCGAGGGCATCCTGCCCCGGTTTTTCCAGGTCTTTGAACCCCGTACCGACAAAATGGAATTATTGAAAAACCTGGCCTGCCGGGTTCCGGGTGCCTATGTGCCGACCTTCTATAAAGCCCGCTACCATGAAGATGGTACCCTGGCGGCTTTTGAACCCCTGGAGGATGTACCGCCAAAAATTGAACGCGTCTACCTGAAGGATCTGAATCAGATTTCAACATGCAGCTCCGTTGTAACCCCCCATACGACCTTTGATCGATCATTTTTAATTGAAGTCGGCCGAGGTTGTCCCCATGGCTGTCGTTTTTGCAGCGCCGGTTTTATTTATCGTCCGCCAAGATTCCGGTCCATCGACCGGTTGGAACAAACCATTGACCGGGGTGTTCGGCTGACCAATCGTATCGGCCTGGTGGGTGCCGCCGTATCCGATCTGCCGCAAATTGAAAAATTATGCAGAAAATTTAATGATCAAAACATCAGAATATCCTTTAGTTCCCTGCGGGCCGACCGACTCACACCGGAGTTGTTGTCGGTTTTGAAAAAAAGTAATGTTAAAACAGCCACCATCGCTCCGGAAGTCGGATCAGAACGGATGCGTAGGGTCATCAACAAGGGAATCACGGAAAAAGATGTTTTGACCGCCGCCGGCAACCTCGTTGAAAACGGCATACCTAATTTGAAACTGTATTTTATGATCGGGCTGCCCGGTGAAACCGATGCGGACATCGAAGCCATCATAAAGCTGGTCAAACAGATCAAACATCGTTTTTTAACATCCAGCCGTGCCCGCAGGCATATGGGCACTATTACGGTCAGCCTCAATTCTTTCGTTCCCAAGCCGGCAACACCTTTCCAATGGGCGGCCATGGATGAGGTTAGAACGTTAAAAAATAAGATTAAAAAAATAAAAACTGAATTGAAAAAAGTCGCCAACCTGCGAATTAATTCAGATATTCCCAGATGGGCCTACATTCAAGCCATGTTCTCAAGGGGCGATCGAAAAGTCGCCGACATTCTGTTAATGGCCCATGCCAACAAGGGCAACTGGGCCCAAACCCTTAAAACAACACCCATCAACTCTGATTTTTATGTATACCGCGAACGTGATTTGGATGAAAAACTCCCCTGGGATTTCATAGAGCACGGGATCAAAAAATCTTATCTCCGCCAAGAATTTCAGCGTGCGAAACAAGCGCTGACAACTCCGGGCTGTCAGGTTGAAACCTGCCGCGCTTGCGGGGTCTGTTAGATCCGGGTTACGCGTTCCGTGTTGCGGGTTACGGGATGCGGGTCTTTCGAATTCGGAAGTGGGAATGCGGAATGTCGAATTTAAAAAGGTTTAATATCTGATTTTTATACTCTTGATCTTGAGCCCCACCGGATGTGCCGTAGATGCCCCATTCCGCATTCCCCCTTCTGCATTCCGCCTTCTCAATTCCCCATTCCGCATTCAAGAACATCTGTTTTTAAACTTGAAATCAAAACGTTAAAGTGATAGGGAAATCTCTTTCGAGAAAAAATCAGATATCTGAGGAGTGGCTATGATCGAAGGTTTATTCTTTATGCTTGGACTGGGAGCTGTTTGCGGAATAGTTCTAGGAGCGGCGTCACGAATATTTTATGTCTGGGAAGATCCACGCATCGCTCAGGTGGAATACACCTTTGCCGGCGCCAACTGCGGTGGTTGCGGGTATGCCGGCTGCTCGGCTGCGGCTGTTGCGGTGGTCGGCGGCAAAGCGCTTCCCAGTGTCTGTATCGTGGGCGGGCCTGAGTCTGCCCAGGCGGCTGCCGAAGTAATGGGTATGGAAGTCGGGCTGGCAGAACCTTTGAAATCCTACAATACTTGTGCCGGTGGCGACCGTGCCGAAACCAAATACCTGTATTTCGGAGTCAATACCTGCCGGGCCCAGGCCAACCTGTCCGGCGGGCACCGGGTTTGCGGTGTCGGCTGCATAGGGCTGGGAGATTGTGTCCGCGCATGCCAGTTTGACGCTTTAAAAATGGGGCCGGAAGGCTATCCGGTGGTCGACAAAGACAAGTGCGTCGGGTGCGGTATTTGCGAACAAGTCTGCCCCAAAGCGATTATGAGGGTACGAACGCCGTCGCAGCGCATTTTGCATTTCAACCAGTCCTTTGATCGTTTGGCCCCCTGTCGGCAGACCTGTCCGGCTGAAATCGATATCCCCAAGTATATCGCTCAAATCAGAGAAGGCGATTATGAGGGTGCCGTTAACACTATTCGGGAACGAAATCCCCTGCTGCTGGCCTGCGGGCGGGTGTGTCCCCATCCCTGCGAGGTCAATTGCCGGCGAGCCATTGAAGATGAACCCGTATCCATCAATCAGCTGAAACGATTTGCGGCTGATTATGAGATGAATTCCGGCAAACGCCTGCCGGTTCCGATAGCTCCATTGACAGACAAACGCATAGCGGTGGTGGGAGGTGGACCGGCAGGGCTGACCTGTGCCTTTTTTCTGCGCCGGTTGGGCCATGAAGTGACGATTTTTGAAGCCATGCCCAAAATGGGGGGTATGCTGCGCTATGGCATACCGGAATACCGCCTTCCCAAAGAAGTGCTCGACTGGGAAATAAACGGCATTCTGGAGCTTGGCGTTGAGAGCCGCTGCAATGTAAAATTTGGTACTGATTTTGATGTGAATTCTCTGAACGCCGATGGTTATGATGCTATTTTTTTGGGCATCGGCGCCTGGAAAGATTCGTCCCTGAGGGTCGAAGGCGAACAGTTGCAGGGCTGTTATACCGGCATCGATTTTCTATCACGCCTGGCCGGCGGTGAACCGATTCCCACCGGTCGATCCGCGGTGATTATCGGTGGTGGAAACACCGCCATTGACTGCACCCGCAATTTGCTCCGGCTCGGGGTTGAGGAAGTCAACCTCGTTTATCGTCGAACCCGCAATGAAATGCCGGCCAACCCGGTGGAAATTGAAGCGGCAGAGGAGGAAGGGGTTAAATTCACGTTTCTGGCCGCTCCGGTTCGGGTGGTGGGAGACGAAAACGGGATTACCACCCACCTGGAATACCTGAAGATGGAACTGGGAGAGCCGGATGCCAGCGGAAGACGACGGCCGGTGCCCATTGAGGGATCTGAAACCCTGATGGAAACCGATATGGTGATTACGGCCATCGGCCAATCGCCGGATATTTCCTTTACAGAGCAACTGGATCAGCAGCTGGCAGAGTTAAAAACCACCCGGTGGAACACCATTGAAGTCGATCCGGCTACCTTGCAAAGTGATGTGCCCTATGTGTTTTGCGCCGGAGATGCTGCCACCGGGCCAAGCCTGGTCGTAGACGCTATTGGCGGCGGGCGACGGGCTGCCCGCTCCATCCATCAGTACATCATGGAGGAGGAAGTAAAAGCCAATCCCGGCGAGCTGCAAAAAAATCTGATCGACGAAACCCTATTCGAATATGTGGAAGGCATCATTAAGAGTAAACGGGCTCCGATGCCGGAACTTCCCGTTGCCGAACGAATTAAATCATTTGTTGAGTCAGATTTAGTGCTTAGCGAAGAAGCCGCCCGTGGTGAAAGCATGCGCTGTCTGTTTTGCTGCCTGACCTGTTACAATCCGGATCAGGCCTCCGACGAAACCGTGAAAATTACTGATTTAAGGAATAAAACTGAGGCCGCCTAACCAGAAGTGGTTTCAAAACCACGCCAGCGGCGGGTAAACCTCAGATTAGGCTCGAGGGCAAACCGCGACAGGACGCAGCCCTTGAGTGTTTTGAGCACCTTGATATTTATAATCAGATGCGAAATCCCGCTCTTTTAAGCGGGGGATTGGGGTTTTGAAGCCACTTCTAAAAATTGCTTGAAAGCGTGGCTACATTATGGTAGTCGAAGCTTGACTTTTAGCACGCAGAACATCCAGCAAGACATAACACTTGGGCTTCGCCCATTTGGAATAATGGAATGATGGGACAGTAATATATAAAGGTACGGTTAATCTATGTTTTCAAAAATCGAATTGAAACTGGCGTACGGATTGACAATTTGGCTGCTGTTGGTGGGTGTTATATGCTATGCGGCTTTTCCGCCCGAACCCCCTGATCAACCGATCCGATTATTATATACACCGGCGGCGGGCAAGGTGCTGTTTGATCACCAAACCCATCAGTCGGTTAGCGGATACGGGATTTCCTGCGGTGACTGCCATCATACCCTGGCCGAAGATGAGTATGATCAGGCACAGTCGTGCGTTGAATGCCATGACCCGGATGAAGGTGATGAAGAAGTCCCCAAGCGCGCTGATGCTTTCCACCAGCAGTGCGCCGGCTGTCATGAAGCCTTTGGCGCCGGTCCGGTTGAGAAAGATTGTTCCGCCTGTCATGTCATGTAAAACGATAGGCTAAGGGGTGCCGGCGTTGTGTGGCTGTTAATTTTTGCTGGTTAATAAAAAGGGTTGTGTTATGCTAAAAAAATCGTTTCTGGGCTTGACCAATTTTCGAATTGAATATGAATTGCTTCCGGTTAAAGTGCCGGAACCTGAAAAAGTGTCTGCTTCCAAAACGGTTACCCTTTTTCACCCAAAAAACGGTGATCTATCCGCTGCACCAGCATTTCAAAGCGGCGACAGGGTCAAAACCGGTCAAAAAATTGCCCTGTTCGCAGATGACCCGGCCTATGTCATCTCCAGCGTCACCGGAAATATATCCTCCATTTCACCCTATACCGGTGATTTCGGTAAGCAGTACAACGCCATTAGCATCAATATTGATGAAAATGAGGAAATAGAAGAGCCGTTTGACAATCAAACCACCAGTTTAGAAACCACCATTGCCCATCTGTCATTTTTGCCGGGCAACCCCGCCTTCTCCGCCTTAGCAGAGCCTGAAAAAACAATACATACCATTGTGATCACGGGCGTTGATGACGACCTTCTCATTGGCACCAATCAATATATCGTAAGTTCCGCCCTCGACGACATCAAAAAAGGTATCGGCATCCTGAAAGAAATTTCCGGAGTGGAACGGATAGTTCTGGTCACGGCCGGTGAGTCCATGCAGGGCTACGGACACATCGGTGCCGAGGTGAAAGGCCTTAATACCGCATATCCTGCTGCCCTGCCGCAGATGATTATAAAAGATGTTCTGGGAGAGATTGTTCCGGCCGGTCAGAATTGCGAGGATCTGGGGGTCTGTTTTATCAGTGCCGAGGCGGTGGCATCCATCGGCCAAGCCTATGTTGACGGTCAGATACCGGTTTACAAAATTCTTACCCTGGTTTTAAAAGACGGAACCCAACGACTGATTAAAACCACCATTGGAACACCCATCAGAGATATCCTTGATAAATACGGCGTTTCCATCAATGAAGAAGACCGCATTATTTTAGGCGGTCCGATGAGGGGTTCGACGGTCTACTCCCTGAACCATCCGGTTTTGCCCGATACGAACGGCATCGTCATCCTGGACCGCAAAGATGCGGCCTACGCGTCCGATTATCCCTGCATAAACTGCGGTGATTGCGTCAGGGCCTGCCCGGCCCAGATTCAGGTCCACATGCTGGTAAGATTGCTAGAAGCCGGACAATTTGAAGAAGCCGTGGACAGTTACGATTTGTTATCCTGTATCGATTGCGGTATTTGCAGCTTTGTGTGTGTATCAAGGATACCAATATTTCAGTACATTAAATTAGCCAAATATGAACTGGACCGGGCTAAAGCCTCAGAGATAACGGAAACAACGGAAACGACCGAGGTGACAGAAGCAACAGAGGCAACGGAGGCAATGGATGCTTGACCAAAAAAAGTTGATCGTTTCGCATGCGCCTTTCTGGCACAACGGAAGCCGGGTTACCAATCGCAGCTATCACACCATGCTGGCTGCTTTGCCCGCCCTGATTGCCGGTGTTTATTATTACGGCATTCCGGTTTTCGGCGTCGTCAGCCTGTCGGTGGCAACAGCCATGCTATGGGAGCTGGCGATTAATTATCTAACCAAAAGACCGGTCACAATTGGCGACGGCAATGCGGCGGTTATCGGTTTGCTTTTTGCCATGCTGATGCCTGCCACCATGCCCTGGTGGGCGGTGATCACCGGCACTTTCATTGCCGTGGTCGTTGGCAAACATATTTTTGGCGGTATCGGCAGCAATCCGTTTAATCCGGCGGCTCTGGCAGTGGCCATCCTGATGTTATCCTGGAAGGATCTTTTCAATTTCGATGGGATGCTGTTGAATTACAATTTTAGCTTCGCCGCCGTTTATCCCCTGGCAATCGCCAAGAGTTTCGGGGCCGATGCTTTGAAATCGATTCAGATCGGCGACCTGCTCATGGGCAAGCAAATCGGCGGTCTCGGCGCCACCTGCGGCCTCGGTCTTATTCTCGGCGGATGCTATCTGATGCTGAGAGG
>Ga0265303_10001236_pt1 | contig 15554 bp, 15 predicted proteins | sample Helome_2_FD_192494 | JGI IMG/M metagenome (GOLD analysis project Ga0265303, IMG submission 192494) | Marine sediment microbial communities from subtidal zone of North Sea - Hel_20160317 (Illumina Assembly) | ecosystem: Environmental > Aquatic > Marine > Subtidal zone > Sediment ... | reverse complement strand
TAGCTTCCTCAACGAGAAGCCGTATATACGCAAGCAGTTTACGTTTTTATGCAAAATTAGCGTTGTAAAATAGGTGGAGTCCATATACAGACGCTCAGATTTTACTGATCAGCGGCGACTTCCGACCCACAGCAGACTCCAACGACATCCCTAGGTTGCGCTGTGTTATTGTATCGACTGGATGAACTATGCGTCATTTGCAATGAAAACAGAATCAACTAAACCACAGGTCAATCGCGGTATAGCTAAAATTCACAAAATTGTCGACAAACGTGTGTTGGATAAAGGGGCTCCCTATAGCGAGAGGCGACTTGATAATCTACTCGAAAACCTGCAAAAGAAAGATCGCGCCAGGAGCATCGATTCCGCCCTCAGAAGTTACTTTTATGCCGAGGCCCTGAAACCCTATCAGGCCGAATTGATCAAAATGCAGGCGCATCTGGAAGCGACCAAACGTAAGGTCATCGTCCTTTTTGATGGCCGTGATGCTTCGGGCAAGGGTGGTACTATCCGGCGCTTGACTCGTTACATGAATGAGAAGCATTACCGGGCCGTGGCGTTGGGCAAGCCCAGTTCGAATCAGCGTACTGAACTGCACATGAAGCGTTACATTGAGCAATTTCCTCACGCCGGCGAAATCGTATTCTTCGATCGCAGCTGGTATAACCGGGCCATGGTGGAGCCGATCATGGGCTTTTGTACCCGCAGCCAGTATCGAGCGTTCCTGCGTAAGGTAAACGACTACGAAGAAAGTTTTATAAGCGATAATTGTACCACTTTGCTGAAGTTGTATTTTTCGGTCTCAAAAAAAGAGCAGTATCGGAGATTCGAACGCCGTCGCAATGATCCGCTGCGGCAATGGAAGTTGAGCGAGGTTGATCTCCAGGCCCAGGAACTGTGGGATGAGTTCACGGAAATGAAATATCGACTGCTGCAAAAGACCCATACCAAAAAGAATCCCTGGTTCGTCATACGTGCCGACGATAAACATAAAGCAAGGCTCGAGACCATGAAACTGCTCTTATCGAGGATTCCCTACAGAGGCCGCAGTCGAAAGCTGGATTTTCGGCTAGACCCAGATGTGATTATCAAGGGTGACAAGGAAGTTGCCAGAATGGAAAAGCAACGACGTAAACACGGTCACTTCGTCAGGTGAATGGGTCCCCGCATCCATGACGAATCCAATAGTTCGGCACCACAAACCGGGGGACCACCCAGGCCAATACGATTCAAATTAACGTCCGTTCCTGGCCGAAATACGAAGCTCACCATTTGGCAATGAGTGTCTGCTTCCAGGATTCAGGTAGCCGGAGGTGAGCTAATCTAGTTGCTTGACACTGGGATGGCGTTCTGTGGCCCATTCGTGGCATACATCGTCAAGATACTGCGCAATCTCTGACTCCGGGATGTCAGGTGGCACTACTATATCTGGCGCTGAGCGTCTTTTCCCATCGTCCCCCAAATAAAACGTAACCCATCCGTTGTTTGACGCGGCAATAAGAACCCGACGTCCAAAAACATCAAACCTGAGAGCCTTCATAGTCGTATCTCACTGCCTAATGCACAAGTTACAGGTCAGTATATATCAGTCGGGTTTAGCTTGACGGTTGATGTCCGCTTCTGGCCGAAGAATACCTCCTGCATGGCATTTGTGAGCGTCCGCTTACAGGAAAGCTGAGTAGGGGCGTTGAGACATTCAGTGTGTCACACTACGCTTATAAGTGCTTCGGTGCTTTTCAGAATTGCTCCACCATACATTACAATTGCAAAAAACAATGTCGAAATACGATTTCAGCCATCCGCTTTACAGAAAAAGATCATGGAAATGGGAGCATGAAAGTATCGTGGACGGACACAGGGTTTTACCGATGTCGGTGGCGGATACCGACTTTATTTCTCCGCGGGAAGTCACCGAGACGCTGCGAGAAATAATCGACAGTGGAGAGTTTGGATACTGCTCGTATCCGGAGGATCATCGAGAAGTGTTCGCCGCATGGCAAAGAGAGCAACACGACTGGGAGCTCGATCCTCACGATGTCGTCATAGCCAATGGACTGCTAACCTCCCTGGTTCTGATGCTTGACTCTGTCTCGGCTCCCGGCGATGGCGTAATCATTTTCACCCCGGTTTACCAGAATTTTTTTGACGCCATAACCGGCGTCGGGAGAGTACCGGTCTGTTGTGATCTGATATGCGAAGAGAACAATCGTTGGGGCGTGGATTTCCCGGCTTACCAGGCGCTCTGCGAGAAAGCCGATACCAGGGCGGTCATCGTCTGTAATCCGCACAACCCGGTCGGCAGAGCCTGGAATACAGAGGAGCTGATCTCCATAGTCCGTATAGCCCAGGCCAATAATGTGATCATTTTCAGTGACGAGATTCATGCCGATTTTGTATACGACCTGCCATTTAATCCAGCCATAAAGGTAACCGACGACACGCAGGGCATAATGACCCTGAGTTCGGGTGGCAAAACTTTTAATATCGGCGGGATGTTCGCATCCTATGCAATGACCGAGGACGAAAGTCTGAAAAAGATGTTACGCGAAGCACTAAGTAAACTTCATTGGGAACAGGATACCTTCAGCGCGTGGGGGTCCTATAGCGCTTACAAATATGGTTATCAATACCGTAACGAAGTCGTGAGTTATATTCGACAAATGCAGGCGAAACTGGTCGATGCAATAAACCGGATGCCCTTTCCTGTGAAAGCAGCTTTGCCGGAAGCAACCTACCTGTTGTGGGTGGACTTTCGCGGCACCGGGTGGAACCAGGATGAAATTCAACACTTTCTGGTCGAGGACGCAGGTCTGGGTTTTAATCGCGGAGATTCGTTCGGTGCCAATGGCACCGGTTTCGCGCGGATAAACTGCGCTGTACCTGAAGGCAGGATTGACGAGGCAATACAGCGTTTGGCGAATGCATTTGGAAGGCGCTACGGTGGATAGAGAATCGAGCGGGTCAGTGTCGATTGATTCGATCTACCAATCGGGCGTCCGCTAATGGCCGAACTCAGAAACCCAGGTAGCGTTTTTCAGCGTCTCCTTTGGAGAAAGCTGACGCTCAAAATCTAGGAACCAGCGGCGATTTGCGACCCGGCCTAGACATTAGGTGGTGGCTTGGGATTAGATTATCGTTCTCGAAACTTACCCTTCTCACGATAGTAATTCGCTTCCATTATTGAACAATTATTGATTGCGCTGGAACCATGTTTACGCCATTTAGAGTCGCACTTTTGATAAATCCTCTTCTCAACAATATCGTCTTCCAGCTTGCTGTCCAATACTAACTTGGTTTTAACACACTTACTTATTCTTGCGACCCCATTCTTTGGATAGTAATCAGTACACCCGTCGTAAATACCTTGTGCCAAGGATCGTCCACCTAACTGATCTTGTGCATATTTAAGAATCTTGTTTTTTAGCTTTATTTGTTTCCTCATGCAGCTTCCAACCTTGGACCCGATGGGGAATCCCCGTTGGAAGCCGCTGCCAAATTGAAAGGATTTAGGTTTTACATATCTCACATTATATTTCCCAAGGCAATAGTCGAATAGCATCTTCTCCCCTGCGTATACTTGTTGGTAGTGTTGCAACAGGCGGGCTTGCTTTTGGTAGTATTCATGATATTCGGCGCTTGTTCGTTCGCCTGTTTTAGCCGCGTATAGGGCTGTGGATAGCATTAAAATACATAGCATGACTGAAAAATTGAGAACCATCATTCTTTTTATTATCCTCCTTAATGTAGCTAAATATTATACTCAAAATCCCTGAGGGTCATATTTGTCGTTGTTTGTTAAAAATGTAAAAAAAAGAATTGAGGCGTTGTGTGAAAATCGTGAAAAGTGAAAACTAAAAAAACATTTTCTTTAATATGACGAGGGTCCGAAATTGGCCGAAGATTGCCCCTTGCTTTAGTTTTATGAGCGTCTCCTTTGCAGAATTCAGACCCTCAAATTTTGATATCAAAATTCGACTGGTTATGGCCAGACTTCTACTGGGGATTTTTCACCGAACTCCGGAGCGTTGCTTTATTTTTTTAAATCCTTTTGCATTATTTTATGTTGTTTTGTCGACAGTGATTTACCCTTTACCCCATATTCAATTTGCGCCCGTATATATGCAGTTTCTTTAAATTTTTTCCATGCCTCATTGATGGTTGAATGACTTAAATTATCCCTCTGGTCAGATACTTCCGCTACCGCCTCTGTTAAAGACTCTCCCTGTAAACGGTACTTGGCCACATCAGTTGCGATATCTTCATTCCGTCTCCCAAGCTTGCGATCCCCCTGTATTCGAGTGAATCCAAATGCTGATTCGAGGGCACCGTCGAACTGCTTACGGTCAAGGTACTTATTAAAAGATTGGTTAATTAATTTTAGTATTTCGCGAAGTGTCTTTAAGGGAATGCCTTCGCTCGATTGATACATGTGACAGTAATACTCCATAAATAACTGGACGTCCTCTGGCTGGGCGGTGTTTTTGTCAATATCGCATTTGAGTTTATTTATCCAGGCAGGGCCTAAATTCTCAAACTTTTCTTGATTCATCACTGATCTCCAAATACAGCATTATTCATCCTCTTGAATTATTACTTAAATTAATGAAATTTTTGTAAAAAACCATTTATGAAAACAAAAATAGTCCACTAATGGTCCATCAGCGTGGATTTTTTACATGAAAATCTGAGAATGAAGTGATTAGCGGGCGCTCAAAAATTACTGCCGGGCGGCAGATACCGACCCAAAACAGACCCTGGATGCTGGTAAAGTTAGCCTCTTTCAATATCAGTATCTCAAAGTAAAGGTAACCGAATGACTTCATCGCTACGCATGATCTGCAATTACCTTTTTGTAAGCTGGTCGGCTTTCGACTGCGGTGCAGAGCGCAGCGACCCTTGGATTTCTTTGAAATAGGGCGTCTCTATCTGGATGCCATCTTCCTTCGCAGAAAATTGGTTCGCTGGTCACTTGCCAGATTTCTATAGATTGAATTCGGAGATTGACCTGCGCCTCGATGCCAGCAATCGCATGGTGGATTTGTTCACGGAAGAATTTGATTTTGCGATTCGCTACGGCCAGCCCACACCAGAAATGTATGACGAAGAGCAGCTCTTTGGAGACTTTGTTCTTCCCGTCTGTACTCCCGAATTCGCCAGGCAGTATCGATTGTCATATGAGCAGAAGTCGCTAGATGGAATTCCGCTTATTCACCTTGACGAAAGAACGCCGGACCCGCAATGGGCTGACTGGATCAAATGGGGGGAAGCTTTTGGTTTCCAACAGGATACTCTACAGACTGGCATGCGCTTGACTGAGTTTAATTCAGGGATACAAACCGCCATCAGAGGGCAAGGGCTAGTATTGTGTGGCATTACGGAAGCTTACAACGCGATTAAAGAAGGCATTCTTGTCGCGCCATTTGGTGCAAAGCTAAATTGTCCTGCCAGTTATCAATATCGCCTTGTTTCTGTGCATGGGCGAGAGCTTTCAAAATTGCAACGCCAATTTCAAAGTTGGGTGGTTAATATAGCCAGGGAATTTCGCAGTGAAGTAAACGAATTTGTTTCTACCATTTAGGTTGATATAAAACCCCAAAAAATCTAGCAATTCCTGACTATTCGTTCCTGGCCGTTCTCCGCCCCACAAGAAGGGTTTTTCAATGTCTGATATGGGGTAGCGCCATCCCCTTTCGTTGTTAATCATAAACTTCCCATCTGGGTAGTCGCGCTGGCACAGAGTGGTGTTCAATTTAGAATATTTTGAAAAGTGTTACTTTCATTCGCAGGTATCGTAAATTCATCCAAACACCATCCTCAATTACTTTTCATTGATCCGCATCAATAATAACTAAATTACGATCTTTAAAATTTTAGTTACATCACCTGGAGAGACCTAATGGATATTTTAAACGTGGTAATAGTGGCTGCTCTTTTGATGACTGTCGGTTTGATTGGCACTGGTATATGGTCAATGGCTCATGGTGGAGAATTTGATCAGAAACATTCAACCCAGTTAATGTTTGCAAGGGTTGGTATGCAAGGAGCGACCCTTTTGCTCCTGTTACTAGCCATGTTTCTTGCGAACTGATCATTAGAGTAACTAGTAGTATCAGAATCCAGCAAAGGCACTGTTGCCATTCCTGAATCGCACCATTGCCAACGACTAGTTTTATATGTGCGGATACTCCCAGGATCTGTTTATGGTCACTCTCGGACTCCCAGGTAGATTTTCTCATCACCCGTTAGTGTGATCGCCTCGAAATTCTCTGTATCGGCGACCGAGTTCGACTCCGGATGCCGGCACCCATTCAAAACCCCTGATTCAGCGGCATTTTTATAGCCGGATGCAAGATGATACGAGAGAGGCTGAAGACTTTCTTAAATCGGATTAATATAAGACACCCTGACCTGATGACGTGCTGCTGCGATGAAAATTGTCACTTATAACATTCACTATGCCATCGGTAAGGACAATCGGTACGATCTGCAACGCCTGATTGACTCGGTTCAGGGCGCCGACATTGTTGCCCTGCAGGAGGTCGAGCGAAATTACGGGCCACCGGAAGCACCTTCTCAACCCGAAGATATCGCTGCATTGTTGCCCGACTACTACTGGGTTTTTGATGCGGCCTTCGATATCGATGGTAGCGAGAAGCGCGCGGATGGTGCGATTCTCAATCGACGTATTGAGCATGGGCAGATGTTGCTCAGTCGTTGGCCGATCTTGAGCAAGCGATATTATCCATTGCCGCGCCTGGCTATCGAGTCTGGATTCAACATGCAGATGGGTGTGCTTGAAGGGGTGATTGAGACACCAGCCGGGGCACTCCGCATCTACAATTTACATTTCGGTTCGGTTTCAACCGAGGAACGCCAGCAGCAGGCAAATTTCGTGATCAAGCTGGTGCAGAATTCGCCGTCCGAGGGCGGTGCCTGGACCGGCCCGGTCACGGCGGCGGCTGAAAGGGATTGGAGCGCCGGTGTAGCACAACCACCGATGCCACGGAGCGCGGTGGCCCTGGGCGATTTCAATATGCATCCCGAAAGTCCCGAGTATGCAATTATTGCCGCCGCAATTGCTGGAGATAGCGGACCATTGCTAACGGATATCTGGGCCCGGGAAAATCCAGGCAGTAATGTTATGACCTGGCATCCGAATCCGGGGCGTCCCGAAGACGAGCAAAGCGCACGGCTCGATTATTGTTTCGTTACGGCAGATCTTATCGGTTGTGCCAGGGCATCCTGGGTTGACGAATCGGCACAAGGATCTGATCATCAGCCCTTATGGGTCGAATTTGAAACAGGCTAGAACATGACAACCAATAATGCTTCAAGTTTGATGGAAATCATCCGCCAGGGCGGATTGGTACTCATGGACGGTGCTCTTGGTACCGAGCTGGAACGTCGCGGCGTGCCGATTGAGGGTTCGGGCTGGAGCGCGTTTGCGGTTCGTGATTACGCCGATGTGATTCGAGATATCCACCAGGATTATATTCAAGCCGGCGCAAAACTGCATATCGTCAACAGCTTTGCGCTGGCACGCCACGTGTTGGAACCGGTTGGCCTCGGAGATCAGTTTGAGTACCTGAATCAACAAGCCGTGGTTTTATTTGATGATGCAGTCACACGCTCGGATGTTAATCGCAATTCGCTTTGGGCCGCAGGTTCGGTGTCGACGTTTGCCGCGAATTCCGATCGTTCACTGTTACCCAGGGGCGAAGCCCTGGTTGCCAACTGCCGGAACCAGGCCCTGATTCTGCGTGACGCGGGAATCGATTTGTTCGCGTTGGAGATGCTGTTTGATACGGAAGTTAGCCTGGCGATGTATGAAGCCGTTGCAGAACTCGACATGCCGGTGATACTGGGGTTTACCTGCGATCATAGCGACGCGAATGGATCGACGGTCGTTACCGCGCGTGGAATGGGCTATCCCGAGGTGCCTTTGGACCAGGTTCTGCGGACTGTGATTGACGCCGTCGATTCGAAAAATGTCATTTTTTCGATAATGCATTCCGAGGTAGACACAACCGATACGGCATTAGCCGTGTTAAAGGAATTTTGGGATGGACCTATCGCAATTTACCCGAATTCCGGCCAGTTTATCGATTTGCGCATGCAGTTCGATAGCGTTTGCAGCGCGGAGGAATTTCAGCGAGCGGCAACCCGGTGGCTTGGGGCGGGTGTGCAGATCGTGGGTGGCTGTTGTGGCATCGGGCCCACACATATCGAGGCCTTTAGTCGTAATCGGACCCAGACATGATTTTGAGAGTCATAAATTCTTTGATCGGTTCGGAGTTCAGATGTGCGATTTCAGAACTCGAAGCAAAATACTCAGTCGAATTGTTATGCAGCGATTGATCAACAACCTAACCTTTGTCCTGTTATGCAGTGGCATATTCCTGCCCGTGTCCGCCGCGGTCGTGCATAAATGGGTTGACGAGAAGGGCGTTACCCATTACTCGGATGCCGCCCCTGAAACGCCTGCAACAACGGTAACCAGGATAGAGCTGCGTGACCAAATGCCGGCAAAAAGAAGTGTTAACAACGACTACTATTCGATCAAAAGTCAATGGCAGCGGTTGCATAAAGAACGTCTTGAACGAGAAAAATTAAAGTTGGAAAAAGCCAGGCAGGAAGCCGCCCTGAGATCCGCAGAACCACAGGTTGTCTACATCAATGAGCCACGGGAGGAGCAAACTGCGGTTTTTTACCAGGGCTGGTTTCATCCGCGACATGGGCACGGTCGGATGCATAAAAAAAACAACTACCAGCGTGGCCATCGGAATAAATGGTATTACCGGGGTGGGGCACCGGCAGGGCTACATGCCGGGCGCTGGAAGGGGAGTTCTAGGGGATCGTATTGAGCGATTGCTCTTCTCATCGCAAGCACTCCAGGATCCACGTTGAAACCAGGGCTCAAATTCCGGCAACCGGGTTGTGCTGTCAATCTGACCCTCTCGATACTAAAGATCTCGATATTTTTGCGCCGTTAAGTTTAGCGTATAGTTCACGGATCAATTTTTCCTGCAGCTGCTGGTTTAAAGTTCATGGCTTATCAAAAACCCTTCGATAAATCGGAATACGCGGATCGCGTGACACGCACAAAGCAGCGCATGCGCGAGGCTGGTTTTGAACTGCTCCTGTGCCAGGATCCGGCTAACATGTGTTACCTCACCGGCTTTGACGGCTGGTCGTTTTACACCCCGCAATGTGTGCTGGTGCACATCGATGAAGAAATGCCAATCTGGTTTGGTCGCGCCCAGGATGCAAAATCGGCACATATTACGACCGATCTCCCCGCGGCGAGTATCATTTCGTTCTCGGAGCCGCTGGTGCACCATCCGACGCAACATCCGTTCGATGAGCTGTGCGAGTACATCAATAGTCGGGGCTGGGGTAAGGCTGCAATCGGTGTCGAACTCGACGCTCATTATTATACAGCGCGTGCCCACCGCCACCTGGTTGCGGGACTGCCGGATGCGAGTATTAGCGACAACCAGGAACTGGTTAACTGGGTACGCCTGGTTAAATCTGAAAATGAAATCAGCTACATGCGTGAAGCGGGAGAAATCTGTACCGGGGTCATGAGTCGCGCGATCGAGTTGCTTAAACCCGGTACTCCGCAAAATGAAATCATCGCCGCGGTTTACGAAAGCCAGGTGCTGGGTTTGCCCGGCAAGTTTGGTGATTACACCAGCCTGTGCCCGTTGATCCAGGTCGATGAGGGCACCAGTACGCCGCACCTGACCTGGAGCGACGAGCCGCTGCCTGCGGATTCACTGGTGGTCATGGAAATCGGGGCTGCGCGTCGCCACTACCATGCGCCATTAACCCGAACCGTGCATTTGGGCAAACCACCGGCCGAGGTATCCCGGTTGGCAGAGGTCATTGTCACTGGAGTCGACGCCGCGCTCGAAGTCTCACGGCCGGGCACCAGTTGCGAGGAAGTTGAACGCGTGTGGCAGGATGTGCTCAACCAGAATGGCTACCGCAAGGAGAGCCGGGTTGGATATTCGATCGGCTTGAATTTTCCGCCGGACTGGGGTGAGCGCACCGCCAGCCTCCGTCCTGGAGACAAAACCGCGCTCGAACAAGGCATGTGTTTCCACTTTCAGTCGGGTGTCTGGCTGGACGATTTCGGTGCCGCGGTATCAGAACCGTTTGTTGTCACCGACACAGGCGGTGAGCGGCTGTGCGACGTGCATCGGGGACTGGTGGTGATCGATTAACCTGGTTTGAAATTTTTCGCTGTGCACAACTATTTCACTTTATTGAACTCCCCGGCAGTTACGCCTTGATTGTGGGGCTGAGCATGGTTAGGATGCCGCGCAATTCTATCGATTTATAAATAAGGATTCTGGAATGACAGCTAAAATGCACAAATACCTGCTTGCTCTATCTTTTACCTTCCTCTTTGGTGGCTTAGTGACACCAGCCATTTCTGACGACGGCCAGCCATTGTTGAATAAAGATCTTTTTTCGATCGGGGCCGGTATTTCAAGTAACTCTATCGATGATGACGACCTTGATGAAGACGACGAAATCGGCTTTCAGTTCTTCGTCGCCTACGATTTGATCGAGGTTAACCTGATGGAGGGTGTGAATAGCTCGATCGAACTGGGCTTGATGGATTACGGCTACAAGCGCGACAGTACCGGTGTCTGGGGAACCTATACCGTGGATGGCATTATCAGCGGAGATTTAGGCTGGTTGGCGCGCGCGGGTTTCGATATCGGCGATGATAGCGGGCTGATGGTGGGTGCGGGGCTTGGTTACCTTGCCGACGAGAGGACGGAACTTCGATTTGAGTATGTCGCTCGTGACGAGGGCGATTCATTGCAGTTCAATTACCTTTATCATCTCTAACAAGCGCTTGCGGGCGGGATTAGAGAGCAAGCGACAGGGTTCTGATACCTTCGTCCAGGCTTGAATGAAGCGGCAGTCCGGTTTTTTGCAGTAGCTTTGTCATGCGCGTATTCTGCGCGAGCACTGTGGCATCGAGATGGCGTACCCCGAGTTCGCGCGCGCAGTCGACTAGTCGAAACAGCAGTATCCTGCCAATGCCCTGACCCTGCAGTTCATCGATGACGGTGATTGCCATCTCCGAATGATCCGGTTGATCCTGATTCTGTACAAAACGTCCGATACCGACAGGGAGTCGTTCTGAACCGTCCTGCAGTTCGGCGACCAATGCGACGTGATGCAGAAAATCCACCTCGGTAAAGTAGCTTAGCTCGGCCGGGGTCAGATCGCGTTTGACGCTGAAAAAGCGATCGCGCACCGATGCTTTGCTGAGCTTGAAAAATCCTTCGCGCAGTTTTTCCCGATCGTCCGGTCTGATCGCGCGCAGGTGCACAACCCTCCCATCGGGCAGGGTATCCGTTGCATGGTATGAAGCGCTAATTCTCGGCATTTGGTTATCCTATAAGGAATTATGTTGCAGTGCAACATCTTAAATTATCGAGCTGTTATCGCACCGAACAGGGACAACTACATTCTGCGAATCGTGCCGGGCCCGGCATAGGTTTTTGCACGCTTTCCTGATAACGTGGCGCGGCTATAAGCTTGACCGTTAATAATAATCAATGCTCGTTGACTATTGGCGTTTTGCCCGATCGAATTCGCGTTTTCTCGGATTCGGATTTTTCCTCGCGTTCATGTCGAGCGCGGGTCAGACCTATTTTATCGGGGTGTTCGGTGCCGGAATCCAGGCGGATTTCGACCTCGACGCCGGTAGCTGGGGTCGCACTTACATGATCGGCACCCTCGCGTCTGCGCTCGTCATCAACTGGACCGGCGCGCTGATCGATCGACTCGATTTGCGCCTGTTCACCGCGTTGGCACTGCTTGGTTTGTGTTGTGCCTGCCTGCTGATGGGTTCGGTGACTTCACCGTTAATGCTGGTGTTGGCGATATTCATGTTGCGGCAGTTCGGCCAGGGATTGAGTAGTCACGCCGGAATAACGTCGATGGCACGCTACCACAGTGCCGATCGTGGCAAGGCAATCGCGCTCGCCGCTATCGGTTTTGCCTTCGGTGAAGCCATTTTACCGGTGCTCGGTCTTTACGCCTCGCTGCTATGGGGTTGGCGTCACACCTTCTATATCGTCTCGGCGGTGGTGCTGGCGGCGACTGTACTGGCACTCTGGTTACTGAAAGGGCATAGCCAACGCCATGCCGAACACAAGGATGCGCTCGAAAAACGGGCGCAACAGGAAGATCGTCAAAGTGACTATACGCGCCGGCAGATGCTTGCCGAGCTGCGATTTTATTTCATGTTGCCGGCGATGATCGCACCGTCGATGATTGGCACGGCACTGTTCTTTTTTCCGGCCGAAATTGCCAATGCCAAGCACTGGAGCAGCCTGTGGCTGACTGGAAACTACTGGCTGTACTCACTGGTCTCGGTCGCGACCACGGTTTATTCAGGCATTCTGATCGACCGTTTCAGTGCACGGCGCGTGGTGCCGCTTTTCCTGTTGCCGCTGGCGCTGGCGTTGGTGGTGCTGAATATCTCCGATCACCCCTTCATCGTATGGCCTTACATGCTGTTGATGGGTATCAGTTCCGGGCTTTATTTCACCGGCCTGAGCGCGCTCTGGGCGGAGCTTTATGGCGCCAGGCATCTCGGTGCGATCAAATCCATGACCAACGCGATCATGGTATTTTCATCGGCACTCGGACCGGCACTGGTGGGTACGCTGCTCGAGTGGCAAATGTCATTTACGGCAATCTCGATGATGATGGCCGCATTCTGCGTGGGTGCGACCGCGCTGCTGGTTTATACCCTGCGGATGTCGAGCAGATGACGCCTGCCGTTCGGCACAGCCACGATAACAGCGTCGCGCCTCATAGCGAGCGCAGCGTGGACTTTAGAGCCTGGTCGAGCTTGCTGACAATTTCATCAATATGTTTGTTTTTGATAATGAAGGGTGGCGCCAGCAACACGTGATCACCCTGTTGCCCGTCGATGGTGCCGCCCATCGGGTAGCAGATGAGGCCGGCTTCAAATGCCGCCTGCTTGAACTTTTTATGAAAGCCGAGCTGGGGCGGAAAAGGCGACTTGCTGTCGCGTTCGCGGACGAACTCCAGCCCCAGGAACAGCCCCCGTCCACGGATGTCGCCGATATTCGGATGCTCCCCGAACTTGTCCATCAGTGCCTTGCGCAGGCTTACACCCTGGGCCAGCACCCGGTCGAGCAAACGCCTTTCCATCACTTTTTTGACGACCGCATGTGCAGCAGCACAGGCGACCGGATGCCCGAGGTAAGTATGTCCGTGTTGAAAGAAGCCCGAGCCCTGCGCGATTGCATTGTAAATGGTATCGGTACAAAGCATGGCCCCGATCGGCTGGTAACCCGCGCCCAGTCCTTTAGCGATGGTCATGATATCCGGTGCGATACCATCCTGGTCGCAGGCGTAGAGACTGCCGGTTCGACCCATGCCACACATGACTTCATCGAGAATCAATAACACTCCGTACTGATCGCAGATTTCGCGAATGCGCTTGTAGTAGCCCGCCACCGCGGGTACCGCACCGAGCGTCGCGCCGACCACCGGTTCGGCTATAAACGCCATGACCTGTTCTGCGCCGAGGCGCAGGATTTCGGTTTCGAGTTCGTTGGCGACTCGCTGTCCGTATTCAAATTCGGTCTCTTCTTTTTGCTGGTCACGATAGCTGTAGCAGGGCGCGATGTGCGTGGTTTCAATCATCAACGGCGCAAACGGCTCGCGGCGCCACAGGTTTCCGCCGGCGGCGAGTGCACCGAGGGTGTTGCCGTGATAGGACTGCCTGCGCGCAATGACCCGATGACGGTCGGGCTGCCCGATCTCGATGAAATACTGGCGTGCGAGCTTGATTGCCGCTTCGACTGCTTCGGAACCCCCTGAAACCAGGTAAACCCGGTCGAGCGACCCGGGCGCTTCCTTGATCAGTAACTCGGCAAGTGCCTCGGCTGGTATGCTGCTGAAGAATCCGGTATGTGCGAATTCGAGGCGCTTGACCTGTTTCTTGATTGCCTTGATAACCTGGGCGTCGCTGTGACCGAGGCAGGAGACCGCGGCACCGCCCGAAGCATCGAGGTAACGCTTTCCGGTGCGGTCAATAATATAGACACCGTCGCCCTCAACCGCGAGCGGCAGGCCCATTTTGCAGTTGCGGGGGAAAATGTTGCTCATCTGTCTGGTGGTTTGGCCACGCTCTTATAATGCCGCCAGGTTCGAAACTGGCTCAGGCTAATGCACCTGGCATTCTGACGGCCAGCGGCATTAACGTCAATTGTGTTGTGACATTGTTGACAAAGGTAAGAGACAAGCCGCGAGCGCGGTTATCAATACTAGAGAATCTGGCTCAGGAATTCCCGGGTCCGCGGATCCGTGGCCTCGGTAAAAAACGTGGCGGGCGGACCATGCTCAACAATGATGCCGCGATCGGTAAAGTAAATGTGATCGGCGACTTCTCGCGCGAAGCCCATTTCGTGGGTCACCAGGATACAGGTCATGCCATCCTGGGCCAGGTCCTTGATCGCGAGCAGCACCTCGTTCACGGTTTCAGGGTCCAGCGCGGCGGTGACTTCGTCGAACAGCATGACGTCAGGGTTCATCGCCAGCGAGCGCGCAATCGCAACACGTTGTTGCTGGCCGCCCGAGAGTTCGCCGGGATAGGAATTCTCCTTGCCCACCAGGTTGACGCGCTTAATCAACGCGTGCGCACGTTCCTCGACTTCCTCGGCAGATTGTTTCAATACCTTGATCGGTGCCATCATCACATTTTCGAGCGCGGTTTTGTGCGGGAACAGGTTGTACTGCTGGAATACCATGCCGACATTTTTGCGCAACTCGAGTTTGTCGAGGTCGGGATCATTGACTTCAATACCTTCAACCTTGATCGATCCACTGTCGATCGTATTAAGCGCGTTGACACAACGGATCAGGGTCGACTTGCCTGAACCGGATGGACCAATAATACAAATTACCTCGCCTTGCCTGACATCGAGTGAAACACCTTTCAATACTTCGAGATCGCCGAACGATTTATGCACGTCCTTGATCGACACCAGCGGTTGATCAGGTGTCCAGTCACTGTTGGTCATTTCAAATACTCCGGGAATAATTTATTGCCTGACGACAAAACGTTTCTCCAGCCTGATGGTGAGGCGCGCGATGGGGTAGCAGTAGGCAAAAAATATGATCAATGCAAAGCCGAAAAACGGTACCAGTAACTCGGGATGATTGTCCTCTGCCTCCATCGCCTGGCGTGACAGGGTGATTATTTCTTCGACCCCGAGTAGCGAAATCAGAGGCGTGGCCATGGTCAGGATGGCATACCAGTTCATCCAGGGTGGAATCATGCGTTTGAAACACTGCGGCAGGATGACCATCCACAGCGTTTGCTGTCGCGAATAAGCGAGTGACTCGGCTGCTTCCCACTGTCCGGTCGGTACCGACACGATTGCACCCCGCACGATCTCGGAGATGTTTGCCATGATCGGTAACGCCAGACCAAACACGGCCTTGAGCCAGTCGGGAATCGGGTATACCTCGCCCCCGATTTC
>Ga0265303_10001235_pt1 | contig 15563 bp, 13 predicted proteins | sample Helome_2_FD_192494 | JGI IMG/M metagenome (GOLD analysis project Ga0265303, IMG submission 192494) | Marine sediment microbial communities from subtidal zone of North Sea - Hel_20160317 (Illumina Assembly) | ecosystem: Environmental > Aquatic > Marine > Subtidal zone > Sediment ... | reverse complement strand
AACCTCCGGCAGCTGCGACGGCGGGATTGTCAGGATATCCTTGTTGAGAACCACCAGATCCGCCCTTTTAGCGGGTGCGATGGCTCCTAAATCACCGGCATTGTGAACGGCCGCGGGGGTCAATGTGTAGGCTTTCAGCGCTTCAGATGCCGTTACCCGGGAATCTGGATACCAACCTCCTTGCGGCGTTCCGTCGGCCCGCTGTCGTGTTACGGCCGCAAGAATCCCCAACAGCGGATCAGGGTCGCACACCGGGCAGTCGGAACTGAACATAACCGGTGCGCCGGTATCCATCAGTTGTCGCAAAGCATAGGTCCATTTTCCGTTCTCCCCCAGCGCCAAATCGATGAGATTTATGTCCAGCAGCATGTTGGCTGGTGTCACACACAGCGCCAGATTGAGGTTGCGAAGTCGATCGGCATCCTCCGGCCGGAGCATCTGGACATGTTCGATGCGATGGGAAATGGCGGGCGACGGTGAACCGGATATGGTGCGGCGCGATTGGAGGGCTTCGAATATATTGATCAGTTCCCGGTTGGCACGATCCCCCACCGCGTGCACCATCACCGACAGGCCGGCATTGTCCGCCTTGTCGATGTTTTGTGCCAGGATGTCCATATCTATCAGGGGCATGCCGCGTTCAGCATCCAGGTAGGGGTCGATCAACCAGGCGGTACGGGCACCCATCCCGCCATCGGAAAAAAATTTTAAATGACCGACGCGCAGCCTGTCGTTGCCGAACCCCGTGCGCAGGCCCAGGCCGATGATGTTGTCCAGGTCGTGGCCGGGTAGGGTCACCCAGCAGCGCAGATCGAGGCGGCCGTCATGGTCGAGCTTCTGAAAAGTCTGAAATGCGCTGGCACCGTCCCTGTCCGCCATCAAGCGGACGTCGTGAATGCCGGTGACGCCCCGGCGGTGAAGGGCCCTGGCAGCATCTTCAAAGGCATCCATCACCTGGTCTGCATCCGGCGGCGCAACGGCCTGTCGTACGAGATTGATGGCCAGTTCCCGCAAAATCCCGGTGGGTTCTCCGGTGGTGTCGCGCTCGATCCGGCCTTCGGGTGGATCCGGTGTGTCGGCGGCAATGCCGGCCAAACTCAGCGCGGCGGAGTTGGCTGCGGCCAGGTGCAGATCGCAGCGCCAGAGCAGCACCGGATGGGCGGGCGCCACCCGGTCCAGCGTCTCCCGGGTGGGCATGCAGGGCTCGGTCCAGTCGGTCTCATTCCATCCTTGCCCCGTAATCCACTGGCCCGGCGGTTGGCTATCGGCTGCCTTCCGGACACGGGCCAAAAGTTCTTCAAGGTGGGTCAGGTCATCCAGTTTTATCCCCTGACGCTTAAGCGCCCATTCATAGAAGTGGATGTGGCTATCGATAAACCCCGGTACCACCAGGCGACCGTCGAGATCGATCTTTTCAGTTTCCGGACCGGCCAGATTCAGCACATCCGCGTCACGTCCCAGAGCCAGGATCTTGCCATTGCCAACGGCAAGGGCCTGTGCACTTGGTTGGACGATATTCTGGGTGGCAAGGATGCCGTTGTAAAGGATGATTTGGGGTGCCCGGGCCGATATTTTCATATTAAAAATCCTTTTGGGAAAGGATCGTTGGTATCCACGACAAACTGATGATAACCGGTAATCTGGGCATTTCCCCGGAATTGGCCCACGATACCGTCAAATTTACCGATGGACCGTGTTTTGACGATCCTCCCTTCAAACACCGTACCCAGGGGGCCGGCGTTCTTGTAGACCTGATCGGGATCCAACTTTCCCTGGTGGTGGAGCAGCGTCATCCTGGCCGTGGTGCCGGTGCCGCAAGGAGATCGGTCCATGTTGGATTCGCCGTATATCACCACGCTCTTACCGGTCCCCGTTTGCGGGTCTTCATCATAGAATTGGGTCACATCCACCGTGTTCACCTCAGGCCGTTCGGGATGGTAAACGCTGTGTGCCCGATTGGCGGCCTCGATCACCACCATCCCCAATGGGATCAGCCGGTGGCTGTTTGCCGGAACCAGGTCGATGCCGATGGACCGGGCTGATACCATGGCAAAATACCCGCCCACGCAAACCAGGTCGACTGAAATCTTGCCGAATCCGGCGATCTCAAGTTCGCAACCGGTATCAAAAACAAACGAGGGCACCATCTCAATGGCCACGGATTCGACACGGCCATCTCGAATCCGGGTGTGGGCATCCAGCGGGCCGGACGGGGTGTCTACGGTGATAAGGGTGTCGCCATCGTCGGTGTCCAGGGCGCCGGCTTCAATTAATGAGGCCACTGCTCCGATGGTGGCGTGGCCGCATAGATAGGGGTAGCGCCGGGCATCCATGTAAAATAGTCCGAATTTGCCTTGCGGGCTGACCGGCTCGGTCACCACGGCTGCCATGATTCCCCTATGCCCCCTGGGTTCGCGGGTCAGCAGCATGCGGACATGATCGTAATGGGATTCAAAATAGTCCCGTTTGTCTTTCATGGTGCTGCCGGGCAGGGTGCCCACGCCGCCTATCAGCAATCGGGTGGATTCCCCCTGGGTATGGGAATCGATGGTAAAGATTCGATCCGGATAGCGCTCAAGGAATTCGTTTTCGATTCGGTCCAGTTTCAGCATCCGCGCCCCCTAATTTGAACAATTGCATATGATCTATTGAAAATTGAAGAAAATCTATCAACCGCAGAAAAAAACAAAACCTGAAAACGGCAGTGCCTGCTTTCAGGTTTCAGATCGAAAGGATTGCGGCAAAACGGTCCGCCGGTTCATTCTATGGGAATCAAATGGCAGTGGTGGGGCGCTACCTGCACGCTGACCTCCTCACCGATGTCGTAGATCCGTGTTCTCATCATACTGATGACATGAATTTCACGGTCGGCACCCAGTTCGATAAAATAACTGACCTCTCCACCCATGTAACTGCGGTCTTTGATGCGGCCCTGGAAGTGGTTCATCCCCTCTACCGGTTTGAATTCATCCCTGGGAAAGGCATCGAAGCGCTGGGCGCGAACGATCATCTCCACCGGGTCGCCTTGCGAGAATCCGCCTTTATTTTCTGCAAAGAGGACATCGCCGGTCTCAATTTTGACGTTTACGTGCTGGTCGTCGACGTCAACGACCTGGCCCTGAATGAAATTGGAGTGGCCCAGAAAATCGGCCACAAAATGGTTGGCCGGCTCATTGTAGACAGCTTCGGGGCCGCCTTCCTGCTGCTTGCGGCCATCCTTCATGACCAGGATCTTGTCCGACATGCTCAATGCTTCACGCTGGTCATGGGTGACAAAGATGGTGGTGACGCCGAGCAAATGCTGGAGGTTGTCCACTTCCCGCCGCATTTCTTCTCTCAGGTTTTCGTCCAGGGCCGAAAGGGGCTCGTCCATCAGCAATACGTCCGGCTCGATTACAATGGCCCGCGCCATGGCGATGCGCTGCTGCTGGCCGCCGGAAAGCTGGTTCGGCATACGATTCTCAACCCCGGGCAGGCGAACCATTTCAAGGGCCCGCGTCACCTTTTCCTTGATCTCCTCTTTGGACACATCCCGGTACTTCAAGCCGAAGGCCACGTTGTCAAATATGGTTTTGTGGGGAAACAGGGCGTAGTTCTGAAAAATCATTCCCAGGTTGCGTTTGTGGATCGGGGTGTCGTTGATCCGGACCCCCTTGATGAAAATATCGCCCTCGGTGGGTTCTTCCAGCCCGGCCACCATGCGCAGCAGGGTGGTCTTGCCGCATCCGGAAGGGCCCAACAGCGTCACCAGGCTCCCCTCTTCGATGTCAAAATCCATTTTCTCAACGGCGACAACGTTTCCGAATCGTTTTAAAATGCCTTTGAACTGCACAATGGGCTGCTTCTTGTCGGTCGCCAATCTCTGTCTCCCTGTTCTTGAAGCCACCTCAAAAATGTCTTTTAACCCAATTTCTGTGTTGTGACCTTGTTTCAAGTCCTCGACATACTTAGGTATGCCTGCAGGTTGAGGCCCACCTTAAAAATAAAGATAGATGGGTCATCCAGCTATGATGGGAAACACGGCCACGCCTTGAACTTGAGCTAAAATCCTATTTTTGAGATAGCTTCAGGTTGGTCTGATGCAGGGGCCGGACTACTTCGGCTAAAAGGAGTCCGACCCCGGCGGTTGCTTTACATGGTTAGCATCATTGCAAAGACAATCTACCAGTGTCGATTCATAAATGGTAGATTGTGGTTCAGGCCAAGGCCGCAGCAATGTTGAAACCGGAGGCGTAGCAGCGCTACGTCGAGGATTTCAACATTGCGAGAACGCCGGCCTGGGCCGCAAGATGCCTTTTATGGATCGACACTAACTGCCGGCCTTGATGCGATCCCATTTCTCGGTCCATTCCAACTGGTTGGCATTCCAGTAGGACGGGTTGGCAAACAGGTACCCGTCCAGTTTGCCGCTGGGGTCGAAAGCCGGCATCTTCATGATTTTCTCGGTCAATTTCACTTTGGAGGGGTCCAGGCTGGGCGGATAATTCTGCCCCTCGGCCACGGCGATGGCCGCGGCCGGCTCCAGCATGAAATTGAGCAGCTTCTGGGCGACCTCCAGATCGGTGCCTTTCAGGACGAAGAGATATTCCATCCAGGAGTAGGTGCCCTTGGGGGAGAGGTAACCGATGGGGTTACCTTCCTGCTGAAGTGCAGCCACCCGACCGGACCAGGCCACCGTGGCATAGATCTCCCCATTGGCCAGCAGGCTCATCAACTCGGCGCCGGAACTCCAATACTTTTTCATCAGGCCGCGCTGTTCACGCAATGCGGCCCATATGGCCTTGAGGTCGGTCATATTGTTGGGGCTCTGGCCGGTATGCAGCGCCGCGTACCACATGTTGGTCCTGAAGTCGCCGCCCCAGCTGCCCAGTTTGCCTTTCAAGCCTTTGTCCCACAGCAGGGAAGCGCCGAGCTTTTCGGCCTTGGCCTTGCTGATGTGCTTGGTATTGTATGCGATACCGGTCTGTCCCAGATCGTAGGGGACGGCCGAGAGGGTACCCTTGGTGATATCCCGCAAGGGTTTGATCATTGAGGCCATGACATTTTTGAGGTTGGGAATTTTCGCTTCATCCAGTACCGAGGCAAATCCCAATTCCGCGTAGCGGGCATAGTCGAAAACGGCGCTGAGATGGGCGATGTTGAACTCCCCACCCGGTGGGTAGGATGCCTTGACGCGCGTCAGGTAGGAGTTCATGTCACCGAATTCGCCATCGATAACCTCGATGCCGGTGGCTTTGGTAAACGGCTTGAAAGCATGTTCACGGAACGACTCGGAAACCGAACCGCCCCATCCGTCAAACCGGATGGACTTGGCCGCCCAGGCGTCTTTGACGGCCTTTCCAAAGGGCGATCCCACCAGCCCGATAGTGGCGCCGGCAAGGCCGAGATACTTGAGAAAGCGACGCCGGCTGAGTGTGCCGTTTTTATACGCCTCGTATAACCGATCCAGTTTTTCGTTCGTTAGATTTGCCATTGGGTCTCCTTTCAGTTGATGGTTGTCAGATTATTCCTTTACCTTTGAGAATTTGCGGGACAGATAGCCCGCCAGCAGGGGAGTGGCGACGGTCAGCACGATCATAACGGCGCCCAGGGCATTGATCTCAGGGCTGATGGAATTTCTCAGCATGCTGAAAATCTTGACCGGAACGGTTTGATTTTGTGCCGTGGCCCAGAAGAGCGTCGCCGTGATATCATCGAACGAAATGGTAAAGGAGAAAAGGGCGCCGGCTAAAATAGCCGGTAATAATAGCGGGAAGGTGACCTCTCTAAAAGTCTGAAATGCATTGGCGCCCAGGGACTTGGCTGCCTCCTCGTACTCTTTTTTAATGCCCACCAGGCGAGCCTGAACGATCAAGAGCACATAGGGCAGGGTCAATACGACATGCCCGATCAACAGCAGGGCAAAACTCTTGGGCTGCTGGAGCCAACGCAAAAATAAGAGCAGCGCAACGCCTAAAACCACTTCCGGGATCATGATCGGTGACAGCAGCAGGGTGTTGAGGGTGTTCTTCCCGGGGAAGTCGAAACGAATGAACGCCAGGGCGGCAAGAATGCCGATGGCGGTGGATAGCACCGCGGTCAGCGATCCCAGGACGAGAGAGTTTTGAAAAGCGTCCATGATCGCTTCATTTTGAGCCAGTTTGATGAACCACCGAAAGCTGACACCCTCCATCGGAAAGATGCCGAATTGTTTGGGGTTGAATGCCAGCACGATGACCACGATGATGGGCGCGAACAGGAATACGTAAACGAGAAACGTGTAGATTCTGATCAATGTCCATCCCGGCGAGAATTGTTTCATGGTCTAATTACCCTGAAGGCTTTTGAAGATCTGATTGATTCCCAGGTAGCGGTTGTAGGTCCACACGATCACAAACAACAGAGAGAGCAGGATGACGCTGATGGCCGAGCCGAACGGCCAGTCCAGCGTGCCGATAATCCGCTTGAAAATGAGATTGGCGATCATGTCGTTGCCCGGGCCGCCCAGTATCATGGGGGGCAGATAGGTCCCGGCCGTCAGCACGAAGACCAGCAGGCAGCCGGCGCTGACACCGGGAAGGCTCAAGGGGAGGGTCACCTCCCGAAACGCCTGCCATTCGGTACATCCCATGCACCGTGCGGCTTCGAGCAGACTCTTGTCGATGCCTTCCAGGCTGACATAAATATTCAGCACCATGAACGGCAGCAGATACATGATCAACCCCATGAGCACCGTGAATTCATTGTAAAGCATAGATATGGGCGTTTGAATCACTCCGATCTTTAACAGGAAGTGGTTGATCAGACCCGAATCGCCCATGATATTGATCCAGCTCATGGTGCGGATGATGAAGCTGACCCAAAACGGCAGCATTATGAGCAGAAGGAAGGCCTGTTTATAGCGGCTTTCACTGCGATAGAAAAAATAGGCGGGTATATAACCCAGGATAACGCAGAGAATGACGGTCTCGAAGGAGATGCGAATCGTCCGAATGAGAATCTTGGGATAGAAGAAATCTTCGAAGAATTTGGCGTAATTGCCAAACTGGAAGGCGGGGATGTCCGCTCCGCTGGGGGCGCGCAGCCAGAAACTGTATACAACGACAAAACAAACCGGTATGACCAGAAGTAAAAAAACTGCGCTCATGGAAGGCGCCAGCAGCGCCCATGGTTTCCAGCGACCAGATTTCATGGGTGTATTTCCTTGATGTGTTGCATAAAAGAAAACCCGCTAAGACCCTATCGGAACGATAGGAAAATGTCAAGGAACCTGACTGTTCGTCACTTTTAAAGGAAGAAAATGAGAACTATGTTAAAACTGCCCTTTAAAAAAGATAAGGTGTGTTTTTAGTCTACCCCTTTTTTTCTGCCAATGAACTAGGTAAATCATAACGGTCTTGAAGGCTGTTTTTAACTACCTGAGGCCCTGTCCCGGCGGCAGAAGCCCGGATAGAGACTTGGCCGTTTCTCTGATCATGTCCCCATAATTTGCCTTGATGTTCCCGGCACTGTGCTGCAGCACCGAAAAATCAAAGGAGACGGCACCGACTCCTTTGCCGCTGATGGGATCGTACAAGGGTGCGCCGATGGCAACCAGGCCGGGCAGATACTCCTCCGCGGACATGGCGTATTGGCGCACTTTGGTTTTTTTTAACTCTGCCGCCAGCGCATCTTTATCCACGATCGTCTTTTCCGTCCTGGCGACAAGACTCATCGTGTCGAGCTTTTCAGCAATCAGATCGTCGGGGAGACTGGATAAATATGCTTTTCCCAATGCCGTATTGTGCAGGCAATTTTTCGAAAAATCCGGCAGCCTGTAGGTGAGGGTCTCTTCCGCCTCCCGATGATAGATATGTACCATGGCGTCGTCCACCACAAAGGCCACATCGATGCTGATATTATTCTCGCTGTGGATCCGGTCTACCACCTCCTTGATCATCCTCAGATGATCGGTTGCCCGCATCAAATTGGTGTAAAAGAGCAGGCACAGTCTGGAAGGCCGGATCTCCTTAGTCTTCGTGTCTTTTTCAAGGTACCCCAGTTCCACCAGTGTATTGATGTAGCGGTAGGTTGAGGTCCTGTTCAAATCCAGCGTCGTTGAGATTTCGCTCTGGGTCAGCACCGGGGTTTCCCGGTTGAAGAGCGCCAGGATTTTCAGTCCCTTATCCAGCGACTTCGAAAAATAGTATTTTCCTTTTGACATTCCATTTGGGGATGATTTAGTATCACACTATAATAGAAATTGTATTACTATAATAGTGAAATGGCAGATTTCAGAATGAATGTCAATTGCTAATTTTGATTCAGTAAATAAGGAGGGGGGCAATGCCGCAAGATGACGCTTTATTGAGTATTGTTTACGAAAATTCGGGTGAAGAGAACCAGATACCTCTCACAGACCTGGTTGCCGCTCTTACGGGTTTTTTAGACCATTTTGCTGAAAAGAGCCTTGTGGGTGAAACGTTTTGCGCCATTGTCCAGACTGGTGACGGGCGAACGAAGCTCTCAAGGTTGCTCGACGCCTGCGGGTATAGCGACAATCCCAAGGGGTTTTTCTCAGAACTGCTCGGACTGCTGGGAAAAGCGGATGGCACCGCAAAGATCTCTATAAACGGCATTGAACTGCCGCACATGATGCTCATGGCGATTCTGGAGGTTGTCCTGCCCGGTAATAAGTTTATTTCCATCAAAACCACCGATCAGTTGGAAAAGCTAACCAACATCAAGGTGCCAAAATCGGATCGAGCTGACATGCAGAAGGTTATCGACACTTACCCGGCGAGACTTTCCATGCATACTATCCGTCAGATGCGGGTGTCCAGGGATGTGGCCTATCAGTATCTGCCGTTTACCGAGGAATTGGATGTTGCGGGGCACACCAACACCTGGATCGGACAGTTTCATCAGGGACTGTTGGAACAAATGTACCAGAACCGGGTTATTTTCTTGCTGAACATGAGCTGTCCGGTATACTGCCGGTTCTGTTTCCGTAAGCACAAAGACTCGCGCAACGAAGTCAATCCCACCCCGGCGGATGTTAAAAAGGCTGTTGAGCATGTCAAAAATTCACCCTCCATCAAAGAGATCGTGATCACCGGCGGGGACCCGTTTATGAACCGGGCCAACATGGCCTCCGCCATCGACGACCTCATGGCGATTGAGCATGTTCAGACCCTGCGGCTGGCCACACGGTCGATCGCCTACTACCCCCATCTTTTCTTGTCTGATGACGCAGAACGGCTGGATTACCTGAAGCGCAAAAATCTCGAGCTCCAGGAACGTGGCAAGCGCATGGAAGTGGCTACCCATTTCATCCATCCCGATGAAATATCGCCCCAGAGCCTGATGATCATTACCGAGCTGGTGAAAAGCGGCATTGCGGTATACATTCAAACGCCTTTTTTGAAAGCCTGCAATGATGAAGGACCGGAACTGGTTCGGCTGTTCAGTCTGCTGCGCGGAGCCGGGGCCGAACTCCATTACCTTTACATCCCCTGCAGCCCCATCCAGGGCAACAGCATTTATTGGACACCAATTTCAAAAGGTCTCGCCGTGGGCAACTACCTGCGGGCGCACCTGTCGGACCGCGTCATCCCTAGGGTCAATACGGCCACACCTATCGGCAAGATGGACTGGCACACTAGCGGGTGGGCCGTGGAGCCGGTGGCGGGAAACGACAACTTCATGTGGATCCGAACCCCCTACACGCCGGACTATTTCAAGCAATTTGCACCCCTATCCAACGAAATGGAAAATATCCGGGTCAACGCGGAGGGGACCATCGATATTCATTACATGGCGCAAATGGGGGATGAATCGCTCTTTCTGGGGGCAAGACCGCCTAAATCTGGCGGCGGCGTTACGATGCAGCCTGAAACCACCGCCACGATTCTGCCAATAGTACTGAACGGTGAAAAAATTGCACCATCTATTGTCGATAGCGGATCTTCAACGATTTCAAGGGTCCATGAGACGCGGGTTGAAATCAATGCCCAATGTTTCGAAGGAGATCTGGATTACATCCGGGACGACGAAAGAATTACTGACGTGGTAATCGTTTCCGAAAATGACGCCACTAATTCTTTGTTCCAAATCAGTAAAATCATCAACGCCCTGGAAAAGAGTCCACATGTAAATGCCGTCCGGTTACGCAGCTTGAAATTCAACTATAAACCGGAAAGCTACACCCCGGTGGTAATCGACAAACTGGCCAGCCTGAACAAACTGACCATGGTTAACCCGCTACGGCTGGAAATCGAAACCCAATTTCTGGTCGCTGATGAGTTTCAACCCAAGCACACCCGGCTGACCCGTCTGTTGAACAACAAGGGCATTACCGTTTATAACAACACTCCCCTTCTGGGCGGAATCAACGACTCACCGGATGCTATTCACCATCTTGCCTACGCCTGTCGGAAGGCCGGCATTGAATTTCACCACCTCTATGTGGCCGGCCTTCCCATCCAGGACCATTGGAATACAAAAAACCCGGTGGCACTTTATGACGTAATAGACATCGCCACCCGAGTCCGCCGGGAAGGCAGCGGCAGGGAGGTCCCCCGCTATATTATCCGTACCGCCCTGGGTGAGGTAGATTTTGGATTGTCATCCACCATTGTGGGTGAGGGTGAGAATCTGTCGGTAAAACTGCTTCCCTATGAGCGCTCCTACTTTCAGGCCTTATCACCGGAATTCACCTGGCCCCATGATATCAAAGAAGATGTAGACGGCAAACCGATCGTACCTGTTGCCGGCCTGCTGAAAACCACTGATTTTGCGTTATCCTGACCAGGAGGCCTCATGTATTATCCGTTTTTGATTTACAGCGAGAAGGTCAAACACCGGCCCGTCTTTCCCGGACTGAAGGGAGATCCCTTTATCGCGGATCTTTCAACCAACAGTCCACTGCTCCAGGGAATGGATGTGAGGGACCAGAAAGAATTGCAGCGGGTCTTGGACGAGAAGATGGGATCGGCATACTGTTGGGGGGTTTCTCCCTATCTGGAGCGCCGCGACACCCTGCTCGGGGACTGCCCCCAGATGGTAGCCGAAAAGCGATTCATCCACCTGGGTCTGGATGTGATCGTAAGGTTGGGCACCCCCCTGCATGCACCATTGGATGCCACCGTCGTCGAGAGCGATTACGAGAGCGGGGAGGGAAACTATGGCGGCTATGTGCTTCTGAAGCATGAGAACCCTTCTTTTGAGACTTTTTACAGCTTCTACGGACACCTGTGCAAAGACCGCCTGCCGGTGGCTGGCAAAACGTTTCCAGCAGGTGTAGCCTTTGCCCAGATCGGTGATTTTCACGAAAACGGCAATTGGTTCCACCACACACATATTCAGATAATTACTCGCAAAGGTTTGGAAATGGGCTATATTTCCAAAGGGTATTGCACCGAAAAAGATCTGATGGAATTGAACGATCTCTGCCCTTCGCCGATACCTATTTTTAAGATAAATGGGAGGAAAGAATAATCAAAACTACTTTCGATGTTTGATGGTGTATAGAATGGTGATTTGGCAGATGTAATTCACAATATTTCTTAAGATTATTCAAAGCAATCTACAAAATGACAAATAAATAGATAGTATTAAGCTAAACTTCTCACACTGGCAAAAAACTGTGGATTGGAAGTCCTAATCTTCTCATCCCCAAATTCCATTAAAAAAATGGTGGACACAACTTATTGTGGTCCGCCTTTTGTTTTCATTCTTGAGGATAGCTTAATATATCCCAAGGTAAATCGAGGTTTTTATGTGTTATGTTGATTAAACTAACGTATTTCAAGGTGGTCATTTTTCGGTTCCTCGCTATAATTATCAATCGGTTTGTAAGAACCCAAGAAGGCATCAAATGAATCACAGGCGAATATATCTCTCTTAAAACACACCTGGAGCCCAATCAGAATTATCATTGTGTGGTGTAACGGCTATCAGGTTTCCGTCCATCAATCGAATATCCGTATAGGAAGACTTCCCTTTTGTAGCGTACATGACCCCGATTCGATCTCCGCTGGGTGCATTAATAATGGAGCCATAGGGTGTTCCTTTTCCCGGCATATTCATGGCCTCAACTAGTTCTCTCAGTATTTTGCCACCTGGCTCAAAATTTTGCCATCTCGCAACATTAATCCGACCCGAAACTTTCACAAGCTCATAATTTTTCTGGATTCCTAAGATGGCTTCAGGGTCATTTGCGTTGCCGGTGTAAAAGTAGCTGTAATTAGAAACATATTCATAGTTTTCACATATGGCTTTGATGTCATCCCTCTGCACAGAACTGCCATTATTTTTTGTCCAACTTGAAGCGCAATTCAGCATAAAAAGAGAAAAAAAAGATAGAAGCAATAATAATATTAAGGGTCTTTTCATAGCTGCCTCCTTTATTTTTAGTCTTATAGAGTTATTGTTATCGCCGTTGTTTCTATTTTTAGTTAGCTTTTATTTGTTTATGTTTACAGCCTTTCTGGGATAGGAATTCAACATCAGATTGGGAATCAACATCAACTCGGAAAGGGATTTCCGCTTCAGGTCAGGTGGAATAGGAAGATCAGCAATAGATTATATTTCTAAATACCCAAATAGACGGGCTTTGGTCAACAATTTTCCGGACTTCGGCAAAAATTGTGATCTGCTCTAAATTAGCACCAAATTTGACGGAGCTCCGACTACAGATCATGGGTGCCAATAGCACAAGTTTACATCTTTTAGGGATACCATTCGTATATCACAGTGTTTTTAGTGGTGCTAAATGTTTTGGTATATAGTTACATGCAATCTTGAAATGGGCTCCGATTAATCATGGTTATCACTTGTTGAAGATAAGTTCGCTAATCATCAAACAGCAGCAACGGTAGCAGAGGTAAATTTTTTATATTTAGTGATTTGACAACTTCGTCCGCACCAATGTCTGGTGTAATGTCCCTATGAGCACCATCTATGTCATCATAACAGAGGTTTTCGCCAATAGGCACGCCCTTATCGATGGCATCATTTGCATTCTCTGCGAGATGAAGGTCTCCTCCTGCTCCGTCGATATACAAAGATAGCGGCTGATGATCAAGGTTTGCTGTTAGCGAAGCGCTTGCACCGTTTCGCTCCAACAGGTTATGACTGACCAAATTATTTGTAATAGTCGCGTCCGTGTTTGAAAATCGCCACTCGATGGATGAAAACGGCGTGGCTGTAGAAACCACAGTATTGTGAAAGACCTTTGTATCGCAGGCTTGTGCCAGGCAAATGCCACAATCAAATCCATCCTGTGATTCATGTAGTTGCGAGCGATTTTGAAAGATGAAGTTGTTACGAATAATGCCCCCGTAGTGACCAACATAGCCGGCGCCAGGGCAGGGATTATCGTTATAGGTTCGGCCACTGCCAGAGTCTGTAAGACCGAAGCCAATCCCTCGAGCATTGTCAACGAGCACGTTTCGCTCAACAACGGTGTCGCGGCTCCCCCTCCAAAAATGTATGGCGTGTTCGGATAGACCGTATTCACACCAAAAGCCTTCGATGGTATTGTCCCGAATTACCCATCCTCTGGCCTGATGCGCATCCACACCGCCAGTGTAACAGTTATTTCTAATGTTCTCCCGTCCGGCATCAGTCAACTCAATGCGAGAGCAGGCAATTTCACCGAAATCTGCGAAAAAATTGTCATATTGATTGATCTTGATGGCCTGTTGGCCGGGATCGATGATATGAACATTGTAAATACGGGCATTCACAATGTCTCCACTGGATGAAGGGACCACGTGGATCGGGTGGTTGTAAGCTCGCTTTAATGTCAAGTCAGCGATGGTTACATTGGAAGCTGTAATAGTAATAATTTCAGTGGTTACGTAGCTTCCGTTTAATATTACCGCCCCAGCGTTCCCGCTCTTGGAACGTAATGTTAGGTTAGGTGTATCGATCCAGAGATAAACCCCATTTAAATTATATGTGCCGTCTGCCAGGAGAATTGTATCTCCAGAACTTGCAGTGTTTATTGCATTTTCAAGCTGACTCGTAGTATCTACATTGACAATATTTCCTGTCGGTGGAGGCAACGGCTCGCAGACTTGACCTATAGCAACAGCAGGAATTAGCCAATACGTCGCAAGTATGAAGAGGAATATTTTCATATAAACTCCCATGTTAACTTTTAGCGTGTGAGGAAAATTATAAGATGTCTTCAATATTATGGAAATAAGGTTAAAAAAAATAACCACACTTCAGGTATATCTTGATAATATGTGAAAAAACGGGATGATTGATATATGTTATGGCTATCTTACTAAAACCGATGTGCCTATCGTATCGGATAGATAGCAGAAACATGCAATCGGTCTCCATTGCTGGTAAGTTGGAGAGGTAGTTGGATTTATTTGAGGTCATCGTCCTCCTCTACGAGCATGGTTGATCCATAACCGCATTGTATCCTTTTCGACCAGCTCCGGGTTTACTATATCCATCTGCTGATGGACTATAAATCCATAAAGTTGGTTATCGGGACCCCATATCTCTCGGACTCCGGTCATAGGGTATGCGGCCACAGGCGGTCTGAAATCGCCTTGACTCGTCATATTTACATTTACAAATTCCGTCCATGATTCCTGATCTTCAATTGTAACCCACCACCAACCCTGTTTGCCGCCCAACAAAATTTTCCTATCGTCATTTTTCGGAGCAAAGACTAAGACGGCATTCCTATACCGAATGTCGTAATCTGACCAGTTATCGATTAGTTTCTGTTGGGTAACCTTTGATTCGCTTTTCGATTGTGTTTTCAGTATTCCACTGGTTCCCGAGCATCCCATGAGAAAAATAAATATTAGGATTAGTATTGCAGCTAATCTTTTGGTGTTCATTGTTTCTTCCCTCTATAAGAAAAGCACCAAGAACCTGACATATTTTGGCAAATATTTGCTATTGGTTGGAGATTAGCATTAAAGAATAAATCCATATTTAGCGACCACCTACTGGACGCGGAGGACTCCAGGATATTCGGATTGTGTTTTCATCGATCTGCTCTACCCTTTGCAATGACACCGCATATTGCTGATGGATAATAAATCCGTAGAACTGGTCATCGAGACCCAATATCTCTTGTACTCCTGTAGAGTAATCGTAACCATAAGTGTCCCAAACAAGGGTGAACTCTCCATCACTCGCCGTATTTGTTTTCACAATCTCCGTCCACATTTCCTGATCTTTAACCTTACTATAGCTGCTGCTAACCAATATTTTCTTATCATCATTCTTCGTATCAAAAATGATGATAGTTAGTCGAGGTGGTTTGTATCCCGAGTGGTGGTGAAGCCAGATGTCGTAATCTGACCAGTTATCGATCAGTTCCCGTTTGGTTACTTTCGATTCGCTTTCCGTTTGACGTTTAAATTTCCCATAGTTTCCCGAGCATCCAGTAGCAAGAAGGACGAATATGAGCATTAGGCTAACAATTTTTTTTTGTTTCATCGTTCGACCTCCTTCTACTCTGGAATTGATTGGGCCCCGGTTGCATGTTTCTTACCATGATCTGCAATCTATCGAAATTATGGAGTCGAGTAGCCCGGAGGAATTTCACCTCCAGGCCCTCACAG
>Ga0265303_10001234_pt1 | contig 15578 bp, 24 predicted proteins | sample Helome_2_FD_192494 | JGI IMG/M metagenome (GOLD analysis project Ga0265303, IMG submission 192494) | Marine sediment microbial communities from subtidal zone of North Sea - Hel_20160317 (Illumina Assembly) | ecosystem: Environmental > Aquatic > Marine > Subtidal zone > Sediment ... | reverse complement strand
TTCGCCGACTCCACGCTCGTAAACACGCAATTTAAAAGCATCGCGTCCCAGGATCTGCATGAAACCGATATTCGCTCTTTCGGGAAATAGCAGGCTGGTTTCGAAGTAAGGTCCAAGCGTTTCTATGCCGGCGGCATCAACATCATCGACCTGGATTACCATGTGTGGATTACCGATGGACATCGCGCTGAAAGTGATCTCGCGACCCTCGTAATCGGTCTGGTATAAATCCTGTCGCTTTTCCGCACACAGCGGGATTTCGGCAGGCTCAAATAATGGTATGCCCATGTCGACCCGGTAGCGGGTTGCATCGATCGCTTCGAGCTTCAATAGCCCGGTATTGGTTTCCACCGGAATAATGTCCAGTTCGGTCAAACCCTGTTCGCGTACGAAACGAGCGAAACAGCGTGCGCCGTTACCACATTGCGCAACTTCGCCACCATCGGCATTGTAGATGCGGTACTTGAACGCGGCAGCATCGCTATGCGGATTTTCAACAATCAGCATTTGATCGAAACCGATGCCATCGTAACGGTCCGCCCAGCGCCGCACCAGTTCCGGGCGTGGTTCAAAAGGCTGGTTGATTGCATCAATAACGGCAAAATCGTTACCGAGACCATGCATCTTGGCAAACTTCAGCTTCATGGCAACATTGACTCGCCGCGAACCAGGTCATCGAAAGATTCACGCTCACGCACGCAGTAGTGTTGATCGCCGTCGACCATAACTTCGGCAGCGCGTACCCGCGTATTGTAATTGGACGCCATACCGAAGGCATAAGCCCCCGAAGATCGGATCGCGAGTAAATCGTTTTGCGCGAGGCTCAAAGCGCGATCCTTGCCGAGAAAATCGCTCGATTCACAGATTGCACCTACCACGTCGTAGACCTTTTCGCTGGCGTCGCTGTTTTGATCGACGCGGATAATCTCCTGCCAGGCCCCGTACAGCGATGGCCTGATTAAATCGTTCATCGCCGCATCGACCACGGCAAAGTTTTTATCGGGCCCGTGTTTCAGGTAATTCACCCGGCTGACCAGGATGCCCGCGTTACCCGCGATCGCGCGCCCGGGCTCAATCACTACAGTGCCAGCAAATTTTTTCAGGCGATCGCGCAGGGCACTGGCCCATTCAGCTGGCAATGGTGGTTCCTCGTCACGATAGCGGATGCCGAGACCGCCACCGAGGTCCAGATGGTGGATATTGATGCCCTGGTCGCGCAAGCGTTTGATCAACTCGAGCAGCCGATCAAACGCATCGATATAGGGCGAAAGTTCAGTCAACTGTGAACCGATATGACAATCCATGCCGATGATTTCGATGTTTTTCAGCCCGGATGCCTTGAGGTAAACCTGTTCGGCGTCGGCGAAGGGAACGCCAAACTTGTTATCCTTGAGTCCGGTCGAAATGTAAGGATGGGTTTTGGCATCAACGTCGGGATTGACGCGAAAAGAAATGCGCGCGGTTCTTTTAAGGCGCCCGGCAATTTCGTTGATGCGATCGAGTTCCTGTTCTGATTCGACGTTAAAGCAAAGTATATCGAGTTGCAGCGCGGTTTCGATTTCGTGCGCGAGTTTGCCGACCCCGGAAAATACGATGCTTTCGGGCTTGCCTCCCGCCAGCAGCACGCGTTGTAATTCACCCCCGGAGACGATATCGAAACCCGAGCCGAGGCGCGCCAACAGGTTTAAAACCGCCAGGCTCGAGTTCGCCTTGACGGCGTAACATACCAGGTGGTCGTGCCCCTCAAATGCACTGTCGAAGGCGTGCCAGTGGCGTTCCAGCGTCGCCCGCGAATAGACGAATAACGGTGTCCCGTATTGCTCGGCCAGCGCCGCAATCGCGACGTCTTCGCAATATAGTTGCCCCTGCTGGTATTCGAAATGGTCCATCGCTAACCGGTATTACCCTGGGTCTTTTTCTCTTCTTCCTCCTCTGGCAACTCCAGGGGACCCTTGTTACCACAGCCGGACAACACCAGCAGCAGGCAAAAGCAGATCAAACCGTTAATAATACTATTTCGCATCATGTCGCGGAGATTACACGCTTTGCAGCAAGGGCCCAAACTCCTGCACCCATCAACAGTCCGCCCCCGACCATGCCATAGGTCTTTTGTGCGCGTGGTGACGCGAGCCAGCGCCGAATCGAGGCGGCAAACAATGCATAACTGGTGGCACCGATGGTGGCGAGCACGACAAAGGTTATCCCGAGGATCCAGAGTTGCGTTATTACCGGGTGATCGGCGCTGATGAACTGGGGCAGCAGGGCAATGAAAAAAACGATGCTCTTGGGATTTAACGCGGTGACGATAAACGCGTTGCCGAATAGCTTAAGCGGTGCTGATGCCGGTTGCTGTTGGGCGTGCACGGGCATCGGTTTGCCGGCGCTGCGTAACAGGGTAAAGCCGAGGTAGATCAGGTAGCACCCACCAATCCACTTTATAATCGTAAACCAAAGTGCCGACGTTGCGAGCAGGGTACCGAGGCCAATCAATGACAGGGTGATCGCAACTGAATCGCCAAGCGCAACTCCAATAACCACGGGCAAAGTCGCTTTGCGCCCATGCGCGATGGCATAGCTCAATACCAGCAGTATGGTCGGGCCGGGGATCGCCAGCACCACCGAGCTGGTGGCGACATAGGCAAGCCAGAGTTCAAGCGGCATGTTCAGGCCCCCGGGAACAGCTCCCGGCGTCGCGCTTCGAACTCCAGCAACAGGCGCCCGGGATCGATGCACAAGGCATCGCGCGCGCTTTCGATATAGACGCGTAAGTCGCTATCAAGGTCATCGGGTAATTCGTCTTCATCCAGCACTCGGCAACGCAGGTCAGGGGTAATCAAAATATCCACGCTCAGGTCGCGCCATGCGACCTGTTGACGTGATATGCGGGTGTTATCGCAGATATTAAAGTATAACGCCAGTGTTTGGCATTGCTCGTCGATCCAGTGATACGCGTTATAGGCACGGTCTTCCCAGAAATAGCCGATGCTGATGGAATCTCTGCGCAGCAACAGGTCTTCAAGCTGCACATCGCGCGGCATTCGATATATAACCACGACCTCGCCCCGGGCGAACTTTAACAGTTCACAATCGAATTGTTTGCGCTCTCCCGCAAGCGTGGTCTTGATTTCTACAATACTGGTGGCGGGCTGATTCAAATCTCAAACAGGATCGGTTTGGCACCTTCCCAGAGAGTGGCAACACCTATTTTGCGCAGCTGTTCCAGATCGGAAGTGATTGTTGCGAAATGATTGCCGGCGAGGGTACCCGCCTTCGATGCAAACTGGACGCTGCCGTAGGCGATCAGGATCTCGGTTTCACTTTTTGCCTTTGGATACAACAGGATTTGCCCGGGAGCGGGGTAGGCGGTCGCGTCTTCGTGACCGACCTCGAAGTCCATGTCACCGAGGGGTATCCACATACCCTCACCGCTCCAGCGCACATGCACGACCCGGCTTTCGAACGGCATAACCGCGCGAAACGCGTCGCAGCTGGCAGGCGATTTAGCATCCTCGAAGACGAAATTGAAGCGATGCTCGGCAATCGTTATTTTCATGCGGATGAGTCCTCTATAATACGGGCGTTACCGGAAACCCGGATTGAACTGCCAGGCTCGTCGCTGAATTCCGCCCTGAGACGGGAGCGCATCCCCATTTCTTCGTCCTGGATAATTTCAATGGATCCCTGGTGTGGCCATTCGATGTCGCGCAGATAGCCGGCAAAAGCAGCGGTTGCAGCACCGGTAGCCGGACCCTCGTAAACGCCACCCGAGGCAAACGGATTACGGGTATGAAACAGGCGCGGTGTTTCGGCGTCGTCGGGATGCGAGTCGGCAATCATGATACCGGCCGGGTTGCCGCCGAGCCCGGTGTCAGCGAAAGCAGCGATTCTTAGAATATTCATTAGCGTTAGTCTGGTGTTACAACGATCTTACCACTGGTTCGATTTTCGTCCATCAATGCATGCACTTGTTGAAGCTCATGCGGCAAATGCCTGCGCCAGGAAACCAATAAGTATTCTCGTCTTCAATGGCAGGTATTCTCGCGAGGGATACATCGTGGCAGACGTTGCTCGTCTTTACCTGTCAGCACTCAATTAGCGGCAAGCACCAGGATCAGGCCGAGAGCCGCGGGTGCGGCCTGGATCCACAGGATTCGACGGCTTACGGTGGCCGCACCGAAGACCCCGGCAATAATCACGCAGGCAAGAAAGAAAATCTTGATTGCGCCACCCTCGGCACCAAGAATCAGGCCCCACAACAGCCCGGCCGCAAGGAAGCCGTTATAAAGCCCCTGGTTTGCCGCCAGCAACCGGGTTATCGCGGCGCGCTCGGCGGTTTGTCTGAACACGCGCAACCCGAGCGGTTTTTCCCACAGGAACATTTCCAGCAGCAGGAAACCGAGATGCGATATCGCGACCAGCGCGACAACAATATCAGCCAGGTAGCTAATCATGGACAGCGTTGATTTGGTTTATAATTAATGCTTATCCTCTCATAGAGACGACGACCTTGTCTGTTCGAATTGCATGACTCACCAGCTCCCGGTAATCGATCTTGAACCCTGGTTTACGGGAGACAGGCAACAGCGGCTCGAATTGTGCCGGCAACTTCGCCAGGTATGCCATGAAATCGGTTTTTTCTATGTCGTCAACCATGGCATCCCGGGGTCGGTCAGCGAGGCTTACCTGGCGATGCTTAAGAATTTTTTTGCCCTGCCGGAGGAACTCAAGCAAGCGATTGATAAGAGCGGTTCCCCGCAGTTTCGCGGCTGGGAAAAACTGGGTTCGGAACTGACCAACAACCAGGTCGACTACCGTGAGCAGATTGATATCGGTGTCGATCGTAATCCGCTTCTCGAACCGGATCCCTACTACATGGCGTTGGTGGGACCCAACCTGTGGCCACCCGAGGCGACTATCCCGGGTTTCAGGGAAATAGTCGATGATTATTTTTCACGCCTGTCCAGGCTTTCACGGCAAATTCTGCGCATGATGTCGCTTGCCCTTGACCTCGACGAACTTCACATCGAACAGGTGTTTGGGGAAAATCCTTCACCCTACCTGAAACTGATTCGCTACCCGCAAACCCGGGCTGGCGGGCAGGGTGTTGGCGTGCATAAGGATTCTGGATTCCTGACGCTGCTGCTGCAGGATGAAAATGCCGGCCTTGAAGCGCAGGCCAACGATGACACCTGGTACCCGGTCGATCCCGTTGCGGGTAGCCTGGTGGTTAACACCGGTGAGCTGCTGCAACTGGTAACGCATAACTATTTCATCGCAACCCCGCACCGTGTCGTCAATAAAACAGGGCGAGAGCGTTATTCGTCGGCATTTTTTTACAGCCCCGATTTGAATACGGTGCTTGAACCATTACCGCTGGCAGCCGATTACATCGACCGCGTTAATGCTAGTAGACGCCATCGTAACGAGGGGTTAATGGCGTCACGCTCGGAGATGGCTGCCGGTATTGGTGGTATGGAGAGCCGGGTACAACCCGTTGTATTTGGCGAGAAATACTGGCAACGCTGGGTGCGCAGTTATCCCGAGATCGCACGAAAGTTCTACCCCGGTTCGACGGGGTAGCATCCCGTTGCTGGTGGATAAATTTCTATCGTATAGCACTGCATGTCATATACCTGGCCGCAGCATGCAAGCAGATTAGCCCCTGGGGCGAACCCAGAACCAGCTGCCGACCACCAGCGCCCCGAACAGGGTATACAGTAAAATAAACACCCATTCCGGCGCACGGTAATAAAGCAGCGTCTCCAGCCAGTGCGCAACGAACGATCCCGGGTAGGTTACATCACCGGCCCTGTCCCGCAGTTCCATTTCCCACAGCGTAAGAGGACAGATAACGCTGAACCAGGATTGCAGCACGACGATACCGATCGCCGCAAGATGTGCGATGCGAAACCGTCGATTGCGTACCCAGGACCAGGACAACAGCTTGCCGACAAAGACCAGGATTAATCCGAAAACAACAAAACCGACAAACGACGCATGGATGAAAAGAGTGGCATCGGCTGCAATCAGGTATAACTGTTTCGTCTCCATCAGATTCTCAGCCTTAACAAGGTGATCATTGTCATAACCCGACTTCAGTCAGAGCTCAATACCTGCCTGGTCGAGTACTGTGACCATTAGCCAGTAGCAACCGATGGTTATCGTAATCGATGCCCCCATGCTGAGATAAAAATTGTATCCCTGTTTCAATAGCAGTGGCAACGCGATGAAAAGGGCTAGCGACGGTAATACTAGCCAGAAAATGCTGGAAGCAAGCGCGCCCACCCGGTCGACATCCTTGGTATCGATATAAAGCCAGATCATCGCCAGCACCGACACCAGCGGTATGGATGCCAACAGGGCGCCAAGCAACGAACTGCGCTTGGATATTTCCGAGATTGCGACAATCAGTATTGCCGAGATAACAATTTTAACTATGTAGTAAGTCATGTTTTGCCTGGCATCTATTGGAGCCATCAGTGCATCGCGCTACTATGCCCGATGTAATCACGAATTTGATCAACTATTTGATCCAGTTTCTTGCTGTGCAAACCTGAGTAACCCCGCGTCAGGGGTATGATCGTATTATCGTCGAGGATCACGACGAGCCGGTGAGAATATTTCAGACCACCCGAATCGCCGGATTCGATAGCATCGCGCCTGACCTTGGCGATACGGCTGAATGGCACTTGCCCAGTCTTTTTATTAAACAGGTTGCGCCAGCGCCAGTGAAAGACACCGTCAGTTCTGGAAAAGGTGAAGCTCGCGAACTCAATATAATAATAGGCCCCTACTAGCGGCAACAGGATGCCGATAAACAGGCCAACCAGTTCACCGGTTTTAATGCTGCCATCAAGTACCCCGGGGCCAAGCTCGATCAGCATTAGCGGCGGAATGCACAAAAATAGCACCGGAATCACGTAACTGTTGTTACTGACCTGGTAAGTGGATTCATCCTCGTGGGTAACAAGCACCGGTCTCTTCCCGACTTCCTCTGTTAAAAGCCGTTTTCGGTTTCTGTGGTGGTATGAAAACTCGTCGCGCGTGCGCTGGGTCTTGCCTGCATTTGTTGCATCCAATGTTCCAGTCCGGGATACGATTTCAGCATTGTCGAACCCTCCGGGGTTTCCATGAAGTAGCGAAGCATCGGATAGGCATGCAGGTCTGCTAGCGATACTGAATCGCCCGTCAGGAACTCGTATTCATCCTGCAGGAGTTCAAGCTGCTGGAGGACATTTTTCAAGTTTGGCAAGGCCGCTGCTACCAGGCTTTCATCCGGTTTGCCACCGCCACTGGGCACGACAATACGTTGCACGTAAACATCCCAAACCATCGGCCGATAGGTATAGGCATCAAGAATGCTAATGATTTGATTCATGCGCGCGCGTCGTGACGAAACCGACGGCTGCAATGCCACACCGGGAAAAGTTTCGTCGATATAGCGGGTAATCGCACCGGTTTCGTACAGGTAGAATTCACCATGCATCAGGCATGGAATAGTACCGAACGGATTGTGCGCAAGGTATTCTTCGGGAGGTCCCGTATCGGCAAATATATCTACTTCCTCAAGCTCGTAATCGACACTTTTTTCCTCGAGCGCCATTCGTGCGATGCGGGTGTAAACGCTGATTCTAAGTCCGAGTAGTTTGATAGTAGACATGGCGGAATTCAGTAAGCCAGTAATTTACTGTCGATGATACCCTGCGTAGGTACAAATTGCTTTAGCTGCACTTGTCGCGATGGCAATGGCCCCTGGCTACAACGCGCTGCAATGTCAGTTCACAGGATTTTGTGATTGCCATCTTTTTCTCAACGCATTTTCGTCTTCCGGTTCCCGCTCGAAACAGCGGTAGTGATCGTGATCGATGGCTATCCAGGGTTGTGCGCTTTGTAACCAGATATGCGCCACCGGATCCAGCCAGCTGGTATCGTCCAGCGAACCTGCCTTGATGCTGACCACCTCATCAGGACTGTCGGAACCGTGAATGATACGGGTGCCACAATCGGGGCAAAAGGCGCAGCGCTTGATTGCACCGTCTTCACCGCGGGTATCCCAGGTTTTCAAGCGATCCTCGCCCTGTATGAAAGCGATGTCGTGAGGATCCATCCTCAACGACATGCCAAATGCACTCGACGACTGTTTCTGGCAATCCTTGCAATGGCAGATATAGAGCATTTTCGGTGCGCCGGTTAATTCATATTTAATGCTGCCGCATTGGCAACCGCCGGTTTTATTCACAGTTGTTCTCCAGGTTAATTACGCTTGAATTTCGCCCAATACTTCTGCGGTTGAACGAAGCACGCAGAATTCGCGGTCAAGGCTTACCAGGTTAACCCGGTGGATTTCCTCGCCGGAATAATGAACACCGTCGTAGCCAACGCGTTCAAATGCCGCGGTCGCATCACTAACCAGGATCACATCAAAGCCGAGATCGGAAGCCATGCGGGTTGATGCCGAGACGCAGTGATCGGTAGTGAGCCCCATAATGACCAGTCTCGAAATACCCGATTCCCGTAGATACTGCTCCAGACCGGTTCCGATAAAGGCGCTATTAACCGCCTTGGTAAATTCTTTTTCTCCAGTTAACGGCCTTACCTCGTCTTTATACGCATTACCGGGGAGTTCGGGGCGTAATGGAGAGTTCGGTTCGACTGAGCAATGCCGAATGTGAATGATCGGAAGCCCGTGTTCGCGCCACGCGCTGAGCAAGGTGGACATATTGTCCTCGGCGTCCGGATTATTGCGCAAACCCAGTGATGGTTCGGCAAGACCTTGCTGAACGTCGATGATCAATAATGCAGGATTGTCGGCGATAGCCATCATCATTCTTGAGTCCGTTTAAAAGTCGAACTTTCGGGCTGTATCGCCGTTGGGCCATATTCCCGTATAGCTTTGTTCGGTCCTTGGTAATGCTAACTCAACTTTAACCGGAGTTAAATTTTGTCGGTTTCGAGGTCAATCAGCACAGCCGCGTGATCGCTCAGCGCATCACGGCGATGGGAATGTCCCGAGTCACTGCCCCACGCATGTTGCAGGCCTGCAATCGCTGGCACCAGCTGCGGACTGCAAAAAGCGTGGTCCAGCCGAAATCCGTTATTACGGTGCGAATACCAGGTGTACTCGCGGCGATCCCCGTGAAGGTGGCGAAAAGCATCTGCAAAGCCATGCTGCTCCATGTCGACGATCCAGTCATGTTCGCGCTGAAACCTGGGACCCTGTGGCTTTTCCTCGTCGAGACCGCGCTTACCGCAGTTAGTGTCTCCCATTAAGAGCCCCGGCCCCTGATTCCATTTCTTAACCATCTTCAACAGCGAGGCCAGGAATGGGTATTTCAAACCTGGCGCAGTGTAGTTCGGCACATGCATAAGGCCGAGCGTCAATGCGGGTTGGGTATCAACAGCGGCCATCAGCCAGCGTTCACGAACACGCGGCATTCCCCTTGTCTTGATTGCCTGCAGGGGATATCGGCTGGCCAGCAACAGCGCGTTCCTGGCAGGCAGTTTCGAGTTAATACTGCTCAGCTGGTAGCAATATCCGGCTTCGCTCAGCTCGGATGCTAGCCACTGGCTTGCACTGGTACCGCGAAATTCGCTTAGCCCGATAACTTCAGGCTGCCATTCGAGCAATTGCGCCAAAATACCGTCCCTGCGTTTACCACCGCCTGCCCGAATGTTCCAGGAGATGATACGAATTGATTCAGGCGATGCTGCCATGTTGACTTGCAGAGGTGTAACTTCTCGATGCTCGGACTGCACCTGTCACGAGGAAATTGACTCCGTACAAACAACGCAATTACGTCCCTTTTCCTTGGCCCGGTAGAGATTTTTGTCGGCCGCGCGTATCAGGGCTTCTTCACCGGTGAGTGTCCCACCAAAACTGGCTACTCCGATGCTGACGGTTAAACGGATCTCGATTTTCCAGGTCGCTTTAAATTCCTTTAGAAAGCGATGTGACTGAATATGCCCACGCAGTCGTTCAGCCAACAGGGTAGCAGCCGGCGGAGCCGTATTAGGGGCAATAATCAAAAATTCCTCACCGCCGTAACGAGCCAGAATATCCGAGTCCCGCAGCTGCTTGTTAATCAGGGTTCCAATTTCGATTAGTACCTGATCGCCGGCCTGGTGACCATATTCATCGTTGATGCGTTTGAAGTAGTCGAGGTCCAGCAATATTACGGCAAGGTCAAACTCGTATCGCCGTGACTTAGAGACCTCCTCGATCAGGTGTTGTTCCATAAAGCGACGGTTATATACGCCGGTTAGAGGATCGGTGAATGATTCATGCTCGAGGACAGTGATGCGCATGACATCCATAGCGGTTTGCAATGCAAGAATTGTAGAAAGCCAGACAAAACAGGCACCGAAAAAGAAAATTCCGGGAACAATTAAATCCAGAGTGCTTGCGTGTTGGCCCCTGAAAGCAACGAGGTAACCGAGATAACCGATAACAAACAGGATCATCAGGCCACCCATCGCGCACCAACTGGTGCGCGAGCCACCCAGCGGCAAACGGCGTATGATTTTTTTGACGGTCATCAGAGACCCGAGCAGGATAAGTACTCCTACCAGGACGAGTCCGTCTGAGACCAGGGAAATCATGACCGAACCGGTTTTAACCGGCTGGACTTTAGCGCGTCATTTAATAGCTCGTAAATTTTGCAAGTACCCGCTAACATAGGTTTTGTTACTGGACCAGTCTGGCCAGGACTAGTTTCCCCTAGCCAGGTTCATCACGCAAATTTTAGCACCTTCCACTGTCAGTAACCGGCTCACAATTCGGTGGGTCACGGATCACGCTCCCGATGATTGCGCGTTGAGACGTAACCTGGTCGAGTATAAAAGGAGCCGCGAGTAAACTTTATGAAAACCGAGCAAGGCACGAAATCCACTGCCCAGGGTCATCCTGCCGGTATCAGGATTCTGCACGGTGGTGATCGCGGAACCAAAATATAAATAGGTCCCTTTGTCATTGCCGAGGTCGACGGGAAGTACCATGAGCCAGGATCGGGTGCGACCGCGGAAATCGGACAGTAACAACTGGTTTTCGCATCTATCCTCCACTTGCCAGGCGGCAAACAGGCTGGTTGAACCCTCCGCTAGCTGTCTGACTTCATCGTCAGACGAAGGTTTAGAAACAAGCCAGTTCAAAATCAGGCGCTCTAACTTGAAGAGTAAAGTGGTATAAAAGGCGCAGACATACTGCGCTTGCGTGATGGCCCCCGGCACCTCGGTGCGATAACAATCCGTGTAGGCGCCACTATTAGAGTAGTTATTCAGCAGCGCTTCTTGTGGAAGCTTGCACGACTCTATCGAAAACATGATTCGTCGTCATGGCGGTTCAAGCGCCCGCTAATGACAAGGATTTGAGCGCATAAATAGGTGAATTCAGGCTTTCGCGGCATTAAATCTTGTTTCGGCCTCCTGAAACAGTGACCTGACCCTGTCGATATCCCAGGGCTGCTCTGCCAGTGTCTCGTGATCCCATTCACTTCTGGGCTCATCCGGTTCAAAAAAGTCTCCGCCATAAACGTGAATTGCGGTTGTCATTTTGCCAATCGGGTTAAGAACAGAATGGATAATATTACGACCGAGTGTCGCCACGTCACCGCTACCGAGAGACTTCGCGCCAGCGGCTTCGATACCAACCTCCGTTCTGCGCCAGAACACGTTGTCTTCTCTGCCCGAATAGATACCGATGACTGCATACATCTGGTGATTATGTGGCATCAGGCTCATGCATGGTGCCCAGGCAAAATTGAGGATAGTAAGTTCGGGGGATCGGTAAAGCGCGGTAATACCAGCGTGTTCCGGCTCACCCAGTTCCGCTACAATGCCGGCGCCGTCGGACACTGCCTCGGCAACGACTTCCCGCATCGCGGGCTGACCCCCCGGGATCGCGTCGATGCAGTCCTGGACAAATTTGTCTTTATCGAACATGGAGATATTCCTCGCATTAGCGGTTTTCAGGCAAAGCTTGTTCGAGCTGCCGTTGCCCGCAATCTTTTGTCGGCCGGATTTTATCCGTGGGCAATCTCATCCTCGGTGAAGAGGTAGTCTTTAAGCTCTTTATCGAATGTCGGGTCCTGGCGGCGAATCCATTCAAGCACCATTGCTGCGTGTTCCTTTTCCTCGTCGCGGTTGTGCGCAAGGATTGCCTTAAGTTCGTTGTTCTTACAGGCATCGACACGTTGGTTATACCAGTCAACTGCTTCCAGCTCCTCCATCAGCGAGGTTATCGCTCTGTGCATATCCCTGGTTTCATCGGTTAGTTCGCTAATGGGCTCATGATAGCCTTCGTTTGCCATTTCTTTCTCCAGTATCTCTTCGTTATCGAGGATGATGAATAATCGGCTGTACTTACCGTCCGATCATCCGGCGCTTATTATCATTCATTTTGACTCTTCACCGCTAGAACATACTTGCGTCAAAACGTCTAACTTTTCCTTGCCCAGGCTATTCATCAACGCAATGTTGCGCGCCGGGATTTGATCTGCATCGGGAAATCCGGCAAGGGCTCGTTCGAGGCTGGCTTCTCGAAGCAGTTGCAAAACAGGATAGGGTGACCGGTTGGTATAATTTTCAACATCATCCGGGTCGGTGCCGCCAAACTGGTAATCGGGATGGAAGCTGGCAAGCTGGTAGATACCCTCCAGTTTCATTTGCAGCAGTAATTGATCGGCGCTATCCAGGAACTGGTTGTAGTCATAAAAGGCTTGCAGTACCCCGGGGTGAATCAGCAGCGTGGTTTCGATCGATGGGTCGCGATTTAGCAGTTCCAGTTCAACTTGTAACGCCGTAAGTAAATGTTCTTCAGTCGCTGCAGCGGTCACGGTAAAGCGCACCCGGTTATCTGCCAGCACATCCCTGGCAAACGGGCATAGATTCAATTCCACGACAAAAGATTCCACCCAGTTTTGTACCGACCTGATTACCTTGTCGTGGTTAGTAGTCATGCGGCTCATCGTTTATCAACCGCTTGCTCAGCACCATTACCGGGTCAATGTCATAGCCGGCACTCTGGTAAAACGAAACGACATTCTGGTTAGTCTTTCTGACCATTAGTTCTACCTTTGGACAACCCAGCTTAATCAATTCTGATTCGACGTGATCTACGAGCATTGAGGCAAAGCCTTTGCGTTGACAGGCGTCTTTCACTGCGAGGAAATAAATCCAGCCGCGATGACCATCATATCCCGCCATGCAGCTTGCGATCAGTTCGTCATCGAGTAATCCGACATAAAACAGGTCAGGAGAGGTTGAAAGTTTCCTCTGAATATCGGTCTCCGGATTGTTCCAGGGAACGATAAGATCACACTGACGCCATAGTTCGATGACACCAGGCTCGTCGTCGGACAGAAATGTTCTGATGACAAAATTTTTCATGCGGCTTTTTACCTGGCGCCAAAACCTAATCTAGTCTTGAGGCCCACATTGCCAGTTTATGCATCATTGATTTTTGTGAAATTTGATCCTGGGGAATAGGCTGAATTACTTTATCGTGCACCAGCAGTCGATATATATACTCAATTTTCTCGTTTGCCGAATCGGTGGGCTCAAACTCGACCACGCCTCTTTTTTCTCCGTACTTAACACCCTCGATAATTGCTTTTTTGAGCATCTCTTTTTCATTTTTTAGTTTCTTCATGACTGTCCCTCGTTGCTGGCGCCTGCCTGTATTTTATTGCAATCCACACTGCGAACAAAAATATACCGACGAATCCTAAAATTTGAGCGGCGAACATAACAAACGCACCCGCCAGGCCCGGCCCCTGTGTATCGAAACTGGATGTCGGAGTCACAATTAATAGCCAGGCTACCCACAAAAAGCCTGCAAACGAAAAACCTAATAACAGGAACGCGGTATATTTAAGTATGTTCATGGATGTTAAGCAATTTGCTGAACTATATTAAGGCTCTATATCATGGCACCAATGTTCTGGATCGGTAACTCGTCCTTGCCCTTTTACATGTTCCAGACATAGCCAAACGCCAAAATAATTGAAAGGATGGATACTACCGTCGCGTTTACCGGTTTTGGCGAGGCTCTTTTAACAAACAGAATCGAGGCCAGGGCTAACGACAGTATCCCCGAACCAATTGTGAGTACCACGCCGACAGAACTCACAAAAACCATTCCCTCGTAACCGATTGGCGGGAATTCAAAATAGGTAACACTAACGGCTAACATTGCCGATATTAACGCCACCTTCGAAAGAAACCCGGAAAGTCTATACATCGCAAACTCTGGTTAGGTGCTTTTCTAAATATGCCTGTCAGGCATTTTCGTTCTCATAAACATCTTTGAATAGTAACATTTCGCCTATTCTCTGTTCCGCGCCATCTGGAAATCCACATCTTTCGGTAAATGATATGGAGTCCTTGTAAGTGCCGAATATACGATCCCAAATCGGTATGTCACTGAAATTATATTTATGTACATCATATTGATGATGCACAGAATGTAATTCCGGCGTTTGGATAAAATATCTTATCCAGTTCGGCGACTTTAAATTGGCATGGTAGAAGTACTCGCCCGTTGCCGCGAAAAAGTTATACCAAAAACTCGCCATTAACGAGACACCGAGTAACGGGAAAAGTATGACTGCGGCAAGAAATGAATTTACGAAAATCTCGACCGGGTGCTTGTAAAACGAGGTAAGAACTTCGATACGTGAAGCCGAATGATGAATCTGGTGGAAAACTTGCCAGAACCTGTTCCGATGCCTGAGCCGATGCCACCAATAAAATACAAATGTTCCTATAAACCAACCAATAAAACCCTCTAACCATGGAGATGCTAGTTGGGCCAGGTTAAAAAATGATTCTCCTCCAAGCCACTCCAGCCACAATCCACCAAACAAGAGAGTAATTCCAAGTTGCGCAAGGTTTATTGACAGGCAACGTATATACCAACCCGCTGAATGGGGTAATGGTCTTCCAGGAAAAACCCGTTCGGCGACAAGGAAAATTATTGTTGCGCAAATGAGCAGAATGGTCGGTAAAGTGATCAAAACGGTTAACGCCCGCGCAGGTGGCAAGTCATTTCAAATGATGCCCCTCATGCTTTCGACTTCGACATGCATGGCAATCAACGGCAATTGCGTCGATATGGCCCTTTGCTTCTTCGTAATACCATTTTTGATCCCTGGCTTTCCAGATTTCGTGTTTACCGCATTGCCGACAGGTAAATGGCTGATCAATATAATACTCGGGCAATGACCCATAGGTATTTATATGATCGAGTTTACTCGCATCAGCCGCAATAGCTGACGGGTGAGTTTTTCTCTGCTGTGGGTCAAGGTTCAATACCCGCTCAGCTTCGAGCAACTCTTTGGTGCTGGGATTTCGCCCTGTGTTTAGCTTCTTTTCCACGGAATATTTATCCTGAAGCTTCGCATCAATCCGCGCCAAATGCAGAAGGTGAAAGCGGTACCTTGCCAGGGACTTGGTTAACGCGGTTGTCGTACTTAACTTTGGCCTGGCATCTCAACCAGTTCGGATACCTCAAGTGATCCGCCAATATCCAGGAAAGGGCAAGCCTTTGTAATCGTCAGTGCCGCTTCCATAGAATCTGCTTC
>Ga0265303_10001232_pt1 | contig 15585 bp, 14 predicted proteins | sample Helome_2_FD_192494 | JGI IMG/M metagenome (GOLD analysis project Ga0265303, IMG submission 192494) | Marine sediment microbial communities from subtidal zone of North Sea - Hel_20160317 (Illumina Assembly) | ecosystem: Environmental > Aquatic > Marine > Subtidal zone > Sediment ... | reverse complement strand
CGGCTTCGGAGGCACGGTCTGGATCGAACGCGGATGCCGACGGCTTGAACCAGTCACAGAAATTGACTCGTTCTTTCTCCGTTACGTCCTCAGCCCCATCTTCGCGACATTGTGACGGCACCGAGGTATCGAAAAAAACGCACATCTTGCAGACATGCAAATCGACCGTGCATTCAGGACATTGGTCACGCCTGGAGAACGGCAGCGACAACGCGCTCAGGGATGCACCACATCGATAACAGGCGATACTGTGGGACATGCAAACTCCACGATTGAGCAGGGAATTCGCAGTATAACGTCTCAGTTGAGCTGGCTCGGTACGAACTCGGTCATCACGGCGTCCTTGAGAATGTCGGGCGGCAGCATGCCCTGCGCCAGGATGAAATCGTGATACGCCTGCTGGTCGAATCGGCCGCGCAATTTCAGCTCGGATTGCGCCCTGAGCGCCTGCATCTTGTTGTAGCCGTAATAATAGGCCGTCGCCTGCCCGGGCATCCTGTAGGTATAGCGCTCCACTTCGTTCTGCGCCCAGGTCTCCCCTATTCCGACGTCGTTCATGATCAGGTCCTTGGCGTCTTCCGGTGTAATCAGTCCCAGGTTCAACATGGGATCAAGAAACATGCGCGCAGCTCGCATCAGCCGGTATTGCAGACTGATCAACTGGCCCTCGAGCGGCAGATAGGGGCGCACGATGGCTTCGGCATACAATCCCCAACCTTCGACGTTGGCACTGTTGAAGGCAAACACGGCTCGCGCTATAGACACACCGGATTCGATGATGCTCGAAAACTGCATTTCGTGGCCGGGCCGTGCCTCGTGCGCCGTCAACGTCCATGCCCCGGCTTCGTATGTATCATCGGTCTGCTGCCAGCTGCCGTCCTCGTATTGCTCGAGCAGCGGAATCACGAAGGACGGATACTCACCGGTATTGCCAATCAGGCGAGGGACATCCAGGTGCGGTGCGGGTTGCGCGGCTGTTTCGGCCGCCGAAGCGATGCGAATTCCAGCTTCCCGTTCGGGCAGCGTCACGATCTCCTCGCGGACAATGATCTCCTCGATATCACGCAGCACCGCATGATAGTGATCCACGAGTTTGTCGCCGTCTATGCTGCCTTCACTCTTCAGCAAGGCAATAACTTCTCGATAGTCGTTCGTGTCGTAGCCTTTTTCCGCCGCGATCAGCGGCGCGAGAGAGTCCATTTCATTGCGAATGTCCATGTAGCCTTTGGAAGCTTGCTCAATGAGGTCATGCGGCGATGCGTCCACGCCCCAGTTTCGTAATGCGTCCTCGTACAGCGCGGCCGGCAGCCGAAAGTCATCACGGGCCCGTGGCAGGATCTCAGCCCGGACCCACTCCTTATAGTCACGTAGTTGCCCGGCCAGCACCGAGTAGCTTTCTTGCCATCCTTCGAGGTCCGTTCCGGACAGCAATTCCTCGATACCGGTGACGAAGGTCTCTGCGCGCTCCAGGTCCTGTTCGACCTCACCGCGGTACGGCCCCACCAAGCCGTCAACGTCGAAACGTTCGCGGGTCCTGTCCCTGGCAAGCTCCACCAGTGGTGTATAGCCCTCCTCGATCCCCGCGTATTTTTCGATTCGTTTCACAGCCGCTGGATAGCGTTCACGCGAAATCTGTGGATCGATCAGGCCACGAATGCCGAAGAACACTGTCTGGCTGATGTTGTAGTACGGCAGCAGCAGGTCGTAATTCAGTTCTGACGTCCGGATATTATCTCGCAGCGCTTTGCTGAGTATTTCAATGTCCTGGCGAACGCGCGTGTCGCGCTCATCCTCGAGACGCCGCGCAAGCTCCGCGAGCACCTTCTCTGACGCCGCCAGATTGCGCTCATGAATACCGGGTCCCAAGTCCATGATTTTCTCATCCAACCCGTCAACGCCCATGCTTCCCGCTCCTTCCGGCGAAAATTTGGCGAAAACGTCGAGCACGACCTGAGCATTCTCATTGCTCTTTTCAATCCAGCTGGCTTCCTTCGCAATGGCCGGCGAAGCCGCTGCAATGCCGATGACAAGTGCTATTTGAATTAGTTTTTGCACGCGATCAGTCCCCGTTGTCTGCGATACATTGATGATTAGATGCTTCTGAGACCGAAAAGGGTTCACTGCGTTCCCGAAATGAGCAACACTTTTGCGCCTCGAAGGTGTCCCGTGCGCAGATCCATGAGGGCGTCGTTGGCATTTTCGAGTGAATAGGCCTGGGTTTCCACGCGTAGCGGTATCTCAGCCGCGATCGGCAGGAACTCGTTTATGTCACTGCGAGTGACATTGGCGACGGACTTCAGCTCTTTTTCCATCCACAGGTGTTCCTCATAGCTGATATCCGCCATCAGATTGCGGTCCGCGGCCTCCTTGCGAATGGCGTTGATCACCAGACGGCCACCCGGGCGCAGGTTTTTGAGCGCCGCGAGCACCGGCTTCCAGGCCGGTGTCGTATCGATGATGGCGTGAGGCCGCTCAGGTGGCTCCTCACCCGTATCGCCACTCCAGTCAGCACCAAGCTCGGTCGCGAACGCTCGTTCGGATTCGCTGCGAGCGAACACGAACACCTTGCTGCCAGGATACAGGTGTTTGGCCATCTGCAGCACAAGATGCCCTGAACCGCCGAATCCCGTTAGTCCAAGCACATCGCCATCACGCAGGTTCGCGAGCCTGAGCGATCGGAAACCGACCGCGCCGGCACACAACAATGGCGCCGCTTCCTCATCACTGAACACAGCAGGAATTGCATAGGCATAATTCTCGGGCACGACAACGTATTCCGCGTAACCACCGGCGGTGTCTCTCCCGGTCGCCATGAAAACCTCGGCGAGATTCTCGTCCTCGGTGCCACTCGATGAATGAATCCAGCCTACCCCGACGCGCTCCCCGAGATCGAATCGACTGCATCCGTCGCCAAGGCTCGCCACCCGGCCGACAATTTCGTGGCCTGGAATCATCGGCAATCGTGACGGTGGCGTTCGGCCCTCGATTTCATCGATCTCCGTGTGACAGACGCCGCACACGGTTACGGCGATGAGAATCTCGCCGTGTCCGGGCTCCGGTCGTGCCACATCCACAAGCTCGAGTGGCTGCGGATTTTCATCGAACGCCGAAATGTCGTGTATGACCATTGCGCGCATTCCACTACTCCTTTACGACCCGTTAGTTACAGTATAGGGTTCAAGCACTTCTTATCGCTAACGACCGGTATGCACCTGACACAATTTCCACCGGCTGTTCACGCCGTCATGCTGAGCGCCTGCGCGGCGGAGCCAGTTCTGCTAAACAGCGAGCGCATCGAACAGCGTTTCGGTAGCTATGGTATCGAAGTTCTCGCCAGTGAAGCCGGGCTGCGACGCTCCAGTCTCTACAGTCTTTCAGGCAATGAGCCAGTCTGCCGTACCTATGCCGTCGTGAGATTCACCGACCAACTGGATGAGCGATGCCACAAAGAACACGCCAAAGTGCTTGCCGGCAACTCGATTGGGGCCATTTTCAGGTCGCACGGCTGGGACGTCCACAAGCAGACGATGTACATCGGCCATCTCGACCTGCCGGAAGAACGAAGCTCCATCAGTCAACTAATGAGGTCAACCGGCGCTCAACGTCTGGCCCTGCATGTTTATCAGCTACTGCTCGTCAAGAACGAGCGGGTCATCGAATACGCGACGATCATTGAAACACACCATCCTGATTACTTGTCCGACAAACAACTGCTTGAGCTCTACGAATACGACACGACGACGGCATTGCCGCCGGAGACGGTTTCGCAAATTGTCGCACTGGTTCTCAGCAACGAAAACCAGTGAGGTCGCGTTTGTCGAACCGGCGCATTACGTCTAAACTCACGCCAACTAACAGGGGATACTCAGGGGTCCAAGCATGAAAAGCATCACCAATCTTATGTACATTCTGGGAACTGCTGTCCTTTTCGGCACCAGCACGGCATTCGCGCAGACGTCGACCGAGAATCAGCTAAACGATCAGGCGGATGTCTGGGCACAAGTCGAGCAACAATGGACAGCCGAGGAAAAAGGCGACAATAAGTGGATGGACAAACTGCTAACAGACGATTTCTCGGGATGGAACAAGGCTTCGCCGTCGCCTCGTGGCAAGTCCTCGACGAAGATGTGGAATCGCTTCAACGAACAGATCAGCAACATGGTGGCCCACGAACTCTACCCGCTGTCTATCGTCGTTCACGGCGATGTCGCTGTTGCGCATTACATGTACACGAGTGCCAATAAACACAAGAGCAGAGATGGCAAGATCGAGACCAATAACGGGCGATACACCGATATCCTGGTTCGTACCGATGACGGTTGGAAATTCCTCGCCTGGTCCGGCGGCGACGACTGAACAGAAAGTTCCCGCAATCTGCCAGATACGCTTGATCCCGGTTAAGCGCCGGTTCAGCTAGGTAGCGATACGATAAGCCTCAAGATGCACAGGTCCGTAAGACAGACTGGACCGGGAGGCCGTATGAAAAACCGACTGAAAGGCGCAAAAAGGCTGACAGGAACACTGCTTGCCTCTTTGGCCGTGCTGGCTTGGCAGCCCTCGGCAACCTGGGCGCAGACGCCCGTCGATGAGAATGGCGAAATCATCGGCACTTATGAGGTGCAAAACCCGCAGTCGGCGACCGGCAACGAAGAGATTCCGCTGCTTTCGGCCGTCGAACTTGAAGAACTGATCGGGCCCATAGCGCTATACCCGGACGATTTACTGGCGATCGTGCTGCCCGCATCAGCATACCCTTTGCAGATTGTCGATGCGGCTCGCTTTCTGGAGGCGCTCGAGAACGACCCGTCTCTGAAACCCGATCCGGAGTGGGATGACTCGATCGTCGCACTTATCAATTATCCCGAGGTCGTAGAGCTTCTGAATGAAGACATGGATTGGACCTGGCGTCTCGGCGAAGCTGTCGTGTCCCAGCAATCGGATGTCGTAGCCGCCGTTGAGACATTTCGAGATCGCGCCTACGCGGCCGGAAATCTTAAAAGCGATACGTACCAAAACGTCTCGCGCGACGATGGCGTCATTGAAATCACGCCGGTTGCTGACGACGTCATCTACGTGCCCTACTACGAACCAGAGCGCGTCGTCGTTTATCAACCACGTCCCGTGTATTACTACTATCCACGAGCTTACCCGGTCTACTATTACCCGTACTCATCGAGTTATCGGTTCGATCGGGGGTACTTCTGGGGTCTGACCACGGCGTTCACGATCGGCTGGTACTCAGACAGCCTGCACGTATTTCACCACAGCTATTACGGGCATCCGTACTTCGGCCGCTCATACTGGGATCGCTGGTGGTACCGTCGGCCGTCAGTGAACATCCACAACCATACCTACGTGGGTAACAACACGAGAGTCACAGTCAATCGATACTACGGAGGCGATCGCTGGCGACCTCGTGACAACAGGCGCGATTACGTTTCGGGCAAGCGAATGACTCGCAACCGGTATTATCCGCGCCCTGATGCAAACAGCGGTTCGCCGAACCGTGCGCAGCGGATCGACAGTCGGCGACAGACTTCGCGCAGCACCAGCGTCCAACGTGAGCAACGACGTGACTCAACAGGAAATACCAGGCGTGAATCGACTCGCGAACAGATTGCTTTTCGGAAGCGGCCGCAGTCGGCTGCAACGAACCGGCGTGACCCCGTTCAGTTCCGCAGCCGAACGGAACGCACAGCACCGACCGCAAACAGCCGAGACAGATCGGACAGGCGCCAACAGGTCGCACGGACCACACCGGAACGTGCCGATGTAGCGCGCCAGCATCGCCGGCAACCGCAGCAACGTAGACAGACCACCTCTAGACAGACCACCTCGGAACGACGAGTTGACAAAAATACCCGTCGGTCCGAACCAACGCCGAAACTGTCACGCGCTGAACCTACCGTGCGGCAGCATCGTGCCGAACGGGCTCCGCGGACGCGACAAGCAGAGCCGCAGCGCCAGAGGACGGCTGAAAAGAAAAGCACCCGGACCGCGCAGGCCAGGAAGTCCTCGAAAAAAAGTTCCGCGCGAAGCTCGGATCGGAAATCGTCGAGACGAGCGGAGAATCGATAAGGTCACTGCTTATCGGGCGGCTCGCTCTCACAAACTTTCCGGCTGGGCTTGTCCTCGGACGTGAGTTCCCAGGCGATGTAGGCGATGCAGCCTGCCGCGACAAGCGCGAGCACAACAGCGACAACGGCGACGATGTTTCCCATCACGCGATACTATCACCGTCTGCGGAATCCTCGTCGGCCCCGCGCCTCGGCAATCGACCGGACTTTCGTAAAGACTCTCGCAGCACATACTCTATCTGCGCATTGAGGCTGCGCAGGTCGTCCTTCGCCCAGCGTTGCACCGCTTCAAGCGTTTTCGCGTCGATTCGTAACGCAAAGGATTTGCGTGTTGCCATCGTGGGTACCGGGATAGTCCTCAGGCTGCCGCCGAATCAGGTATACAGCGAGCCTGTATTGAGTACCGGCTGTGCATTCTCTTCGCCACAAAGCACGACCAGCAGGTTACTGACCATGGCCGCCTTGCGCTCCTCGTCGAGTTCCACGACATGTTGATCCCGCAGCTGCTCCAGGGCCATGTCCACCATTCCAACCGCACCACGAACGATCAGCTGCCGTGCGGCAATGATCGCCGATGCTTGCTGGCGACGGAGCATCGCGTTTGCGATTTCCGGAGCGTAAGCGAGGTGGCTGATACGTGCCTCGATAACCGTGACACCGGCCTGTTCGAGTCGGTCCTGGATTTCCTCGCGAAGCGCCTGGGCGATTTCGGCGGGATGACTGCGTAGCGCCGTACCTTCTCCTTCATGCGGTTCGTAAGGGTACGTTGTCGACAGGTTTCTGAGGGCCGACTCACTTTGTATCTGCACAAATTGCTCGTAGTCATCGACTTCAAACAACGCCTCGGCGGTGTCGAATACCTTCCATACGACGACGGCCGCTATCTCAATGGGACTGCCATTGGAATCATTGACCTTCAGCTTGCCGCTCTCGAAGTTCCTGACTCGGGTCGACACTTTGGACTTCGCGAAGAACGGGTTTGCCCATTTGAGTCCCGGTTCGTGGGTCGTTCCGACGTACTTGCCAAATAGCTGCAAGACCTTGGCCTCGTTAGGGTGCACCATGAACAGTCCGACCCAGAAGACCACGACGATCGTAAAAACCAGAATGGCGACGAGCGTTCCGGGAATAGACTGCGCGCGCAACGCAAAAAATACGGCATATCCGGCCACGAATTGGGCGATGAGCAGCAGCACAATCACCAGGTAGCCCGAAGACACGGTTTTTATCTCTTCGCGAATCATCTCATTCTCCTTTTTTCATACGTCCATTTTGATATCATTTTGATATCTTTCGGTGGAAATTGCAAGGATGAACCGGGTGGTATTCTGTAAGCTCCTGATTGACAATACGAAATTGACAGGTAGGCCAACGATTATGTTAAGTGCTAGCGGACCTGCCTGTCTGGAACGCACGGAACTTGAGCACAACGCCAAAAGTCGAATCGAGCCATAATCGCCGCTATGACGACCTTCGTATCTGAACTTCAACGACGCAACGTGCTGCGCATCGCCGCCGCGTACGCGCTGGTATCGTGGATTCTCATCGAGGCCGGGTCGGTATTGCTTCCTACCTTCGGGGCACCGGAGTGGTTCTTCAGGATCTACATCATTTTTGTGTTGATCGGTTTCGTCGTGGCGTTGATTATCGCCTGGATTTTCGAAGTCACACCCGAGGGAGTCAAGCGGGAACGCGACATCGACCGATCAACCTACCAGCCCCGATCGCGCGAAAAAATGAACGCGATAATTATCGGTTTGCTGGCCATCGCACTCGGCGTCTCGATAACGTTTAACGTCACGGGTATCAGGGGAGATAGCGCCCCGCTTATCGACGCGGTCGCCTATGACTCTATCGCTGTGTTGCCTTTCTCGAGTCGCAGCACCGACGCGGAAAACCAGTATTTTGCGGACGGTATTCATGACGACATACTGACGCGCCTGGCCAACGTTGAATCCCTGCGAGTGATATCCCGCACCTCGGTCAACGAATATCGAGAAACAACCAAAAACATGCGCCAAATTGGACGAGAACTCGGCGTCGCGACGATCGTCGAAGGCGCCGTTCAGCGCTCGGGTGACCAGGTTCGCATTACCGTCCAGCTCATCGATGCGGCAACGGACGAGCATATCTGGGCCGACGTCTACGACAAGGCCCTCACCATTCAGAACGTGTTCGAGACCCAGAGCGAAATAAGCGCTCAAATCGCGTCGGCATTGCGCGCTGCGTTGACACCACAAGACGAACTCCGGCTTGCCGCGAAACCGACGAACAACATCGAAGCGTATGCTGAATACGTGAAGGGTCGTGGCAACCTGTCCATTCGGAGTTTTGCCTCCCTCGCAGAGGCACGCCAGCAATTCACCAACGCTATCGAAATTGATCCGAATTACGCACAAGCGCATTCCGCATTGGCGCAGACGGTCCTGGTAATGCTGTCCAACCACAAGTCCCTGCCGCCCAGTGAGGCTTTTTCGATTGCAGAAGCCGCGATCGACACGGCGCTGGGTATCGACCCGGACCTGGCCGAAGCTTTCGCGGCCAGGGGCCTCCTCGAAATGATGCGATGGGAAGACACGCGCATCGGTCCGGGGAACATCGATTCGGCCAACAGCTTTCTCAGAGCGATCGAGCTGAGCCCCAGCCTGGCCGATACCTATGTCTGGTTCGCGTCCCTTCGAACGTCGGAAGGCGATGTCGACGCCGCCATTGAGCTCCTGACCAAAGCGCTATCGATCGACCCGTTAAGCCGTATTCCCTACGTCAACTTGCCCAGTTTCCATGCCATGCGCGGTCAAACCGTAGAGACGACCGCAATGCTGCTCAAGGCCATCGCCATATTCCCCGACTGGCCCACGCCTTATGGCTATCTCAGTAATCACCTGCAAAAACTCGGACGCCTGGACGAATCCGTCGCATGGGGAACTAAGGAGATGACGCTGAGCGAAGACCCGATGTCGGGCGGCAACCTCCTGGGGATATACCAGGATTTCGGTGATGACGACGCCATTACGCGATTTGTGAAGAACTTTCCGAAGGATCACCCACTCTATCCGGTCGGCAAAAGCTATTGGCATTACGTGACTCGAGATTATGCTGGCGCCGTTTCCGAGATCGAGAACATGTCCGACCTGGCGGAATACCCTCTCGACTTTGTTTACCCCTTGATGGTCGGCTCATTGATCATGCTGGGTGACTACGATCGCGCTTACGACTACCTGTCTCGCAGCAATCCAGGCCTCACCGTCGATGCGGATATCTCCGTCGATCGCAAGAACGTGGATAAAGCCATTTTGCTGGCCTACATCGAACAAAAACGCGATCGCCCCAAGCAAGCCCGGGTGCTGCTCGACAAAGCACTGCCCGTCGTCGAAGACCTTCCACGTCTCGGCATGGCAGGGCACGGTATCGAAGACGTGCATATCCTGACATTACAGGGCCGGCCAAACGCCGCCATCGAAGCTCTTCTGTCCGCGGTCGAGGAAGGCTTTGTCAGCACACAGGGTTTTGATGCCTGGCCGTTCGATCAAGACCCGATCATTGAACCTTTGAGATCTGACCCTCGATTCACGGAGATTGAAGGCCGTATCAACGACAGGATCGAGGAAATGCGGCAAAACGTTGAGGATGCCAGGTTGTCCGGCGACTGGAGCGAACTCCTCAACAAAGCGGAAACGGTCTGACCATTTCGGTTTCCGGCTAGCAGCCCGCCAGCTTCTCTTCGATTTTGGCGCGTACTCGCTCCGCAACGGGCGCAACCAGTAGACGGCGCAAGTGCTCGGCGTCGTGACTCGTTGCATAGGCAAAACGAAACAGATCGAGAACCGTTACGGTGCCAGCACTACCCTCCACCATCGTCACCGAATCACCGCTCGTGACAGCACCGGGGTTCAGAACACGAAAATAAATGCCGGGCCGCTCCGCCTTCCTGAAGGCCATGCCAAAATCGCGGTCAGCCACACGCGCGGCAAGGGTGCCGCACGGAATCCTCGCCGACGTAGCCTCGAGGACCAGGTCGCCGATCAACAGACGGTCGCCAATGTACATATCAGTAGGCAGGCCTTTGATGGTCAGGTTTTCGCCAAACAAGCCCGCCGGGTATTCGTGGCCGGTTTCCGCGGCCCACCATTCGTAGTCATCGCTACTGTAAGCGTAAACGGCCTGATCCGCGCCGCCATGGTGTCTGCGGTCAGCAATGTGGTCGCCCTGCAAACCCTGCTCGGTGACTTCGACGGTCCCCGTCACCGGTCGCTTGCAAATACCCGTCGTTATAGTCTGCTGCCCGTGCATGATCGTCTCGGCATTGCCGACGTTGACGCTCGTGACCCGCATGGATTGAAGCAAGGCTTTATTAAACCTTGATGCGTCCCAGGACGATTCCCAGAAGCGTGAATGCGATCAGCGCCACCGAGGTGATGCCGAAGAACATGCAAATGACGAAGACTGTCTGTTCCATGCCGAATCTCCTGAAAAACCTGAAGAGTTGTCTGGTTCATGTAGCCAGTGGCCCGGCTCATTATAGCCATGAGACGCGTCGATCCGGCTGCGACGGCCACTGATCCAAAAGAAATGCGTTACTATTGCACTTATTTTTCGATACAATGTAACGCATGGCAAAAACCAAGGTATCGACATTGAACCTACGTATTGAGCCCGGCATCAAGGAAGCCGTGCGTGAAGCGGCTGCACGGGAACATCGCAGCGTAGCCAACATGGTCGAAATGCTAATCCGCCGGCACTGCGAGCAGGCCGGTATCTCTATACCTGAGCAATATGAGCTCATTGCGGGGAATCGGCATGGATGAACGAATGTTGAAGGCGATGGTGGCGGCCGGCGCAGTCAAGAACATCAATATCATTGGCCGTGGCGCCCGTTTCCACATCGAAGCCAAGACGCCCAACGGCCCGATCACCGCCGAAACCACCAAGGGAAAGGTGAAAACCTGGGTGACACTCGATGCCGCAGCGAAGTGGGTCCGCGGACTGGGCGTCGGCGGCGCACACATCAACCTGACGCACTGGCAGCCCGACCAGCGCGAGTTATCGATTTAGGGAACCTTTGATCAGTTATTCCCTGGCGCGAGGCTACTCCGCTCTGCCCGATGGCCATTCGTTACCGAGCGGAAACGGCCTGTCATCGGTATTAAATGTCAGGTAGCGAACAATTTCGTAGATGTAAGCCGCAAGGCTCTGCCCCGCCTGTTGTAGCTGTCGATTGACCTCGCCGGTAAACAGCAACCACAGGAAACCAAGTATCACGACGAAAGAACCAACGAAACCGGCGATGCTGACCAGGATGTAGCAAATGACCATGAACAACAGTCGCGTCCAGGTCGCACGCGATTTGAGGTTTTCCTCAATGTGTTTGCCGCTGGGCCCATCATCAGCGAGTACGTCATCTACCGGTGGATTGTCACTGCTCATTGCTTTGCTCCTGTCGCGGAAACGGTCCAAGTTTATGCACTGATCACTCTGTCTATTGTTACAATCTTGGACCGTTCAAACCAGCAAAATATCCTGAAATGCCCTTCAAATCCCTCATCCTGACGGCCGTAGCGCTGTCCCTCGGCGGCTGCGGACAGCATGACGACAATGCCCCCGCCGCCGTCCACACTGATACCGTCGTCATGGCGCGGCAGATCGCGGAGTCCAGCATTATTGTCGATACTCACATCGATGTGCCCTACCGACTAAAGAAGACACCTGCGGACATTTCGAAGGCGACTGAGAACGGCGATTTCGACTATCCGCGTGGCGTCGCAGGTGGTCTCAACGCGGCATTCATGTCGATCTACACGCCCGCCGAGCTCGAAAGCGAAGGACGCTCGAAGGAAGTTGCCGACGGCCTCATCGACATGGTCGAACAATTGGCCGAGAACGCGCCCGGACGTTTCGCGATCGCACACAGCGTCGCAGACGTTCGAGCACAGTTCGAAGCGGGCCTCATGTCGATGCCGATGGGAATGGAGAACGGTTCGCCTGTCGCGGGCAAGCTGGAAAACCTTGAGCACTTCTACGATCGGGGAATCCGTTACATTACTCTGACGCACAGCCTGTCCAACCATATCTCGGATTCCTCGTATGACGAGAACCGGCAGTGGCAGGGTCTCAGCGATTTCGGCAAAGACGTCGTCAGGGAAATGAATCGACTGGGCATTATGGTCGACGTCAGTCATGTCTCGGATGACGCGTTTTGGCAGATTCTGGAGATCAGTGCGACGCCGGTCATCGCGTCTCATTCATCGGCCCGCCATTTCACGCCCGGCTTTGAACGAAATATGAGTGACGAAATGATCGTAGCGCTGGCCAGAAACGGCGGCGTCATTCAGATCAACTTCGGATCAACATTTGTCTCCCAGTTTTCGAGAGACTACGGTGACGCACGTTCAAAAGCGCGCAAGGAATATCTCACGGAACACCCGACGTTAAACGAGGGTGACATCTACGACTCGTTTGCGAAACGCTACGCCGAAGAGCACGGACCTTTGCCATTCGCGTCGCTCGATGATGTTCTGGACCACTTTGACCATGTCGTCAGACTGGTTGGCGTGGATCACGTCGGCATCGGTTCCGACTTCGATGGCGTGGGCGACTCGTTGCCGACCGGCCTGAAGGACGTATCAGACTACCCTAACCTGGTACGGGGCTTGCTGGGACGGGGATATCGCGACGAGGACATTCGAAAAATCCTCGGCGAGAATCTGTTGCGTGTCTGGCAAGCCGTCGAGAACTACGCCGAAACAACGTCGAGCAAGACGTAGCGCAGCAGAACTTCGTAGCTGCTCGTATCGAGTTTCATTCCGTCCGGTAGCTCGAGTGTATGTATGTGCGTATCTTCCGGGTCACGCAATTCAAGGAAGTTCTTTTCTTCTTCCCGATACACCTGGTATTTGACATCCTGGTGCTGGTCGAACTTCAGCAGCACTACGCTATCGGTCCAGTCTTGAATGGTCGATTTCTCCATGATGGTCTCCGCGTTGCCAGTCAACAGCGGTCGTAACAAAAAGACGCTGTTAGCCTGGGAATTGCAAGCCCTGTGCCAATTGCTGTATCGCAAGTACCGCAGTTTTTATTACTTATTTATCAGTTAGTTACAGAATAGCCCGCCCGCCTGTTTGCCGAATGGTGTTCAGGCTTTGTCAGTTTTTGACGCACCATTCAACGCTTTTGCGACAAGCGGTTGACATAAGTTCCAGGCCCAGAATCGCTTCTCAAAGGACTACATGGGCCACACTATGATGATCGCCGGCACCGACACGATGACAACGAGAATTTCCAACGGCAACCCCATGCGCCAGTAGTCTCCGAATCGATAGCCACCGGGGCCCATGATCAAGGTATTGTTTTTGTGCCCGATCGGGGTCAGAAATGCGCAGGACGCCGCAACGGCAACGCCCATGAGAAACGGGTCCGGATTGACACCCAGTAAGGCCGCAATTTCGACGGCGATAGGCGCCGCAATAACGGCGGTTGCCGTATTATTCATGACATCGGATAACGTCATCGTGACGATGATGAGTAGCGTCAATACGACAACGGGCGAGAAACCGCTCGCAAGATCGACGATACCTCCGGCGATAAGTGCCGTACCACCGGTCGATTGCAGCGCTCCGCCAATCGGAATCATGGAACCCAAAAGAACGATGACTGGCCACTCTACCGACGTATAAACGTCACGAATCGGGACGATATTGAGAAACACGTAAAGCGCCGTTGCGCACCCCAGCGCGATGGGCAAGTAAACAAGACCAACGCTCGCGGCGACAATCGCCGCGCCGAATATGCCGACGGCCAACCATGCTTTGTCGCGTTGAACGACGCGCTGACCACGATCCGCCAGCGGCAACAGGCCGAGGCGTCCCGTGACGTCCGCGAGACGCTCATCGGCACCGAGCAATAGCAACACGTCGCCAGGTCGCAATTCCAGTTTGCGTACGTTGTCACGAAACCGCTTGCCTTGTCGTGACACGCCGACCAACGCGACACGATAGCGGTACAGGAGTCGCACAGACATCGCTGATCGACCCGCCAGTCTCGAGGATTCCTGGACAACAACTTCATTGAGGATGAGATCCTCGCTACCGAGCTGGCCCTCACCTTTGCCAACGTACTCGAGATTCAGTGTGCCTAGCGCTTCGTCCAGACTGTCCGGGCTCGCCTCGAGTACGAGAAGATCGCCGGCTTTGATTTCGGTAAATCGGGCCAGGCCAGGGAGCCGTCGACCCCGTCGCGTGAGCCCGACGATTTCAGTGTCGCTCTTCGCTGCAAGTTCATCCAGATCTGCGACACGTTTACCCACGATCGAAGAGCCCTCCGGCACACGAACCTCGGCGATGTAGTCGGCCAGATCGAATAGCGCGGATGCCGCATCCGCGGCCTTGCGTTCTTTTGGCAACAAGCGCCATCCAATAAGCGCAACGTAGGCGACACCGACGGCCGCACAGGCAAGACCAACCGGCGCGAAATCAAACATACGGTAAGACTCACCGAGGGCATCGCCACGAAACTCGGCGATGACGATATTGGGCGGTGTACCGATCAGTGTGATCATGCCGCCCAGGATCGAAGCGAACGAAAGCGGCATCAGCGTTAGCGATGGACTCCGACCCGCCTTTTTTGCCGCTTGCATATCAACGGGCATCAGCAAAGCAAGCGCCGCGACGTTGTTCATCAGGGCGGATAGCCCGGCCGCCAGGCCCGACATGATCGTTATGTGAGTCGACAATTTGCGGGAGGCATCGACGAGATAGCGCGCCACGATCTCGATGGCGCCGGAATTGGAGAGCCCACGACTAACGATGAGTACGAGAGCGATGATGACCGTCGCAGGATGTCCGAATCCGGAAAAAGCCTGATCCGACGGTACGATGCCCGTCAATAAGGCCGCCAGCAACGCAACGAAGGCGACCAGGTCATAGCGCCAGCGTCCCCAGATCAGGAACACGAAAACGAAGAACAACAATGAGAACAGGATCAATTGATCGGGTGTCAAAACAGACCTCGTCGCTTTGCGAACCAATGGTGGCGTCGCCGTACTCTACCTGCAAACGACAATCGGCAACAATTCGGCAAAAGTCAGCTACCCGGAACAAAACCGAGCTACGATACGGGAATGGCGATCATTGTCTTTATCCTGTTGATACTCGCACTCGTCTTCGGTCCGGGGATCTGGGTACAGGGCATACTTGCACGCTACAGTGAACCGGAAAATCGTTACTCGGGAACCGGCGCCGAATTGGCGCGCCACCTGCTGAACGCGCGCGGCTTAGGCTCCGTAAAGGTCGAAGCAACAGAACTCGGTGATCACTACGATCCCGAGGCAAAAGCAGTACGGCTAACGCCCGACAAATTCTCCGGCCACTCGTTAACGGCAATCACCGTAGCCGCGCACGAAGTAGGCCACGCAATCCAGGATCATCAGCAGTACGCCCCGCTGCAATGGCGTACCCGCCTCGTGAAGGCCACACGAAGCGTCGAGCGGCTGGGAGCCGGGATACTCATGATTTCA
>Ga0265303_10001229_pt1 | contig 15599 bp, 17 predicted proteins | sample Helome_2_FD_192494 | JGI IMG/M metagenome (GOLD analysis project Ga0265303, IMG submission 192494) | Marine sediment microbial communities from subtidal zone of North Sea - Hel_20160317 (Illumina Assembly) | ecosystem: Environmental > Aquatic > Marine > Subtidal zone > Sediment ... | reverse complement strand
ACTCTCCGCATATTTCTCTCGCCTCGGTGAAGATGTCAAAGCCGTGCTGGATGCCGGCGCCGACATCGTGCATTTCGATGTGATGGACAATCATTTCGTGCCAAACCTGACGATCGGGCCGATGATTTGCGATGCGCTCAGGAACCACGGTATCGAGGCGCCGATCGACGTGCACCTGATGGTCGAGCCAGTCGACCGGATCATTCCGGATTTTGCCAAGGCGGGCGCAAGCTACATCACGTTCCACCCGGAGGCGAGCAAGCATCCGGACCGATCGCTGGGGCTCATTCGCGAGCAGGGCTGCAAGGCTGGCCTCGTGTTCAACCCGGCTACGCCACTGGACTGGCTGGACTATGTGATCGACAAGGTGGACATGGTGCTGCTGATGTCGGTCAACCCCGGTTTCGGTGGCCAGAAGTTCATCCCGTCGGCGCTCGACAAGTTGCGCCAGGCGCGCAAGATCATCGACGACAGCGGCCTGGATATTCGACTGGAGATCGACGGCGGCGTGAAGGTCGATAATATCGGCGAGATCGCGGCGGCCGGGGCGGACACCTTCGTCGCCGGTTCGGCAATCTTCGGCAGTGAGGACTATGCGGCTACGATCGCTGCCATGAAATCCGAGATCGCCAGGAATTAGGTACCAGAATTAGGTACCAGTTACCCTATTAGAAAGGAGATACAAATAGGTACCAGCTACCGTATTTCCTCGGAAATAGGGTAACTGGTACCGAAATAGAGATCAGAGTTTGCGGTTGGGGCGTGCGCCGTAGACTACGATCGTCTTGCCGCTGGCCGACACCAGGCCTTGTTCCTCGAGGACCTTCAGGACACGTCCGGCCATTTCCCTGGAGCAACCCACAAGGCGGCTCAGTTCCTGGCGGCTGACCTTGATCTGCATGCCGTCCGGATGCGTCATGGCGTCCGGCTCATTACAGAGATCCATGATGGCGTGCGCCACTCGGCCCGTTACGTCCACGAACGCGAGGTCACCGAGTTTGCGGTTAGTGCGGTCGAGACGCGTCGCCAGCTGCGTGGCCAGTTCAAATACGAGTCCCGGGCTTTCGCTCGCGATTTGCCGGAAACGTGGATACGTCATTTCGGCAATTTCGCATTCGGTGCGAGTTCTTACCCAGGCGCTGCGCGTCGGCTGCTCGTAGAAGAGCCCCATTTCGCCGAAGAACTGTCCCTTGTTCAGGTAAGCCAGCACCATTTCGTTACCGTCTTCATCCTCGATCATGACTTCGACCGAACCGTCGACGATGTAATACAAAACATCCGGCAGATCACCAGCATGAATCATCACAGTTTTTTGCGGAACCGTCCGAACTCGGCAGTAACTCAGAAAGCGGTTAATCGCCGGTACATCGCTCAGATTTTTTGCTGTTGTCTGCATTGCTTATTCCTCGCCCCTGTTGCGAACCTTTTGTAATACAGATTGCCGGTCAGGGCAAGCTAAGTCCGTGTTTTATCGAATTTTTTGCCATATCAGGCGCAGGTTACACCCAATATGCCGTTTTTGTCATAACTTTGGCCGTCATGCGCATGAGGCCCTTGACCGGACCAGGCAGTTCGGCCGCGCCAGCTTCCTCGGCATTTTCACCGTGTTCCTCTTCCTCATCGCGCATCTGTTCGACGATAGCTCGGCTCTTCACGTCCTCGGGAGGCAGGCTGGCGAGGTGGCTGTCCAGGTGCGCGCAGACCTGTCGTTCCGTCTCCGCGATGAACCCAAGACTCCACTTGTCGCCGAGGATGCCGCTGGCCGCGCCGATGGCGTAGGCGCCGGCATACCAGAATGGGCTGAGTCTGCTGACGTCCTCACCAAGCTCCTGAATCCGCTGCTCGCACCAGGCGAGATGGTCAAATTCCTCGTCCGCGGCAACCTGCATTTGTTTCTCGATACTCCTGTCCCGGGCGACCGTGGCATGTCCCTGGTACAGCGCCTGCGCGGCGACTTCGCCCGCATGGTTGATCCGCATCAGCCCGGCGGCGTGCCTTTTCTGGCTCGCACTAAGATCGGCATCGAGGATGTTCGCGGCGGGGTTTTCCCGCGCCGAGCGGCCCGCCGGCGTGGCGACAGTTCGCAGAGCGTTGTTGGCACTCGCAAGCAGTCGATCCAGCGGCGTCAGTTGACGTTTCTCCATGACAGAGAATTATAGCGAAGCAGGGGCGTCCACAGGTATACTCCGCGGCCTTTTCTGGCGGCAACACCATTTTTTGAGGAGATTACGCATGATTCTGCGCTCGTTTGTCCTGGCGGCATTGTTCGCGCCGTTTACTCTGATGGCTCAGGATGCGCCTGAGAGTCCCTGGTCCGGAAAGGCCAAGCTCGGCTTCCTGGCCACATCCGGAAACACCGAAAACACGACGCTGAACGCCGGCTTCGAAGTGGGCTATACGAAAAACAAGTGGGCCCATTTGCTGACTGCAGCAACGATCAATGCCACTGAAGACGACGAAACGACGACGGAGGCCCACGATCTGGGCTGGAAGAGTGAGCGGAACTTCACCGACAAGGACTTCATGTTCGGCCGGCTGACCTGGCGCAAAGACCGATTCGGTGGCTTCGACACCCAGTTCTCGCAGACCGTGGGCTACGGCCGTCGCCTGATCGATAAAGACAAACACAAGCTGAATGCCGAGCTCGGCGCTGGTTTGAGGCAGTCGGACCTGCAGGACGGCACCGAGGATGATGAGACCGTTTTCAGCGGAGGCATGTACTACAAGTGGCTATTTAGCGAGACAACGGAGTTCACCCAGGACGTGATGGTCGAGGCTGGTGAAGACAACACCTATATCGAGTCTGTGACTGCTGTGTCCGCAAAGTTGGTCGGGAACCTCGCGCTGGTCGCATCGTACAAAGTCAAACACAATACGGATGCGCCGGCATGGACTGATGAAACAGACACTTACACGGCCCTCTCGCTCGAATACCTCTTCTGAGCGGGAGCCTGAAAAAAGGCCCCATATTTGTTTGCATTAGCAAGGGGCCTACAGTAGAATTTCGCGCCTTTCGCCAATCCAGCGAACGTTTATGCGTGCGCGGATGGCTCGCCGGGAACGGGCCGGCCTCGTGAGGCTGTTTTTTTGACCCGGTGAATAACAAGATCATTCCCTTACGGAAACCAGAATTATGAATACGTTTTCTGCGAAGCCAGCAGAGGTTCGTCGCGACTGGTACGTGGTAGATGCCGCGGACAAGACCCTGGGTCGCCTGTCGACCGAGATCGCGCATCGTTTGCGTGGCAAGCACAAGCCGGAATACACGCCGCATGTCGACACGGGCGATTACATCGTCGTCGTCAACGCTGAGAAGGTCCGTGTGACCGGTAAGAAGCTGCAGGACAAGATGTATCACCATCACACGGGATACGTCGGCAATCTGAAATCGATTCCTCTGCAGAAGATGCTCGACGAGCATCCGGAGCGAGTTATCGAGAAGGCTGTAAAAGGCATGCTTCCACGCGGTCCTCTGGGTCGCCAGATGTACGCCAAGCTGAAGGTATTTGCTGGTCCTGAACACCCACATGCTGCACAGCAGCCGATCCCGCTGGAAGTGAACGCCTGAGGCGTCTCTTCCGAGATTGAGTAGAGATTATGAGTGACACGTTTTTTTACGGTACTGGTCGTCGCAAGACGTCGACAGCACGCGTTTTCCTGACGCCGGGCGATGGCAGCATCACGGTTAACAAGCGTCCGCTGGACATCTTCTTCGGTCGTAAGACGGCCCAGATGATTGTTCGCCAGCCGCTGGAACTGACACAACTGGGCGACAAGTTCAGTGTGAACGTCACGGTTAAGGGTGGCGGTACGACTGGTCAGGCCGGTGCGATTCGCCACGGTCTGACACGTGCACTGATGGCTTACGATGAGTCGTTGCGCCCGAATCTGCGCAAAGCTGGTTTCGTTACCCGCGATGCACGTGAAGTTGAGCGCAAGAAGGTCGGCCTGCGGAAAGCACGTCGCGCCACGCAGTACTCGAAGCGTTAACGATCTGGTGGTACGAAGCCTTTTGGCTTCTCACTAAAGATAAATCCGCACCGACCATCGAGCATCAGGTCGAGAATGCGGGCGGATTTGGGGGATCGTCTAGTGGTAGGACTGCGGACTCTGACTCCGCCAACGGGGGTTCGAATCCCTCTCCCCCAGCCAAACGAAAAAGCCCGCAACAGCGGGCTTTTTTTTGGCTGGGGGAGAGGGAAGACGCACGAGTGAAACGAGTGCGCCCCGCAGGGGCGAGGACCGCCCCAAGGCGGTCGGAGTCAATCCCTCCCGCGAAGCCGCATGCGCTATTCGGCGGGCTTTTCCTCGTATAGCCACTTCCTGGCTTCGTCGACCGACACGAAGAGTCCGCCATTGAGTTTTGATCGATTCACGAGAACCGATTCTGTGAACTTCAGGATATCGTCTGATTTCCCATTCAGGTCCACCCAGGCAACACGATGTTTCAGTGTGATGCCGACATCACTGAATATCTCGTGATGGGTGAACGCGGTAATCATTGAAAATGGTCGGTCAAGATCCGACGTGCCGAGAATGTCGTAGCAATCGTAGGACTTACAGGCTTCCGCAATGGCCGCCCACAGTTGCCGAATATCGGCCTCATCAAGGTCGCCTGCGACACTCACCTGGACCAGGGAGTCAGCGTGTGCGATGTCGTAGTTCATCGTCATTTCGTCATTATACTAGCCGGAACTTGCTGGATAATTACAGCTCTAATTTGTAATGCCACTATGAAACACCTCATTTTCACACTATTGCTGTTGGCGGCTTCGCCAGTAAACGCCGAAACCCATGAGGAGATCGTCGACCGCGCATTCGCGTCAATGGAGCTGAATCTCCGTGACTACTGGTCCTACACGGAGACACGCCAGAAAGACGAAATTCTCTTCGTTGCGCGCTTCGATCCGCGGCTGCCGGAAGAACAGCGCTGGGATCTGCTCTCCATAGACGGTCGCGAACCTACCGAAGATGAGCAAGACGAGTTTCGCGAAGACAAGGCGGGTAGTCATCATGACGATTCCGATGATGAGGATTCGGGACCCCGGTCGATGGTGGCCAAAGGTAGCCTGGAGCTGATCGAAGAAACAGATTCCTATTGGGAGTTCCGCTTCCGGCCGCGGACTGACTCAGACGACGAAGACAAATTCATGAAAGCGGTAGATGGCACGTTGCAGGTAGTGAAAGACGGTCATTACGTCGCCTGGATCCGAATGAAGAATCGCGAACCGATCAAGCCGGGCAAAGGCGTTAAGCTCGAGATCTTCAATACACACCTGGTTTTCGCGCCAACATACGACGGCGGACCGGTCTTGCCGCGAGGTGTCGAGACCAGGGTGAAGGGCAAGGCCATGCTTGTCATCAAGTTCGACGAGAAAGAGCGCGTCTCCTACAGCGATTTTGAACGAGCGATCAAGTAGCGTCGGCCTCAGCGCCTTCATAGACAACGTCACCATTCATCAAAGTCAGGACCACCTTGGTCTTGTGAATGGAGTAGGCATCCACGTTGAAGATATCCTGATCGAGTACGACGAGGTCCGCTTTCTTCCCTACCTCAATTGACCCTACTTCGTCTTCAAGGTGCATTTGATAGGCGGCATCAATTGTGAAGCCACGAACCAGGGACTCGACGCTGAGTCGTTCTGACTCGCGCGGCTGCACTGGCGCATCCGGTTCGCCAAACTCCTGCCGAGTATGGCCCATCTCAATTTGCACGATCGGTGAGAGGCCAAGCGTTCCGGCACCGCTTGCCGGGAAATCGCTGCCAAATGTCAGCATTGCGCCGCTGTCTTCGAGGCTCTTGTAACGCCAGAAGCGCTCGAACTGGTCTTCGCTGACGAACTGTTCCCCGTAGGTGTCGTAGGACGACCACAACGGTGTGCTTTGTGCTATGACACCGAGTTGCCCGAAGCGCGGCACATCCTGGTCGGTAATAACCTGGATATGGCAGATGGCATAGCGAGCTTCACTGTCCGGGTGAGCTGCCTGGGCCGCCTCGATGGCATTCAAGGTCTCATGGATCGCACGCTCACCCAGCGCATGAACGTGAACGTCCATATCGCGCGAAGCAGCGTCCGTGATCATGTGTGTCATCTGTTCTTCGGTAAACACGGTCTCGCCAGAATTCCCAGGTTCGCCCTGGTAGTCCTCGAACATCGCCGCTGTACGGCCCTCGACTGTGCCGTCATCAGGGATCTTCAGCGTGTTGTAGTGATAACGATCGCCTTTAAGCTTTTCGCGCCAGAGATCCGCTGTATCGACAGCGGTCAGGTATTGCGCCTCGATTTCTGGCCGCGACGAACCAACGAGCCGAACCGTGAGGTCACCGGCGGACTCGAGGCGATCAAGAATGTGCTTCACCGAATCGACGTCGTCGCTCTCTATGATGCCGGCGTCGAAGGCCGCAGTGACACCGTAGCTGTTCATGATGTCGAGGATGATGCCCGTTCCCTCGACAATGGTGTCTGTCGTAATGACGTCCAGCGCTTCCATCGCCATACCCGCCGTGCCTTCGAGCAAGTAGCCGGTCGCGTCGCCATTCTCGTCACGTTTGTAGTAGCTGTAACCCGGAACCGGATCGGCCGTATCCTGCGTGATGTTGAGCGCTTTCAGTGCTGCCGTATTAGCCCAGGCTGCGTGAAACCCCTCATCCATGATGAGGACGGGCCTGTCCGGGACAATATCGTCAATCAACTGACGTGTCGGGCCAACAGGGCCGAACGTGGTTGCGAGGAAGCCATAGCCAAAGAGTATCGGCGCATCAGGGTTTGCCTCGGCATATTCGCCAATCGCTTCTACCCAGCTCTCAACCGTGCCCCAGGTTTCCAGCGACAGGGACGTGGCATAGGCGCCACCGGCGACCGGGTGCGCATGGGAGTCGATGAAGCCCGGCAACAACAGTTGTCCGTCCAGGTCGCGCACCTCGGTGGTCTCCCCAATCAAGCCTGCAGCCCCTTCGGCGTCACCAACATAGACAATGGCATCGTCCCGGACTACGTCTGTCTCAGCCCAGGGCAAATTTTCATCCAGTGTGTAGACTTTGGCATTGACCAGGGCGAGATCGCCAAATTGTCCGTCATCGGTCTTGCTTGAGCAGCCGGAGGTGGCGAGGGCGACCAGCAGGGAACTGAACAGGGCGAGTCGCGCGGTGGGTATCAAATCGATCATGGTTGTGAGGCTCCCGAATATTCCACGCGGACAAGCATACGACACCGTGCACCAGATGCCGATGTGCAAAATAGGGCAGGTTTGTGGGTTGCGACGCAGCAGGTCGCCGATGAACTAGGTTCGCATCTCGCGGACGCCTGAGTCGCCGGCGATCAGGAGAACATCGGCAGGCCGTTCGGCAAACAGTCCAACCGTTACAACGCCCGGGATACGGTCAATTCGTGCTTCCATATCGATCGGATTGGCGATCTGCAGGTCGTGAACGTCGAGGATGTGATTGCCGTTGTCCGTGATGAAACCCTCGCGCCAAACCGGTTGTCCTCGCATCTTGAGCATGCGCCGTGCCACGAATTCCTGTGCCATAGGCAGGACTTCAACAGGTAGCGGGAACGTCCCGAGCATACCGACGAGTTTAGAGTCATCGACGATACAGACAAAGCGACGGGCAGCCGCTGCAAGGATCTTCTCGCGGGTCAGCGCACCGCCGCCACCTTTGATGAGTTGCAGGCGCTTGTTGCTTTCATCAGCACCATCTATATACAGGTCGAAATCGCCGGCCTCATTGAGCGTCGAAACCTCGAAGCCCTGTTCCTCAAGCAGTTTGGTCGATGCTTTGGAACTCGAGACTACTCGATCGATCCGGTCGCGCACCTCCGGCAGCATTTCGATAAGACAGTTCACGGTCGACCCGGTACCGACGCCCAGCGAAGTGCCTGGCTCGATAAACTCAATCGCCGCCCTCGCGGCCGCGCGCTTTTTATCAGTAGCATCCATAGCTGCGTACTATAGTCAAAATATCGGCAGTTTCACATCGGATCACCGCACAGTTTTGCGATGTCGGAAACGAAAAGAGCCCGCCTAGGCGGGCTCTCTTGCTTACTTTGGAAGAAGGCCTTCTTCCAAAACTACGGACTAACTACCGTTTCTTTCTGCGGGTCGCCTTTTTCTTAGTGGCTTTCCGCCTGGTAGCTTTCTTTTTCGTCTTACGCTTGGCTACTTTCTTCTTAGCCTTGCGCTTCGTAGCTTTTTTCTTGGTTTTACGCTTGGCTACTTTCTTCTTAGCCTTACGCTTCGTCGCTTTTTTCTTGGTCTTACGCTTGGCTACTTTCTTCTTAGCCTTACGTTTCGTCGCTTTCTTCTTGGTCTTGCGCTTAGCTACTTTCTTCTTAGCCTTGCGTTTGGCCTTCTTCTTGGTTTTCCGTTTGGCGACTTTCTTTTTCGCCTTCTTCTTGACCTTACGTTTCTTGGCTACCTTCTTCTTAGCCTTCTTTTTGACCTTACGTTTCTTGGCGACTTTCCTCTTCGCCTTCTTCTTGGTCTTACGCTTAGCGACTTTCTTCTTCGCTTTACGTTTCGTTACTTTCTTCTTTGTCTTTCTTTTAGCTGCTTTTTTCTTCGTCTTACGCTTAGCAACCTTCTTCTTCGCTACGCGTTTCTTCGTAGCTTTCTTCCTTACTACTTTGCGCTTCTTCGCGACCTTTCGCTTCGAAGCCTTCTTACGAGTCTTCTTCTTGGTAGCCATTGTTTTCTCCGTGTCGGGTACCCGCGCTTGAGTATACGCAACGAACGCGAAAAATCCAGCGAGTTAGCGACACACGAATCGTGTTGAAAAAGACGATTGAGAATCGAATTGAATTCGAAAAAATGTGGCACGCGCGAATAGTGAAATCACGGGTGTTAACAAAGGCAAAAAAGTTTTCGAGTTTTTGCCTGGCGCTTACAAGAGTTGTACTTGCGCCTCTGCACGGAGCGTTGTGTTCTGTTGGGACGAAGTTTGTGCGGTGTGCTCACGACCAAAACAGTGAAACCGTATTATTCTTCGGAAAATTCAGCCTGTTCTTTCTCGCTGATTACACTATAAAGCCGTATATCCCAAGCACTTGGCGTAATTCTGTCGACTTTTTGACAGTGAAAGGCGACACCGAGCAACTTCGGCTGAATCCAGTGTTTTCGATTCCGTAAGAATGAAAAACACCGGTCGTAATAGCCGCCGCCCATGCCTACGCGATTCAGGTTTTTGTCGAACACAACGGTGGGTGTAATTACGGCGTCCAGGTTTCTAGGCGAAATCAGAACACCTCGAACCGGTTCCCAGATGCCGAAGCTATTTCGTTCAAGTTCCGTGTCGGGACAAACTTCGCAAAAAAACATTTCGCCTTTGTCGCGCAAAATCGGAACAAAAATGCGCTTGTTTGCGCGCCATGAGAACTCAATGATTTCTCGAGTATCGACTTCGTCGTACATCGGCAGGTAGCAGCCGAGCAAACTGCTTGCATAGTATTCACGCGATGCAAGCACGCGTCTGCAGATAGTGCTCGACGCAGCCGCACGTTCCTCGTCGCTCATTTCACGGCGAGCTTGAAGCGAGTTACTTCGAAGTTCGTTCACGGTTCCGGAGGGTGGTTACGATATGAAAAAAGGAGGCGCCTCCCGCCTGTGCCGTCACAAACCTTCGCTCTCGAACCGGAGCAACAGGTGGGGTCAGCCGTGGCTGTAACAGGCTCACCGCCGAAACGGTTGTGCACATATGCAGCCGACAGACAGCGACCCCGAGGTAAAGATTTAGGGTCGGGAGGTTTCCAGGTCGGTGTCGAACACTGCAGGAGACGCCAATTCGAATATCGTGTCGTTGTCGCGTATTACAAGTCTAGCTGCTGAGCCCCACTCAGCACATTGTCTACGCGATCGGAAATAATCTTGAGGCGGTCACTGATACCGCCCTCCAGTGCCTGGTCACGCGCCTTGGCGTGGATCAGGTCATTCGCCATGTTCAGTGCAGCCATAACAGCAATGCGGTCCAGTCCCACGATGCGGCCGCTGTCGCGTATTTCGCGCATCTTGTTACTCAGGATCTCCGCGGAGTCGAGCAAGTCAGTGCGCTCTTCGGCGGGGCAGGCTACCTGGTATTCCTTGTCCAGAATCCGGACACTAACCTGCGCAATTTGTTGGGTCATTCGGCGTTCTCCGTCAGCCTGATTATCTGGCTTTGTAGTCCTGCATCAGGAGCCTTGCTCCATCGCTTTCAGCCGGCCGATCATCGCTTCAACGCGCGCGCGTACCTGCTCATTCTTCTGTAGCAGGTTGGCGCGTTCCGACGTCAGGACATCCTGTCGTTGTTTTAATGAACGGTTCTCATCCTGCAGTTGATCGCAAACGTGAACCAGCGCGTCGACGCGCTTTTCAAGACGTTTGAGTTCGTGTTCGAAAGTCGAATTGATGTTCTCAGCCATAGGCTCAATATAGTAGGGTTTGCCTGAATTGAAAAGGTCGGTATCGGTATGAATGAAAACGTGGGCTTCGAAGAGCTTGACGATGCGCTGCGACGCTGCGGCGCCAGCTGGGATGCGGCGCAGGCACACGGGCTGCTGACGGGCCGTCTGGCCGTCAGTGGCGTGCCTGCCGGGCCGGAGTGGCTATTGCAGGTTCTCGAGGGCACGGATGAGGCCAATGCGCGGCGTTTGGAATGTCAGAAGATGCTGGACTCACTCTACCAGGGCACGTTCTGGCAACTCACGGAGAGGCTCTCGGAGTTCACGCCGCTATTGCCCGACGACGATACGGATACCGGCGCGCGGACCCTGTCCCTGGCGCATTGGTGCGAAGGGTTCCTGCACGGGCTCGTGTCAGCAAGACACGAAGGTGCATTGAAGGAGAAGCTCGCCGCCGAGCCGCTCTCCGATATGATTCGTGACATGCTGCAGATTACCCGTGCGGCCATCGATGAAGAAAGCGATGATGAAACCAACGAAGCGGCGTATGCTGAGATCGTTGAATACATCAGGGTTGCCGCCCAGCTAGCCTATGAGGAACTGTCGGATATCCGGCACCAAAACGACGAATGAACCCCAAAGAGTTTGAACGCCGGCGCAAGCAACTGATGCGCATGGTTGGTGCGGGCGGTATTGCCATTCTGCCGGCCGCTCCTGTGCGTATGCGCAGCCGCGACGTCGAGTATCACTTTCGACAAGACAGCGATTTCTACTACCTGACCGGTTTTGCCGAGCCTGAGTCCGTCGCGGTTCTCATCCCTGGCAGGCCGAAGGGCGAGTACCTGTTGTTCTGTCGTGAGCGGGACGCTTCGAAGGAGCAGTGGGATGGTTCACGCGCCGGACAGGATGGCGCGATCGCCGATTTTGCGGCGGACGATGCCTTTCCCATTGATGATATCGACGACATTATTCCCGGCCTGATCGAGGGTTGTGATCGTGTCTACTACACGATGGGCATGTATTCGGACTTCGATTCGCGCATAGCCGATTGGGTCAATTCATTGCGGTCCGGGTTGTCGCGGGGGCTGCATACGCCTACGGAATTCGTGGCACTGGATCACTTGTTACACGACATGCGCCTGTACAAGAGTCGCGGCGAAATTTCGGCGATGCGCAAATCGGCAAAGGTGGCGGTCGAAGCGCACAAACGAGCCATGCGAACGACGCGGCCAGGCATGTTTGAATACGAGGTTGAAGCCGAGTTTCGCCACGAATTCCGGCGCAACGGCGCCTGGACGTCGTATAACCCGATCGTCGGGGGCGGTGCGAACGCCTGCACGTTGCACTACGTGGAAAATGGTGACGTTCTGAAGGATGGCGATCTGTTGCTGATCGATGCGGGTTGTGAGCTCGACTACTACGCTTCCGACATCACGCGGACTTTCCCAATCAATGGCCGCTTCAACCCGGAACAACGTGCTGTCTACGAAATCGTGCTGGAGGCACAGCAGGCTGCGATCGAAAAGACCGTGAGGGGCAATCACTGGAACGAGCCGCATGACGCGGCGGTGAAAGTGATTACGAAAGGCCTCAAGAACCTCGGTTTACTGGAGGGCTCGGTGCCCAAACTGATCAAGGATGGCGCCTACCGGGCGTTCTATATGCACCGTACGGGCCACTGGATTGGCATGGACGTCCACGATGTCGGCGACTACAAGGTCGGTGATGAGTGGCGTGTTCTCGAGACCGGCATGGTGACGACTGTGGAGCCCGGCATTTACATACCGAACAAGCGAAATATACCCAAACGATTCCGCAACATCGGTATACGTATAGAAGATGACGTTGCGGTGACGAGCAAGGGACCGGATGTGCTCAGCAAAGGGCTCATCTCGGACCCGGACGACATCGAGGCACTGATGCAAAGCGCATGAGCAAGGACTACTACGACATCCTTATTGCCGGCGGCGGCATGATCGGCACGAGCCTCGCGCTCGCGCTTGCGCCACTGGGGCTGCGGGTGGCGGTGGTGGAAGCCATCCCGAGGAAAGCGGCAGCGCAACCCAGTTTCGATGATCGTTCGACGGCACTGTCGCGCAGCACGCAGCGCATGTTCGAGGCGATGGGCCTGTGGCCCGACATAGTCGCGGCGTCAACGCCGATAAGCAGCATCCATGTGTCGGACCAGGGTCGATTCGGGTTCTCGCACATCGACGCCGAAGAGCAGGGCGTTGAGGCGCTCGGTTACGTCGTCATCAACCGGGTGCTTGGTGCAGTGCTGCAGGACGCGCTCGACGATCTCGAGAGTGTCGATGTGATCTGTCCCGCGAGGATTGTCGATATCGAGCTCGCGCCCGAGCGCGCCTCTGCCGTTGTGGAGCACGCAGACGGCGAGCGGCAAACGCTTTCCTGCGGACTGCTCGTGGCCGCGGACGGCGCAAATTCGGCCGTCCGCGACATGATGGGTATCACTGCCCAAAAAAGTCACTATGGACAACGTGCCGTAATCGGCAATCTGTTGCCCGAGAAAGACATCGACAACATGGCGTATGAGCGCTTCACAAAACAGGGGCCGCTGGCCATGTTGCCGGTCGCCGATGGTCGTGCCGGATTCGTATGGACGGTGTCGGAGCAGGACGCCGATCGCGTCATGGCGCTTGACGACGATGCGTTTCTTGCGGAGCTGCAGCACGAGTTCGGCTACCGACTCGGCGAATTCTCGAGAGTCGGCAAGCGGGCCTCCTACCCGCTGGTCCTGAGTCGTGCGTTGCGTCTGACTTCGACACGCAGCGTCCTGATCGGTAATTCGGCGCACGGATTGCACCCCGTCTCGGCGCAGGGTTTCAACCTCGGTATGCGAGATGTCGCCGCCATCGTCGATTGCATCGCCGAGCCCGGCGCCGGCACCGATACCGAGCCCGGAAGCAGGGCGATGCTTGAGCGATACGCGCGTTGGCGGCAGTCGGATCAGAAGAAACTTGTGCGTTTCACCGACAGCCTCGTGAAGCTGTTCGGTAGCGAGAGCCGGCCGCTGCGTACGTTGCGCAATATCGGCATGCTCGGCTTCGATCTCATTCCCGGTGTCCGTTCTGTATTTGCCAAACACACGATGGGTCTTGCAGGAAAACTGCCGCGACTCTCACGTGGGGTTCCGATCAAGTGAACCGACGCTACAGCATCGTCGTTGTTGGCGGGGGCGTCACCGGCCTGATGGCGGCGACACTCCTGGCCAAGGGTCCGCAACGTGAGGCGCTGGACATCACTCTCGTCGACGCTGCGGCACGGCCAGTGTTTTCGCCCGACGATGATGTGGATCTGCGCGTATCGGCGATTGCGACCGGCACCGCCGAGATGTTCGATTCGGTCGGTGCCTGGGAATACACTGCGGCGACGCGTGTCTCGCCTTACGACAGCATGCGCGTGTGGGACGAAAGTGACACGCCGGAAAGTGACGCGACATTGCACTTCGATGCGGATGAATTCGCGATCAAACAACTGGGGTTCATCGTTGAGAACGTATTGCTCCAGGATGTGCTGTTGTACCAGCTGGACCGTACGGGTGCGACGCTAAAATTCGAAAGCCCGATCCAGGTGTTGCGCAGAGCTGCAAGACACTACGAACTGGATCTTGAGTCGGGTGAGTCACTCTCGGCCGACCTGGTTATTGGTGCCGACGGCGCACGTTCGTTCGTACGCTCGGCTGCAGGTATCGAGGCCGATGAGTGGCCGTACGAACAAACGGCGTTCGTCACCCATTTGCAGCCTGAGATGCCCCACAAGGGAACCGCGTGGCAGCGCTTTATGCGCGACGGCCCCCTGGGCATTCTGCCGCTTCAGGACGGGCGCGTATCGGTCGTGTGGTCAACTACACCGGAGAGGGCGAAAGCCGCGATGGCGGCGGATGACGCCGCGACAGGCCGCATGCTTAGCGACGCATCGGACTATGTGCTTGGCAAACTCGAGGTGGCCGGGCCAAAAGGCGCGTTTCCGTTGTGTGCTCGCCATGCTTCGTCTTATGTCCTGCCAAACCTCGCGCTCATCGGGGATGCGGCACATGCGATTCACCCGCTCGCCGGGCAAGGTGCAAACCTCGGCCTGCAGGATGCGGCGGAACTCGCAGCGCAGGTCTCACAGGCGATCGCGCAGGGACTGCATCCCGGGGATCGGCCGGTCCTGCGCCGTTATGAACGAGCACGCAAGGGCGAAAACGCGACCATGCTGCACTTCATGACTGGCCTAAACAGTCTGTTTGCGACAGACTCCAAGGTCATCGGTGAAATACGCAGAGCCGGCATGCGGGCATTCAACCGCAGTGGCCCGATAAGAGAACGCGCCGTTAAGGTAGCGCTGGGCGTCGACTGAAGCCCGAAGAGGGGAAACAATGAAGCAGCGATATGTCTACGTGCTTGCCGCGTTGTTGGCCGTTATTGGCTTATCGATATTCCTGTACAAGTGGCAGGTGCTCGGCTTCCCGCTTGGCAAGGATCAGGAAAAACCCGTGTGGACGATTGAGTCGGCCGTGCATTTCGACAGTGGTCCCGGCTCGATCAAGGTGCAATTGCATGTGCCAACACTGACTCCCGGCTTTCGCATGCTCAACGAGAACTCGGTATCTCGCGGCTACGGTTTCAGCCTGAACTATGGCAGCGGTGGCCGTGAAGCCCAATGGGCAATTCGTCGCGCGGACGGCGAGCAGACGATCTACTACCGTATCTCGGTCTATGAAGACGATTCGGTTGATGAGTCCGACACGACGCCACCGTTTCCGCCCTTGCCAGTCATCAACGAGCCACTCAAGACGGCCGTCGACGTTCTTGTTGCTGACGTGCGGGATCAATCAGCGGACACGGCGTCGTTTACGACCGAATTACTGCGGCGCCTCAATGACCCATCCCCCGATCCGAACGTCGAGCTGCTGCTGGCCGGGGTCAACAGTGATTCGGAATTTGTGGACACGGCCCGCACCATGCTCGCGTCCGCCCGGATTCCGGCGCGGACCGTTCACGGCTTCCCGCTTGCTGGCCGGCAGCGCAACGCACGACTCGTGTCCTGGCTCGAGGTTCATGATGGCGATCAATGGCTGTACTTCAATCCGGCGACGGGTGAAGAGAACTTCCCGGACCGATTCCTGGTCTGGTGGCGAGGTAATGAACCACTGGTCAATGTGGAGGGCGGCAGTAATGTGCGAGTTGATTTCGCCATCCAGGAAAATCATTTCGATGC
>Ga0265303_10001228_pt1 | contig 15602 bp, 8 predicted proteins | sample Helome_2_FD_192494 | JGI IMG/M metagenome (GOLD analysis project Ga0265303, IMG submission 192494) | Marine sediment microbial communities from subtidal zone of North Sea - Hel_20160317 (Illumina Assembly) | ecosystem: Environmental > Aquatic > Marine > Subtidal zone > Sediment ... | reverse complement strand
GGCCATATGCCCCCATCGCACCGGCCTGCAGTCTCGACACATCGTAGCCAGCTACGTTTTTCATGACCTGACCGCCGAATCTCAGGTGCTCGCCTTTGCCGTTTATCAGTCGAACGCCCAGGACATGATCCCGGATCGATCCAAACCAGGGCCGCGGTGGGCCGGACTGGTTGCACGCCAGCGTGCCACCTATGGTCGCCTTACCGTCGAATTCCGGCGGATCGCTCGCAAGCACCTGGTTCTTCTCTGCAAGAACCTCTCGCAAATCCCTCACCTTCGTGCCCGCACGAACGGTAACGAGCAATTCTGTCGGCTGGTACTCGACGATACCGGCATGCTTACTCACCTCGATGGGTACGCCCGCTGGCTTGCGCCCGAGATGCGGCTTGCTGGTTCCGCCAACAATGCACAGCGGTTCCGATTCCGATATCGCAACTCGCACCTGGTCTAGCAATTCCGACAGCGTGGTCACAGCGATCGGTATTCCTGACAGCGTTTAAGTGTGGGGACGCCCTTGCCGGGATTGAGCAGCCCTTGTGGATCCCACGCATCCTTGATGGCGTTTAGCTGCGCCAACTCCGGATCGTCGAACTGGATCAACATTTGCTTCAGTTTTTCGACACCCACGCCGTGTTCTCCGGTAATACACCCTCCAACCTCTACACATAGCTCGAGAATTTTCGCGCCAAGGGCCTCTGTTTTCTCAAGCTCTCCGGGCTTGCTTTCGTCGAACAGGATTAGCGGGTGCATGTTGCCGTCGCCTGCATGGAAGACGTTCGCGACACGCAGATCGAATTCGGCGGATAGTTGACTGATTCCGCTCAACACCCGCGACAACATACGGCGGGGAATCGTACCGTCCATGCAGTAGTAGTCAGGAGAGATTCGCCCAATGGCGGGAAAGGCAGCTTTTCGCCCCTTCCAGTACAGGGCCCTCTCCTCCTCATCCTGTGACACGCAAATCGACGTTGCCCGATATCGCTCAAAAACCTTCAGGACCTGGTCGATGCCAGCCTGAACCTCCTCCGCAGTACCATCCAACTCACAGAGCAGCAGTGCTGCTGCATTCGTGTCATATCCCGCATGAGCATAGGCCTCGGCCGCGCTGGTGGCGTTGCGGTCCATCATCTCGAAGCCGGCCGGGATGATGCCGTCCGCTATTACGGCACTCACCGCATTACCCGCAGATTCAATGTCATCGAACGATGCCAGGACGACCTGGCTATGCGATGGCTTGGGCAATAATTTGACGGTAATTTCGGTGACCACCCCGAGCATACCCTCGGAACCGATCATCAGGCCCAACAGGTCAGGACCTGCACTATCCAGGCCCTCGTTGCCCACGGATATGATTTCGCCGTCGACGGTAACGACGGTCAATTGCAGAATATTGTGTACCGTTAATCCGTACTTCAGGCAATGCACACCACCGGCATTTTCAGCAACATTGCCGCCGATCGAACAAGCGATTTGCGACGACGGATCCGGTGCGTAGAACAAACCATGAGCGTCACATGCCTCACTGATTTCGAGATTTCGCACGCCGGGCTGTACCCGGGCCAGCCTGGCCTCGGGGTCGATTTCGATAATTCGTGAAAGGCGAGTCAGTGAGAGTAGTACCCCATCCGCGTTCGGCAGCGCGCCTCCTGACAAGCCTGTGCCTGCGCCACGCACGACGACCGGCACACCATGCTGCTGGCAGAGTCGCATCGCCTTTTGAACCTGCTCGGTCGAGCCCGGCATTACAACCAGGCGCGGCATCTCTTTGTACACCGATAATCCATCACATTCGAATGGCCGCTTCGATTCCGCGTTCGACACGACGAAGTCATCTTCAATAAACTCGCGAAACATCAAAGCCAGGGACGCCGTGTCCACGATTGGTGTCGTGTGTTTCTTGATATTCATGCCCTTTTTGTCATTTCAAATGATGGATCTCGCAGCCTGCTCGCCATCTTATGGGTCAGGCCTCGTTCGCCCAGGTCTTTTCGATCTATATAATACCGCCTAGAATTAGCCACCGAACCAGCTACGCTACCCTCAAAGTTGATACCGCATGAAATTTCGACCCGCAAAACAGCTATTACTGCTCACATTCTCCCTGGCTGGCGCGTGTATCGGCATCGCGCACGCCACCGACCCCATCGAAATGCTTAAAGTCTGCGCCAAAATGACGGATCGAGACGCCCGGTTCGCCTGCTATGACGATCTTGGCCAACGCGTGCTAAACGAAGAGTCGGCTGACGAACAGCCGCCGCAGGAACCCGCGGTAGCGGAGGCAGGCGTGGTGACGGCAGCGACAGGGTCAAGAGTCGCGACGGAAGCAACGGGGGCGGCAACAGAATCAACAGTCGCGACGGAAGCAACGGGGGCAGCAACTGACGTGCAATCATTGCCCGACCACCTGGGTGGCACAGTCTTTGAGAAAGAATCGGCGCAAGGCAAGTTCGACTACAGGGGCCTGGTTACGTCCTGCAAGAAAGGTTCAGATGGCCGATGGTATTTCTTTTTTGAGAGCGGGCAGGTCTGGAAGCAGTCGAACAAAAGCAGGCGCCGTTTCAAGGAATGCTATTATTCCGTGACGATTACGCGGGACGGGTTTGGCTACAAGATGCAGATAGATGGAGAATCGAGCAAAATTCGTATTGCCCGTAAAAGATAATTAGTCCCGGACTCCGTCGTCTCTTCGAGCAACTCTGAAAAGGCCGTTCCCCGTTTTTTCTTCCATCTTGAAACTGTTCTTCATATCTGTTCTCGTCGTCGCAGCTGCTGTTGGCGCGTTGTGGCTGCGATCTTATTCGCCCGCGGACATTGAACCGGCCAGTGTTTATTGCGCACCTGATGCGCCGAGATGGACGCTCGACTCGCCGCTCAAAGTTATGAGCTATAACGTCCAGTACATGGCGAGCAAGAATTATGTTTTCTTCTACGACGTTGATCTAAGCGATCAGGACCGGGTTGCGGCCGTGGAAAAGGCCAACAGAACGATTGCCAGTCGGCCTTCCAGGGAAGACGTATTCTGGACCCTGGACCAGGTTGCCCGTGTAATCCGCGAAGAAGACCCGGACGTCGTGCTGTTACAGGAAATCAATGGCGCAGACGATAGTCGAACGCACTACATCGACCATACGGTCGAACTTCTGAACAGGCTTCCGGATGAACATTACCCGTGCCGGTCCGAAGCCCCTTACTGGAAAGCGGAATTCGTTTTTCACCCGGAGATACTCGGGCCCGTCAACATGAAATTGGTGACGCTGTCGAAATATCGTATTTCCAATTCAGTGCGTCATCAATTACCCAGAAAGCCGAGAAACTTCCTGGTTACACCGTTTCATTTTCAGCGCGCCCTGCTCGAGTCTCGCATCGCTACAGACAAGGATCACGCTGTGGCGGTGATCAATACCCACTATGACGCATGGGGTGCCGGCACTGGCATCATGAGCCGGCAGATTGCAAAGACAAAAGAGCTTCTGGAATCCCTGGATAGCGAGGACGTCCCATGGGTATTCGGTGGGGATCTTAATCTGCTGCCCCCGGATGACAATCGGCAACGGCAAAAAATAGTTGCCGCTGGCACCGGCAATTATGACGAAAGCCCCCAGATAAGTCCGCTGTACGAAAAGTATCGTGGCATCCCCGCTTTGCATCATTTGACATCGACCAAACCGCAGGCCTGGTACACGCATTTTCCGAATGATCCGACCGTCGCCGAACCGGATCGCACTATCGACTACCAATTTTACAGTGATCAATGGTCACTGGAGGATGCGTACGTGCTGCAGGAGGAAACACTGGATATTTCCGATCACCTTCCAGTCGTCGGTATTTATGCCTTTCCGCCTGTCAGCCCATAGCTTCCAGGCGTCGAGTTGGCCGCCGTCAATTTCGACGCAGCGCCTCGATTCGTTCCGGAATCGGCGGGTGACTCATGAACAGGCGCATCATGCCGCGCTTGCCACCAGCCGAAATACCGAACGCCTGCAGCGCCTCCGGTAACTCTCCAGGCACGCCGCGCTCGAGCCGAGACAATGCATTGATCATCGGTTCGCGGCCGTTAAGTTGAGCCGAGCCGGAATCGGCGCGAAACTCGCGCAGACGCGACACCCACATTACGATCATGCTCGCAAGAATGCCGAGCAACAACTGAGCCGCTATGACGGCACCAAAATACCCTATGCCGTGGCCGCTGTCGTTTTTCAGAATAACCCGATCGACAAAGTGACCTATCACACGAGAAAGGAAGATAACAAAGGTATTAACAACACCCTGAATCAGGGTCAGGGTAACCATGTCGCCATTGGCGACGTGTGAGATTTCGTGTGCCAGCACGGCCTCGATTTCTTCCTTGGGCATGCTCCGCAGCAGGCCTGTGCTGACAGCAACGAGCGCCGCGTTGCGGCGCGCGCCGGTTGCAAACGCGTTCATGTCCGGAGATTCGTAAATCGCGATTTCGGGCGTCTCGATGCCCGCCTGTCGTGCCTGTCGATCGACCGTCGACGCCAGCCATGACTCAGCTGCGTTGGCGGGTCGTGTAATCACCCGCGCTCCGGTAGTACGTTTGGCCATCCACTTTGACATGGCGAGCGAAATGAACGAGCCACCGAAGCCAATTACCAGGGACAGGACCAGAAGAGCTTCATAATCGATGCCGGCATTGCTTTCGTCGAGGATGCTGTCGACGCCAAGCAAGCGCAAGACGATGCTCAGTACCAGTATGACGGCGAGATTGGTTGCCAGGAAAAGCGCTACGCGCTTGAACATTGTCGGTTCTCCGAATAACTACAAGACTCATGCCTAAGGCCATTTGACGCGAATTCAAGGTGGAGAGTTCCCAGCAGGTACCTCGGGAATTGGCTGTAACCAGGCAAACCGAGTGAAAATCGAATTAACTACACGACAAGAGTTCCGCGGCCGTCAAATTTCTTTATATCTACGCATGCAGAAAGTAGAATTTGCCGCTCTGTTCGCTGACAGCCCGGTCAATGAAGCACCTCCTCTTACTCGCTCTATCCGTAACGCTTCTCGGGTGCGACGGTGAACGCCTCGATCCGATCGCGGCGGCGGGTCCGATACGCATTGCTGTTCTCCCGGACCAGGCAAGAGACATCCTGTTGTCCCAGTACTCGCCGCTCCTGGACTACCTTGCAAACGAGACATCACTCGAGTTTGAGCTTGCGATACCGCGGGACTACGCGGACTTGCTTGATCAATTCGACGCTGGTCGCGTTGACCTGGCGTGGTTCGGTGGCCTGACGTTTACGCAGGCCGAGCGACAAAGCCAGGCCGAACCGCTGGTATTTCGGGATGTGGATTTGCAATTTACGAGCTGTTACCTGACACAATTTTCTGACACCAGGACGATGATCAGTCAGTTTGAAGGTGAGGATTTCAGCTTCGGTCCACGACTATCTACTTCCGGACACTTGATGCCACGATTTTTCATGGAAAAAGAGGGCGTGTACCCCGAACAGTTTTTCGCTTCACTACGCTATTCCGCCGGACACGATCAGACGGCAAAATCGATAAGCGTAGGCACAGTAGCGCTGGGTGTCGCCAACTGCGTCATAGTGCAGACCTTGCTCGAAAATGGTCTGCTAGGTAGCGATACAATTCGCATTATGGAGACGACACCGCCTTATTCAGATTACGTGTGGGCGGTTAGTGAGTCCTTGGACGAGCACATCAAGATAACGCTTCTCGATGCATTTTTGGCCCTTGATGCGTCGTTTCCGGAACACCGCGAAATACTACGGCTACAGGGGGCCAACGCTTACTTACCTGCCGCGAGCGAGAACTTTGCAATGGTGCGGCTGGCGGCCGATCGGGCTGGTCTTTTTGTGGAAGATAGCGAAAATTGAGCCGGCAACCCGAAAAAAAACCGCTCGTCCTGCGGTACGTCTACGCGATACTGGCAATCACAATCTTCGCATTCGGTATAGCCATGAGCTCCCTTTACATGGGACAGCAGAGCGAAATTGAGACTCGAGACAGAATCCAGTCTTTTCACCTTGAATCAGTTGTGGAATCGAAACAACTGGCGCGCGAGGCACGAATGCTCCTCGCGTTGACACAAGATTCGAACAATTCCGAATTGCCGAATCAAGCCGGCGCGGCGGGAATGCAGAGTATGCAGATTGGCTACAGAGGGGTCCTGTACTCAATGCGATCGCGCCTCGAGCTATTGTCGGCACTTCAGGCACAGCACGACGGTGTGGTGTTTGCGACGGCACTCGAGCGACTTGTCGATCGATTAAACAAAGTCGAACATGTTCTTCACGAATCGGCGGAATCGGCCGAGATATTTACTTCGATCAAGGTGCTGAGTTCAAGCATTGAACAATACGATCGGCTGCACAAGATTGCGGCCGACACGCAGCTGCGTGAGCTCGCCGGCAAACAGCGCCAAAGACCACGGTATTTCTTTATTCTCGCGGCTTGTCTTGCTTTTGGGGGGTTGGTGAGCTGGTTGCTCATCAAATCGTTGCGTGCTTCTCTGGCGAGACAAAGGGCAGCCGAAGAGGCGCTTGCTGAGAGCCAGGAGCGAATGCATCACATGCAGAAACTTGACGCGCTCGGACAGCTCGTAGGTGGCGTCGCGCATGACTTCAACAATCTACTGATGGCTATACTCGGTCATGCTGAATTGTTGCAGGATAAGGCGGAGGGCGATGAGCGTCTCGAGCAAGGCCTCGATGAGATCAGGCAGGCAAGCTTGCAGGCTGCCTCTCTGACGCAACAGTTGCTTGCGTTCAGCCGACGACAACAGTTCAAGCCGGTTTCCCTGGATCTCAATGACGTGATTCGAGACATGGAGGAAATGTTGCAGCGAATTATCGGTACAGATGTGGAGCTGACTTGCACCTATGCAGAAAACCTCCGTAACGTCGAGGTGGACCCGGATCAGTTGCAGCAGGTGATCATGAATCTGGTCAACAACGCACGAGACGCGATGCCACAAGGCGGTGCCCTCTCAGTGACGACCGAGAATGTCGCGGTTAGCGAGGAACAAATCCCGGTCATCGGCGTTCCTGCCGGTGAATACGTGAGGTTAACCGTGTCAGATAGCGGGATCGGGATGAACGACTACACGCGTCAGCGCCTGTTCGAGCCGTATTTCACCAGCAAGGAAAAGGGTCAGGGTACGGGCCTTGGCCTCTCGACAGTCCATGGCATCGTCACCGGCTCCAACGGCCATATCGCCGTGGACAGCCAGGAGGGAGAAGGTTCGCGATTCTATATCTATCTCCCAATTACAGAGGGTCGCCCCGAGGCTTCGCCGGATGACAGATTTAGCATTGTCCCGCAGACCGGTTCCGAAACGGTTTTGGTGGTCGAAGACGATGAACAAATCCTGCGATTTATCGAAACCGGGCTTTCTTCTCTGGGATATCGTGTGCTGACCGCATCGGGAGGCGCTGCCGGTCTCGAAATATGCAGGACGGAACCCGACCCGATTGATGTAATTGTCTCGGATGTCGTTATGTCCGAAACCAGCGGCCCAACATTTATGACAGATGCTCTGCGAATTCGTCCGAATGCCGTGGCACTCTATATGTCCGCGTACACGAAAGACACGGTGCTGGGGCTCCGTCGCAGCAGCAAAGCAAGCAAGATACCGCTCATCGCAAAGCCATTCGATGCGAAGTCGCTGTCTCGACTGATTCGAGAATGCCTGGACAAACGCGACAACGTTAAATTGTCTTCGTGATCACGGCAGGTCAATAAAACAGCCTGATATCCTGATTACTTATCCATCAAACGATCGATGGAAGATCTGCCAGGACGATCGATTGCGTCTACCGGCTCGCAGGATCGAAACATACGGTTGCCGACAGAACGCATTAACTGGTCTGCTTTTCTAGTCTGAGAAATATTCTCTTACGGCACTCAGCATCGAGGTTACGAGGCCCCGTTCCTCGTTGCTGAGTTCGGGCCGCCAGATTTCGAACAACATCACGACCCGCTCCTCGGCACTCTCGTTCCATGCCTCATGTTCGATACTGTCATCGAAAATCAGCATCTCGCCTTCTACCCACGGCCTCTCTTCATTACCAACACGCAAGGCACCGCAGTCCTTCGGCACGATGATCGGCAAATGGCAAATAAGCCGCGTATTCAGCAGGCCGTGATGGGCAGGAATTCTGGTGCCTGGCGTCAGCTTCGAAAAAAGTGCCATCGGGGCTTGCCCCGGAATGACGGGCAGCGGTGCCGCTTCCAGAGCTTCGATTGCCTTTGGGAAGGTCTCCGCCGCTTCAGGCACGAGTCTCCCGTAGTCCCACAGGAACAACGCACCCCAGTCAGTGCTATCCACGAGGCTCTCGACTTCCCGGGTCAGGTGCGCGGTGTCCGATTGCAGGTAGGGCGAGAACCTGGAGGGATCGTTCATTATCGATGCAAGTTCCGAGCGAATTTCGTCTGTCGCTGACTCGACAGCTTCTACCCAGTCGAATTGGTCTCGATCATAGAATTGAATTTGGGGCAGTCCCGGATAGTAATAGCGACGCGGCCGCTGCTGCTGATAGTAGACCTCCTTCAATCCAAGGAGAATGTCCAGCGACTCTTGAAATCGACGACTGCTCTGACCGGGAGTAAAACCGTCTGCTTTCAGTTTTTCCATCAAAAACGATTTGTATTCCTGTTCTTTTCTGCCACAGGCTTCCTGAGCGCGAAGCAAACCCTGTTTGATATCGTCGGGTAGCGCTCCCAGCTGGCCTGCCAGCCGTAATGCCTGCGCATAACCCTCTACTGCCGATCGGGATTCACCCTGTTGCTCCAGGTAATCGGCCTTGAAGATGATCGCCCGGATATTCTGTGGCTCCAGTTCCAGGGATTGGTTTACGGCTGCAAGTGTCGCCGCGTTATCGCCAAGCTGAGCGTGGGCGAAAGCCAGGCCGAGCCACGTCGAGGCTGTCGCCTGCCCCATCGCGACGATGCGGTTAAAAACTTCGCGTGCTTTTTTTCCGTCGCCAACGCGTAACGCGGCGATAGCCGCCTGTTCCGGATTATGGGGCGTTGCGTTGTTCATCTGGTCGCCTGGTCTCTTCAGGGGCCATCTAATGTACTATTTTGAGACCGGAAACAGAAAGATCCTTCAATCCGAGATTCCCAGCACTACATCGTACCCGTCAAATTGAGGAATAACCCATGGTGATCAAAGCTGAGATCCGTGAGGTCTGACGAGAAATCCGTAAAGTTATAGCCCAGGCCCACCTTCAGGTGATCTCCGACATACCTAGACACCGTCGCCAGCGTACCGCTGCGCGTCTCGCTCAGGTCTGACATGTCCAGTACACGTCCTTCGAGGAGGAACTCCCAATTCTCACGGAAGCGGTAATCGCCGCGAATAACGTACAGGCTCGCGCCATTATCGAAAAATTGGGGATCTTCGCGCTCCAGGCTGACCTGTCCCAGGCGATAGGCGTACTTACCGCCGATCGAGAAGCGTTGTGAAATATCATAAGTGACATCGACAGCTGCGATATGGCTCTTCTGAATGAACTCGGCCGCAACATTTTGCAACGTAACCTGACTCGTCGTCGGCACATTATAGAAATACGTGTATTTCACCATGGTGTTGAGGCGATCATCCATGATCGGACGATAGGCATAGCCCATTACCGCCTCGGTATACCCACCATCGTAAAACGTACCGAGTGAACTCTCGCTATCCGAGTGATTGAACTTGCCAAGCAGTCGACTGCCCGGATTCAACTGGTACTTGAAACTGTTCCTGAACAACCAGGTTTTCCGCTCTGTCCTGCTCTGGTCGAGCTGTTCGGCGTCATCGTTACGATACTCGATACCTGTGGAGAGCTGCAATTTGTCGAAGCCGAAGCCGACCTGAACGCCTCCAGCCAGGCGATCCGTCTCGGCACCGGTCTGTCTGTCCTGCAACGTACCGATGTCGGTGTTAATACCGAGATTCCACTTTTCTGTCGGTGCAAAACTAATACCCGTTCCGTGGGTCAGTCCGGTCATCGTGTCGTTGTGCTGATAACGTTCTTCGAGGAATACGCTCGTGCTGTCCGCGATTCGTGATTTGACGCCGGCGACGAGGTTGCCCTCACTACCTCGGCCGCTGCGCAAGCCGTTGTCCGTGCGCTCGTTTTCCAGCGCGTAATTCAAGTACAGGCTCGTACGCTCAGAGTGCAGGTAGCTGGTGCCGACGCGGCCACCCTTACCGAGATCGCCATCCGAGATCTCGGCATCGACGCGAAGCTGTTCGGAGATGCGATGGGACCCGCCGATACCCATACGGGCGTTCTCCTGGCGATCGCCGCTTACCGACATCGTGTCTTGCATGAATCCGTAGGCATTCCAGGTCGCCTTGGAATCGTAGCCGACCTGCAGAATCGCATCATTGCGCTCGCCCTGCTCCTGCGTCAGGCCGACAATCGGTGATCGATCGATGCGGTTGTCGGTGCGGTAGCCGGCTTTGACGTCCCAGTGATACGACAACTGATAGCCGAGATTCACTTCCTGCACTTCGGTCTCGATACCCTGTTCCTGCTCGAGATTGTCAATCTTTGCGCTTAGCGAGAATTTTTCCGCTATTGGCATGCTGAACGTACCGCCCCAGTTGCGCGTGTCCGTGAGGGCAGTCAGCCCGGGCGCCGAGTAACCCGCCTCGACATCCTGCACATAAAACGTGAGCTGACTGTTCCCGTAATTGAGCAGCTCATTGGACGACAGGCTGATATCGGCCCGATACGCCTCGGCATCCGCATTGACGAAGGACGCGGGATCATAGGTGTTGAATTCGAAGCCACCATCGTTCGATACGAGTGGCATCGATACGAGCCCCTCGCTCCTGGCCTGCTGCAGCTTGAGCCAGGACTCCGCGGCGTAACGCAGCGTGAAGTCGGCCGCCTGCAGGTTATTGTCGACATCATCCTGCTCGTTCACATTGGACGTCAATCCGACCTTGAGGTGGTCGCCCAACCAGTAGTGCGCCTGCCCGCCCGTGGACATCGCGTCCATGTCGCCGAAGCCCGGCGTGTACTCGTAACGCACGACGAGAAAGGCCTCGTCTCCGCTGACGGCGTTGCTGCGTACCAGAAGATTGTCATCTGCTGTCGATGCCAGAGGTTCGGTCAGCACGACGCGGCCCTGCAGATAATCGATATCGTAATCGAGGGATGGTGTCAGGTTCAGTACACCGGTCACGATGCCCGACGTCTTATCGCGTAGCTCGATTCGCACACGCTCGGAGCCGGCCAGCAGATCCTGGCGCTGCAGGAAGTAGAGAGAGCCGCCCGTACCGCGAAATTCTTCACGACTCGCGACAGTACCGGGCTCCGCGGCAAATAGATCGGCTGCAAAGCGCTGCTCACCGAATTCGGTGGTCGCATCGGACTGGTAGTGCAGGTTTGCACCGTACAGGCCGCGGTCGACCTGCGCCAGCTCGTTATTCATGTAACCGACTTTGAAGTTGCCCCACTGGCCGTAGCTATCGTCGTCGCTCAATCGTACGAAGAACTTGCCCATGGTCGGCGCCAATTCCTCGACCGTGCTGTCGTCGCCGAAGGTCGGATAGTAGTAGTCGGGATCTATGCGCCGGAACAGGGCATCGGGTGATTTGTCCATGAAGTTGCTGAAGATGTCTTGCAGCGAACCTTCGCGCGTGTCCGCACTGGCGGTCAGCTTCCAGTGGTCCCCGAACTTGCCGTTGACGAAGAAGGCGAGACGCCCGTCAGCGTTTGAATCATAGTCGTATGTCGGATTGACTCCTTGCATCAGGTCGATAGGACCGCTCACCGAATTCTCGGCAATCGTGAGATCGGCCATGCCGACATAGAACCAGTCGTTGTTCTCGAACTCGAGATCGCGCAGGTAAAGGTTGCCGCTGCCTTCTGTGTCGACGACCGCAACTTCAACCGTATGCGCACCTTCGGGCAAGATCTCCTCGCTGACAAAGCTGCCACCATCATCAATCGGCACAGGGCGTCCGGCAATCCACACCTCGTGATCGGCCGGAATACCGGCGCCACGTACGGTGACCGTGCCACTACTAAGGCCAATGTTGTGCAGACTCAGTGCATTCTCGCCGTAGGATGCGAACAGCTCGGGATCGGGTTCGAGTTCTTCGCCATCTTCCTGCTCGTCGACCGAGTCGTAGACCACCCATAGCGGCTGCGCCCGCGTCTCATCGAAGTTACCGTCGGCTCCATAGGCCCGCAGCACGTACGCGAGCTCGTAAACCGGCGCCTTGAACCAGACAGCCGGAGGCTCCCATTTCGCGACACCGTCTTTCTCGATCGCGATGACGGCCAGCGGCTCCGCCTCTACCGACTGTCCGGTTTCGAAGACCCGCACCTCGGCGCGCTCGATGAAGTGCGAGTAGTTCGTGTACATCCTGAAATGCACGGGCGATACGTGCGTTTCATAGTCGATTACTCGCGATACTGATACACGTGGGGGTTTCGCGGTAATGCTGAGCCGTGGCGCAGAGCGCAAGTTGTCGAAGCCGAAACGAATATCGGCGTCCTCCATGGCAACGTCGGTACAGCGCTGGATATCGGATGAGCTCCTCTCGGGGTCATCGATTGGCACTCCGTCGACGGTAATACGCATCAGGTTGAGGCCGAGCGGGTTCTGCGGGCTCAGCTCGCGCGTCACGCGCGTCACGTCCACGCCCTCATAGTCGTCGAGCACCGCGAGCTCGTCGTAAACGACTTCGACGGCAACGTGCGAAGTTTCTCCCTGCACGAAACCGGCATTGACGACGTCTTTGGAATGCACGTAGCCGCGACCCTCGAATTCACGCTGATTAGCCTCGAGCCGCATGTTCCCGGCAACGAACTCCATCGTGCGTCGTGCGCGAGACGCCGACAGGCCAATGTCGTCTCCGTAGACGGCGGCGGTTCGTCGAGACAGGCGTTCGTTTCTCGTATAGCCAACGAAGCGCAGCCGAGGATTGGTCTTGTCGGCAACATCACTGAGCGCGCGGGCAAGCATATTCTCATAACCGGCCGGCACTACGGGATTGCCATCGACGAACTCCAGGTCCGCGATCGTGCCCCAGGGTGGATCGTATTGCCGGGTAACCAGTTCGGCACCCGCCGATTCGGGACAAAGCTGTGGTTCGTCGGGGAGTTCCTGCAGCGGATCGTCATACCAGAATTCAACTTCAACACGCCGGTTGAGTGCACGTCCGCGGGCGGTCTGGTTCGACCCCAGCGGCCTCGATGTGCCCTTGCCGTCACTCTGAATCACCGCGGATGGCAGGCTGAGCCCATCCTGCACGGCGAGCGCAACACGACGCGCGCGCGCTTTTGATAGTCCGGTGTGGTCGCCGTAGATGCGTACCACTCGGCCGGTCAGTGGCGCGTCATCGGTGTAGCCGACGAATTTGACGACGACATTCTGCTTGTCGCTCAGGTTCTCTAATCCCTGGCGGACACGTTCGATGAAGTTCGCTTTGACGTCGATGGTCTCTTCGTCGAAGCTCAATGGCGCAATCAGGTTCTGCACCCGTGCGCGGCGTGCGTGTCCATCAACATAGCGCAGCTTGCAGACAGTTTCCATACGGCACACTTTGATGCGCTTGATCTCGTGCGGCACGAGGAATTCTTCGAGCGCGACATGTTCCCGAACCTCGTCGTACCAGACCTCTACTTCCACGCGCCGGTTTTGTGCGCGGCCTTCCTCAGTCAGGTTGGATGCCACGGGTGTCGAATCTCCGGCCCACTCGTAGGAAATCGCTTCCGGCGGCAGCGCGAGTGCCGTCTGGAAGTGCTCCGCCACCTGGCCGGCCCGCTCCCGCGAGAGCCCGGCATTATCGCCATAGATCTTCTGCAATCGCGGCGACAGTGGTCGATTGTCGGCGTGGCCGATAAGGTGCAGGCGCACATTGATGCGATCACGCATGCGTTCGAGGATGTCGCCGAGCGACTCGACGGTCGCATCGGGAATATTGGCCACACCCGATTCGAAATGGATCGATGGCACCAGGCCGCTGAGCTTCACTGTCTCGAGCGCGTCTTCCAGCATTTCGCGCATCTCGAGCGTGTCGCCCAGCTCTGTATCCAGTTCCCTGGGATCCTGGACCCACTTTGTCGGTGGCACATCGTCAGACAGGTGCCGCTCGACGGCCTCACCAAGCGGTACTTCCTCGACATTCTCCGCAAAGGTCGGTATCCAGGCCACTGCCAGGCTCAACATCAACAGATGGCTTAGCTTCTTCATCGCATTCACCTGTTTGTTGCCTTGCTGTTGTCTGACGGTTCACCCAATCGCCAGAAAACCTCGGGTTCGATAACGAGCTCGTAACAACAGTTGAGCTCCTGCCAGGCGACCATGATGTCGTCCTTGAGTTTCTCGAGACGCTTCTCGACCAGCGGTTCCTCTTCGACGTCAGCAACGTATGAGAGTCGCAGCACCGCGGGTGCTTTCTGGAGTTCTGCGAGCAACAGGTCGATGCGTGGCCGCCACTGCTGCCGTATCTCGGCGGTCCCCGGCTCAAAAACAGCGTCGGCAATATCGAGGCCCACGACCCGATGGATCGAGGCGCCGAAATTCATGCGTAATGCCTTGCCGCGTGTCGCGCGCTGCACTTGCACGGGTCGTGTCGACGCACGGTAACCGCTCGGCAGCGTTCGGTCATCGAGCTTGAGCACAAAATTACTGCCGCGACTATCGTGCGGAACGATCGCGCAGGTAATGTGATAGCGACCGTGATTGTCGGTGGTAGCAGCCAGCCCTCGCGCGGTAACGAGCCGCACTCCCGCAAGCCCGGCCTCTTCAGTATCCTGGTAGCCGTTGCGATTGATGTCGTCGAAGACCTTGCCGCTCACGTCCGTGCAATCGAAGGTCGGATCCGGAACGAGACGCACCGTTGCCGTAGCTTCTTCGGACATGACGGTTCCGGTCAACGCATTGACAGCCTGCGCGCGATTGACGAACTCGCCTTCGGTGATGCCGGCGCCCGCGGCGAGTAGCAGCTTGATCGTATGCCGGCCATCTGTCGTGAGCAGCAGGTCTGACCAGATCAGCTCACGGCCGACAACTGTGGGCTCGGTCTTCACATCATCGAAACGTGCGGAACCCTCTACGTAGCGGAAACCCGGCGGGAAGCGATCAACGATATTGACGTCCTGAAGATCGGCGCCGAAGGAATTGCTGACCGTGATGACATAGGGTACGAGTTGGCCACGGTTGATGTTCAGGAGCGGTGTCGTCTTGGTGACTGCCACGGCACCGTCCAGGCGCGGATCCAGCGGAATGTGATTGTTGAACAGTTGCGATGACCCCGGTTGCCGGCTGTCATCGAGCGTCATCAGCAAGTGATAACTGGTGCCGGCACTTCTCGCCTGTACGACCGGAGGTGGTGCGAACTCAGACGCCTGGGTCTCACAGTGCTGTGCCGTCCCGGGCACGGCATCGTTCGCCGAACCCGGGCACGCGGGCACATCGAACGGCACGGTCGTCTCATCGGACGTAGGCGGTATGAACTCGGAGACGCCGGGCACATAGCTGGTGTCAGGTGCTGCAACCTGGATCAGGTATGGCGCATTGATCGGACAAGCGGGATCCGAGAAGTTGATGTCGAACTTGTAATAACCGTTGGCAACCGTGACCTGGCCCTGCTGATTCGGGTCGTC
>Ga0265303_10001227_pt1 | contig 15613 bp, 17 predicted proteins | sample Helome_2_FD_192494 | JGI IMG/M metagenome (GOLD analysis project Ga0265303, IMG submission 192494) | Marine sediment microbial communities from subtidal zone of North Sea - Hel_20160317 (Illumina Assembly) | ecosystem: Environmental > Aquatic > Marine > Subtidal zone > Sediment ... | reverse complement strand
CGTCCTGTTTGGCTCCGCAGCGTGCCGGCATCGTCCGCGACGACCCAGCTTACGGGCGCGTCCGGTGAAGACGACAGTCTGATTACAAGATACTCGGCCATGTCAGATCGTACCCAGGCTGCGGAGTATGGGCGCCACGTCGGCGCTTCCTCTGTACAGCACGGTGAATAAGGTAATGCGAACCGTATCAATCTGAACGACGGCCTTCAATTGAAAAAAATTCGAGGTCTCAGCGATCCAGCGCTGCAGCTCAGGGGCCACCAGTGGCGCAAACACACCGCTGTAGTCCGGGAAGCCGCCATCTTCGCGCTGCTGTATCAGGCCTTCGGCATCGGCAGAGCTTATGTTCGGCCCAAGCGACTGAAGTACGGCCAGGGTTGCCGTATTCACGTTGATCGCTGTGCGGCCGGGCAGGGCCGTGACATGTGGCAGAAGGATCTGGAAGCTCTCGCGATTCATGCCGTCGAGTGCGGCGAGCTCTGTAACATTGGTAACGGGCTGGTTGGCCGTGCGGTAGGCCGGCGTAAAACCCGTATAAAGATCGTCTTCTGCACCATCCGGTATCTGTGCGGTCTGATCAGCGTCCAGCCAGTCGGCCGTGACTCCAGCGAGCCGTACGTCGAGATCCAGCGCGGCGAGCAGGCGCTCGTACTGTTCGAATGAGGCCTTGTCGATCTTGCCATCGCCGTCGATTAGATTGTTGATGTTGAAGCGCCCCTGCAAGTCCTTGATCTCGCCATAGATCGTGCCCTGGACCGCCTCTGCCTCGATCGGGAGCGCCGGTATCTCGGTTGCCCAGATTTCCCCAAGGTGGTCACTGTCGCTGTTCGTAACGTCGTCCTTGAGAATCTTCCTGACCCAGCCCTCGGAGCCGACGGCGACCTGAATCGCCTGGTCGCGGTACAGCATGGCCATCGTTCGTCGAACGTCGAGGGCGTTATCCCACGAGAGGCCGGCGGCGAGTGAGCCGGACAGCGCCGTAATGAGCAGCGCGGTAATCAACGCGACACCTCGTTTGCTGTGCCGACTCATCATGGCGCCACCTCAACTACTCTGATTATCTCGCCCTCGTCCGGCAGCACCAGCAGGATTTCCACGGCCCTCGGCAACGTGCGCAGCGGCGGCGCTCCCTGCGCGACGAGCGGGGGCCACTGATCCGTCCACTCGCCGTCGTTCTGCAGAAAACGGAAGGTCAGGCTGTCGACATCCTCGAGCATGATCGTACCGACAGGCACGTTATTGACGGTGCGGTCGAGCACGTTCCAGTGATAGCGGACCAGCTCACCGTCCTCGACGCGGTATGCCGTGCGTTGCATCGTGCTGCGCGGCGTGCCCGCTCCATTGGGCCAGCCACCGTGCGTGATCTGCAGCGCGAAGTCGGACGCGAAACTCGATTGCAGGGCCGGCACCGGCGCTTGCCCCAATTCCACGCGTACGGGTCGCGGCGCCGTCTGCAGTAATTCGGAAGACAGGAACGATATTGTCCTCTGGACCGATTGCAGCCGATCCATACGAACGGTCAGCATGTCAGCGTTGGCCAATGTCTGGGCCAGCGACATATAGGCGAGCACCGAGAGCACACCGAAAATTGCGAGTGCAACGAGCACTTCGATGAGCGTGAATCCGGACCGACGATTCATCGCTCCTCCCCGCTGGAGCTGGACGCCGTGCTCCACAGCTGGTTGCCAACACCGACCGGTACGGGCTCACCGATGAACCCCGTTACAGTGCGAATAATGTATTCGCTGCCGGCGAGCGAGATAGCAACATCGATACGGAAAAACCCTTCGATGCCGGTCTCGGAAATATCGGCGCTCCACACCCAGGTCGTATTGGCATAGTCTATCTCGCCACTTGTCGAGCTGACCTCGGCCTGTGCGTTGGCGAGCCGCAACTCAGCGATTTTGTTTTGTGCGATCCAGCTTGCGTAGGTGCGCTCACGCATGGTGTTTGCCGCGTCGATCATCTGGTTCATGCTGGCGGCAATCCCCATCAGCGACAGTGCCACGATCGACAGGGCCACCATGACCTCGACAAGCGTGAACCCGTGCTGCCGCATGGTCATCGTTTACAGTTCCTCTTCGCCGAATTCAATGTCGCCAAAAATGTCTCCGCGCAAGACCAGCTCCTGGTCGCTGACATCCCGCCTGATGCGCAATTCGAATGGCGTGGCTTCGCCACTTGAGAAAACGAAGATGTGCGGAGCATAGTCCTCGAAATTCGTTGACGATTCGTCGTCATCCGGGTCCTCGAATTGCCGCGGATCGATCTCCAGCGTAATCCGCTGCCCCTCGAGGTACAGATCGAGCTCCATCTCCTCGGGCAGCTCGCGCAGACGAAACAGTTCGTCGCCGGGCACTTCAGACCACTGGAACGAGAACGGGTCGTACTCGACGAATCGATAACTCGTCAGCATGAACTCAATACCGAATTCGCGGCCCTGCATCATTGCCTCGTCCTGCGCCACCTCGATCAGTGAGGCGATCCGATTGCGTTCCGTATCGAGCTCAGGGTCCTCACCAATGAGGCCCATCGACAACACGACTGTCCCGACGATCGTGGCAACGATGACCACGACGACGAGAATCTCGATCAGCGTGAATCCGCGATTGTTCCTTGGCGGGACCATAAAGGGCGAGGACGCCGGGTCGCAGGGCTATTCCGGGTCCCAGTTGCCGATATCAGTGTCCAGACCCTCGCCGCCGGGAGTGCCGTCGCGGCCAAGCGTGTAGATGTCGATCTCGCCATTGTTGCCCGGATTCAGGTACAGGTATGGGTTACCCCACGGATCTTTCGGCATACGATCAAGGTAGCCCCCGGGTTTCCAGTTACGGATGTTGGGGTCCTGTGGTTGGCTGACGAGCGCGTCGATCCCCTGTTCCGTGGTCGGGTAGGCAAAGTTGTCAAGACGGTAGAACTTCATCGCGTTCTCGATGTTGGAGATCTCCGCCTTTGCCTTCGTGATCTGCGCGTCGTCGACCCGGCCGATGACATTCGGTGCGACAATCGCCGCGAGAATGCCGATGATGATGACCACAACCATGATCTCGATCAGCGTGAAACCCCGCTGCCTGAGGGTGCGACGCACTACAACTTTGTTACACACTGTACTTTGCTCCACAGCGACCGACCGCAATAAGCCGTATCGCCGAATTGACTCTTAAAATAGATAAACGTCAGTATATCAAACATGGGGTTACACAAACGTGCGCCAATTCCTCGCAAGGTCACGCATTTGAGCCAGTGGGCGCTGCCGCTGGGCGTCCTGGGCTTATCGCTCGTGCTGCTTGCCGGGGGCGATGCTGTCCGCGAGGCGCTCCGCTACGAACGCGCCTCAATTGCGGCGGGGGCGTTCTGGCGATTACTGACGGGGCATTTCGTGCACCTCGGGCCATCACATGCCGCGCTCAACGTCGCCGGGCTGGCGCTGGTGTGGTACCTGGTCGGAGACGCGATAAGCCGCATTCAATGGCTCGCTGTAACGCTGTTCGGCATCGTGGTCATCGACCTGGGGCTCTGGTTCCTCAATCCTGAATTGCAGTGGTACGTGGGTCTATCGGGCGTTTTGCATGCCCTTCTCGTTGCCGGGCTGGTTGTCAGCACATCGGCCGGGCGCATCGATCTTGTCGCTATAACGTTCATTGTTGCCGCAAAAGTCGGCTGGGAGCAGTTCAATGGGCCGCTGCCGGGCTCTGCGGAGTCAAGCGGTGGCGCCGTGATCGTCGACGCACACCTTTACGGCGCCGTGGCCGGAGTCGTGGCGGGTATCCCGGCGCGCATTAGAGTCGCGCGGGCCAGCTCGATATAATGCGCAGCGCATCGACGCCAATAAAACGGAGGCTGTCTTGACTTTAGCAATGGTATTTCCGGGGCAGGGGTCCCAATCGCAGGGTATGCAGGCCGATCTCGCCGAGCAATACCCGATCGTCAGGGAAACCTATGCGGAGGCCAGTGAGATGCTGGGGTACGATCTCTGGCAACTGGTCCAGGACGGCCCGGTAGAGAAGCTCGGCGAAACCGTGGTGACGCAGCCCGCCATGCTGACGGCGGGCGTTTCCGCTTACCGGGCCTGGCAAGTTGCCGGCGGCGCAGCACCCTCGCAGGTCGCGGGCCACAGCCTCGGCGAATACACGGCACTTGTGTGCGGTGATGCGATCGATTTTGCGGACGCTATGAGGGTCGTCATGCGACGTTCGCAATTGATGCAGGATGCCGTGCCTGCCGGTGTAGGAGCGATGGCCGCCGTGCTTGGGCTCGACGATGAATCGGTCATCAAGGTCTGCGAAGAAGCCTCACTCATCGGCGTTGCCGAACCCGTCAATTTCAACTCGCCGGGGCAGGTCGTCCTCGCGGGACACGCCGAGGCCGTTGATCGAGCCGTAGACCTGGCCAAGGATGCCGGTGCCAGGCGCGCCATCAAGCTGGCCGTGAGCGTACCGTCGCATTCCTCGTTGATGATCAATGCGGGCGAGTCGCTGAGTGGTGCTCTTGCCGAAGCCGGCTTCCGCACACCATCGATTACGGTCGTTGCGGCCATGGACGGCAGTCCTTACATCGATGCGGACGATATTCGCTCGCGCCTGTCACGACAGGTGCACGGGCCCGTGCAATGGGTCGCAACGGTCAGGGCCATTATTGGCAGCGGCGCAACGTCAATCATCGAATGCGGACCCGGCAGAGTGCTGGCCGGGTTGATCCGGCGCATCGACAAAGGGACCTCAGTCGGCTTCATCGATAACTACGACAGCCTGCAGAAAGCCCTGCAGAACTGAATTAACAGCAAGGAATTTTCATGAGCAATATCTTCAGTAACGACGCCCTGACGGGCGAAATTGCGCTCGTCACAGGTGCTTCGCGCGGCATCGGTGCCTCGATAGCGGCGACGCTGGCTGCTGCCGGCGCCAGGGTTGTCGGTACTGCCACTAGCCAGGCGGGGGCAGATGGCATATCGACCGCGCTGGATGGCAAGGGCAGGGGCCTCGTGCTCAATATCGCCGACAATGAGTCCGTCCAGGCCGCAATCAAGGACATGCAGGCAAACGAGGGAAGCCCGTCGGTTCTCGTCAACAATGCCGGCATTACGCGTGACAACCTGCTCTTGCGCATGAAAGAGGAGGAGTGGGACGACGTCATTTCTACCAACCTGACGGGCCTGTACCGCGTCAGCAAGGCCTGCCTGCGCGGCATGATGAAAGCGCGCAAGGGACGCATCATCAACATTGCATCCGTCATAGCCATCATGGGGAACGCAGGACAGGCCAACTACGCGGCAGCCAAAGCCGGGATGGTCGGCTTTTCCAAATCGCTGGCGCGTGAAATCGCTAGTCGCGGTATCACGGTCAATGTAGTCGCACCGGGTTTCATCGACACGGACATGACCAAGGTGCTGCCGGACGAGCAACGCAATGCCATGCTCTCGCAGGTACCCCTGGGACGTCTCGGCGAGGGTGACGATATCGCCAATGCGGTGCTGTTTCTGGCGTCGGGAGGCGGTGCCTACATCACGGGCGAGACGCTACACGTCAACGGCGGCATGTTGATGGACTAAAACGCTATAGATTGACCCGGGCGATTCACTTACAATAGCCACCCACGCCCGGGGAGCTCCTTGAAATATCAAGGACTTAGAGTTAAATCAGGCGGGAAAACCGGCCGAAAAGAGCGGCGTTCCTGGCGGGCCGAAGTGGATTTTTTGAGTCTTTTCAGGAGTAATAAAGACTATGAGCAGTATTGAAGAACAGGTTAAGAGCATCGTTGCCGAACAACTCGGCGTTAAAGAAGACGAGGTGACGAACGATGCGTCTTTTGTCGATGACCTGGGCGCCGACTCACTGGATACCGTTGAGCTGGTCATGGCCCTTGAAGAGGAATTCGAAACAGAAATTCCCGACGAGGAAGCCGAGAAGATCACCACGGTTCAACAGGCAATCGATTTTGTAACCGCTCGCCAGAGCGACAGCTAAGAACCTCAGGCGCGGCGCCGGCCGCCGCGCCTTTCTTACCCAGTTCCGACAGGCAGTCCTGCCATTTGTAAACGGACAGATTTTTGAGTAAACGGCGAGTCGTCATTACCGGCATGGGTATCGTGTCCCCGGTGGGCAGCCATGTGAATGACGCCTGGCGCAATGTCTGCGAAGGCAATTCGGGGATCGTATCGATTGATAACTTCGACACCTCGGCGTTGCCTACCCGCATTGCCGGAATCGTCAAAGATTTCGAAGTCGACGAGTACCTCCCGAAAAAAGTGCAGCGCAAGAACGATCCGTTCGTGCACTACGGTGTAGGAGCGACGATCAAGGCAATCCAGGACTCTGGGCTCGAAATAAGCGAAGAGAACGGCCATACGATCGGCGTTGCCATGGGCTCCGGCATCGGGGGTATCAAGTACATCGAGGACAATCACAACAGGATGCTGGCAGGCGGGCCTCGAAAGGTGTCGCCATTCTTCATTCCCGGCAGCATCATCAACATGGTGTCGGGGCAGGTGAGCATTCTCGAGAACATTACGGGGCCGAACATCTCTATCGTCACGGCCTGTGCGACGTCGACGCACTGTATCGGCCTCGCCGCGCGCAGCATCGAGCACGGCGACGCTGAAGTCATGCTTGCCGGCGGCGCCGAGTATGCGACAACTCCGCTGGCCATGGGTGGGTTCTGTTCTGCGCGCGCCATGTCTACGCGCAATGACGACCCTGCCGGTGCCAGCCGGCCGTTCGATGAGGGTCGGGACGGTTTCGTGCTGAGCAATGGCGCCGGCTGCGTCGTACTCGAGGAACTCGAGCATGCCAGGGCACGAGGCGCGAAGATTTACGCCGAACTGATCGGTTTCGGCATGAGTGGCGACGCGTATCACATCACACTGCCGCCGGCTGACGGTGAGGGTGCGCGCAAATGCATGACCGCCGCCATCCGCGATGCCGGCATAGATGCCACGGATGTCGACTACCTGAATGCCCACGGCACGTCGACGCCGGCCGGAGACATTGGCGAGACCGTCGGGATCAAGCGCGCGTTCGGTGATGCGGCACACGACCTCGTGGTAAGTTCGACCAAGTCGACGACAGGGCACCTTCTTGGTGCGGCCGGTGTCGCAGAAGCGATGTTTTGCGCGCTGGCCATCAAGCATGGCGTCATTCCGCCGACTTCCAACCTGGAGAACCAGGATCCCGAATGCGACCTGGACTACGTGCCGAACGAGGCGCGAGACGCGAAGGTCCGAATTGCGATGTCAAACTCATTCGGCTTTGGTGGTACCAACGGTAGCCTGGTTCTAAGCGCTTTTGATTGATCCCCTGACCGATATCGCGGGTCCCGACGACCTTCGCCTCCTGCATTGCGAACACGCGGCTCGTTATCCGTTTCTGCTTCAAAGCACGGCCAGGGACGGCGAACTCGGCCGCTACGACATCCTGTTTGCCTTTCCCGGCAAGTCACTGCAGTTCGATGGCGGGCTGGGCGGATCGAGAGAGGCGCGCGGCAACTCATTTCTTGGTGCGCTGGACGACTGGTGGAGCGATCACCGCGTAGCATCGGTCGATTCGCCGCTACCGTTTCACGGCGGCTGGTTCCTGTACCTCGGATATGAACTGGCCGCCAGTATTGAGAAAGGACTCGAGCTTTGCGCAGACCCGGTTCTGCCGACCGCTTTCGCTGTGCGCTGCCCAAGTGCGTTGATATTCGATCACGACGACAAACGTGCTTACCTGGTTGCCGAGAATGAGGGTTGTATCGACAGAGCCTTGTTACTCAGCGACATTCACGCCCTGGCGCGAGACGGTAGCCAGGCAAGCGTCAATATCCGGTCGGTTGAAGAACAGGAATCGTGTTCCTTCATAGACGCGGTCGTGCGCGCCAAGGATTACATCAGGGCCGGGGACATTTACCAGGCCAACCTGTCGCGCGAGTGGACGGCGCAGATTGGTAACGACATAGGGCCCGGCGAGATTTACGAGTCGCTATGCAGGGCCAACCCCGCGCCCTTCGCCGGTATTGCGCGCTGGGGAAATGCCGAGATCATCTCTTCGTCGCCGGAACGACTGCTCAGCATTCGCGACGGTATGGCCTCGACGCGACCGATCGCCGGAACCCGGCCCAGGTCCGACGACGACAGCACCGACAATTCCCTGTCTAACGAGCTGTTTTCCCATCCCAAAGAACGCGCGGAACATGTCATGCTTATTGACCTGGAGCGCAATGACCTGGGTAGGGTCTGTGATGCAGGAACCGTGGAAGTCAGTGAGATGATGGTGCTGGAGAGCTATGCTCATGTCCATCACATCGTCTCCAATGTCCGGGGTCAACTGCGTCAGGACGTGACACCGGGTCAGGCTATTGCCGCCGTATTCCCGGGCGGCACGATTACGGGTTGCCCGAAAGTGCGCTGCATGGAGATCATCAACGAACTTGAAGAGGGGCCACGGGGAGCCTATACCGGGTCTTTCGGTTACCTGAACAGAGACGGCAGCATGGATCTCAATATCCTGATTCGAACGATGGTTCGCAATGGCAATGCGCTGACGTTCCGCGCGGGCTCGGGCATCGTGGCCGACTCCGATCCCGATGCCGAACTACAGGAAACCCGCGCCAAGGCCGAAGGACTGTTGCGAGCGTTGCAGGCATGAGCCAGTGGTATCTTGACGGCGAGCCTGTCGACGCACTGGCGATCGACGACAGGGCAGTTCAGTACGGAGACGGCCTGTTTGAAACGATCGCGGTTCGCCACGGCAAGGCTCGACTCGTCGATCTGCACATGGAGCGCTTGGCACGCGGTTGTGAGCGGCTCGAGATCGAAATGCCTGACGTTGTAGCTTTGCAGACAGAACTGGCTGAGGCGATCCGCCAAAGTCACGAGGTCTCCGCCTACTGCGTCGCGAAGGTCATCGTTTCGAGCGGCATTAGCCAACGCGGTTATGGCAGGCTGCAACCAGCGTCTCCGACGGTGCTGATTGGCGTCTTTCCGGCGCGCCCGATTGCGGCGAGGGCGTACCGGGATGGTGTCGACGCGATCGTCTGCACGACGCGTCTGGCGACAGGTTCAGCAACGGCCGGACTTAAAACCCTGAACCGCATCGAGCAGGTCCTGGGTCGCTCGGAGTGTCTTACCGCACGTACATTTGAGGGTCTCATGCTGGATGCCGACGATCGCCTGATCTGCGGTACCATGAGTAACGTGTTCATAGTCTCGGGGCAAAAAATCGTTACACCGGCGTTGCAACGCTGCGGTGTTGAGGGCGTCATGCGTCGCTATGCGATCGATTGCCTGCGCGACGAGGGAATCGAAGTGAATGAGCGCGATGTCACCATCGACGACTGCACAGCGGCGGATGAGGTCTTCCTGACCAACAGCCAGTTCGGCGCACTGCCCGTCAATGACGTCGGCGGGATCTCGAAGCCAACCGGCGACACGACGAAGCTGGTCCTTAAGCTCCTGGCGCGAAACGGCATCGCGGAGTGCGCGGCATGAAACAATTGCTCATTGCCGCAGCGCTCGTTGTGTTTGCGGCCGCGGTGATCGCCGGTGGCGCAGCATTGCAAACGCAACGCTTCATGAACACCCCTGTGTCAATGCCCGACCAGGGAGTCACTTTCGAGATCCCGTCGGGCAGCTCCTTCTCCTCTGTCGCAAGCCGCCTTGTCAAATTGGGACTCATCGACTCGGACCGTTGGTTCCGACTTTACGCACGCTTGACTGGCGAGGCTGGTGCGATCCAGGCCGGCGAGTACTTGCTCACGCCCGGCGCGACACCGCGCTCGCTACTCGAGCAATTTACGCGCGGCGATGTACGACTGTATTCCTTCACGATTGTGGAAGGCTGGAATCATCGCGAAATGCTCGCGGCTCTGCACGCCAATGATGCGGTCAAAGTCACGTTAACAGACGAAGACTGGCCGGCACTGCTGGCAGAACTCGGTGCGACGGCGGTGCATCCCGAGGGACTGTTTCTGCCGGAGACCTACCGCTTTGCCCGCCAAACGTCGGATCGGGAAATCTTGAAGCAGGCGTATGAATTGATGCAGCGGGTCCTCGAGGAAGAGTGGCAGGCACGTGCAGATTCTGCGCCTGTGACGTCGGCATACGAGGCGCTTGTCCTGGCGTCGATCGTGGAAAAAGAGACTGCGCGCGCTGATGAAAGGCCGCGAATCGCCGGCGTGTTTGCACGGCGACTCGAGAAGCGCATGCGCTTGCAGACGGATCCAACGGTCATCTACGGCATCGGAGCGGCCTTCGACGGCAACCTGACGCGAAAACACCTGCGTACCGACACCCCGTACAACACCTATACCCGGCACGGCTTGCCACCGACCCCGATCGCGATGCCGGGCAGGGCGGCCATTCATTCGGCGCTGAATCCCGCGCCTGGTAATGAACTCTATTTTGTGGCGACCGGCCTCGGCGACGGCAGTCACCGTTTTTCTGCCACCAAGGCAGAGCATGACGCGGCCGTCGCCGAGTATTTGCGTCGTCTGCGCGAGCAACGGCGACAGGGGGGCTAGATGGAACGCGGCAGATTCATCACGGTCGAGGGCATCGAGGGTGTGGGTAAATCCACGAACATCGATGTGCTCGTGCGTCGACTCGAGGCCGCCGGGCACCGGGTTCTGACGACGCGCGAACCGGGCGGTACACCGCTGGCCGAGGACATTCGTGACATCGTCCAGCATCGTGGCGATGAGCCGATACCGGAGATCGCGGAGCTGCTACTGATTTTCGCGGCACGCTCGCTCAACGTGAACAACGTCATCATGCCGGCGCTGGAGGCCGGCACCTGGGTCGTCAGCGACCGTTTCACAGACTCCAGCAGGGCCTATCAGGGAGGCGGACGCGGTATCCCGATGGAGACCGTTGATCGCATCGCAGATTGGGTCCACGGGGATATCTGGCCCGACCTGACCATCCTGCTGGACGCCCCCGTTGAAGTCGGCATGGAACGCGCCGGCAAACGCAGCGCGCCCGACCGTTTCGAGCAGGAGCGGCATGATTTCTTCCAGCGAGTGCGTGAATGCTACCTTCAGATTGCCAGCAACGAACCGGGCCGTTTCGTCGTTATCGATACGACGCAGCCACTCGCCGAGGTCCGCGCGGAAGTGGAGGTGCTTGCGGATCAACTTACGGGTCGTAAAGCACCTTAGATAAATGTTCTAACATATTGGTATATGGACTTATTTTGGCTTAAACAAATCGCGAGCTCGTGGCTGGCGCGTGCTCGACAGGGACGCTTGCCACATGCTGTTCTGCTGATTGGGCCGTCCGGCGTCGGCAAACGTTCAGTCGCTGCCTGGATGGCACGGCAGAAACTTGGGCTGGATCCCGGCGGAGCGTTACCGAGCTACCCCCTGGAGCACCCAGTACACGCAGATCTGCAATGGCTTTCGCCTCCCGAGGACAAGCAGGCGATCGGTATCGAGCAAATCCGCAAGCTGGTCGGGAATCTCGGGCTTACCAGCTACGAGGGCAGCGGCAAGGTCGCGGTCATTGAACCGGCCAATGCAATGACCGTGAACGCGGCGAATAGCCTGCTCAAGACGCTCGAGGAGCCCCCTGGTGACACATTGCTGATTCTTGTCACCGACCGGGTTGGCCGCCTGCCGGCGACTATTTTCAGCCGCTGCCAACGACTGGATTTTGCGCCTCCGGGCACGGCAGAGGCCCTGGCGTGGCTTGACAAGGTGCATCCGGGCGCCGCATGGGCCGAAGCCTTGCACGTAGCCGGTGGCGCGCCTCTGGCCGCTATCACGGCGCTGGACGAGCTCGAGACGACCGCGGCAATGACCAGGGACCTCAACGAGCTGGGCCGCGGCACAGGTTCCGCAATTGAGGTCGCCGCTCGCTGGGCCAAGCTGGACCCGGCGTTAGTGCTGAACTGGTTGGCCCAGATCATCCGTCAGGTAGCGGTGGCGGCGCTCACGGAAAGCAACCAGGGCGCTGGAATCGACCAATCTGTGCTGCGGCGCATGGACAGGCGAAATCTGTTCTGTTATCTAGACATAATCAATCGACTGCGTGGCCAGGCGGGTGGATCCTATAACGTTCAGCTGACGCTGGAAGGGCTGTTGATTGACTGGGCGGATGGGCTCGCACACTGTGGCCCTGGCACAGCAACAGATGGCATGGAACTGATGATATGAGCAAACCGGGACTGCTGACACTGACGATCAAGGACAAGAGTGCGCTGTACCTCGCGTACATGCCTTACGTTGTCAATGGCGGGTTGTTCATACCGACCAGCAGCTCCTATCGCCTTGGCGACGAGGTCTTCATGCTTCTGAACCTGATGGGCGAGGAGGAGAAGATCCCGGTTGCCGGCACGGTAATCTGGATGACCCCGAAGGGCGCGCAGGGTAAGCGCACGGCCGGTATCGGCGTGCAGTTCAGCGACCAGGATCAGGGCAACACGCAAAAGAAAATCGAGAATTACCTGGCGGGCGCGCTGGGTGGCGACAAGCCGACTCACACTATGTAGATCGCGGCGTTACGCCGCTCCCGAATCTAGAGACTCGCTTGAAGGACCTGCTCAGGGCTGGTCGCGATTGATGCCACCTTGCAGCACGTAGGCCTTGTAACCACGCTCGCTCAGGATATACGCGCCCGCCGAGCTGCGACGGCCCGTATCGCAACACACGATGTATTGCTTGTCGTGGTCCAGTGTCGATATCTTGAGGCGAATAAAATACAGCGGAATGTTGACGGCTCCATCCAGGTGCTGATTCTCAAACTCGCTGGGTAACCTGACGTCCAGCCATTGACCGCCATTCTGGATGATTTGCTCGGCCTGCTCCCGACTTACCCAGTCCAGCATTGGTTCGTTCAGGAGTTTCTTGAAATCTTCCTTGCCAAGCCGCATGACAGCGCCATCGGTACTCATCGTGACCGTGGCATTTCGCTTGGCCTCCGAGATCAGGGCTTCTTCGCCGAAAGTGTCACCAACATTGAGTTCAGCCAGCTTGATGCCTTCTTTGCTAAGCGGTGTTTCGCGCGTCACCAGTGCTGAACCCCGGATCAGAACGTAAAAGTAATCGCCCTCGGCACCCTGCTTGAGAATCACATCGCCGGACTTGTAGTTGATCTGCTGCATGCGCATGAAGATCGCCTGGATGTTGGCTGGCGGTATCTTGTGAAACGCCTTGGTCTGCAGCAGCATCGTCATCCAGTCTTCGGTGCCCTGGTCAGACTCGCCCTGCAGTTCCGAGACCTCGTAGGTACCCGTCTGGTCCCAGGTCAACATGACATCGAGAAGGTCGCTGTCTATCGAGATGAACTTCACGCGGTCACGCGCACGGGCCGTGACGCGGCGTGGATACACTGGGGCGACGGGGTTGCGGGCGAATTCGCTGCCGCCTTCGACTTTGCCGACGACCTTGGCCTGGTCAACCAGCTCCAGCGTGCCTGCAACGACGTAAATCGTGCGTTTCTCGGTATCACCTTCCTTGAACAATATCTGCCCGGGCGATGCCTCACGAATCTGCACCTTGCGTGCCAGCGCCGCAAGGTTATCGCGTTTCAGACCGTCCAGTGGTGAAAAACCTCTGAGCAGTTCGGTGTTTACCTGCTCACCAGCCATTACTTGTCCTGTTAATGCTCGATTCTCGCTCTGCGTTGGGTATTCTCGATTCTGCGGCGTTATTCTACCTTTAATTCAACGACTTCCGATACCGGTTACGTCAAGCAGCGTGAAGCACCGCACAGTTTCCCAGCGGCTGCGATGCCGGGTGTGATCGGCGTCACAAACCGGACCAGCCACTGTGTGGCGAAAATCGCTCGCCATGCGTCGCGGCAAGGCGCCCCAACGCCGCCAGGACGTCCTGAATACCACGCTCGCGCGCGTAGTTCAGCGGTCCGCCGCGGAATGGCGCGAAACCCGTGCCGAAGATCACGCCGGCGTCGAGCAGATCCGCCTCCGCCACCACGCCCTCGGTCAGGCAGGCGACAGACTCATTGACCATGGGCAGGATCAGCCGATCCTGAATATCGGCGGGCACTGGCCCTTCGCCGGACGCGGGTTTCACGGCCTTGCCGTCCTCCCAGCGATAGAAACCCTGTCCTGATTTGCGGCCCAGCAGACCCTCATCGACCATGGCCCCGAGGCGTTCGGGTACCGGGCGGTTCATAGCCGCGCCGAGGACTTTTGAAACGTGCAGGGCAACATCCAGCCCGACACTGTCCACGAGTTCCACGGGTCCCATGGGCATGCCGAACGCCTCTGCCGCCTTGTCGATCTCTGGCAGCGGTACGCCTTCCTCGGCCAGGTGCATGGCTTCGGCCATGTACGGCGCCAGGATGCGATTGACGACAAATCCCGGGGAACTGGCACATTCGAGCGGCATCTTGCCGATACCCTTGGTAAACGCGAATCCGATGTCGAGTGCCTCCTGCTCGGTGTCCTCGCAACGAATAACCTCGACGAGCGGCAACATGGCGACAGGATTGAAAAAATGCAGGCCGATAAAACGCCGCGGTTCACGCAGCACCGTACGCAGCTCCTCGAGTCGAATGCTGGACGTGTTGCTCGAGAGCAGGGCGCCGGGTTTCATCTTCGCTTCGAGCGCCTTGTAGAGCTCCTGCTTGGCCTCGAGATTCTCGAAAATTGCCTCGATGATCAGGTCAGCTTCGGCTGCACCGTCACCGGCGACGTCAGCGCGCAGCCGGTCCGTCGTCTGCTGCCGTTTCCGATCGTCACGCACTCGCTTCGCAAACAGCTTCTCCGCCCGCTCAATCGCAGGATCAATGTACTTCTGCTCCCGATCCTGCAGCGTCACGGTGTGGCCGCGCAGCGCGCACCAGGCGGCAATGTCGCCGCCCATCACGCCAGCACCAACAACGTGCACGTGCTCGATCTTGCTGTCGGTCCGGTTGCCCTGGCCCTTGAGCTTGCTTTGCAGGAAAAACACACGAATCAGGTTTTGCGCCGTGCTCGAGGCCATGAGCTCGGCGAAGCTGCGAGCTTCGGCTTCGTAGCCCGACCCCGACGAGGCACCCTCGGCAGCCCAGATGTCGATCATCGCGTACGGCGACGGATAGTGATCTTTGCGCGCCTTGCCGCGTACCTGGCCAAGCAGCATGTTCTTGACGAACGGTCGTGCGATACCGAGGTTCAGCAACTTGTCGACAAACGGCATGCTCTGCTTAGGTGCCCTCGCGTCGATGAGCTGTTTGGCCGCCTTTCGCCAATCGTCTTCCTTGCAAATGCGATCAACAAGACCAATGCGTTTTGCCTTGGCGGGATTGATCGGATTTCCGGTCAACATCAGCGGCATGCCGGCACGAACGCCACAAATCTGCACCGCTCTTACGGTGCCTCCGAAGCCCGGATGCAAGCCTAGTTTGACCTCGGGTAGCCCGAGGGTTTTTTTGTCGGTTTCGATTGCGAGTCGATAGTCACAGGCCATGGCAATTTCGAGACCGCCGCCGAGGCAAACACCGTTGATGGCCACCACGGTCGGGCACGGCAGGGCCTCAATACGATCGAAGAGCTGCTGGCCCTTGCGTACGAGTTCGTAGGCGAGTTCTTTCGATTCGATCTTCGTAAACTCGTTGATGTCGGCGCCCATGACGAAGCTGCCGCTCTTGCCCGAATACAGTACAAGCCCGGCTGGCGTCTCCGCCTCGAGAGTTTCG
>Ga0265303_10001226_pt1 | contig 15626 bp, 5 predicted proteins | sample Helome_2_FD_192494 | JGI IMG/M metagenome (GOLD analysis project Ga0265303, IMG submission 192494) | Marine sediment microbial communities from subtidal zone of North Sea - Hel_20160317 (Illumina Assembly) | ecosystem: Environmental > Aquatic > Marine > Subtidal zone > Sediment ... | reverse complement strand
CGATTTACGAACCGTGCGGCCTCAATCAGATGTACAGTCTCAAGTACGGCACTATACCGATCGTTCGTGAAACCGGCGGGCTTGCCGACTCGGTGCAGCCGATCAATGCGGCTGCCGAAACCGGCACCGGGATCCTGTTTCGCGACTATGACGAACCGGGCCTTGCCTGGGCGATAGGCAAAGCGCTCGAATTGTTCCAGGATCGAGCGCTCTGGCAAAAAATCATGCTAAATGGCATGGCAATGGATTTTTCCTGGCAGCGTCAAGGGGAGCAGTACGTGAACACATTCCGCCGCTTATCGGGACAATGAACGTCATTTTCGTCGAACCCTCGTTTCCGCAAAATCAACGCGAGTTCGTACGCGCACTGCATGCCACCGGCGCAAACGTGATCGGTATCGGCGAGCGGCCGCTTGACTACCTGGACGAGGAGGTCAAGGGCTGGTTGCACGACTACGTCCAGGTGCGCTCGGTCGTCCATGAGCCATCGCTGCTCAAGGCCGTGCAACTGATTCAGGGACAAGTGTGGGTCGATCGCATCGAGGCCACCATTGAAGCTCATATCATGCCGGTGGCCACGGTCCGCGAGGCGACCGGGATCCCGGGCACGTCGACCAGGACCGCATTCCTCTGTCGTGACAAGCCGGCGATGAAGGAAGTTCTGCGCGAGGCGGGTATTTCCTGCGCGCAGTCGACGCGCGCGGAGACCCCGCAGGACGCACGCGATTTCGCGGCCGCCGTCGGCTTTCCATTGATCATCAAACCGCCGGCTGGCGCCGGCGCATCGGGCACCTACAAAGCGCGCGATACGAAGAACCTCGAAAGTGTCATCAACGAGTCCGGGCTCGCTGACGGCAATGCCGTCGCTATCGAGGAGTTCATCGAAGGCCACGAAGGCTACATCGACACGCTAACGATTGATGGCAGCGTCGCGCACGAGTTCATCACGCACTACTACCCGAACGTCCTCGAGGCGATGCGTGAGCGCTGGATTTCACCACAGATGGTGACCACGAATCGCATCGATGCGCCTGGCTATGCGGAAGTTCGCCAGATGACGCGAGACGTCATCAGAATCCTGGATATCGGCACGTCGGCGACGCATATGGAGTGGTTTTTTGGGCCCAAGGGGCTCAAGTTTTCGGAGATCGGCTGCCGTCCGCCGGGTGTCGGCCAGTGGGACGTGTACAACGCGGCCAATGAATTCGATATTTACTTCGAATGGGCATGCGCGATAGTGCGCGGCGAAACGCACACCCAGCCGTCACGCCGCTATGCGGCGGGGATGATCGCGTTGCGCCCCGACCAGGACGGACGCATCAGCGGCTATTCGGGGGCTGACGAGATTCACCAGAAATACGACGACTGCATCGTGGCTGCACGACTCCCCGATCCGGGTACCGCGACGCAGCCAGTCGAGGCGGGATACATGGCGAACGCCTGGCTGCGAGTGCGTCACCCTGACTATGATCATTTGCGCCGCATCCTCGATGACATCGGCCAAACCCTCAAGGTGCATGCGTCATGAGAACGCATGGTAATCAACACGAATGCACAATGCCTCAACCGCACTGCAGCACCATCCAGCAGTTCGAGAATTCATGTGCTTTGAGGTCTGCTTCGCGTATCCAGAAGTAAAGAGTCCCGACGTCGCCCCACATCATGCCCGTATCGTCGTCGGTGTCGAGCTGTAGCAGGAGCACCCAGTCTGCCGCACCTGATTCGAGGGCTTGCGCCTCGGGACTCGCGTAACCGGCGGGCCCGCCGACGTCAATCCCATGGGACGCCAGCTGGCACTCGAGCTCCATGGCGTCGCCCTGCACCGGGTTCGGCAATCCGCCCAGTTGGTGCCGTGGCATATCCTTGAAGTCGCGGCCCCGGAGCGTGTCAATCTCATCCCAGGTTTCGTCGCTGACCTGCAAGGCTTGTTCGGAAAGTCGCTCCAGGCTCGGGCATGTCATTACCTCCCGGAACTCGACACGCTGCTCATCGAAACGCCCTTCTCGGGCCACGGCGGCGGGTGGATCGGTCCGTCTGAGCTCTGCGCTGTCCCTGGAGTAGAAAACCTGCCAGCTCCCCCTGTCATCAGGATGAAAACCCCAGGTCGATTGTTCCTGGTCGTAGAAAAAGTGGAGCAGCCCCTCGTCTGGCAAATCCGGAAGGGCAGACTGCTGGCCGATTTCCGCCAGGTCGATCTGCGCCAGGAATGCCAGCGGTGCATTTTTCCAATGTGGCCATTGAAACCCTTCGGGCAGGTCCGGTGCTCCTCCGAGCCTCGATCGCACGCTCGCGCTCGTGCCTACGAGATGCATTGCCGGTCGTTTCAGTGGTTCCATCATGGCGATGACGTCGGCGGTCGTAGCGACCCGTACGTCCGGTTGCGTACGATCTGCCGACTCGGGAAACCAGCCAATGTCCCTGCCTGCTGACAGATAGACCAGAACCTCCAGCAACAGGAATGGCGAGGCGAAAACCATGAGTAATACGGAAAAGACGAAGTAAGCCGGTCCTTCGCCCTGCATCTCCCTGCAGTCGCGATAGAAATTCGTAATCTTTCGTTTGGCAGTTGCCCAGCGCTTGGCCGACATCTATACGACTCCTGGCGTTCCTGAACGGGTGGTGTCAGACGTCCGCGTCCGGGGTCCAATAAACGTCGTGGCCGTCATCCGACTCTTGTGGAAAAAGTTCGTCCCTTGCTGGGCCGACAGAATCACGCCGTACCACAAACGTTGGCCGTGGCTTCGCTACGCTCTCTTCGCTTTGCGCCGCAATTCGGTCCATGTCCGGATCGCTGCGGTTTTCCCATTTCTTGCTCAGAATGGAATGAATAACCATCTGCGGCTCAAGGGCAGTATTGTTAATGACCTCCGTCGCTCGCGCTTTTTGCATGTAACCGACGTTGTTCTCGCCCTCGACAGCGCAATCGTTCATTAGCATGCTCTTGTGTCGCAGCCGCCGGGGATTTTCGTCAGCCTCCTGGAACGGATTTGGCTCGATCCTGGTTTTTGGGTCGTCGAGAAAACGAGTCAGGTCGCTGGACACACCTGTCACGCCACTTTCCTCGAAATAAGCGGTGCTACGCGGCGGAATATTCCAACCCGCGGCAAGTGATCGCGTGCAAATGTTCTCTGGCGACTCCGTGCGCAGGTTCGCACATAAATAGAAGTGCCTGGACGGTTGCAGACAATCGATGCGGCCAGTATCCGCAACATAGCTGCTCTGTGTAACGAGACCGAGGGCCTCTACGATCGGGTGCGTCGGGTAGTGGTGAATCTTGACGTGAATACGATCTTCGAGCTCACGAAGATCCTTAATTTTGTCGATAACTGTGTGCCTTCGTACCAGCGCCTGGTAGCAGGCCTTATCGGGCGATGCGGCGTCCCTGAATTGTTTGAAAGAAAACTGGTTGAGTCCCTTACCGTTGCCGAGAATTTCGAGCGCCAGCGTGCGCAGATCCAGGAACCCTTCCTCATCGGCAGCGGCGGCATTTGTCATGCGTTTGATGTCAGTCTTCGTCGCTCGACCCCAGCCGTCGGCTACAGCATTCCAGGCGGCAGTGTCGTTACGGCCGATAAGATTGCCGTCGTCAACCTCAATCAGTTTTCGCCATTCGCTCTCCTGGCCGACATTCAGTGCCGGGAACACCTGCGCCTTCAGGTCGAGGCAGGGCGCTATGTCGGCCATGGGCCCACCTTCATCCAGCCAGACGTTTCGTGGGCTCTTGATCTGCGCTTCCGCTACCGGCCAGCCGTAAACTTCACGGCCTGTCATTACGCCTATGGAAGAACTGTTGAACATGTACGGACAGAAATAACCGACTGATTTCAGTTTGCCGTTCTCCTCGTCACGCCAGCGCACCGGGATAACGAAGTCGACGGTTTTGTCTGCCCACCGGCCGACATCGTTCGTCTCGGAATACATCTTCCCGAAGTTATTAATCAGCAGGTAGACGTAGCTGCCATAGGCTTCGAAATGCGCCGCACCCTTGACGCTTGGCAGGCAGTCATTAACGACCTGTTGGAGCTTTGCCGGGTCGGCGAGAAGCGGCAACACCCGAATCGTCGCATTGATAAACGTAAAAGGACCGGTGGCAACCTGCAGCGCGGCGGGTCCCGTCGTGTTGAACAAATGCGGTTTTCTTTCTGCCGCTGTCGATTCCTCGTCGGTCACCTTGTCTTCGGAACGCCAATCGAGGTCGCTGGTTCTCCAGCACACGTTGGTTGCTTCGAGATAACGCATGTCCATTTCCTGCCAGAATGGCAGTACCGGCCGCAGGATTGACGTTGTGACATCGTCGTCGTTGGTTGCGTCCTCTTCAACCTCCAGCCCCAGCACGCTGATTATGGGCTGCGAATCAAAACAATTGAGGCGAATGCGATAACCGCCACTGGTATCGCCGCGGAGCAAGGCAGCATCACCGAGCATGCCGCCCTTGTGGAATTGAGTAATCTCCATCTTGGCGTTGGTAATGGCCTGGTAGCAGGCGATGTCCGGGAAGCTGGCGTCGCGCATCTGCTTGAGATTGATAGTGTTGCCCTGGATGCCGCTGTCCACCTTTTCCTTCGATTGCATGAAATGACGAAGCCTTGCCAGCGGGGCGAGATCCAACTCGGGCGAGTACCCGCGCATGCGCAGGCCGGCAAACATACCGAGCCCCCGCATGGCGAGACTTGACCACCCCGCCATTGCCCTGGGAATACTCAAAAGCGGATTGAGTGGGTTATGCGGGTCGGGCGGAAACTCGGTGAACGTTGGCCCCGGATCTTCTTCTATGACCAGCAACTCCCGTGGCCTGGTGGATTCGCCCTCATACAGCTCATCAAAGACCCGGGTCGTAAGCGTGAGCACTTCGCGACGATTGCGCGGGTGGCGTGCCCAGGAATCGATGTCGCGCGTAAACCAGCCGGCACCCTTGGGCCAGCCCAGGATTTCCCGGCCGGCCGATTGTGATGAATCGTTGTCGACAAAAATGAACGGCGCTACGGTCGCCATGCTGTGGTAAACGGACTTGCCGTCCTCCACCCGGTACCAGTCCACAGGAACGGTAAACAGCAATTCGTTTTGCGATGTCCACCCCAGGTTGCCCAGTTGCTGCGACATGCGGCCGTAGTTCACGACAATCAGTAACACGTAAGGCATTGCGGGCCGGAAACGGGCGAAATCCGGCGCCATGTTCAGATAATCATCGCAAAAATTCGCGAGCGTGTGAAAATTCGCCTTGAGCGGAAAATATCGAAGTGTGACGCCTTCAAAATCGTAGGGCGGCGCCGTTGGCGCGGAACCTCCGCCCTTGAAATCCGGGTGCTGCTCCTTGTGGCTGATTGGCCTGGTTGCCATGGCGATTTTTCCCCGTTTTTCTTTCGATCATACACGTTTGCCGTTAGCCTATCGAAAACGCGTCGGACCCCATCAAGCGTACAAAGAGGAATGAGTTCTTGCAGCAATTCGTAGAGAAACTAGCGCTTAACGCCATTGGTGGCTGGGTGTTGCTGCTGGTTGGTACGAGCGGCGCAGCAGATACCGAGATCTATCGCTGCTTGCTGGAAGATGGCACGTTCGCCTTCCAGGAAACCCCGTGCCCTGAGCCCGCTGCAGATGCCGGCGGCGACGGCGAAAACAGCGAGAGTCCCGGCGATGACGAAACTCGCGAAGCCAATGATGATGCTTTCGACTTCGTCAATCCTTTCGACGAACCGGAAAGCCCGCTGACGGACTCCGAACCTGCGCTTCCCGAACCGGTGTCACAGGACCGCGCCGAGTGCGAAAAAATAACGCGGGATGCGATCGACGCGATTGACCTGGAGATGCGAGAGAATGCCTATACGCAGGAGCAGGGCCGCGCATACCTTGCAGAACTGCGTGTTCTGACAAAGCAACTCCGCGCCTGCAAGCAACTGTAAATCAGGTCTTCTTCCTGAAGACCCGAACCTACATGGATCCGGTCAGGTTGAGGAAGAACCCATGGTGGTCATAGCTCAGATCGGTGAGGTCCGAGGAGAAATCCGTGAAGTTGTAGCCCAGGCCGACTTTCAGGTGGTCCCCAACATAGCGTGATACCGTCGCCAGCAAGCCGCTGCGGGTCTCGTCCAGGTCTGCCATATCGAGTATGCGACCCTCGAGGAGAAACTCCCAGTGCTCGCGGAAAAGATAGTCGCCACGCAGCACGTACAGGCTTGCAGTATTGTCGAAGTATTCCGGGTCTACACGTTCCAGGCTGACCTTGCCGAGACGATAGGCATACTTGCCTCCGATCGAGAACCTGTCGGAGATGTCATAAGTGACGTCGGCCGACGCGATGTGACTCTTCTGTACAAATTCGGCGGCGACGTTCTGCAGCGTGGCCTGGCCCGTCGTCGGCATATTGTAGAAGTAGGTGTACTTGACCATTGCGTTGAGACGATCATTCATGATCGGACGATAGGCGTACCCCAGTACGGCCTCGGTAAAACCGCCGTCGTAGAAAGTGCCCTCGGAACTATCGCTGTCGGAGTGATTGTACTTGCCGAGCAGGCGGGCTCCCGGGTTCAGCTGATACTTGAAGCTGTTCCTGAATAGCCATGTCGTCCGCTCCGTGCTGCTCTGGTCGAGTTGCTCGGCATCGTCATTGCGATACTCGATGGCTGTCGAAAGCTGCAACTTGTCGAACCCGAAGCCAAGCTGAATGCCTCCAGCCAGTCGGTCGGTCTCGGCGCCGGTCTGCCTGTCCTGCAGGGTTCCTATGTCGGTGTTGATACCGAGATTCCACTTCTGAGTCGGCGCGAAACTTATGCCGGTTCCATGAGTTAACCCGGTCATCGTATCGTTGTGCTGGTAGCGTTCCTCGAGGAATACGCTCGTACTGTCTGCGATACGTGACTTGACGCCGGCGACGAGGTTGCCTTCGCTACCCCTACCGCTGCGCAGGCCGTTGTCGGTGCGTTCGTTCTCCAGCGCGTAGTTGAGGAACAGGCTGGTGCGATCGGAGTGCAGGTAGTTGGTACCGATACGGCCACCCTCGCCCAGGTCGCCGTTCGATACCTCGGCGTCGACACGAAGCCGTTCGGACATACGATACGACCCACCGATGCCTGCGCGCGCGTTCTCCTGACGATTGCCGCTCACCGACATCGTATCCTGCACGAAGCCGTAAGCATTCCAGGTTGACTTGGAGTCATAACCGAACTGCAGAATCGCGTCATTGCGCTCGCCCTGTTCCTGCGTCAGGCCAACAACAGGCGATCGGTCAGTGCGTGTGTCCGTGCGATATCCGGCCTTGACGTCCCAGTGATAGGACGCCTGGTAACCGAGATTTACTTCCTGTACCTCGGTTTCGAGGCCCTGCTCCTGTTCGAGACTGTCGTACTTCGCACTCAGCGAGAATGTCTCGGCTATCGGCATGCTGAAGGTGCCGCCCCAGTTACGCATGTCTGTCAGGGCCGTCAGGCCAGGTGCGGAGTAACCCGCATCGACGTCCTGCACGTAGAGTGTCAACTGGCTGTTGCCGTAACTCAGCAACTCGTTCGATGACAGGCTGATATCGGCCCGGTACGCCTCTGCCTCCGCATTCACGAAAGACGCCGGATCATACGAGTTGAATTCGAAGCCGCCATCATCGGACACGAGCGGCATGGAGACCAGTCCCTCGGTCCTCGCCTTCTGCACCTTGAACCAGGACTCAGCCGCGTAACGCAACGTGAGGTCGGCTGCATACAGGTTGTTGTCGACGTCATCCTCTTCGTTCACGTTGGAGGTCGCGCCCACTTTCACGTAGTCGCCGAACCAGTAGTGAGCCTGCCCACCCATGGACATGGCGTCGATGTCACCGAATCCTGGCGTGTACTCGTAACGCACGACGAGGTAGGCCTCGTCTCCGCTCAGGGCATTGCTGCGTACCAGCAGATTGTCATCGGCTGTCGATGCGAGCGGTTCAGTCAGTACGATGCGCCCCTGCAGATAATCGACATCGTAGTCGAGGGACGGAGTCAGGTTGAGCACGCCGGTCACGAGGCCGGATGTCTTGTCACGGAGTTCGATGCGCACGCGTTCGGAACCGGCCAGCAGGTCCTGGCGCTGCAGGAAGTACAGAGAGCCACCCGTGCCACGGAATTCCTCGCGGCTCGCTACGGTGCCGGGCTCCGCGGCAAAAACGTCTGCGGCGAAACGCTGCTCACCGAACCCGGTGGTCGCATCGGACTGGTAGTGCAGGTTTGCCCCGTACAGGCCGCGGTCGACCTGCGCCAGCTCGTTATTCATGTAACCGACTTTGAAATTGCCCCACTGGCCGTGGTTGTCGCCGTCACTCAGGCGCACGAAGAACTTGCCCATCGTGGGCGCCATTTCCTCGACCGTGCTGTCGTCGCCGAAGGTCGGATAGTAATAGTCGGGGTCGATACGCCGGAACAGTGCATCGGGCGACTTGTCCATGAAATTACTGAAAATGTCTTTCAGGGAACCTTCGCGCGTATCAGCGCTGGCGGTCAGCTTCCAGTGGTCCCCGAACTTGCCATTAACGAAGAACGCGAGCCGTCCGTCAGCGTTTGAATCGTAATCGTAGGTCGAGTTGGCGCCCTGCAGCAGGTCGATCGGCCCGCTCGCCGAATTCTGTGCAATAGTAAGATCGGCCATGCCGACATAGAACCAGTCGTTGTTCTCGAACTCGAGATCACGCAGGTAGAGGTTTCCGGCACCCTCTTTGTCTACGACCGCGACTTCAACTGTGTGTGCGCCCTCGGGAAGGATCTCCTCGGTGACGAAGCTGCCGCTGTCATCAATCGGCACGGGGCGTCCCGCAACCCAGACTTCGTGGTCGGCCGGGATACCGGCACCGCGCACGCTGACGGTGCCGCTGCTGAGACCAATGTTGTGCAAGCTGAGTGCATTCTCTCCGTAAGCCGCGAACAGTTCGGGGTCAGGCTCGAGTTCCTCGGGATCCTGCTGCTCATCGACGGAGTCGTAAACCACCCACAGCGGATGTGCCCGAGTCTCATCAAATTTGCCGTCGCTGCCATATGCCCTCAGCACATAGGCCAGTTCGTAAACCGGCGCTTTGAACCAGGCCGCCGGCGGCTCCCAGGTAGCAACACCGTCTTCGCTGATTTCGATGACATCGAGCGGTTTCGACTCGACCGATTGCCCGGTTTCGAAGACCCGTACCTCTGCGCGCTCGATAAAGTGCGAATAGTTTGTGTACATCCTGAACTGCACGGGCGACACATGCGTTTCATAGTCGATGACACGCGAAACCGAAACACGCGGCGGCTTCGCAGTAATACTCAGGCGAGGTGCGGAGCGCAGATTATCGAAACCGAAACGGATGTCCGCATCCTCCAGGGCCACGTCGGTACACCGCTGGATGTCGGATGAACTGCGCTTCGGGTCGTCGATCGGTTCGCCGTCGACCGTAATGCGCATGAGATTGAGGCCCAGCGGGTTCTGCGGGCTGAGCTCTCGCGTCACGCGCGTGATGTCCACGCCTTCATAATCGTCGAACACCGCCAGCTCGTCGTAGACAACTTCAACGGCAACGTGCGACGTCTCACCCTGTAAGAAGCCTGCATTGACGACATCCTTCGAATGCACGTAGCCACGACCCTCGAATTCCCGCTGCTCGGCTTCGAGCCGCATTTCCTCCGCGAGCAGGTCCATCGCCCGGCGTGCGCGGGAGGCGGACAGGCCGATATCGTCACCGTAGACAGCGGCAGTTCGCCGGGGCAAGCGCTCGTTTCGCGTATAGCCGACGAAGCGGAGGCGCGGGTTGGTCCTGTCAGCAACGTCGGCGAGCGCGCGGGCAAGCGTATCCGGGTAACCTGCCGGTACAACAGGATTGCCGTCCACAAACTCCAGATCGGCGATCGTGCCCCAGGGCGGGTCGTAGACGCGCGTAACCAGTTCGGCACCTGCTGATTCAGGACAGAGCTGCGGCTCATCGGGCAGTTCCTGCAGTGGATCGTCGTACCAGAACTCCACTTCGACACGACGATTGAGCGCGCGGCCGCGAGCGGTCTGGTTCGAACCCAGCGGCCGCGACGTGCCCTTGCCGTCACTCAGGATCATCGCCGTCGGCAGGTTCAATTCGTCCTGCACGGCAAGTGCAACACGACGCGCGCGGGCTTTCGAAAGTCCCGCGTGGTCTCCGTAAATGCGTGCCATCCTGCCCGTCAAGGGCGCGTCATCAGTGTAGCCGACGAACTTCACGACGACGTTCTGCTTGTCGCTCAGGTTACCGAAGCCCTCGCGGACACGCTCGATAAAGGTGCCGTTGACCTCGATGGTTTCTTCCTCGAAGCTCAATGGCGCGATCAGGTTTTGCACACGCGCGCGCCGTGCGTGCCCCTCGACGTAGCGCAGCTTGCAGACCGTCTCCATACGGCAAACTTTGATTCGCTTGATCTCGTGCGGAACCAGGAACTCCTCGAGCGCGATACGTTCCCGGACCTCGTCATACCAGACTTCCACCTCGACGCGGCGGTTCTGTGCACGACCTCCCTCAGTGTCGTTGCTCGCGACGGGTTCCAGGTCTCCAGCCCAATCGAACGAGATCGCTTCAGGCGGTAATGCGAGTGCCGTCTGGAAGTACTCCGCAACCTGGCCGGCACGCTCCCGCGAGAGTCCGAAGTTATCGCCGTAGATCGTCTGTAGTCGTGGCGACAGCGGCTGGTTGTCAGCATGACCGATCAGGTGCAGGCGCACATTGATACGATCCCGCATGCGTTCGAGAATGTCGCCGAGCGACGCCACAGTCGAATCGGGAATGTTGGCTACACCCGATTCGAAATGGATAGACGGTACGAGGCCGCTGAGCTTCACCGTTTCGAGCGCGTCTTCGAGTGATTCACGTGTTTCGAGCGTGTCGCCCTGCTCGGCATCGAGTGCATCCGGGTCCTGGACCCATCGAGTCAGTGCTACGTCATCCGACAGGTGGCGCTCAACAGCCTCGCCGAGCGGCGCTTCCTCGACGCTTTCCCCAAAGGCCGGCTTCCCGGCCAGTGCCAGGATCAACATCAACAGATGGCTTAGCTTCTTCATTGCCTTCACCTGTTCGTTGCCTTGCTGTTATTCACGGGTTCGCCGCGGCGCCAGAAAATCTCGGGCTCGATAATGAGTTCGTAACAGCAATTGAGCTGCTGCCATGCGGACATCACATCGTTCTTCATCTTGTCGAGACGCTTCTCGACCAGCGACTCGTCCTCGAGGTCTGCGAGGTACGCGAGGCGCAATACGGCGGGGGCTTTCTGGAGCTCCTCGAGCAGGAGATTCATACGCGGGTGCCACTGCTCGCGGATCTCGATCGTGCCGGGTTCGAACGCGGCATCCGCTATGTCGAGACCGACAACGCGATGGATCGAGGCGCCGAAGTTGATGCGCAGGGCCTTACCACGCGTCGCACGTTGCACCTGAACGGGCCGCGTCGATGCGCGGTAGCCACTCGGTAACGTGCGGTCGTCCAGTTTCAACACAAAGTTGCTGCCCCGACTATCGTGCGGAACGACCGCACAGGTAACGTGGTAGCGGCCATGGTTGTCGGTGGTAGCCGCAAGCCCCCTTGCCGTCACAAGGCGGACGCCGGCGAGCCCCGCCTCTTCGGTATCCTGGTAGCCGTTGCGGTTGGCGTCATCGAATACCTTGCCGGTAACGTCCGTGCAATCGAAGGTCGGATCCGGGACGAGACGTACGGTTGCAGTCGCCTCTTCCGACATGACGCCGCCGCTCAACGCGTTGACCGCCAGTGCGCGATTGACGAATTCACCCTCGGTGATACCGGCACCGGCGGCGAGCAACAGCTTGATCGTGTGCCGGGCATCGGTTTCGAGCAGCAGATCCGACCAGATGAGTTCGCGATCTGTTACGACTGGTTCGGTCGGCACGTCATCGAAACGTGCGGAACCCTCGACGTAACGGAATCCCGGCGGGAAACGGTCAACGATATTGACGTCGCGGAGGTCGTCGCCGTAGGAGTTGTTGACCGTGATGACGTAGGGCACGAGCTCGCCGCGCTTGATGTTCAGCAACGGCGTTGTCTTGGTCACTGCCACGGCGCCATCAAGCCGCGGGTCCAGCGGAATGTGATTGTTGAACAGTTGCGACGATCCTGGCGACTGGCTGTCATCGAGCGTCAGCAGCATGTGATAGTCGGTGCCGGCACTTCGCGCCTGCACGGCGAGCGCTGGCGCAAACTCGGAAACCTGGACCTCGCAGTACTGGGCGGTCGCAAGCACCGCGTCCTCCGCCGAGCCCGGGCACGCCGGCACATTGAAAGGCGGTGTGCTCTCGTCCGATGTGGGAGGGATGAACTCGGACACGCCAGGCACGTAGCCGGTGCCGGGAGTGGCGACCTGGATCAAATACGGCGTCGTAGTCGAACAAGCGGGGTCTGAGAAGTTGATGTCGAACTTGTAGTAGCCATTGCCGACTGTGACCTGGCCCTGCTGATTCGGGTCGTCGAAGCAACTGTTCGGCATGGCTACGCCATTGCGCACGTCAACGAGAGTGACCGTCGCGCCCGCGACCGGTGTGCGGGCCACCGAATCGTAGATAACGCCGTTCGGATCGACAGGCATGTTGAGCGCGAGCAGGTTGCTGCCTTCCTGTACGTCGATGTCGTCGATTCGTTGCTGGCCGTCGGTAAAGTCCGAATCGGTCTGGCCGAGCACCGCGGTCCGCAATCCTGCGCCCGGCGCACTGAAGCGCAGGGAGTACAGAACGGCAGGGTCATAGACCGGCGGCACATTGGCAAACAGGTAGTAGCCATCGGCGTTAGTCAGCATCGACTGTACGGGCTGATCATCCAGGATCAACTCGACGGTCCAGCCCTCGAGCGGCCTTTCGAGACCGTCTGGCGTGTTGTCGTGATCGGCGTCGTGCCAGACATAGCCGCTCAGCATGCCGGCGTTCGGCATGGCGCCGACATCGATCGACACGCTGGCCTCTGCCTGGCGCTGTGGATCGTCCCAGTACACCAGCCCGGTGTTGGTGATGGTCGTACCTTCGAGGAGATTCGGATCGATGACTGCACGGAAGCGCAGCACTACCGCCTCTCCCGGTTCCAGAGCGCCGTACTCAGTGAAGTAGTCGGCAGTAATGAGGGTCCCGTTTACTTCGATACCGTCTGCCAGGCCGTTCAATGTGGCCGACTGGTCCACATAAGTCAGATAGCCCGGGTTGGGAACCGCGAGATCATCCCGGAGCGTGACGTACAGCGCGGGGAGAGCGCCAACGTTCCTCGCGGTAACGACATATTCGAGCGTGGCCCCGGGCAACGCCGGGCCGCCGTCCACGACCGACACATCCTTGATGATGGTCATCTGCTGCACATCACCGACGACAACGACTGTCGGTTCCGGCCCCGTTGCCGGATTACCGTCGCCGTCGGTCAGCGTATTGGGAACCTCGAGGCTGTAGATAGTCGCCTGGTTCGTGATCAGCGTGCCGGACGGGACAGCGTCGTTGACCTGCAGGTCGAACTGCACCACCGCAGACTCGCCGGGGTTCAGGATTCCTTCACCGTCGCCCGGGAGCGGTGGTGTCAGGTCGGCCGAACTTATCGGTATACCGTCGATCAGCGGGAATACGCCAGCGTCGGGCTGCCCAACCGGCTCACCGTTGAGTGTCACGGAGTCGGCAACATACGTCGTATCTGCGGGTACCAGGTCGGTCAGGTCGGCCAGCGTCGCAGGCACCGTGCCGTTGTTGTAGACCGTAATCGTGTAGCGCAGGACATCGAGCGGATCGACAATACCGGGTGAACTACCGTCGATCTGAAGCGCCGCCACCTTGGGTGCGAATAGCAGCGGGTAGTTACCCACCACGTCAATCGTCGGATCATCGGGTACCTCTGTGCGTGGATCGTCCGACGGCTGGTCCGCAACGCCCTGGTCGACGGCGCTTACGAAGGCCTGGTTCGAGATCACTGTCCCATCGGGAGCGTCCGGGTATACCACGACATCGAAGATAATCGTCGCAACGTTATCAGCGACGCCGGCATTCATCGCTCCGGGCGTGAGATCCTCCGGTGCATTGATGAGGATGCCATCGATCAGCGGAGAGCCACCGCCCGGGGCATCGGGGATTGCAACCCCGTTCAGCGTCGTACTGCCTGGCGCGTAGGTCGTGTTCGCGGGCACCTGGTCGACAATGTCGACGCCCGTGGCGTTGTCAGTGCCGGTGTTCTGGACCGTGATCGTGTAGCGCAGGGTCTCGCCCGCCAGCAATACGCCGGGGTTGCCCGTAATGTAGCTCGATACCTTGTCCACATCGAAGTACGGCGCCGACTCGATCAGGATCTGTGTCGGATCATCGTCGTCGGCAACATTCGGGTCCGCTGCGCCATTGACGTTCGGGTCGTCACTCAGCGCTATCGACAGGCCGTTGTCGAGGAGCTGCGACTGGTTGAACACGTAGCTGCCGTTTGCCAGCAGGGGCACGAGATCGACCTCGAACTCGATCAGCACGCTGTCGCCCAGCCCGCCGAGACTCAGGTTGCGTACGTCCAGCAGCCCGGTACCGGCCGCACCACCGTTCGCGTCCGTGTTGCCGTCATCCGCGCCTGCCGGCAGCGTTACGACATTCAGCGTGCCCGCCTGGAACGACGCGTCGGCATTGAGACTGTCGAGTTCGTCAACGATGCGGAAATCGTCGATTGCGATGTCGCCCAGGTTCTCGACGTAGAGCCGGTAACGCAGCGTTTCGCCCGGTGTCGCGACGGTGCCCGGGTCCTCTCCCCTCGTCACATTAATGACCGTCTTCTCGAACCGAAGCTCCGGCAGATCGACGAGGACGCTATGCGCGTCTTCGTGGTCCCCGACGCCCACGGTACCGTCGGTCAACGTGCGGCTGTAGATGGTCGAGGCGTCTTCGTTGAACCACTCGGTCGCGCCGGCCACGTTCGTCAGCGTGGTGCCATCCTGGGAATCGGCGTCTAGCTGCGTGCGATACGCGATCATCAGGCGCTCATCTACACCGATCACCGAGGCGGCCGACAGCGTGATAAATGTCAGCTCACACGCGGAGCCGTCGTAGGCGAGCGAGTAGTCTGTCCCCTCGATCAGGGGGCCTTTGCCCGGTACCGGTGTGACGCCATCCGCCGCGTACACGCGCGCGCTCTGAATCTCAGGCGTGGTGTCGCACATTCCGCCGGTCTGGCCATCAGGGAGCTGGTCGACGAGCGTCGCGTCATAGGCGTCGGACTCGCTCGCGTTCTGCACGCCGATGACGAAATCACCCCACTCTCCGAGCCGCATCGTCGCCGGGCCGGTCTTCGTAACCGTGAGTCCCGGCGGCAAGGTAAATTCCCCGACCAGGCCTGAGCTGTTAACGGTGTCACCTTCTCTTGTGATGAATTCGTCGACGGGACTACCGTTGTCCAGGAAGCTCATCTCCAGCGTGTAATCCACCCCATTGACGTTGAACGTCGTGGGCTCAGCCGAGGCGACAATCGTCACGCGGTCCGTACACCCTTCTCCGGGTGGTGTCGGATACGGGCAGGGATCCAGGTTGTTCGGGGTTTCGTCGTGGTTCAACGTGAACGTAAACGCCAACGGACCGGTTGGTACGCCGTCCACGGCAAGCACGAGCACCACATCGAGCTCGGCCGAAGTCAGCCAGGGCTCGTTGACCACGAAATTCCGATGCTGAAACGTCCCGAGAGAAAA